>OBLO01000050.1_pt1 | contig 118004 bp, 98 predicted proteins | sample 1519401 | NCBI WGS metagenome assembly OBLO01 (sample SAMEA2602897, study PRJEB22501) | metagenome | reverse complement strand
TCTATCATTAAAACCTTTTTGTGTCAACAAGATTTTTTATTTTTTTCAAAAATTCATTCAATATCTCAAAAAAGCCTCTGCAATCGCCAGATCTTCTGGTGTAGTGATCTTGATATTCTGGTAAGATCCCTCCACAAGAAGGATCTTGGTTCCAGTCTCCTGCTCCACTACCATTGCATCATCTGTTACCCCTGTCATGTCCTTTTTGCGTATGCTTTCATAAGCTCCGCGAATCAGATCATAAGAAAATATCTGAGGAGTCTGAATATTCCATACAATTTTACGATCTGGAGTCTCTTTAACATAGCCTGACGAGTCTGCCAGTTTCACAGTGTCCTTGGAGGGCATGCCCATTACACAGGCATTGTTTCGCTTCACAGCCTCATATCCTCTTTGAACCATCTCTTCTGTAATAAACGGTCTTGCACCGTCGTGAATGTACACGTAATCTGTATCCTGACAGCATAATAATCCTGCATATACAGAATCATAACGCTCTTTTCCTCCTGCAGTCACCTTGCGCACCTTGGAAAAACCATATTTCTTTACAATTTCCTGCTCACAGTAAGAAATCATCTCTTCCCCCGTCACCAGAATAATATCCCGGATCAGCGGACTCTCCTGAAAACAATGCAGAGAATAATACAGAACCGGCTTCCCTCCTATTTCCAGAAACTGCTTCTGTATTTTGCTATGCATTCTTTTGCCCTGGCCCGCTGCCAGAACGATTGCCGTACATCTGCCCTGCTCCATTATCTCTCTCCCAGTTTCAGGTTAGGAACTGCATTTAAGTCCCATCCATGGCGTGTTCCTTTGATATATTCGTAATAAGCTGCCACACCGATCATCGCCGCATTGTCTGTACAAAAAATAGGTGACGGACGATAGAACTTATAGCCCCTCTTTTCACAAGCCTTAGTCATGGCTTCTCTCAAAGCTCCGTTGGACGCAACCCCGCCTGCAATAGCAATCTTATCCATGTGATAATCTTTGGCAGCAAGCATTGTGTGCTCCACAAGTACGTCTACCACGGACTTCTGGAAAGAAGCCGCAAGGTCAGCACGATTGATCTCTTCGCCCTTCATCTGGGCATTGTTAATATAGTTCAATACAGCAGATTTCACGCCACTGAAACTAAAATCATAAGGACAATCTCCTAATTTTCCTTTCGGGAAAACAATGGCGTCCGGATTTCCCTCTCTTGCCAATTTATCTACCTTTGGTCCACCTGGATAACCTAATCCGATTGCACGGGCAACTTTATCAAAAGCTTCTCCCGCTGCATCATCTCTGGTGCGTCCCAGGATTTCAAATTCTCCATAGTCTTTTACGATTACAAGATGTGTGTGTCCGCCGGACACGATCAGACAAAGAAACGGCGGTTCCAGGTCCGGGTGTTCAATATAGTTGGCAGAAACATGTCCTTCTATATGATGCACTCCAACAAGAGGGAGCTTCTTCGCATATGCAATGGCCTTTGCCTCAGCTACGCCCACAAGAAGAGCCCCTACCAGTCCAGGACCGTAAGTAACGCCAATTGCATCCAGATCATCCAGAGTCACATTTGCCTCGGAAAGTGCCTCTTCGATCACCTGATTAATCTTCTCAATATGTTTACGTGAAGCGATTTCCGGCACAACACCTCCATACAGAGTGTGAAGCGCAATCTGGGAAGAAATCACATTTGATAATATAGTCCTGCCGTTTTTTACTACAGAAGCCGCAGTTTCATCACAGGAACTTTCTATTGCAAGAATGAATGTATCTTTCATTTTTTAATCCTCTTCGAAATTCATTTCCATTGTTTTTCCGTCTTTGCCTGGATAAGCTTTTGGGAAAATATCCCGCACCATGTCCATATATTCATCTGGACGGATCAGAGACGGACTGTAATGAGTCAGCCACATTTCTCCTACATCAGCCTGCTTGGCCAGAGTAGCAGCTTCACGGAACGTCATGTGCTTATAGCCTTTTGCCTTCTCCAGCTTGTCATCCTCGCCGTACATCCCTTCGCAGATAAAAAGGTCTGAGCCAGACGCATTTTTCATAATTGACTCGGTGGGTCTGGTATCTGTAGTGTAAGTAACCTTCAGTCCCTTTCGAGCAGGTCCCAGAACCATATCCGGAGTATATGTCACATCATCGGCTTCAATAGTCTGGCCTTTCTGCAGAGGATTCCAGTATTTCAGCGGGATTCCCTGCTCACGGGCACGCTCCGGGGAAAATTTCCCCTGACGGAGTATCTCCAGTGAATATCCATAACAGAGTACATTGTGGTTTACCTTAAAAGCCGTGATCCGATAACCATTGATCTCAAATACCTGTTCAGGTCCGTTAATCTCGATAAATTTCAGTTCAAAGGGAAGCTCCGGTGCGATCACACGAAGTGCGTTTACTACCCGCTCAAGACCTTTCGGACCAATCAAGGTAAGCGGTTCGGTGCGCTCTGCATTTCCCATTGTAAGAAGAAGACCAGGAAGTCCGCTGATGTGATCTCCGTGATAATGGGTAAAACAGATCACGTCAACAGGCTTAAAGCTCCATCCTTTTTCCTTAATTGCCACCTGAGTTCCTTCGCCGCAGTCAATAAGAAGACTGTGGCCGTTATACCGGGTCATCAGAGCAGTAAGCCATCTTCTTGGAAGTGGCATCATACCTCCGGTTCCCAGCAGACAAACATCTAACATATATTAAAATATCCTCTTTTCTTTATTCTCCAAAACGTGTTTTCCAAATGCCTTCCGAAGCAAACTTATAACAGCATTTTTCAAACATGCTCTAGGAAAGTTTAACACAAGCAGTTTCCTAAAACAAGAGTCAGGTCTTCCCAATATGGAAAATCATTCAGAAATTATTAAGATGAAGCTGCTTGACAAACCGCTTACAATGTGCTTTCATAATTTGAACTTAACATTTGTTGCTGTTTTTAAGCTCAGCAACAGAAAGGAATTATTATGATTTTCTGCAGCAAGCCTCAAAAATTCACCTGGCGAAACGCCATTACTCTGCTGCTTCTTCTGACAGCTGGCAGCATTCTCATCTTACTTCTGATACCTTCCGGTTCCTGGTTTGGCTCCGAGACAGACTGGTATTCCCAGCATGTAACCATTGCTGATTATATGAGAAAAAATTTTTATGCAACAGGAAGCCTGTTTCCGGACTTCACCGGACTTGGAGGCGGAACCAATTTCTTTTCCCTCTCCTACTACGGATTTATGCGCCCGGATGTACTGATTTCCTATCTTTTTCCCCATGTGGAAATGGAATGGTTTATTCAGGGATATGCAATATTTGAAATCCTGCTTGGAGGCGGACTTCTTTATTACTGGCTGCACAGGAAGGGTTTTTCGGATTTTACCAGCTTTGCATGCGGCTTTTTTTATCTTAGTGCAAACTGTTTTTTCCAGGCGCACAGGCAGATCATGTTTGTGAATTATCTGCCATTTCTTTTACTGGCTTTCCTCTGCCTGGACCGGATTTTTGAGCACCAGGAACAGGACGTGTACCACATTCGTCCTCATATCGGACTGATTCTTTCCCTGTTTTTCTGCATTTTGCATAGCTTTTACTTTTTCCCATCCAGCTTCCTGGCATGCATCCTTTATATCGGACATCTGCTGCCGGATCATCTGAAAACTGTACCTGCCAGGATGCAGAAGAAACGGAAATGCAAAATATGGTGGAACTATATTGTGGACGTGTCTTTTGCCGTATCCATGAATCTCTTTCTCCTGCTTCCCACTGGTCTTGCCATCCTTGGAAATAAAAAGGATACCGGTGATTCCACTTCCCTGTTAAAAATCCTGGGAGTGAACCCCACACTGGACAGCATCCTTTACAGCCCTTACGGCTGCGGACTCACTCTTTTTTGTCTGTATGCATTGTTTCTGTGCATACGGGAAAAGAAAACCCGCAAGCTGGCAATTGCTGTTTTTACACTGCTGTTTTTTGACATTTTTTACTGGATTTTAAACGCCACTTTATATGTAAGGCCCAAATGCCTGATCCCATTTCTGCCTTTGATTCTTTACCTGACTGCACAGGCTCTTGAAGGACTCAGACAGAAAAAAATACGGCACAGTCTGCCACTGGCTTTGCTTTGTGCAATTCCGGTTATCGTACAGCTTATTTTCTTTTTACATAATCAGCAGGTCCGGCACCTGGTCACAGCTGATCTTGTGCTGCTTCTTGTCTGTGCTTCCCTTGGCGCTTTTCTGGAAGAAAAAGAGATCATGATACCATTCAGCTGCTGGTGGATAAATCTTGGAGGACTTGTACTTTTGCTTGCGATTCCTTCTATGCTTTATCTGACAAAAGGGCAGGAAGAGCATTACGCCACCGTTGCCGACGAGTCCAGAGACTATTTTTCCAGAGAGGATCTGGAGGCGTGCTGCGAAAATCCGCAGGCACGGTTCGATGTGATCGAACACCCATCCAACAATTCAAACTACGTGACCACCGGGGATCAGAATAAAAGTACCTTGTATTCTTCTATTTCTAACAGCACTTACAATACATTGGTGTACGATATCCTGCAAATGCCCATCAGCATCCGCAACCGTGTTGCCATGACAGCTGATGTAAATCCTTTTCAGGAATATCTGATGGGCGTCCGATATATTCAGACAAAAGCAGATAAAGTTCCCGCGGGCTATAAGACCCTTCTGGAAAAAGACGGGCATATACTGGCAGAAAACAGCAATGTGCTGCCTATTGCTTATGGAAGTACGGCTCTGATGACAGAAAGTGAATATGATAAGCTTTCTTATCCGCAGACACTGGATACCATTACTAATCGCACAATAGTGCCGGATTCTCCTGACAATTCAGAGAATGCCAGTGATCTTTCTGCCGCTTTTTTGCCATACGCTTCTCAAATGAAGGAATATTCCTTGCCAGCCGATTTTCTTGATCACAAGACTTCAAAAAAAAGTGAAACCATCCGCCGGGAACTGCCGGAAACACTGCCGGCATCCACTATTCTGCTGCTCTCTTTTGACGTAAAATACAATGGGGAAAAGGATATGTCCATTACCATAAATGGCATACGAAACCGGCTTTCCGGCTCTGAGGCTCCTTATCCCAACAATAATGATACCTTTTATTATATGATTTCTTCTAATGAGGATATGGATGCTCTGGACATTATGTTTTCCAAAGGAGAATATAAGCTCACAAATATAAAAGCCTACACCCTTCCATTAAGCCTGCTTTTCCATCCGGGGCTGGTAGCTTTTCAGGAAAAAGAAGTTTCCGGGAAAGAGATTCTAAACGGTAGTATTGATATGCCGAAGGATGGATATTTCGTAACATCCTATACATTCTCCAAAGGATACATTGTTTGTGTGGATGGGAAAGAAGTTGCACCGGTACAGGTTAACAAGGCGTTTCTTGGTTTTCCGTTACAAAAAGGGGCGCATGAAATCCAGATTGAATTCCATGCGCCCGGTAAGTCACTTGGGGCTGCACTCAGCCTTGTGGCATTTGTGCTTTTGATTTTCTACAATACAGCGTATGGGCTCAGGCATAAAATCATGCGATAGACCATGCCTGAAGCATGTTTGAAAAAGTCTTTCTGCAAGATGTGCGTCACATTTTACGAGAATGAGAGGTTCTCACTTATCCACGCGGATGCCTGGTCATAAGCAGAGCATCTTCCACGGGATCCGTATAATATTTCTTGCGGATCCCGTCTTTTGTAAATCCCATTCTTTCATAAAGACGGATGGCAGTCCCGTTGCCTGTACGAACCTCAAGATGGATCGTGGTAACTCCCTGCTGTTCGGCAAGCCGGATCAGACTGTCCATAAGGAAATGCCCAATCCCCTCTTTCTGCCTGTCCGGGCGCACTGCAACATTGGTAATGTCGCCTTCATCCAAAACCATGATCAGGCCACAGTAAGCCAGGATTTCTCCTTTCTCTTCCACTACGAGAAACATGGCATCCTTGCGGGTCAGATAAGTAAAAAATCCCTCTTTCGTCCATGGCGGGGAAAATAATTCGTTTTCAATCTTCATGACCTGATCCAGGTCATCTACCAGCATTTCACGAAGAATCATACTCTGACTTCTCCTTTTCTTCTCAGCTGTTTTTTTCAGAAGCTTTCTCTTCCTGCAGCTTCTGGGCGCGCTCACGCTCTGCCTGGGAAACTCTCAGGTATTCCGGAACATGCTCCATAGCAGTCACTATTTTTCCCTCTTTCACATAAATCTCGCCAAGGGCTGCCACTGCAGCTGCTCTTTGCTTATTCACATGGGCAGGGGCAAAAGAATATGGAACCTTCAGGTTCTCCTGGATCATTTTTCCAAAGACAGGCACGCCATCGCCAAGGAATACTACCTCTTCCCCTCTCGCATTCAATTTCTCAATCATCTCAGCCATTGGAACTGCCATCTGAGCTTCTACCGTTACTAGCTTATGCTCCTGAAAGCGGTAAATTCCTGTATAAACCTGACTTCTTCTTGCATCCATAATCGGACAGATCAATGCTCTGGAATCATACAAATTATATGCCAGTGCATCCACAGTGGGAATTTCCACCAGAGGCTTTTTCAACGCAAGACCAAGTCCCTTGGCTGTAGCAGAACCGATACGAAGTCCTGTAAAAGAGCCTGGTCCGGCTGCCACTGCAATGGCATCAATGGTATCCAGATCCAGCTCTGTCATCTTCACCAGCTCGTCCAGCATAGGAAGAAGTGTCTGGGAATGTGTCTTTTTATAATTAACTGTATATTCTGCAATCAGGTTCTCGTCCTCCACTATTGCAACAGAAGCGACGATTCCTGAGCTGTCAAGACCTAAAATCTTCATTTTTTCTCCTTACTCTCCCCACTTTTGGAGATTTTCTAATTTTTCTGCCACTTAATCTGCTCTAGTAATCCGGTTACTGTGATCTTACGATAATCGAACCCTTTTTCCAGATTTTTCTCAATGGTAATCTCAATGATCTGCTCTGGCAGGATTTCTTCGATCAGATTGGCCCACTCGATGAGGCAGATTCCATTTCCGTAGAAATAGTCATCATAACCGATCTCTTCCATCTCCTCAATGTCCCCGATCCGGTACACATCAAAGTGATAAAATGGCATACGGCCGCTTTCATATTCCTGAATAATGGTAAAAGTCGGACTGTTTACAGGCTCTGTGATCCCCAGTCCCTCTGCCACTCCCTGGGTAAAAACGGTCTTACCTACCCCAAGATCTCCTACCAGTGTGTATACCTGCCCGGGAAGAGCATTTTCCCCGATCCATTTGCCGAAAGCGAAGGTCTCTTCTGGGCTGAATGTTTCTTTTATCATAACTTTACAACTCCTTTTTACTTGCAGAATTGCTCTTTGCATATTATAATAGAACGAATAACGAAATACAATACTTTTTGAAAAAGGAGATCAAACTATGGCAAATCCAGTTGTTACCATTACTATGGATAACGGAGATGTGATCAAAGCAGAGTTATATCCGGAGATTGCACCAAATACTGTAAATAACTTTATCAGCCTTGTTAAAAAGGGATTTTATGACGGACTTATTTTCCACCGTGTTATCAACGGCTTCATGATCCAGGGCGGCTGCCCGGACGGAACCGGAATGGGCGGTCCTGGATACAGCATCAAAGGTGAATTTGCTCAGAACGGTGTGAAGAACGAGTTAAGACATACCGAGGGCGTTCTTTCCATGGCAAGAGCCATGCATCCGGATTCAGCAGGAAGCCAGTTCTTCATCATGCACAAAAATGCTCCACACCTTGACGGTGCTTACGCTGCTTTTGGTAAAGTGACCGAGGGCATGGATGTGGTAAACCAAATTGCTGAGACTGACACTGACTACAGCGACAGACCACTTGATGAGCAGAAGATCAAATCCATGACAGTAGACACCTTCGGCGTAGATTATCCAGAGCCAGAGAAGTGCTGATCATTCATGCTCTGCAGGCAGACTGATCCAGAGCATGTTTAAAAAGCTTTCAAAAGAATTTTATCCCCTGCATCTGTGGAATATTTATTTTCACAGATGCAGGGGTTTTTGTTCTCTTTTAATGGTCAAACACCTTTATTTCGCCTTCCACATCTGCGAAATAAAGCTCCTTCTCTTTCTCCATCTTTATACGTCCGCTGGTTGCTTCTGTGATCACCTTCTGGATTCGTCCAACCTGGTCATTTGGCACAAGAAGATGCATGATCACCTTGTCTGTGTACTCCGTGTCAAGGACCGGAAGCTGATTCTCCGCTGCAATATACTGCAGCTTGCCGATAGCTGTGTAATCCGCAGTCAGTGCCAGTGAAATCCCATGGTGCTTCTCTATCACCGTACTCTCCCCCAGGCCAGCCTGCACTGCTCCGGAATAAGCTCGCACAAGTCCGCCGGTACCAAGGAGCACACCGCCAAAATATCTGGTCACAACTACCGCCACATTATAAATATCTTCCCCCAAGATTACATCCAGCATAGGCCGTCCTGCAGTTCCTGACGGCTCCCCGTCATCACTGCACCTAGTAAACTCCCGATGTTCTCCAATAGAATACGCATAGCAATTATGTCTGGCATCCCAGTATTTCTTCTTCATTTCCTCTATGAAAGCAAGAGCGTCCTCCTCTTTTTCCACCAGGCGCACCGTCGCAATAAACCGGGATTTCTTCTCCGTAATCTCCCCCTCGCCTCCTGCATAGATGGTCTTATATTTTTCCCGCATACGGAAACCTCCAAAAACTCATAATAAAATAAAGATAACAGCTTGTTCTTCCTCATTTGCTATAGTGTAACATGAATTGGCTTTTCTTTCCAGTCTTGTAAAAGGATGCTGTTCACCTTACTATTCACTGATACCGTTCCGCAAGGTGTTTTTTGTGAACAAAGTTCACAGAAATATTCGATTTTAGGGTTTATTTACGAACCTGGATTTGATATAATAGAACGGATTATAAAGGAGGTTTATCATGAACTACGGAAAAAAATCGGCCTCTAAGAAACGGAATTCTCTTATTTCCCGCTCGTCCATGATGGGAAAAAGGGCACATGTTTCGTTTATCAGAGTCCTTTTCATCGGCCTGATCGCCCTGTGCGTTGCAGTGTCCAGTCTTGGAATTGGTTCCATTCGTGGAATACTTGCAAATACGCCGGACGTAAATGAAGTGGATATCATGCCTCTTGGTTATGCCACTTTCCTCTATGACTGCAATGGTAATCAGATTCGTAAGCTGGCAGCACCTAATGCCAACCGACTTCCGGTTTCCATTGACCAGATTCCGGAGGATCTGCAGCATGCAGTAGTGGCTATCGAGGATGAGCGTTTTTATGAGCATAATGGAATTGATGTAAGAGGTATTCTTCGTGCTGGTGTGAAAGCACTTACTACCGGAAGCTTTTCCGAGGGTGCAAGTACCATTACCCAGCAGCTTCTGAAGAACAACGTTTTCACCAACTGGACCAACGAATCTACACAGGTGGAGCGATTTACACGTAAGCTTCAGGAGCAGTTCCTTGCCGTTGAGATTGAGAAAAAGATCGGCGACAAGAACGTGATTCTTGAGAATTACCTGAATACCATCAACCTTGGTGCAGGTGCATACGGTGTACAGGCTGCTGCCCGTCAGTATTTTAATAAAGATGTGTGGGATCTGAATCTTTCCGAGTGCGCAACTCTGGCAGGTATCACCCAGGCTCCTACCAAATACAACCCAATCGAGAATCCCAAGGAAAATGCAAAGAGACGTAAAGAAGTTCTTGACCATATGCTGGATCAGGGTTACATCACTCAGGAGCAGTATGACGATGCTATTAATGATGATGTCTACACCCGCATTCAGGAGGCACAGGCTTCTAATACACAGTCTTCAAGCAAGACATACTCTTACTTTGAGGACGAGCTTACCAAGCAGGTTATCAATGCTCTGATGAATATCAAGGGATACACCAAGACACAGGCACAGAACCTTCTGTATAGCGGTGGTCTGAAGATCATGACTACCCAGGATCCGGACATTCAGAACATTGTGGATGAGGAATATTCCGATCCATCCAACTATCCAGATTACGTACAGTACGCACTTGATTATGCCCTTACCGTGAAACAGCCGGATGGACAGGAAGTAAACTACAGCAAGGAAATGATGAAGCTTTACTTCCAGAATGAGGATCCGTCTTTTGATCTTTTGTTTGATTCCCAGGACGAGGGACAGACTTATGTAGACCGTTATAAAGCGAATATTCTTGCAGACGGAAGCACGGTTGTTGCAGAGCGTGTAAGCTTTGCCCCCCAGCCTCAGTCAGCAATGACGATTATCGACCAGCATACCGGATATGTGAAGGCGATCATTGGCGGACGGGGAACCAAGACTGCCAGCCTTACCCTGAACCGTGCTACAGACAGTACCCGTCAGCCAGGTTCTACATTTAAGATCGTATCCACCTATGCTGCGGCCCTTAATGAGAAGGGAATGACACTGGCTACCACTTACGAAGACCAGCCAATCACCTACGACAACGGCGCACCGGTCAATAATGCAAGCGGCAGCTTTAATGGCACCACTACGATCCGTACAGCGATCCGTAATTCTGTCAATACCGTTGCAGTTCAGTGTTTTGAGGATGTAACCCCTGAGCTTGGTCTGAAATATCTGGACAACTTTGGATTTACTACACTGGCGCATGGTACAGAAGCGGATACCGATGCCAATGGCAATGTTTACACAGATGCCAACCTGCCTACAGCACTTGGCGGTCTGACCTACGGTGTTAAGAACGTAGAGCTTTGTGCCGCATACGCAGCCATTGCGAACGGCGGTAATTATATCAAACCGGTTTACTACACCAAGATTCTTGATCACAACGGAAACGTACTGATTGAGAACAACTCTGTAGGACGCTCCGTCATTAAGGAAACAACAGCTTATCTTCTTACAAGCGCCCTTGAGGATGTAGTTCAGAATGGTACCGGTACAGCCTGCCAGCTTGATAATATGGCAGTTGCAGGTAAGACAGGTACTACAGATGCATACAATGACCTCTGGTTCGTAGGATATACACCATATTACACATGCGCAGTATGGTCCGGCTACGACGGCAACCAGAAGATACCGGAAGGTGATGCACGTAATTTCCACAAGACATTATGGCGTAAGGTCATGAACCGGATCCATCAGGGAATGGAATACAAAGATTTCGAAGTTCCGGATGGTATTGAGCAGATCAGTATCTGTGCTGATACAGGACTTCTTCCAAGAGTTGGCTGCCCGGTTACAGAAGAGTACTTTGATGTAGGAACCATGCCTACAGAGTACTGTGACCAGCATTTCTACGAATATGACGAAAGTCAGGATGAAGATATGGAAATCTACGATGCAAATGCCACTCCGACTCCAGATCCAGAAAATCCGGACGGCACAGACAATGCAGATGGCAGTGGCGGTGACGGCACTGGCGGTGACGGTACTGGTGGTGACGGTACCGGCGGCGGTGATATCCAGTATCCAGATGAAAGCGGCGGAGATTCTGGTAATGATGATATTTATTATTACTAAAAAGCTTTCAGCTAACAGTCAGTTATAAACAATTAAAACTGCAGTTTTCGTTTCCAGAAAGCTGCAGTTTTTTTCTGCCAAAATAATAGCTGTTCAGTGCCGGAAGCGATGAACTATATATACAAAGAAACGCCTTGCACAGAGTCTGCTGGATTCAGCAATCTTCTGCACAAGGCGTTTCCTGATTTTATGTATTATGAAATTCTCTGGATGATCTGAAATCAGTCTTTGATCACCATGCGGGCTGCGCCATAGATACCGGCATCATTTCCAAGGCTTGCAAGAATGATCGGAGTACTCTTGCAGGATGGGAATGCATATTTCTGATAGTACTTCTGGATACAGTCTGTAAGAGGTTTGCCTGCTTTGGATACACCGCCGCCAATTACAATTGCCTCTGGATCTGTTACACATGCAAACACGGCAAGTGTGCTTCCCAGAATATCGCCAACCTTCTCCATAGTCTTAACAGCCAGAGCGTCACCCTCCTTGTAGAAGTCAAGAACATTCTTAGCAGAAAGCTTCTCTACATGACGCATCTTGCTGTCCTCCTGGCTCTCCTCCAGAATGTCATTTGCCACACGTACAATTCCGGTTGCAGATGCATACTGCTCCAGACATCCGTGATTACCGCAGTTACATGGGCGAACTTCATTGTGATTGACACATGCATGTCCAATCTCTCCACCGGCACCGTGATAACCTGCGATGATCTTGCTGTCGATGATGATACCGCCGCCAACACCAGTTCCAAGTGTTACCAGGATCACGTTCTTGGAACCCTCTGCAGCACCCTTCCATGCCTCTCCAAGAGCTGCGATATTGGCATCATTGGCTGCCTTTGCCGGAAGACCTGTAAGTGCGCTTAATTCGCTTGCTACGGCCTTAAAGCCCCAGTGCAGGTTAACTGCCATAGGAACTTCACCATTCTCATTAACAGGTCCTGGAATGCCGATACCAACACCGTCTACATTATCCTTTGTGATTCCTCTCTCATCCAACTTCGTCTTGATTGCATCTGCAACATCCGGCAGGATTGAAGAACCGTTATTCTCCAGTCTTGTAGGAATCTCCCACTGCTCAACCAAAGTTCCATTCGTAAGAAACAGACCGCATTTTACAGAAGTTCCTCCTACATCAATACCAAAACAATACATACCCATTGTAAATTTCCATCCTTTCTGATCTATGAATTACTATTCTATGCATTACTGTTCTATGCATTACCGTTCTATGCATTACTGTGCCTTAAAGCCTATTAAAAAAGTATTCCCGCAATCTGCACACTCTGACTTTTATTCTTCTCTTTTTTTGGCAATATTCGCCTGAACACGCTTGTACAGCTCCTCAGCTGCATTGTAGCCCATCTTCTTCTGTCTGTGGTTAACGGCTGCAGACTCAACGATAACAGCCAGATTACGTCCTGGACGAATCGGAAGGGAATGGCATACGATCTTGTTTCCAAGATACTCCGTATACTCCTCATGAAGTCCCAGACGGTCGTACTCCTTGTCACGGTCCCACTCTTCCAGCTTAATAACAAGATCGACAGACTGGGTATCCTTAACACTCTCAACACCAAACAGGGTCTTCACATCAATAATACCAATACCACGAAGCTCAATAAAGTGACGTGTGATATCCGGTGCGGAACCAACTAAAGTAACATCACTCACCTTGCGAAGCTCAACAACGTCATCACTGACAAGACGGTGACCACGCTTGATCAGCTCAAGGGCTGCCTCGCTCTTACCAATACCGCTCTCGCCTGTGATCAGGACACCCTCGCCATAAACATCCACAAGCACACCGTGAATGGAAATACAGGGAGCCAGCTGGACGCCAAGCCAACGGATGATCTCTGCCATCAGACTGGACGTAGTTCTCTCTGTCACAAATGTAGGTACATTATATTTATATGCAAGATCGATCATATCCTGTGACGGTCTTGTCATAGTGCTGAAGATGACACATGGGATCTTGCTGGAGATAAAACGCTCGTACTTGAATGTGCGCTCCTCATCGCTTAACTGCATCAGATAAGTATACTCTACATATCCGATGATCTGAACACGCTCGTTTGCAAAATGCTCCAGATATCCTGTAAGCTGCAAAGCCGGACGATTTATTTCTGCTGTCTTCACATAAATCTCTGTAAGGTCAATATCAGGCGTCAGGTTGGTCAGATTCAGTTCCTGCGCCAGCTTGGTAAGCTGTACACCCTTCATGCTTTTATCTCCTTTTTCTCTAATGAAGTCCTTCCCGCATAAGCAGTTCCCTGCAGTTACAAGATTCCTCATAATAGGTGAAAACTGTTATGCAGTCTGTGCCGGTTTCTTTGCACTGCACATAGAAATTATATACATTGCCAAAAATCCACACTTATCTGTATTATACACAATTTTTTCTGTAACTTCAATGTCGAATCTTGTTAAAACTGTTACTGTTCGCTCTATTCACAGTAACACGCTTCGCGATGCACAGAAATCATGCATTCGTCTGATTTGGCGCTCTATGAAAAAACTGATAAACAGCCTCCGCGCTCTGTACATTCATAGACTCTGTCTGACTTAATTCTTCCACAGAAGCATCCCTGATATTCTCAACAGACCGGAATCTTCTCATAAGAGCCTTTCGCCTGGTCTCGCCAATTCCCGGAATATCATCCAGAACGGAATGTACCTGTTCTTTGCTTCTAAGGGAGCGGTGATACTCAATGGCAAAACGGTGAGCCTCATCCTGGATCCTGGTTACCAGATGGAAACCCTCACCAGAAGTATCAATGGGAATTTCAACATTATTGAAATACACCCCTCTGGTTCGGTGGTTATCATCCTTTACCATACCACATACCGGAATATCAATTCCAAGCTCTCCAAGAACCTTCCGTGCAATGTTTACCTGGCCACGTCCGCCATCCATAAGGATCAGATCCGGAAGAATGGAAAAGCTGTCGTATTCACCCTTGGATTCATGGGTAAAGCGCCTTGTAAGCACCTCTTCCATGCTGGCATAATCATTTGGTCCCTGCACCCATTTGATCTTGAATTTGCGGTAATCGCTGCGCTTCGGCTTGCCCTTTTCGTAAACTACCATGGAGCCAACGGACTCAAATCCACTGATATTGGAAATATCGTAAGCCTCCATACGCACAATATCCTTAAGCCCCAGCCAGTCCTCAATCTCCTTCACAGCCCCGATCGTACGCCCTTCTTCGCGCTTGATCCGTTCTCTGTCTTTGGAAAGAACCATCCAGGCGTTTTCCTTGGCAAGCTCCACCAGTTTCTCCTTTGTTCCCTTTTTCGGTACACGGATGTGAACCCGCTGTTTACGCCTTGCAGACAACCAGTCTTCAATAATTTCCCCATCTTCTATCTCTGTCTGCATCATGATTTCCGCCGGAATAAAAGGCGTTCCTGCATAAAACTGCTTCAGAAAGCTTGACAAAACCTGTGCTTTGGTATCGCCTCTTGCCACACGGAGAAAAAAGTGATCTCTGCCGATCAGCCTGCCGCCACGCATAAAAAACACCTGCACAACTGCATCTTGCTCCCGGAGATCTTCACTTTCATCCATGGCAACTGCAATAATATCCCTGTCCTCTTCCCCATAGGTAGTAATCTTCTGTCGTTCTCCGATCCGTCTGATACTGTTAATTAAATCACGATATCCTGCAGCATCCTCAAAACGCATATCCTCTGAAGCTGCCATCATTTTCTCCGTCAGCTGATCGATGGTCTCCTGGAAATTTCCATTGAGAAAATGAAGTACCTGTCCAATGTTCTGCTTATACGCTTCCTCACTTACATTTCCCTGGCATGGAGCCGTGCACTGCTTCATATAATAATACAGACATGGACGGTCTTTGCCGCAGTCACGGGGCAGATTACGGTTGCAGGAGCGTACCATATAAATCTTGCGGACCAGCTCGATCACATCTTTTACAGCTGTGGAGCTGGTATAGGGTCCGAAATATTTCGCCTTGTCCTTTTTCATGGTGCGGGAAAAAAGGACTCTGGGATAGGGCTCGTTTACAGTTACTTTAATGAATGGATATGTCTTATCATCCTTCAACATGGTGTTGTATTTCGGGCGATGCTCCTTGATCAGGTTGCACTCCAGTACCAGCGCCTCCAATTCAGAATCGGTGACAATATACTCAAATCTGGTAATGTGAGTGACCATCTGCTCAATCTTTGCGCCTTTATTGCGGCTGCTCTGAAAATACTGGCGGACACGGTTCTTCAGACTGACCGCCTTTCCCACATAAATGATCTCATCTTTTTCCCCATGCATAATGTAGACACCAGGCTTACCGGGCAGCTTTTTTAATTCTTCTTCAATCAGGAACATAAAAACTCTCCTTTGTTGAAAAGAACCGGGAAAACATGTCTCCCGGTTCTGATGTTTTATCCTATATTATCTGTATTGTTCAATTGCAGGAACGGCAATAGCAGATTCCGCTGTCTCTGTGTCCGCATTTGCCTCATCCGTCTTATCCTCTGCTTTCACAGCCTCATCCAGTGCCTTCAGTCCTTCTGCATCCAACACATCTGAAACTTCCAGTCCCTTCTCCACTGCGCGGAAAATGATCATAAATTCCTTACCGGTAATGGTCTCCTTGCGGATCAGATAAGCAGCGATCTTGTCCAAAGCCTTTCTGTGGCTGCTGATCAGGCGCTTCGCCTCCTCATAAGAAACACGAAGCAGCTCCATAACCTCATGGTCAACTTCCGTAGCTGTATTGTCACCGCAATTAAGCACTGCACGACCATTCAGATACTGATTTTCCTGAGTTGCAAGACCCATCAGACCAAACTTCTTGGACATACCATACTGGGTGATCATAGCACGGGCGACCTTGGTGGCCTGCTCAATATCATTGGAAGCACCAGTTGTCACGCTGTCAAAAACGATCTCTTCAGCAGCACGTCCGCCAAGATATCCGACCAGCATAGCTTCCAGTTCTTTCTGGGTATTCAGATATTTCTCTTCTTCCGGAACCTGCATAACGTAACCAAGTGCGCCCATAGTACGAGGCACAATGGTGATCTTCTGTACCGGCTCGGAGTCCTTCTGAAGGGCACTTACCAGTGCATGTCCTACCTCATGATAGGATACGATACGGCGCTCCTGGGCACTTAAAATACGGTCTTTCTTCTCTTTTCCAACAAGAACCACCTCAACAGACTCCAGAAGATCCTTCTGGGAAACTGCGTGACGGCCATTCTTAACAGCCAGGATAGCGGCCTCATTAACCATATTGGCAAGGTCAGAACCAACGGCACCGGATGTGGCAAGGGCAATTGCCTCGAAATCAACGGTATCGTCAAGCCTTACGTTCTTCGCATGAACCTTCAGGATATCAATACGTCCTTTCAGGTCCGGACGGTCAACGATAACACGGCGGTCAAAACGTCCCGGACGAAGAAGTGCCGGATCCAGTACCTCCGGACGGTTGGTAGCTGCCAGGATCAGAAGTCCCTTTGAAGTATCAAAACCATCCATCTCAGCAAGCAGCTGATTCAAAGTCTGCTCACGCTCGTCATTACCTCCGCCGTAATGGGAATCACGGCTCTTTCCAATGGCATCAATCTCATCAATAAATACGATACACGGCGCATTCTTCTTGGCTTCCTCAAAAAGATCACGGACACGGGAAGCACCTACGCCAACGAACATCTCCACAAATTCTGATCCAGAAAGGGAAAAGAACGGTACATGTGCCTCTCCTGCAACTGCCTTGGCAAGAAGGGTTTTACCTGTACCCGGAGGTCCTACAAGCAAGGCGCCCTTCGGCAGTTTAGCACCAATTTCCACGTATTTGCCTGGATTGTGAAGAAATTCCACAACCTCCTGCAAGGATTCCTTGGCCTCATCCTGTCCGGCAACATCCTTAAATGTGATTCCGGTCTCTTTCTGTACATACGCCTTGGCGCGGCTTTTCCCAACGCCCATCATACCACCGCCGCCTTTGTTCATGCGGCGCATAAAGAACATAAGAAGCACAAACAGAAGCACAGACGGTAAAAGTACGCTAAGCATCATTGCCATAAATTCTCCGAAAGCATCCGGCGGCTCAGATTTAAAAATAATACCGGTTCCTTCCAGACGTTTGGTAAGGGCAGTCTCATCTTCTGTCAGATTGGTGTAATAACTGATCTCCTGATAAGGATTCACCTGCTTCTTCGGCACGATAGTCAGATTATCGGACTGAAGTGTAACGGATTTCACTTCATCGTTATTCACCATATCAATAAACTTATCATACGTAATCTCACTGGAATTATCCTGCAGCATATTGGTAAACAGGCTGAAACACACCAGAGTAACCAAAAGACATATCAGAAAAGCCAGAATGGACTGATGATTTTTCTTATTGCGGTTGGGATCCTGATCTCTTCTTGGATCCCCTTTATCAGGGCGGCGTCCGCCTTGATTGTTATCCAGATTATTATCCATTTCATTCCTCCTTACTATCTTTTCTATTATAAAGATAAAACGCAGATAAATCAACCTGGATATTGTGAAAACCCTCTGAATTTTTGAGAAAAAAAGGTCAAAAAAATTCACATCAGAAAAAAAATAGATACTTTTTTTACGGCGCAAACTGTAGTATACTAGAGCGTGTTTGAAAAAGGCTTTCTGCAGGATGTGCGTACAATTTGCAGGAATGATTTTTCTAATACAGTCCAGGAACATATTTTTCAAGGCAGGTGCAGAACGCATCTGCTGTATCCTTTTTACCTGTAACTTTACAGTAAGAAACAACATAATGGATGAGGAACTAAAAGATTACTATGTGCTGCAAATATTCCGCAAGGTGTTTTGTGAACATAGTAAAGAACAGCCCAGAGAAAGAGGGAGGAAAGACAGAATGAAAAAAATTGGGTTCGATAATGACAAATATCTGAAAATGCAGTCCGAGCACATTCGTGAACGAATCAGCAAATTTGACAACAAACTTTATCTGGAATTTGGAGGCAAGTTATTTGATGACTACCACGCTTCCCGTGTTCTTCCAGGATTTGAGCCGGACAGCAAGCTGCGCATGCTGATGCAGCTTTCCGACCAGGCAGAGATCGTAATCGTAATCGGTGCACCTGATATTGAAAAGAATAAGGTCCGCGGTGACCTTGGCATCACATATGATGAGGACGTGCTCCGTCTGATGAACGAATTTACAAGCAGAGGACTTTATGTAGGAAGCGTCTGCATCACACGTTACTCCGGACAGAACAGTGCTGATGCGTTCAAGAAGCGTCTGGAGAAGCTTGGAATCAAGGTTTATGTCCTTTATAATATCCCAGGTTATCCAAGCAATACTTCCCTGATCGTAAGTGACGAGGGATATGGCAAGAATGACTATATCGAAACCACCCGCCCGCTGGTTGTTATCACAGCGCCTGGACCTGGAAGCGGAAAAATGGCTACCTGTCTTTCCCAGCTTTATCATGAATACAAGAGAGGAATCAGCGCAGGCTATGCCAAGTTCGAGACTTTCCCAATCTGGAATATCCCGCTGAAGCACCCGGTAAATCTGGCTTATGAAGCTGCTACCGCTGATCTGAATGATGTCAACATGATTGATCCATTCCATCTGGAAGCTTATGGTCAGACCACTGTCAACTATAACCGTGACGTAGAGATTTTCCCTGTTGTACAGGCTATGTTTGAGAAAATCATGGGCGAGTGCCCTTACAAATCTCCTACAGATATGGGTGTTAATATGGCTGGAAACTGTATTGTGGATGATGAGGTTTGCCAGGAGGCTTCCCGTCAGGAGATCATCCGCAGATATTACAAGAGTATGGATGCACTTATGTCCGGTACCGGCACAGAGGAGGAGGTTTACAAAATCGAGCTTCTTCTGAAGCAGGCACATGCCACACTGGAAGACCGCAAGGTTGTTCCTGCTGCCCTGGAAAGAGAGAAAGAAACTGGTGCTCCGGCTGCTGCCATGGAGCTGGAGGACGGAAGGATTATCACAGGTAAGACCTCTGATCTGCTTGGTGCTTCCTCCGCCCTTCTTCTGAATGTGTTGAAGGAGCTTGCCGGAATCGATCACCAGAAGCATGTGATCTCCCCGGATGCTATTCACCCTATTCAGGAGCTGAAGACAGATTATCTTGGAAGTAAGAATCCTCGTCTTCATATGGATGAGACCATGATTGCCCTTTCCATCAGTGCTGCTACGAATCCAGAAGCACGTCTTGCCCTGGAGCAGTTTCCGAAGCTGAAAGGCTGCCAGGCACATACTTCTGTTATGCTGTCTTCTGTGGATGTCCTCTCCTTCCGTAAACTGGGCGTGGAGCTGACCTGTGAGCCGAAATTTGAGCAGGGGAAGAAACTGCAGGGATAAGCAGGCATAGATTTTGTTTTGCTGTTACGTAATTAAAAGCTCTGGAAAATGATTATTAAAAAAATTATCATTTGTCAGAGCTTTTCTTTTGTATCTCATTCCCCACACATCTTCTTCGCAGTCTCTTCAGGCACTTCGATCAGTCCAAATTTCCAGAACAATGGGTAAATATAAGAAATCCCTCTAATATCCCCTAATGCCTTGGGACGTTTCACAATGCCGGATATCTGCCGGCAATTTTGGAATGCCATTTTTATGCTGCTCCAGGACAAGGTTTTGCTGTTTTCCCGGCGGTCGATGAGAAGCTCTTTGTTGTAGGTTCCGTCTTTGCCGATTTTCAGCTTGTACTGGTATGGGAGTCCAGAGGATGTGCGAAATGGGTAGTTTTGGAAGGCTGCAATTGCTGACCAAAGAGTCTCTTCCACACAGTTCTGTCTAAGAGTAGCAAGAACTTTCTGCTGCTCATCTGTCAATTCCAGCTTGTCATATGCCTTTATTTTTCTACCTGTAAATCCGGCTCCGGCTTTGTCCTCATCATTTTGTTCCTTTACTTTATCCCAATTGCCGTTTTCTTTCTCCAGCATTACTTTCAACAACCTTATAATTCCTTTGATTTCCTGCACAATCTGAACACTCAATACATGAAAATCCATTTTCTTTTCCCTGGAACTATATTTCTCTTCCAGAAGCTTTGCCTTTTCCTCATCATGATCCTTGTATCTGGCTTTCCCAGACATGTAGGCATAAGAGTTGGCAGTTCCCGGATATTCAATATTTTCCTGCAGATAGAAGGGAGATGGATTCTCTTCCAGATCATGCTTCAGGCAATTCAGTTTCTCTAAAAACTTCCCGGTAACTTCCGGGTAATGCTCTTTTATATACATAAGATTCTTATGCAGGCAAACGGCACTTTTTTCCATCATCTGCCGTTCTTTTGGGTTCTTCAGACAGTCATATTCATAATCCTGAACTTCATTTCCTTCCATGGAACGGATCAACTCACTATACCAGTACATATGCTGCGCAGAATTGTCCGGAAACATAAAGTAAGTGGAAAATTCATGGTCGATCATCGGAGCCAGCCTCAGAATTTCTCCTTTTTTATTACAAACGAACGCAATATTCTCATAGTGATAATTCTGATCGCCTTTCAGCATGGAAACCAGGATCTGCATGGCAAGCTGCTCTGCCATGTCTTCGTGATTCTGGAAATAGGAAGCCTCCAGAATATCCGTATAATCATAAAACATCATACAATAATTCTCATACTGGTCTATATCCACCTTTTTATCCGGATACTTCCGAAAGAATTCCAGAAGATTCAAAAGCTGCTCATCTTCATTATAAATCCTTGGAACCACAGTCCCATAATCATAGTATTTCTGTGTCTCTTCTTCATAACCATGGCAAAAAGCCAGCTGATATAAAGGCGCCGATACAAAATATTCATTTATCACATTCGACCAGAACACTTCCGCATAAGCAAACAGAGGCGTAGAAAATGGCTTGGATTTACTCAACGGCTTAAAAATCCGATTTCCACTGTAAACCGGAAAATGTTTCTCTCCCTTTACTACGCCGACTGCTTCCGCGGTCAGATTGCCTATTCTGTCTGCATAATTGAAGTGGACAGTTTCATAATTTATTTTCAAAGGTCTCACATCCTTTTTGTTTAAAAAGATTCAATCTGACAACTTTCTTTTCAGAAAAAGCCTGTCTTCCTTACTCAAACTCCTTCTTCAGCGCATCCTCCATCACATCTACCGGCGCTTCCACGCCTGTCCAGAGGGTGAAATTCAGTGCGGCCTGCTGTACCAGCATTCCAAGACCGGTGATAGTTTTTGCACCATTTTCTGCTGCGGACTTTAGGAAAATTGTTTCCGCAGGATTAAATATGACATCGCATACACACATTTCCGGTGTGATGGCAGTATAATCAATGTCTGGCTTGTCTGTCACATTTGGAGAAAAACCGATTGAAGTGGCATTGATTAAAATATCTGTATCAGATGGAATTGCCATATTGTTTTTCCAGTTAAGATACTTTGCACTGCTATCTGTTTTCATCTGAATAAGAGATGCCAGTTCCTCACCTTTTTCAATGCTTCGATTGATAATATTGATATGGGCAACCCCATTTAATGCACATTCAACAGCTATCGCCCTGGCTGCTCCGCCAGCGCCAAGAATAGTCACATTTTTCTTATCCAGAGTCTCACCAGAATTCTTCAACGCGGTTACAAACCCTTTTCCATCCGTATTCTCACCGAATAGTTTTCCCTCTTTCTGGATAACCGTATTCACTGCTCCGATAATTTCTGCTGCCGGACTCAGTTCATCCAGATAAGGGAGAACCTTGATCTTGTGAGGCATGGTAAGATTGATTCCCTTCATGCCAAAGATTTTCACACTGTCCATTGCCTTTCCAAGATCCTCTGGAAGCACTTTAATGGTCAGATAACGATAATTCAAATTTTTCGCTGCAAACGCAGCCTCCTCAACTACACCAGTAGGATTATCATCCACTGGATCACCAAAAACGCCGGTTAATTCTGCACGATAGTTTTTCATATTTGAATGCCCCTTTCTCTTTTTCAAAATCATCCTTAAAATCGAATCCAAACTCACTTTCACAATGCATCCGAATAAATACCGCTCACTCCCATAGCCCTGTATTTCTCCCATTGTCCCCGGTAATTCACAGTATGGGTATATACTTTGATCTTGTATTTCTTAAAAATTATATATGTCTTTTTGACTATCTTTTTATATCTTCCTAAATGTCCGCAAAGCCTTATTTTATCGGCTCTACGGGCATTTTGCTTTTGTGGTAAACCTCGCATATCTAGGTCTATCTTCTTATATTTTCCCTGTCAATCGTGGTTAAAATCGTGGTAAATACTTCTATGCGATTAGACGCTGAACCTCTGATTTTGCGGTATCTATGGACGCATGAGCATACCAGTTCATTGTGATACTGATATTTGAATGTCCCATGATATACTGTAAATCTTTTGGGTTCATGTTCTTGCTTGCCAGTCTTGTGCAGAACGTATGGCGTAGCGTATGCGGTGTGATATGTGGCAAGGGATTGTCCTTGTGGTGCTTGTTGTATTTCTTTACCATACGGACAAATAAGGCGTTGTAATCAATCGCAACTTTGGGCTTGCCTTTATGATTGACAAATAGGAAATTGCTCCGTCCGTCTATCACAAATGGTTCTGCCTTTGGGCGTTTCTTCATAACCCGTTGAAATGCCTGTATCGTTTCTCTGCTTAATGGCACTTGCCTTGTTCCACTCTTTGTCTTAGGCGTTTCAATATAATAGCCCTGTTCCTTGCTCTTTAGTAACTGGTGGTCGATAATCACAACTTCATTCTTGAAATCAATATCGGCTACTGTCAGTCCGCACAGTTCCGAGATACGAAGTCCTGTCTTTAACAGTATCAGCACATCATCATAATGCTTGTGATACACATTGTCCGTCTTAATAAATGACAATAATGCTTGTTCCTGTTCCTCTGTCAATGCGACTTTCTCTTTGGTATCATTTTCTAGGACTTCATTTAACTTGAAATCAAAAGGGTTCTTCCTTACGCAATCGTCTTGTATAGCGATATAGAATGACGCTTTTAACGAGCGTTTATGGTTGTTAATGGTGTTATAGGAAAAGCCTTTTTCTTTCATGCGTAACGCCCATTCCTTAGCGTCAGAGGGTTTTATCGTATCAATGCTCCTAGCACCTAACTTATCCTCTTTTAATAACCGCATGAGTTGTTCCCGTTGTTTCTGTGTGCTTTTCTTCACATTTGCCCTCTGTGCGTTCTGTTTGGCGTAAAGTTGGCAAAGCGTCATTTTCTTGCCTGTGCTGTCGATACCGTCCTCAATATCCCGTCTTATCTGCTGTTCCAGTTCTCGAAGTGAGGGTTTTTCCCGTTTTCCCTTTGGTGTCGGGTCTGTGGGTGTCAATCTCCAAGCATACACATATTTTGTGTTTCCAAATGCGTCTACATATTTATATAAGTATTTCCCGTCTGTTCGTTGGCTCTCTCCAGTATGCAGGATACGTCCTTTGCTATCCCGTCTTTTTTCTTTCATGGTGTCTGCTCCTTTCCTTGTTGGAAAGAGCCTTGATATGACTTGTGTTCATCATAACACATACAAGGCTCATTTGCATTAGATTGCGTCCAATTTGTCAATGACCTTTTCAAACTGTCGGCGTTTAATCTGTATGCGGTTGCCATTCATAATGAGCCAGCCAGCGTCCTTGTTTTCCTCTGCCAATCGTCTTAACTTGTTTTCTCCGATACGGAAATACCTTGACGCTTCTTCAATGGTAAGGGTGTATTTTTCCCATACAGGAATATCGTTGTTATTCATCAGATACCCCCTTTCCCATGTTTCGTGTCATACTGGATATAGGGGATAAGGTCGGTGCGGTTTATCCTCTGTAAGTGGGCGGTTAGTTTGCTGGAAAGGGAATTACTGTATCTTGCCTTATCAAGCATAGTTCCCACTTTTTCCAGTCCACCTAATGCGTCATGTTCTTCCAAGAAGTAAAAACTTTTGACAGCGGAAATCACGCCACCCTCTGTGAGCCATTGCTGTGTTTCCTCAAGGGAATTTTGCTGTTTTGGTACTTGCAGTTTCAAGACTTCCACAGCCCCTAAAAAGCGTTCCCAAAACCGACACGTTTTCCATCTGCTCTTATTACTTTCATTTCTGTTTGGCACGACAAAGCGTAGGTTGTTTGCCAATAGCCCGAAAGCCAGTTCCCCAAGTTCCAGCGGTCTGTCTTTGAATGTCATGGCAAAAGCATGAGCCTTATCATCACGCAGTTGCATTTCTGTCCGTTTCCAACTGCCGACTTCATCAAGTGTCTTATTATGTTTTGAACAGACTTCCTTATCCTTATCATAAAAGCGATAGGACAATCCCGATTTTCCAGCACCGATATAAACAGTCTTTGCGGTGTCGAAATCATCAAACTTGCTTTCGTCAAAGTGGTAGCCCTCACTATTAGAAATAAATTCCTCTTTTTCGCATTTCTTCTTTATCTGCTCTATGGTAAAGAATGGCTTTTCGTTCTTATCATCAATGGCAATATCAAGTCTTGTGAAATGGAAATTATCCAGTCCGTATCTTCGCTCACAGCGTCGGAACATATCCCCAAAGGTATAATTCCTACTGTCGAGAATACGGAAAATATCATCACAACCTCTGCCAGTCATAACAAGATAACAGCCTAACCCTTGTGGGTTGTCCTCTGTTTTCCTTGCGTTCCCCGATACATAAATATCTCCAATCTGCCAGCGTGCTTGATAGGTTTTGTATTTAATGCTTGCCGGATAGATATTGAAAATATCAGTCGGTAAACCTAAAATGTGCATGATTACATCTTCAGCGGTTACAGTATCAAATACAATACTGATGTAATCAATCTTAACGGATAAATTTTTGTGTGTAGTTATAGTGCATTTCTCCTTTCGTACTTCCCGTTTTTTTGCGGGGTAAAAATCGTGTTTTTTCCTTTATTTATCACAGTTTCTAGGTACTATGACATGTATACGCAGGGCGGTGTTACATATACGCCCTTTATGAACGCCTAAAGGCGTTCCCTTTCCAAAAGGAACTGTCTGTCCGAAACACGTCTGGGGGACGTGCCCCGTCCAGCCAGCCCCTTTTGGAAACCACTATTTTCTGTCTGATAGTCCACGTTTATTCATTCTATCAAAATGAAAATACATCTTTTCTATGCTTACTCAAGCGTGTGATTGACCCTAGCGTGCTTAATCACTCTATCTGATACGATAATAACGCTATTAGAATTACTTGTCAAGAAGTTTTTGTTGACTTTTTGATATATATTAAGTATGATATGCTTATAAACGTCAAAAAAAGCAACGAAAGGAGCGGTTATACTAAGTTATGGAGTATTATGAAAAGAAAATCAGTTTCTTAGGAGAGAACATACAGACCATAAGAAAACACAGAGGAATGAAACAACAGGAACTTGCGGACAAAATCGGTATCAATATGCAGAGCCTTTCCAAGATTGAACGAGGTGTGAATTATCCTACCTTTGATACATTAGAAAAGATAATGGACGTGCTGGGTGTAACCCCAAATGAATTACTGTCGGGAGAATGGAAGTATGTTAATCAAGCCGAAAAGGAAGTCTGCCAGTTTTTAAGAATTGAAGAACGACTAAATGCAGAATTAAAACATGGGCATTATGACAACTTCTTTGACAGCGAAGAAGAATGGCTGGAATATGAGTTGAAAAAGTTACGGGAATATATTACCGACTACATCAACGGAAAAAGCATTGTAGCGTCCGACCTTTATCCAATCAAAGAATTTATCCAGCATTTGAAGTTTCAAAAACTGTTAGACCACTATGATGATTTATACAGCATGGATATGTTCGGTGAAAGCATAGAGGGACATAAATATAGGACACCTTATCAAGTCGTAAAAATGATAAACCCCAATTCAAAAGAAGATATGGAATTATTACGGGAAGTATTGAAAAATAACGATTTTGATGATGAGGACGAGTAACCCTTTTCCTCTTTGTAGAAGATACAGCAAACAAAAAGCCCAGTAAAGAGTGCAAAGCACCACCAATGGTGGCAAGGCTCTTGACAGGGCTTTTCCTTTACTGTTTGTGGCAGACAAGAGGAAGAAAGGGACAAAATCTGATTTGTAGTAAATTATATAAAAACGATATGAGATGTATTTATATCATTTTCTTGTTGACACCATTTATATTAAGTGATATATTTGTCTTATAAAGATACAAAAACATCACATTGAAAAGAGGGATGATTATGACAAAAAAACAAATGAAACAAGTTATCTTTATGGGAGTAGGGTGTGTAATATTACTGATTGCAGGGATAATTTACTCTTTATTATTTAACGACGCACGCTGGGTTAAAAACATGGATATGTCTAATTATGTATTTTCCATAAAGGATATACCAATGTTGATAGTCGGTGCTTTGATAGCTATTTATGTCTTATATGTAACAGTTATCTTCTTTAAAAACGCCTTTTCTAAAAATTTTAAAGACAAAAACTATTCAAGAACAGTATCTTCATATTGGGGACTGTGTGGAATATTTGGATTTCTAGGTTTTAGCGGTTTTTGGACTTATTTTGAATATGGGAAAATATATCCTTTTGTATTCTTTATATTTTTTGGCTTTTTCGGCTTTTTCTTTGAAGGAAAACTTTCTCACACTTTAGAAGATGAACTTTTTTTAGAAAATAAAAGAAAAGCAGAAATAAACGCCTATAAAGTAGGATTTAAACTTCTCTTTATAGTCATTTGGCTTATGGCAATAGGAATGTTTTCTCGTAATGTGGAATGGTGTGCAATTTTTATGCTCATTTCTGTTTCACTTATCTATGCTTTAGTCATTTTTCTTAGCAACTATTTATTATACCGCTACGAAAAAGGAGAATAAGTCATGGTAGAAGATTTCATGTGCAACTTAAAGGTATATCGTGTAGCACAAGGTTTAACACAAGAACAACTGGCAGAAAAAGTCGGGGTTCGTAGAGAAACAATTATGAGGTTGGAAAAAGCACAATACAATCCATCTCTAAAACTGGCGGTTGATATTTCACGGGTTCTCAATGCACCGATAGAAGATATTTTCATTTTTAAATGAGATAGTGGTAGTAAATTCGGTTCTATGTGATATTGGGAACAATAGAATATTAAGTTTTACATCAATATAAGAGTAATGCAACTATAATGTTAATTTGTATTGCTTGGAGGAACAATACCTGATGAAGATGATAATGATGTCATCGCAGAACAACTTGCAAAAATCAGTGAACAGATGGCAATTAAGAATAGGCGTAGCAAAAAAATTTGGAAAATTGCTGGGGTTATATTCCTAGTAATTGTGCTATTGAATATCCTCTTGATAATATTTAATATGTCAGTATCTAAAAACGTTTCAACAGATAGTAGCACCACTTTCATAGAAATAGGTGAAGATGATGTGATTGATGTAGAATAATTTCCAACATACAATCCCAGTTTGACAACTTTATATCCATACACACAAAGCAGTTAGTCTTAGGATTGACTGCTTTTTAACAAAAGACACCACTCAGGTGTAAAGGGTGTCTTTTTAGTGCTATTTTATTGTCATATCAAGGCTCATTCAATTGTGGTAAATTCGTGGTAAATTAAATAATTTTCTATACTTCAAAGTGCTTGAAAGTATAGTGTTTATGCGGATAATCGCAAATTAGATATAAAATTTATTATAATATTTCACTACTTTGGAAGTTACCCGTCCTTTTGGAATTGTTACTACGTTGCCGGATAATGGGATCCTTGGTATACCAATGGCTCTGGGTGTGTGCCGGCTAGGCGGGAATTATGAGAACGGCTATTAATAAAACAATTGTGTATAAAAGTTTTTTCATGTATTTATTTTTCCTAAAAACACATTGTAACTGAAAAGCACGATTAACCAGATTCATAACTTTTCCCCCTTCGCACATGCTCCTATATAAAAATAGATTTCACAGTATTACTATTTCCTGTTTTTACAATGATACCATGAAAGCTTTAGAGTCTCAATAATTTTGTGGGCAGCAATATTGCCAGCGTCTCAAGGGTTATGGTTCACTCCCCAATGCCAATCCGATCAGTCTATCCGCCTGATCTGCCATGAATAACGGAATATTCAACACATCATTGTCCAGTTTCAGATTATCCAGTGAGAAACGGATGCGTAGCTTGACCTTATCAGGGAACAGTTCCTTGAACTTCTTCATACTCTTGCTGGTTGTGTTTGCTTCGGATTTGACCTCCACGGGAAAGATGTCGTTCTCCCGCTGAATGAGGAAATCCACTTCGTAAGGTGGGTTGTTCTGGCTCCAATAACGAGGCATGACTTCAAACTGAGTAATTAAAGTCTGCAACACAAAGTTTTCGGTTAATGCGCCTTTGAATTCAGTAAAAAGACGGTTGCCTTCGCCAAAAGCAGTGGGGGCCAACTGTGCCAGACGGCGAAGCAATCCCACATCCACCAGATAAATTTTGAAAGCCGACAAGTCATCGTAAGCTGCAATCGGCAGGCCAGGAGCTGAGCTGCGATAAATTTTATGCACTAAACGGGCATCCACCAGCCATTGTAAGGCATTCTCGTACTCACGGGCTCGTGCACCTTCCTTGACCACTTTATAGATAAACTTCTTGTTCTCTCTTGCCAGTTGAGACGGAATGGATTTCCAGATCATTGAGATTTTCGGGAACTCGCTGAGATTAGGATGTTTGGCAAAATCACGCTCATAGGCTCCGAGGATTCCGGATAATGCTTCCTGCATAGCAGAAACATCCCGTGCCTCCGTCCACATCAATACCGACTCCGGCATACCACCGGTGACATAGTACATTTTCAGCTTCTCATACAGCGGATTAAAGAAGGCGTCAGGGATGGGTTCAAGGGTGTCCACCTGTTCCAGATACTGTGCCAGGTTTTCATCACCGTTGGCAAGCAGGAATTCATTAAAGGTCATCGGGTCAATCTGCATAAAGTTGACCTTACCGACCGGAAAAGAAGAGGGTTTCGCCAGAGCAATACCTAACAGAGAACCGGCGCAGGCAACGTGATACTGCGGTGCGTTCTCGCAAAAATACTTCATAGAGTTAATGACCTTAGGGCAGTCCTGCACCTCATCAAAGATGATAAGGGTTTTTTCAGGCACAATTTTTTGACCGCTTGCCAGCATAAGGTTTTGTAGAATCCGGTCCACATCCTTGGTTGTTTCAAAAAATTGCTTATATTCTTCATTTTCGTCGAAGTTAAAGTAAGCTGTATTTTCATAACAGCGTCCGCCGAACTCTTTCAGAATCCAAGTCTTACCCACCTGACGTACACCCTTCAAGATTAAAGGCTTGCGGTAGGGAGAATTCTTCCAAGCCAGCAACTTTTTTAAGATAAATCGTTCCATAGAATCACCTGTCACATTTTTATTGGAGTTTTATGCTTGATAATCACATTTTTATTAGAGTTTTGTGATTAATAATCACATTTTTATTAGAGTTTTGTGTTTAATAATCACACTTTTATTATATGCGAAATTCATGAAATTACAACCGAAAACACAAAATTATTTAATTTTAATGCTTAGCAATCACACTTTTATATGAGAAAGGACTGGAAATGGATTGCTCCATTTCCAGCCCTTTCCCTCATTGCGGTATATTTCACCCGAATTCGGTTGCCGTAGCCGCTACTGCGCCCTCATCTGGACGAAATCTCCCACAAATTGTGACGCACATCTTGCAGAAAGCCTTTTTCAAACATGCGCTAGGATTGCAGAATTCCGGCAGCGCGAAGATTTGCCAGAAGTGTATTTAGCTGTGTCACAGCATCCTCTGTACCAGTAGCATCTGCCACTGCCGCTGCCGGAGTTGGCGCTGGGCCGGTTGGACCAATCGGGCCGTCTGCTCCGACAGGACCGGTTGGGCCTGTCGCTCCGGCTGGACCGGTTGGGCCTGTTGCTCCGGCTGGACCGGTTGGGCCTGTTGCTCCGGCTGGACCGGTTGGGCCTGTCGCTCCGGCTGGACCGGTTGGGCCTGTTGCTCCGGCTGGACCGGTTGGGCCTGTTGCTCCGGCTGGACCGGTTGGGCCTGTCGCTCCGGCTGGACCGGTTGGGCCTGTTGCTCCGGCTGGACCGGTTGGGCCTGTTGCTCCGGCTGGACCGGTTGGGCCTGTCGCTCCGGCTGGGCCGGTTGGGCCGGTTGAGCCTGTCGCTCCGGCGGGACCGGCTTCTCCGGCTGGGCCCATAACTCCTGGCATGCCCGGCTCTCCCTGCGGGCCCATAGGACCTGCAGGGCCTACTGCTCCCTGGCATCCTCTTGGTCCCATAGGACCAGTCACACCGGGACACCCTCTTGGACCAACAGGTCCCATAGGACCGGTTGCACCACGAGGCCCTGTGGCTCCCTGTCCCGAACAACTGCAATCGCAGCCGCAGCGATTATTGTTTCCAAAACAGGATGTACAGGTGATATCACCAGAAGCTTCCTTTTCAGAAGAATTTTTCTGATTATGACGATCAAAAAACATACACATTCTCCCATAACAGCTTAGATATTCACTATCAATATATGAAATACTAACAATACAGGTGAATTTTCCCTCTCACTCCATACCCCAAACATCCCTGAAATACTTCTCATTTCCAATAACTGCCTGATGCAGAGGCTTCAATACTCTTGCCTTTTTATGAAATTCAAACGCCTCCCTGTGCCTTCCCGCTTTATCCAGACATACGCACATCTGTATCGCAGGTATAAAATCATGACTGTCTGCAATATAAAAACCGCCGTTTTTCTTTTTCCGTGGCGCAAGAAAAGCCTGCTGGTACCAGTATGCTGCCGTCACGTACTCCTTTTTTTCCATAAACAATCTTCCTATCTCACAACAGATCTCCGCTCTCGGAACATCCATTGTAAAGCTGTAAAAAAGTATATCAAAAGCAGCTGCATTCTCTCCCATTGCCTGATAACAGCAGGAAAGAACCAGACAGCTGTTCAGTTTATTCTCTATCCAGCCATCTGGTTCTTCCAGAAATTTTTTTAAAATTAAAATTGCATACTCATATTGCTTATGATAAAAAAGCTCCCGCCCATAATAAAAGAAATGTCTCGGTTCCATTTTTTCACCGGAATCAATCATCTGCTCATATATATGCAGATTGCGAAAAGACTCTCCTGCCTTTATTTTCCGATGCTCAATCACCACATCCGAATATAAAATATTCCCCGCCGGAACAACCGTTTCGTGGACGCGCCCCTGCCATCTGAAATTTCGGGAAGTCTTCATAATACGCTCTCTATAATAAGAAAACGTAACATGATCCCATTCATCAAATCCCACTGCATAATCCATCATAACCACATCCGTATCTGAATCCATGCTCTCTTTCAACCTGAGCAGCTTCTCCTGATTTTCCGGCGTAATGACGTCATCTGCATCCAGCCACATCCAATAATCCGTATCTGCTTTTTCCGTAATAAAATTGCGGGCAGCAGAGAAATCATCTTTCCATAAAAAATCATAAACCTCATCGGTAAACTCCCTGGCAATCTCCTTCGTTTTATCCACCGATCCGGTATCGCAAATATAGATTTTGTCCACAAGCTTGCTCATCGGCGTGAGGATTCTGCGAAGTACCGCCTCCTCATTTTTTACAATCATACACAGGCCAATTGATATCATTCCAAATATCCTTTTTTCAATAGCCTATGCAGGACAAATTACTTTTATTCCCATTTGCCGCTTCCGGATATCCGCATTTTTTCCAGCAATAACGCTTTCCTTACGGATTACCTGTCATTTGTGTCAGTGACAAAGTCTCCAAAATCTGGGAAAATAAAAATACAAAACATTCCACATAGAAAAGAGGTGCTGAATATGAGAAAAAAAATATGGAAAATACTACCTCTTGTGACCGGACTTGTGCTTCTGACTGCCAGTAGCGCTCTCACCGTTCATGGAGAAAGTGACAACACCATTGACGTAACCCTGTTCAAGCTTAACCTTCCAGATGACTGGAGCTATGATCCGAATGATATCAGCGATTATGAATACACCTGCTCCGTCAGCGTATTCGAAGGTGCTGACAAGGACAGCTCACAAAATGATTTCACCATTAAAGCAAATGAAGAATCAAGCTACTCTTTCCGCAAATATCTGCAGACCTCCGATATCGATCTTCATGACTATGCAGACGGCACTATTGAAAAAACAACCATTGGCGATGTGGATTATATACGAACCACAGACAATTTTGACAGAATTTACTACATTTATCGTCACGAGCCATCCGGTGTGACCTACAAAGTTATCATTTCCGGAGAAGAAAATGATTCTGTCAGAAACGTTTTTAACAATCTGGAACTGAAATTAGAGGACACCGGCAATGTAGAAGCACCTTACCCCTGGGATGGAACTCCATTCACACCGGCTCCGCAGAGTATAGCTGTTGGAGATTATACCGTCACTCCGGAGTATATTCCATTTAGTGTTTCCCAGAACGGATTTGAGATCATGCGTCACCAGTTTGCAATATCTGGAGACCGGATGTATCATCAGCTGAATAATACTCTGGAAACTTACGAATATACTGGAAGCACCCTGAATCTTCTTTCTTCTGATACAATGGACGAGCAGGGAATGGATCTTTTTATAGACACGGACGGAAAACTTTATATTTCCCGTAACGGTGGAAAAGGAATTGTTATGAAAGACGGGCAGACCATATTGGAGACCGGCACAAGCGGTTACCTGTCTGTACACCCATCCGGTGCCTGGGGCATTACCAGCTACCTTGGCTATGATACGGAAAAAGTAATCTTCCAGGACGGCAGCGTGCTTACAGAGCCCTGGATCTTAACCTCCATGAATGATGACGAGGCACGAACCGGTATTTTTAAATTTGTCAGCCTGGTTGAGATCAGCAATGATCATATTATGGTATACGGACGTCTTGCAGGAGATGACACCCCATCGAAAATAGCAGTTTATGATCTGGATGGCAACCAGCAGCTGCTTCTTGGCGGTGACCTGCAGGAGGATCCTGCTTATTTCGGAAGTCTCACGGGAATAGCTGAGACAGCGAATGGCTATATTGCAGCAGATGGAAATATGCGAGAATTCTACTTCTGGTCAAAGGACGGAACTCTCCTCGCCGAAGTAGACTGCTACGATATGTTTGGAACCAGATACCCCTGGATTGAAGATATGAAAGTTGCAGAGGATGGTTCTGTGATGGTTCTTATGACACAGGACCGTGACGACGACTCTGCAAGCGAATTAATGGTATTCCGACTTACAGGTTTCTGATACATTCCCCTCACGAAAGGGCAGGTTGTGGAGAACATCCACACCTGCCCTTTTAAGTATCGTAATTTGCATATGATTTTTAACCGCGTCACAACAAAATGCCGCTTGTCCATGCAGCAATTAATGAACTGCACAGACAAGCGACAAACACTTCTTCATAAAAGAAATTTATTCAATTTTGAAAAGATCTATCATGCTCTTCACAGGGTCAAAAAATCCATCAACAACTGATTTTTAATGTATATGCATACTGTTTCTGGATATTTTCCGGGATCTTTACTGCCAGATTTTCTCCCATCTGCTCCCAGGATAATTCACCAGCTTCTCCCAGTAATGTAACAGTTGCTCCGGAAGGGATCTCCAGATCCTTGATCACTACAGAATCGCCAAGCTCTTCATCCAGGATCACGGCATACAGCTGATTTCCTTTCTTTGTGAATCGAACCTGCTGTCCCTCCTCAGTTTCTGCTTCCTGTTTTTCCCAATAGGTTGTTTCGTAAATAGCTTCTCCATTAACCTTCAGCCATTTTCCTGTTTCCAGCAGAGGCTTTTTCTGTTCATCCTGAATGCTTCCATCAGCTCTCGGACCTACATTAAGAAGTAAGTTACCGTTTTTGCTCACTGCATCAACCAGCATATAAATAATCTCTTTGGTTTTCAGCATATACTTAGGATCTTCGTTCTGATTGTATCCAAAAGACATTCCCATTCCACGGGTCAGCTCCCATTTTTTCTTCTGAAGCTTCATCTCATTTGCATACTCTGGAGAAGTATAATCACAAAATCCTTCTGGAACTAAAATACCACTTATTCCACCCTCAGCCAGCTGTTTATTCAGCTTTTCAACCAGACGTTTCTTCTCTTCATCAGAATGTACGCTATACTGACGCCAACGGTCATTAATTACACCCTCGGGAACTGTATTATAATAGTCCGCATACAACTTATTCAAATCACACTGTGCCGGGAATCCAATATCATTCCAGAGAATAGACGGTTTATATTTATGGATAAGTTCTTCTGTCTGGTTCCATGAATACTCAGCATATTCATCTGTTACCACATGGTGATTTACCCAGTTTTCCATACCATCAATTGGGTAATCCTTAAATGTCCAGTCGAAAATACCGGAATAATACAGGCCCATCTTCATGCCTCTTGCACGTACTGCATCTGTAATTTCTCCAACCAGATCACGTTTTGACTGATACTCTGGCATCTTGGGGTTTTTATATTCACTTGGCCACAGACAATATCCATCATGATGTTTGGTAACAAGTACTACATACTTTGCACCTGCTTCTTTAAAGAAGTCAGCCCACTCATCTGCACTCATTGTCTTATTTGCTTCTTCAAATTCCCCTTGAAAATCAAAATAATTATAATTTTCGCCATATACTTCTTTATGATGAAGATTTGTAGGTGTTCCCTCAATTCTTGATGTGTTCAGATACCACTCCGCATATGGTGAATTTCGCATAGAATTTCCAAATCCATCATCGGACTCTGACAGCTCTGCCAGATTTTTTCCTTCAACTGGTGCCCATGCGGGAACAGAAAAAAGTGACCAGTGAATAAATATACCAAATTTTGCGTCATTATACCACTGTGGTACCTCGTGTTTAGAAATAGATTCAGCAGTTGGTTCAAACTTCATAATAAATACCTTCCTTTCTTCTCAGTTTTCGTTCGATATATTAATCCTTTTTACGTCTCGCAATAATTGTTGCGATCAGGATCAATGCTGAAATAATCATCTGCCAGAAAGAATTAACACCATTTATGGTAAGACCGTTGGAAATAATGGTAAGAAGAAGTGCTCCCATAACACTTCCTGCAATACTTCCCTCTCCTCCTGACATTGCTGTTCCTCCAAGCACAACTGCAGTTAACGTATCCATCATCATATTTGACGCCAGATTCGGCTGACCTGTTGCCAGCCGGCTGGTCAGGATCATTCCTGCAAAACTTGCGCATAAGCTGCAGAATACAAAATACAGAAGCTTGTATTTAATAACAGAAATTCCTGCCAGCTTCGCTACATCAGCATTTCCTCCAATAGCAAGTGCATATCTTCCAATCAATGTTTTCGATAATACAATACCGCAGATAATTACCAGTATCACCATAAAAACGACCTGCGCCGGAATACCGAAGATAAAGCCGCGTCCTAAGAATTCAAATTCCTGAGGCAAATTGTATATAGCTGTTCCTCCAGTAATCAGGCTTGCACTTCCATTTGCCAGATTCATAGTTGCCAGTGTAACGATCATAGATGGTAAATTGAATTTTGTAGTCAATATTCCATTAAATAATCCCAGTAAGGCTCCAAGTAAAAGACCAATAAGAATTGCCACTGGAATTGAAACACCTGATGTCAGCAATTTTGATACAACCATACCGGTTAAACAGGCAACCCCGCCGATAGAAAGATCCAGCTCACCTGAAATCATAACAAAGGTAACTCCCATTGCCACGATGATCATAACAGCAGACTGCCTTACAATATTCATCAAATTGGCAGCTGCAATAAAAGTGCTATTCAAGCATGTAAAAATAATACATAATACTGCAATCACACCCAATAAGCCAATCTGATTTAAAATTCCCTTTGACTTTATCATGAGTTTTTTTTCATTCATTGTGAACCTTCCTTCCTGTCGCGTACTCCATAACTCGTTCTTCCGTATATTCTTCCTTTAATAATTGTCCGGTCACTCTGCCTTCATACATTATTAAAAGCCGGTCACTCATACCCATTACTTCCGGAAGCTCTGACGAGATCAGAACAATTGCCATTCCCTGCGCAGTAAGCTCATTGATCAGCTTATAGATCTCAGCTTTTGCACCTACGTCAATTCCTCTGGTCGGTTCATCAAGAATTAAAATTTTAGGATTTGTGGATAACCACTTTCCTAGAACTATCTTCTGTTGATTTCCTCCAGATAGATTCTTTGCCTTCTGCTGCCCGCCTGTGGTCTTTACTTTTAGCTTTTGAATATATTCCTCCGACATTTTTGTCAAAAAATTGTCATCAATAATTCCAGCTTTTCTATGCTTATGTACAGTTGGCAAACTCAGGTTTCTAACTAAAGTATCCTCCAGAATCAATCCTTCCTGTTTTCTGTCTTCTGTTACCCATGCCATTCCCAATTTTATGGCATCACGACTACTTTTTATCTGTACTTTTTCTCCCTGAACAAAAATTTCTCCGCTTCCAATTGGCATTTCCCCAAATATCATTCGGACAAGCTCTGTTCTTCCAGCTCCAACCAGGCCAGCAACCCCTAATACTTCGCCTTCTTCCACTTTAAACGACACGTGCTGGGGGATATATGCATTGTTCAGCATTCCTTCTTTTACTCCGGAAATATCTTTCAATTCCAGACACACATCGCCATGACACTTTCGTTCCCTCTGGTAAAAATCCGAATATTCTCTTCCCACCATCAAACGAATTACTTCTTTTTCATTTGTTTCTTCTGTGTTCAGTTCCGCAACTTTTTCTCCATCCTTCAGAACTATGATCTTATCAGCAAGTTCAAAGACCTCTTCCAAACGATGGGATATAAAAATAAAGGATACGCCCTGCTCTTTCAATTTTTTTATAATTGTAAAAAACTTACGGATTTCAGCCTGAGACAAAGATGAAGTAGGCTCGTCCAGAATAATGATCCTGGCATTGTGATTAATTGCCCGTGCTATCTCAAGGAGCTGTCTGCCTGCAATTTCAATCTCTGCGACCTTTGTCTCTGGTTGTGCATTCAATCCAACCATTTCCAGTAATTCCAGGCTTCTCTTCCGCATTTCTTTTTTATTTACAAAACCGCGTCTGGAGCTTTCTTCTCCAATAAAAATATTTTCTTCTACATTCATTAATGGAAGAATCTGTAACTCCTGATGAACCATTTTAATTCCAATTTCTTTTGCCTGCTGAATGGTAAAACTGCTATATTCTTTATCACCGTAAGAAATAGTGCCTTCATCAGGTTTAAGACTTCCAGATATAATATTGCAAAGAGTGCTCTTGCCGGCACCATTTTCACCGGCAAGAGCATATACCTTACCAGCTTCGATAGAAAAGCTGATATGATGTATTACTCGCACATTTCCGAAAGATTTTGCAATATTGTCCAATCTGATAATTGTTTTGTCCATATACCTCAAACCTTTCTTTCACGTAAGTATTATTTGTACTCTTCTAATTCATCTTTCTTCGCCTGATCATCTGTCAGATAATCCTCAACGTTGTCTGCTGTTACAAGGATTCCAGGTACTACTACATCACCAGTCTTTTTACCTTCAATTGCAGAGAGAGCAGCATTCATAGCTTCTTCTCCAATTGAATAGGAATCCTGCGCAACAGTTGCCTTATAATAGCGGCCATCCTTCAGTGCGTTTAACTGACCTTCTTCGTTATCGATTCCAACTAAAGCAATATCCTCTCTGCCTGCAGAGCTTACAGAAGCAAGTGCTCCAAGTGCAACACCAGCGTTGCTGCCGTAGATAATATCCAGAGTGCCTTCCGGGTTTGCGATCAGAAGGTTATCTGTTAATTTCTGACCTCCTTCAGCTGTACACTCTTCTACCGTCTCTTCTTTAATTGTTACATCTGGATACTCTTTCAACGCTTCAATGAAACCTTCATTTCTCTGATTCATTGTTTCCAGAGCCGGATAGCTAAGTACAATTACATTACCTTTTACTTCTCCATATTTTTCTTTCAGCATATCAGCAGCATATTCGCCGGCAGTTTTACCCATTTCTTTATTTCCACTTCCAACGCGGGCATAAACTTCTGCACCTTCAATGAAAGAGTCATAGTTAATTACAGGTATTCCAGCATCATTTGCTTCTTTAATTGACGGTATCAGTGCCTGTGTGTCTACAGGTCCTACAATAATTGCATCATATTTCTGCAAAATTGCCTGACTCATAAGATCAGCTTCTTTGCTTACATCCAGAGCAGCATCAAACATATCAACCTGTACACCGTTTTCTTCGCCCACTTTCTTAATCTCTGCACCAATGTATACAAAGAAATCAAACTGATTAGCAGCCGAAATATAAGCTACCTTTTTTGCACTTTCTTCTGCATGAACAACTGCTGTATTCATTCCTAATGCTCCTGCCGCCATAGATACGCTCAATACGATAGATGTAATTTTTTTCATTTCTTTTCCTCCTAAACATTTTTCTTAAGTTTATATGCTACACAATACTGTTTTACTTTTACCCCAATATGTAAATTCTACCCTCCTTTTTAATACATGTATTTTGCTTTTTCTTGTCACGACATTACTTGATATGACAAGTTAGTTTTTTAAAAATGGCATAACTCCTATTATGCCATCTTTGCACTAAAATGATTTCCTGCGCTGCAGGTCGTACTTGATAATTCTTCTTTGCTGTATCATGGAAGAAGTTCCACTCATACGCTTCAATAATAATTTCACAGCTTCTTTTCCATATTTGAAAAAATGTTGTTCGAATGTGGTAAGACCAATTGTCGGAAAACTGCTCCAGTTGTAGTTTCCGTAGCTGATCAATTTCAGATCAGCTGGTATATCCTTTCTCAGTTCACTGGCAGCCTTATATGCTGCAAATGCAACAGTATCATTCATTACGATCAGAACATCCAGATAATCATTTTTCTGCAGATATTCTTTTATATCTGTAACGATGTCATATTTTGTTACGCTTTCGTGAAATTCAGATTCTGTATTCCTAAGTAAAAGCTGTCCCTCACGGATAGGAATTCTTGAATCCTCTAGGGCTTTCTTTATACCATTCTTCCTGGCAGAGCACGTAGAAAAATCCTGATTCCAGGATGAATAGAATCCCACATTCTTCATTCCACTCATGATCGCCAGTTGAGTAACACGATATGCACTCTCAAAATCCTCACCTGTAACAATATCAAATTCATTATCCTTCGGTTCTGCATCAAGAAAAACAATAGGAACCTCAAATTTCTTTAATTCATCTACGATCATTGAATCTCCGTAATAAAAGCTGTATATGATTCCATTTGGCCGTATTGTCTTTATGCTTTGCAGGAATTTCTCAATATCCGCTTCATTTCTTGGTTCCATCAGTGTTACCAACGTGTACTGTGTTTCCCTAAGAGATTTCTGTATGCCAGATAGCATATCAGAAACAATTCCTGCAGCGAACAATTCCGGATAATTAGGTAATATAAGTAAAACCTTATCTACATCTGCGGATACCTCGACTGTTTTTGGCTTTACAAAAGTGCCTATACCTTGCTGTCTGTACAGCACTCCAGTAGTAACCAGCTCATCCAAAGCCTTACGTACTGTAATTCTACTGCTGGCAAAAGCCCGGCACAATTCATTCTCACTAGGGATCTTATCATTCTCCTTATAAAATCCCTGGCTGATCTGTTCTTCAATTTTATTTTTAATTATTTCATATTTTGAAATATTCTCTGACATTTTCTAACCCCAGCTTTGTTATAATTACTTGTTATTACAAGTTTAATTATACACCACATTTTGAAAAAGTCAATTGTAAAATACGAACTTTTTCTGGAAATTCACATTTTCAAAAACTCACGTGTGAACTTCCAGAAATTTTACAACTAAATCCAGCTTATATCCATTCATCAGCATTCTGAATCAAGTCAATGATTTCATCCAACGAACGCTCGCTTTCCACATATGCATCATACAACGCCTGTTCCTCTATTTTCACCCTTCACATACTTCTCAATCAAGCACTGGTGTTCCTTACTTTTTTTATCATAATTGATTCCAACAAGAAGAATATCACCTGTGTAATTCAGGATCGAAGAAGGATACTTTTTTGTCTTAATTTGTGTTAATGCAGTCTGCGCATTCTGGTTCCACTTCAATTCCACAAGCAATGCCGGATAATCATTTTTGTACTCTGGCTTTGGGATAAATACAAAGTCAGCAAATCCTCGTCCTGTAGGAAATTCACGGATTGGCTTAAAATAGTATTGCATTGCGCTTAAGTAGGCAATTGTAAGCACACTGCTCAAGGAATTCTCATTATTATACTGAATTACTGACACATGCTCGTTATGAATTTTTTCAATCTCTTCTGCAACCGCCTCACCATCCATATCCAATGTAGCATCCAGCAGATTTTCCGAATTCAGCTGCAATATCAGCATTTCATTCCACTTTTTACGCTCAACAGCAGTCGTCAGCTCCTGTCGTATCTCCTCATTTGGTACAAAAGCAGTCTTCCTGTTCTCATTATAACCAAGGTATCCTAAATGGATCATATAAGTCAATACATCATCTTTACTTTTAATATCTTCCGTATCATTTTGAAAAGCTGCCACATTCACCTTAACTTCGGCTCCGGAAAGCATCTCAATAACAGCTGTTTTCAGCCCATCATAGTTCATGTTAATCAAAGGCACAATCACATCATAGGATGCTGTTTCTGACCAGTAACTCCTGAATTCCCCCCTTAGCATTACGCTGACAACGGCTCTGGGATTATAAACCTGGTAATCCTTCAGAAGATAGCCATCGTACCATCGCTTCACTTCATCAAAGTCCTGCTGATATTTTTCTGACAGCTTTTTCACTTCAGCTTCTGTAAAACCAATATACGGAGCCAGATTACTTGCGCTCAGCATTGTAAACTCATCAAAATTATTTAATGCCGACTGAGTTTTTTCCTTTTTAATTGGAAGAATACCAGTAAGATATGCAAGTTGAATATATTTTGTTGGTTCTGTTCCTTTGAACATTGCCCTGAGAAAATTAATATACTCTTCTTGTACCCTTTTATTAACGTCCTTGTCACGAATAAGGACATCCCATTCATCAATGATGACAATAAATTTTTTTCCAGTTGCACCATTAATACGAGACAACACTTCTGGCAAAGATTCCGTCTTCTCTTTCAATACACCTGGATAGTATTCCGCAAGCTCCGCAATCGTCTTTTCCGAAATATAAGAAACCACCCTTTCAGGTCCACCAGCTGGCTCTATGCACCATTGGATATCAAGATGTATTACATCATATTGGTTCAAGTGCTTCTTAAAATCTGCACTTTTACTAATTTCCAATCCGGCGAACATTTCTTCTGAATTACAGCCTCTGCTGTAATAAGCTGTAAGCATATTCGCTGTAATAGATTTTCCAAACCTTCTCGGACGGCTATTGCAAATATAGGCCTGCAATGTATTCAAAACTTTATTCGTATACTTAATAAGTCCGCTTTTATCAACATATATCTCGGAATTCAATGCTACCTGAAAAGCCAAATTATCTGGATTCACTAATATTCCCATCACACACACTCCCTATATAAAAAAGCTTCCACAGTATCACTATTTTCTACCAATAATGATATCATGAAAACTTTTGGGTCTCAATAATTTTGTGAAAAACAACGTTTACAAATCAATTGTCCATTTCTTACTTGTAAAGGTCTTCCAGCGTTATCAGCCGAACTTCACCTCGCTCTTGTGCCTGAAGAAGTCCCTCTGTGAATCCACCTTTCGAGAAAATATAGTAGTGATAGTTGTTACCTTTTCCGAAAACTGAGGCATAATCCCGAAATATCATTTTGTCCACCTCTTTACTCATGGAGTTCCAGCGGCAGTCCATCCGGGTCGTGGAAGAATGTCATCTTCTTACCGGTATAATCATCCACACGGATTGACTCACATTCAATCCCAACTTCTGCCAGCTCCCTCACCGTCTGCTCTACGCTGTCTACGCAGAACGCAAGATGACGCATCCCACAGGCTTCTGGACGGTTCACACGCTTCGGTGGATTTTCTTCAGCGAAAATCTCCAGCTCTGTGTGTTCATTGACACGAAGATCCAGCTTCCAGTCCTTACGCTCTGGGCGATAGTTTTCTCTGATAACAGAGAAGCCCAGCTTGTTCACGTAGAAATCCTTTGCGGATTCATAGTCAGATACGATGATTGCAATATGATGTATTTTTGATAAATTCATTTTTCCTTCACTCTGTTTCTTTTATTTTTGTTATAAACTATATAGCAGCCTTCAAAATATACCGTGAGAACTCCCCTTGAAGTTCAGTTTGTCCACACGGGCAATGGTGTTATTTCAGTTTTTCGAGGATCTCGTCTGCGCTCACGCCGCTGGCCAGCAGTTTTTTCAGCACGTCCTCCGCTTCAGCCTTCTTTGCTTCTTCGGTGGCTTTCTGATCGGCGGCAGCTTTCTTGGCTTCCAGTTTACTTAATTCCCTTTCGGCTTTCTTCAAAACTGCTTTCTTGGTTCTAAGTGTGTTCTTCTGCTCCTCAATCTCTTTCTGGATTAATTCGATTTCGCTGTTGAGGGTTGCAATCTGTTCTTGCTTTTCCGTTATTTGAGATGCATAGTCATTGGTAGTTTTGGGGCGGTCTTTGCTGCCTTTCGTTCTGGGCATCGTGGATAACCTCTTTCCTTTTAAAATTCAAACTGTTTTAATTCTTCTAACGGTTCTTTACTTGTATCAATACACATATCATCTTTCAGCCAGTCTGCTTTCGTATATCCTGTTCCCGTTACTTCATATACCTCACCTTTTCGACCTACAGGCTTAACCCATCCCCATGTAATAAGCAGATCCAACGCTTCTTGCCATCTAGCAGATTCTCTCTGTGAATTATCCGCCATAAACTGTTTCCCATCAGTTGAGACCTGAACTGCTGAACCTAACGTAGCAAGTCTGAATATTTGTCCATTTCCCTCGGCTGCATATACTAAAAGAAACGCTGGTTCAACTGGAATGCGACCGACGTCATCTTGTCCTACTGTTGGCATGTGTTGTTGGTCAGACTCATCTGTATTTTTACATTCTTTTGCCCTAGCTTCCGTAATAGTAGATATTCTATCTAAAAAACCGTCTCGCTGTCTTTCCCATGTTGCTTCAGACATTGGACGAAGATTAAACTCTTTTGTAAGTTCATCCTTAAACTCACTTAATCTAAATTTTAATGTCCTGTTGTCCGAATCATCTAATTTAATTGCAATTTGTGTCTTATCAATACATCCGTCCAGCTGATTGAATTGAAATCCCGGCAATAGAACACCTGTCCATTTGTGTTTCATTGCCCATGCAGCTCCCATTTCATTTAATGATGCTGTACTACTATAATAATCCTTTGAAAAAGCATAAATCACATGAAGGTCACTATTCTGAAATTCATTAACAAGCCACTCATACACCTTATTGCCAAGTGGAATACAATACGGAGGAACTGACGAACAAATTATCTCTTCATCTCTTAAACCCAGAATTTCAAGCAGTCCCACAAATACCTCAACATAATCAGCATCTTTACTACTGTGTGATATAAATAATTTATGTGGTCTATCCATCTTACTTCCCTCCCCAACTGATTCAGATAGTGTTTTTCCTAATACTGTTAATTTAGCTTCTAGTTGAGCAAATGTTGAATCATCACTAAAGTTTTTTCCCATTTTTGAAAAAAGATGAATTATGTCTTGAACTGTTTTGCTCTGTGGAAGTTTTTCAAGTTCCGCCTCAATTTCTGCTTTCCACAGTAAATATTTTTCATCGTTATGAATCGTTTGATATGGAGTCTGCATAGCAGGCTTTCCGGCTGGCTTTCCCAAAGATATGTACTCCGTTTTAAATCGTTTTTTTATATCTGGAGCCTGCTCAATAAGCCTAATCAAATTTTCATTTGTCAACCATTTTTTCCTCCTTCACTTAATCATTAACTTCTTGAATATTACGATGCCCCGGAATAATCATATCATACCTAAAAATAAGCGCTTACGATGTTCTACCGTTTCAAAACATCTCTTTTCTTCAATTATCCAGTTGCATTTTCTACTACGAAAACACCTGATCGATACCCATCCTTCTCACATAATCACTCCACTCATAAATATCCTCGATATCATACAAAGCATTCATATCATCATCTGTTGCTTTCTTTAACGCCAGAGTCATCAAAGCATATTCATTTTCCAACAAAGTGTCAAATACTCCTTGATCGTCTGTATTGATTGAAACACAGAGGTTCTCACCAGTGTTTGTAGCTTTTAGCTTTCGGGAATTAAACCTTAAAATTGGATGCTCTTCGTATTTCTTTATTGTTCCAATTAAATAATTCGAAGAGGGATTTGTTTCAATTCCAATTCCCTTGCAGGCAAGTTCAGCAATCATTTTATCCTGCATGATACGGACTAATTTAATATATTCTTTCGTCACCTTAAATTCGGTCACTTCGTTGCCCTTTTCTCGAACCTTTTTATTAAAATGATAGTAATAGTACAAATCCCTATATCGTTTATTTCTTCTGAGGTTATTATCCACACGTGGGTTGAAACGAAATCTATCAAAATAGACCAATTCCGTCGTTTCCAAAGCTGCATTAAATTCCTTTTCTTCTAATCTATAGCACTGAGGATTATCTCCCCTCAGTTTCCAGCTTTGATAATATTCATGTATGGATGGACAGGAACCATTTCCAACGTTGTTCTCATAAATTTCCTTATACAATAATGTATATTTCTCAATCAAATTTGTTTTTAATTTTTCGTCTAATGAACAGCCCAATTCACCAGACCTACAATATAGCCAGACAATATCATCCAAAAGAATCTGTTTTGAAAGAGCAACTTTATATCCCTTCATTGCATAGTATTTTTCAGGAGATATTCCAAGAGCCAATGCATGACCCAACCTGCTGCCCCTTCGATAATTGCAAAACAGCAAAACCTCATCAATGGCTCGTAAGCCATCTATAATATCAAAGAAATCCTCACCAACATGATAGGTCATCTGAAGATTTTGTACATCCTCACAATTATGAAAACGAGAGGCATTTTCAACCTTTACTCTTTTTGCTGTCAAATAACGGTATATCTGTCCAAACACTTCGGGACGGCATGCAATTTCACTAGAACATGCATCAATTCCCTTAATATGTTGATTAATCTCTCCATTTTTGTCCAACATCGCCACTATACTTCTTGCCTGGCGTGCTGCCATTTTGCGTACATTGTTATTTCGAGGCACTCCATCCTTAAATGGTCTATCAAACAATTTAGGGAAATGCAAAACATAGATCAGCTTATCATATCCATCATTTACTGGTTCTGACTTTACAATGCGCTTATACTTTTTCAGATTTTTAATCAACTTAGCAGAAGTATTTTTCGGACAAATTCTTGCCTCCAATGAAAGCATATTTTTCTTCGTTAAAGATTCATTCAACGCTAATCGCACTAATTCGTCTTCATATGGCTTATGCCCTTCAATAAAAAACTCTTTTCGGTCCTGATAATCTGAAAAATTACCAAATCCAATCTTTTTATTGCTCTGGATCAATTCACCTCTGAAATCCGTGCGCATAATTAAGTACGCATAGAATATATTTTTTTGAAATCTGTCAAATTTTCCTGTTAAAACACATCTGTAACAGCAATATAAAAATTTACGTTCCCCTGCCAATAGCCGACACACATTGTCATTATACTTCATCATTTCATTTTCAAGAGCATAGTCTAAAACCGCACCATTAATTTTCGTTCCATAAAGATTTCCAGCCATATCGATCAAGTTCTGAATATCACTTGTTATTTCCCGTAACGATATTCCGTTTTCAACTTTTTTAATCAATGCTTCAGCGGTTCCAAACATGTAAGAATTTTCTTTTATTAGAAAAAATAAATATCCCCTATATAAAGCAGCTCTCAGACATTCTGTATAAAAGTCCTCTTTTATGCCTCTTTTGTCAAAGCTGTCGTTTCGCTGCATCTGCATTGTTCTGGTTATTTTCTTAAACTCAGCATTTCTACTTGAAATATGATTCATCAAACATAACCAGTTTAATTCAAAAATTTTTGTAGAACCATTCAGATGAAAATGATTTTCAGCCACTCCTTGTTCCAAAATATTATGTAATCTGCTGTTGTCACTTCTAATAATCGGAAGCCAGGCAAAATATTGGGTATTATATCCCTTTTTCCAGTCATCATATGCCAGATATGCACATGTGAAAAAGTCCTGCCCCATCAGCAATGAAATTTCCCGCCAGCGCAGCAATTGATCGAATTTACATTTAATCTCGTTTCCGTCCAAACGCAGCATTTTATTAGCCACAGAAAACACCAGTTGAAACACTCCAATGTCTTCACTTATATCGTTTTTCCACAGATCGGTCTGGAATTTCATTTGACTGCACATAAACAAATAATTGTTTCTACGCTCATCATCTGTTGCGCAGGGAAACACATCTGACGAATAACGCATATAAATGTCCTCTTCAATTTTGCTGTAGGAACAGTAATCAACCATTTCCAGCCAGCTTTTTATTACATACATATATGGAATTTTCTGAAATACAATTTCTATATTTCCACGTTCTATGTCCATTATTTTTCCTCGTTGTATCTACTGTATTCTTTGACAATTAGCCTATATTCTTCAGTTAAATCATCTGATAAATCCATCCCAGGATTTTCTAATTCATATTCTACAATTTTTTGATAATAATTTATTATATCATCATAAAATCTATAATTTATTCTTTGATTTTCATTTCTTACGTAGTAGCATTTTATATTATGCAACAGATTTTCAATATTTTTTTTAGCATTTTTAGGGGATTTATTCACTAAATATGTAGATACACTTTGCAATGGTTCGATTTTTACCATTTGCCTATTCAAACGTTCTGTTAGTTTTCTCATTTGTTCTTCTTTTTGTCTCTCTAAATTACTTACAAATTCCTCTATTCTTTTCTGCACAAACCCTCCATATACTTCACTAATATCAAATACCACTTGTTTTCCTTTTGAGTCTTGTAATATTAAACAATTTAACTGCGCTTTAAAATCCTTTTTTATATAATCTTTGCAAAAATGTTCTACGTTTCTAAAAAATTGATCTACAACAGCCTTGGTTCTTTTAAACTCTCTTTTCTCGCCACTTTCCTTAGACTGTTTTCGTTTCTTATCTGCACAATACTCTTGAAAACGCATTATAAAATCTATATTAGAAAAAATGGTTCTAAAGGTTTGAACAATTTCTATGTTCAGTTGTTCAATTCTATCGATAATTGTTTTATACTCTTCTTTACTTACCCCTAATATATCTATATTTATTTTTTTGTATAAACTTTCCAGACTGCAAATACCAATAAGATAATTTTCTAAACAGATTTGTACCTGACTGTTCAATCTATAATTATCAAAAATAATCGGAGTAGTATATGTATATTGAATCTGAGAATGTTGCAACAATTCATTTCCATCACTCTGCATAGAAAATGTATTAGTCAACAAACTTACCAATACCCATGTTATAATTTTATACTCTTTTTCAGTATCATCTATTTCTATTTTTGATACACTCATCCTATTATTATCTGGTATAGGTTGCCTCACTCCAAACAAACGTGCAACTCTTCTATTTATAGCACTATAAACATCCCATGTTGAAAGAGAGAATCTTGATCTGGATATTTTTGTTCTTTTAACCTCGACTTCCGGTAATATACTATCAAACCCCGGTCCCCATATATACCCTCCTAGAAAATCCCCCATATCTTCTAATCGCGTACTTCTTCTTATTTTAGATAATTCAATTGTATATAAAATTTTGAACATATAAGCAAATTTATCATCTTTCTTGTCATACATACTATTTTTGTATCCCCAGAACCAATTCATTACCCAAAAGAAACAATTTGCTCTATCCATAAGAAAATTAGCAGGTAATAGCGGATATCTTTTTTCTGCGTTTTGATAATTTTTATTTAGCATATACGCAGCTTCTGAGTTCAACTGTAAATATGGAACTCTAATTAAATTCTGTACCTCTTTATAATTCACCAACTCACAGTTCTGCGGAATCCATTCTTTCTCAAAGTACTCCGTAAATTTCTCGATGTTTTCAAGATATTCACTGTCATTTTCTGGAACTTTCATATCTCCAAGAAGAATAATCAAATTCACAGTATCCCGCAAATTATCTGGCTGCAGCCAATTCAATTTTTCTTCGTTCAATAAAAAACGCATTCCAGTTTTCATATATATTAAATCCATTAGAGAAGCATTCAATGAATTCGTCATCTTATCCTCATAAATGATTTCTCCATTTTTTTTCTGATAACTAATTTTCGCATTTTCAATATACCTTACATTCGGCAGATAAATCCTTCTGGACTTCGGAATCAATTTGGCAATATAGCGCTCTGCCATATCTTCCACATCAAGTATTGCACCTGCAATTTTTTCCTGATTTTTCAAAACATTACTATAATTTTTGAAATTCTCTTCCTGAACGCAAAGCTGCAATTGTTCCACTTTAAGCGCCATCACTATGACAATATCCGGAATAATTAAATACTTACGTATCTGTTCAGCCATTTTATACGCATTGGCATTGCACATGTCCAGATCATCAATTGCAATCAAAAGTTTTTTGGAAGTATATTGGTTACGAGAATCTTCCGGCATCATATAATCCAGATATAACTTCACTAAATTACTCAGATCCCGTCTTAATCGCAGACTTTCCCCCATCTTTGATATCTTTTCTATGCTTCCCTCATAATCATATTCCTCTTCCAACATTTTGGCAGGATCATTAAGCAAAGAAATATCCTTATATACCTTTTGGAATTCGTTCAATAGCTGTTCCCTTCTGTAATTATCAAATCTTTCAGGCGAAACATCATATTTATCAGAAAATTTCTGGTAAATTGAAGCGATAATAATATCTAGCACATTATGTACATTATCAAAAGCGGATGGATCAATAACAATAGGTTCTGAAAAAACAGTATTTTTGACATTCTCACACTGCGCAAATATAGTAGATTCTTTTTGCTCTTTCTCGTTAACTACTGCATTAATAAAAGTAAACATTGCGCTACTTTTACCCTCGCCACGTTCTCCACAGAAAGCGATAATATTATTCTCCGTTTCCGCTTTCTTCCAATCCGGCTGTTTATCGCTTTCCTCATTTGCCATAATATTCTCCAACATGGCTGCTGCTTCCAGGTATTGATCATAAAAAATGTCATTTATTTCAATCTTGTCTTTGAGGCTTAATTTAAATTCCTGTCCCTTAATTACAGTTAATATTTTTTCGTTTTTCATAGCTCCTATTTTCTCCTTTAGCTTTTTGTATCTTAAACGCCTGTACCTTTATCCATTTTCTCCCTTCGTACTTATATTTCGAGCAAAATATGCCATCTTTTTTTGATTTTCTTAGTTTATTCTATGTATTTTTTACACTATAGTCTTCTATTATATTAGAAAACTTATTTATTTTTACAGTTACTATAGCATTATAGATTATAAAGTTCAATAATATTAGATAAAAAATACTAATTTGCCCATATTTTCTGTGAAATTCCGATAATAAATCCCCTAAATACAAGATTTCACCCAAACGACTATGTGAACTTCCAGAAATTTTCCACCAAAAACTCGCACCACAGCCGTAGCTGTGGTGCATTCCTTGTTTATTCCTTTGTTTCTCTCTCAGTTTCTTCCACATTCAGGAAGTTCATTATCTCCTCATAAGATCGTCCACTCTTTACAATTGCTGACAGGATTTCATCCTTTCTTATCGCATCCCGTTTGTCCAAAAGCTCTTTCAAAACTGCGGTTGCATGGTCATATCTTTTCTTCGCTGCGATCACATCAGCCTCTGCTTTTTCAATCTTTTCATCCAGGGCTTCCCTGCTCGTTTTTCTTGTTCTTGCCATCTTTTTCTCCTCTCTACTCCGCCTTTTTTAATTCTTTACTCAACTCGGATGCATAGTATTTTATGTGATTCGCATCCAGACCAAACGCATTTAATATTGTTTTCTGATTAGCTGTTACTGCATGATCCAGTCTGTATACATTATCCAGTTGACGTACCATTTCTATCTTTTCAAGTTCCTTTAAGGCTGCTGGAACTGTCATATAATTCGGTTTCTTTTCCAGGTTTTTCATCTCTTCTTTCAGCTTTATATACATCTTACAGCGCAGTATCATTGCCACAAATTCAACAAATATCTTAGCCCGTGCTGACTCTTCCGAATACACCCGGATGCTCTTATTTCCAAGATAGGATTTATCTCCACGGAATAGTTTCTCTGATGTATCACGGCTCTTATACAGCTCGATTGCTTCCTTTGCACTCATCTTTTCCGATGTGATTATACAGAAATATCCTGCCAGATCCAGTTCCCTTTCCACTACACTGCAGCGCTCTTCCGGCAGTACAAATGCCTGTGTTTTTTCATCATAATGAAGATTAAAATACTTCTCAAACCCTGGCCCGAATTCTTTTACTTTATTCTGATATTTCTTAAGGTACAATGTCATCTGGTTGAGCCTGTTTTCAATCCCAGCACGCTCTGCACTTTCTTTGGAAATGCTGTGGTACAGGTGAAAATACCGTTCTTTTTTATCACCCGCATAAAGCCTGTGCTTCACGGTCTTCCCATATACTCCATACTCATAGATGTTATTCACTCGCTTACTTTCAAAAGTTCCCTTATGCTGGAAGTTCACATCCTATATCTCATTCTTAGCTAATCTATTTAATTCCGCGCTAGTTACAAGAGAATCCGGTAATTCAGCCTTGATCATCTCAATAATACGTTCTATTGCACTTCTTACTTCTGGCACAATTGTATTAACATTGCAATATCTCAGCTCTGTATTCTCCCATTTCGAAAACAAAAACCCTTGCCCTAACATTTTTCCTGCTAGCATTCCATTACACTTGATTTTCATTTGTAATGGAGGTATAACCAGCCAGGCAGACTCTATATCTCCAGCCTCCACAATATTCCCTTGTAACATTTTGCCAGATTTCATTTCTACACATATAGGCAAATAATCTCCACCAAACATCCTTCCTAATACAATAGCTTCAAAATAACCATTCCTGTTGTGAAATTCCCTAAACCACTCCTGGATCTGTGTTATTTCTCCACTCAAATCCTTTCTGGCAATCTTATCTACAGTTTCAATATAACCTATAACAAACATATAAAGACTTAACACTGCATATCTGCCTCTAAGCCATGGTGCAAAATGATCTATTGCAAAATTGCCTAATCTCTGAAAGCTCTCATAATAGTGTTTGCTTCTTTCAATATCATCTATTGAAAAACAATACATAGATAATCTTAAATAAATCTCATTTAAAACAGGATGCTCCATTAGCTCTGGCAAAATTTTTTCAACTTCTTGCAACGAAATCTTTATTGTATCCAAATACAATGGTTTATACTCAGAATCTATATTAAACTCCGCCAACCCTTCATCCATAATATTCAAAGCGCATAAAGCAGAATCAGCCAATAATCCATTCTCTTGATAGAGCATTTGTGCACTACGCATATCCTTCAAAAACTCATTCCATTGATATTGATCTGGCTTATATTCCAAAAGCCCAGCCCGTTCTTTTAAGCAATAGCAAATTTCATACACCGCCTCTGATGGCAAACTTGCTCTATACTTTTCCAAATCATATACAGCTTGATTTACAATATACCAGTGTGCAGTTTCTTTTATTTTCTGATTCTTTTCTATTATTCGACCTCTCAGATCTTTAAACATATAATCAATTTCTTTAAAACATCTATATCTTTCAGGCATTGGAAGCTATAAAAATAGTTCTACATCCTTTGATATTTTTTCAATAACCGGCTCAGGATTTAATCTTCCGGTACATACAATACGCGCTGTTGTTGCCTCTAACACGCATCTTTCAATATCTGTTAAGTTCGTATTTACAAGATATTCAAAATCCTGATTTATGATTTCATTCAGCTGCATTTTGTCCGCTTTTTTCTGCCTAAAAAGTTGAATAACAATATTGCGATAACCTATATACTGTTTTGGATCTTCAATATCAATATATTGCTTGACCTCCTCCAGCATGTCGATACACTCTTGAATAGATATATCCAAATTTAATCTGGTCTTATTAAATACATAATTATAGTAAAGATTTAGCCACAAATCTGGAGCTTTCACATTATTTACTCTTCCGAAATCTATTGCCCTTTTAAACCAATCATTTGCCAAGCTATATTCGCCCGCTCCTACATAGCCTGCACCTCTGTTTGAAATAATCTGAAAATGCAAAAATGAATCTGTATCACCATCGCAGTACCCTTCTGCAATTTTCTCTTCTTCAAGTTCGTCTTTGTGATTTCCCCTAAAATTAAAAATAATTGCTTTCGTAAAATGATAAAAAGCCTTATCATTCTCAAATTTTTTTAATTCCTGTTCTGCTCCGCACATATTGCCAAGCATAACACGTAAATATAACCTTCTTTTATCATATTGTCTCTTTTGCCAGGGTGTCAAATTTATCGTTTTTATTTTTTGCAGACGTTCCCATGCTTTAATTATATTTCCATCTGACTCTGTGTTTTTAATCACATACTTTAGCTGCTTGTCATTCTTCATATATGAGTAGATAAAAATCGCTATAGTTACAACTATTACTGTCAGCAATGGCAGCGGGAAAACCTTCCTTATCCGCAACGCACCAAGATACTCATTCCACTGAAAAAATTTAGAATCTATCAATGCAGCAATTGCACACACACAAACAATAAGACACTTCCGAAAATACTTGGGGAGATTATTTTTACGGATAAATCGAATTGCGGACACAGCCACAACAAAAACAAATGCAGCAATAAGCCAATTATCTCCAAAAGTAATTTTAATAATTTCTTCTGTAACTCTATTATTCACAATCACTCCCCCTAATTCTTCCCATTCCAAGTAATACACTTTCTTTCATTATTTATCTTTTGAGTCTTTACGACTACTGCAATTTTCAAAAACAGCATAATATCATCCCACTTAGCATTCACAACTAAGTGAGACTTTTGGAATCAGCCTTATCTGTTCAGTTTTTCTCAATATATTTAATGGTCCCAACTTTTTCGCAAAAATTGGAACCATCAAATACATATTTCACCTATATTCACTTTTAAACTCCTTTTCTTTGTTCTCTTTATGAGCATGGGTGATTTGACTTGCGTCAAACAGGAGTCCCCCTTTTAGTGGAAACACATATTTAACACTATTCTCTGCTCTTTAAAGCAGTTTACTCAAAATCATATACTACGTGCCCTATTTTCTTTTTACAATATTTTCAAGAACTTCAGCAATTGTTTTTAAGCTCCTGGTTATATATTCCTCTGTCTTCGACCTGGCCTGGGATTTAATCTCTGCCATCTCCTTCTTGTATCGCAACAAAGCAATAAAAAACACATAGCCAACACTTGCAACAACTACTAGCATCTGAAACCATGCAGGTAATTTCACTACAATCTTGCCAACTTCTACAACAGCTACTGCTATTGCATCGCATACCTTACCTAAAGGATCACTAAGGGGAACTACTCATACTCACACCTCCTATCTTTAGTGTTGTGCATTTTTACAATTATTATTGTACGCTCTACTTATTTCTTTGTCAAGAGAGTGTTAAAATTTTTTAAATCAGTTTTTTGTATTAATCATTTTCACTAATATAAAAATTTTATCGAAATAATTTAATACATATTTCACAATAACCATTTGATATAAATATATAAATATGATATTATTAAATCACTTAATAATACAACTATTGTATCTAGCATAAATATGGAGAAAAATATGGAGAAATTAATATCACAGCTAAAAGCTCAAAATAAACTCATCAATATTGTCCGCTGTCAGCCGAAGATTTCAAAAACAGCATTATCTGAATACCTGAAAGTCTCCTGGCCTACAGTATCAACCAATATTGAAGCTTTAAAAAAATCCGGCATCTTTGATCCAGACGAGGGACTAGCCATTAATGGGGAATTTGCCTATATGGTAGGTTTATCTGTAGGATCAGCACAAATTAAGTTATCCATCATTGACATGAACTTTTTGCCCATTTCTGCAGATTTTTTTTCCAAATTGATTCAAGACCTAAATCTGTTTGAAGAAGCCAGAAGTTATATGTTGGAAAAAAATAAACCGATTAGTAATTACATCTTTTTCCCAACTCCTGATAACTTATTTGAATTACAACAAAAATTAGATTCTATTATTGCCGATATTATTAAAATAGTAGAAAATCAAGACAGTTATCATATGAATATTATTTCACTTGGAATAGCTTTTACTGGTGCTATAGATAATGTTGGTAAAAAAATTGTCCGGTCGCATAATCTGGAATATCTTTCAGACAGACCCCTAAATACAATTATTTACCCCAACCGTTTAGATTTCTTTGAGCAAAAAGGTATCAATCTTTACATTGATAATAATTCCAATGCCTCTGTCGTAGCAGAAAAATATAATATGTACAATCCAGACAGTACCAATTATAAATATCGAAATAAAAAAAATATGATGATCCTGTATCTCGGTGCAGGCACTGGCGCTGGTCTGATTTTTAACAACGCCTTGTATCATGGTGCTACTAATCTGGCAGGTGAAGTCGGTCATATAGAACTGCCGCCTTATCCTAATCAAAACTTCAAAGCAATAGAGCCATGCTGTTCCTGCGGTAGTTGTGAATGCCTCGATTATAGAATTCGAAATGATGTTTTTGAAATGACCAAAAAAGAATTTTCAGAATTAAGTTCCAAAGAAATTAAGGATTACTTAATTAATCATCCAGAAAAATTTGAGATTTTCACTTATTACATAGGTAAAATTATAAACTTACTGGTTAACCTGTTAAATCCGGATCTTATTATTTTTACAGGAAAATTCAAAGAAGTGGCTGATTATATGTGGCCTTTATTATATAAGCAAATTGCCACTAATAAACTTTCCTACATCGCCAATGCCTGCGAATTTAAAACCTCTAACCTAGGTGCCACCTCCCCGGCCATCGGAATCGCAATTTGCGCATATTTCGATAAAATCGGAGAAGCTATTGACTGGCAGTTTTAATATAATTATTCAAACACCATTACGCGGATAAGATCACCTTGGATCAGCTTTCATCAAAATATTTTATTAACAAATTTTATTACGCGGAGTTTTAAAGATCAATTTGTTCTTCCCGTCAACAGCTACCTAATTCAAATCCGTGTCACACATGCCAAGCAACTGCTCCGCTTCACAGACCTTTCCGTTGAAAAAACAGGCCAGGAATGCGGCATGAACGACGCCAATTATTTTTCCAGGATTTTAAGAAAACAGAAGGGATTGCACCGAGGGAGTATCGGAGAATGTGAGATATGGAGCGACTGCAAAAGTATTTAATAACTCTAAAAAATTCGCGATTCAGTCGTTGCTATAGACTAAGAAAAGCGCTATACTTTAATTAACAAATTATACTCAAAGGAGGCGAATCTCTATGAGTGAAAGACAGCTCGACATTGCTGACATGCAGTGCTGGGTATTCCGTATGGCTCAATCCAAATGGAAAATGTCCTCCAGCAACTGCACTGAACTATTCAGAAAATACGATATCCTTGGTTTTATCGCTGAATGCTACGACATTCTTCATTTAAATGGTTATTCCTGTGTGCTTCACGATGTGGAGACCTTGTTAAAGAATCGAGGTGTAACCTTATGATAGAATTACAGGATGGAATACTTCTATATCACGGCAGTTACATTGGCATCCCAGAGATTGACCTGAACCGCTGTTTTGGTGGACTTGATTTTGGTCGCGGATTTTATCTTACTTCATCTTACGAGCAGGCATACAATTACGTCCATCTTTCCACCAGAAAAGCCATACGCATTGGTAGTGTTCCAGAAAATTTCAATCCTGAAGATGGTCAAATATCTGTCTATAAGTTCCACTATGATCCGAATATACTGGCATACTGTTTTCAGGGAGCAACCATCGAATGGCTCCACTTTGTAGCTGCAAACCGAAAAAAAGATTTGTTTCCACAACTTCTGAAAAAGTATAGCACAATTGATATCATCGGTGGCAAAATTGCAGACGATCAAACAGCTCGTACCTTACAGCGTTATATCAGCGGAGTTGATTTTGGTATTCCTGGAACACCAGAAGCCGATAAAATCACCATAAAAAAATTAATCCCCAATCGCTTAAAAGATCAATTTTGCTTCCGCACCCAGGATGCCATTAACCATCTTGAATTTATAAGGAGTGACCGCTATGGAGACATCAAACTATAACTTCACCGATTCACAAAAAGAAAGCTGTGCTGTTAGTCTTATGCGTGATACCGTCGAAGCTCTCTCTCTGCGCGATAATATTTCGTATGAGGAAGCACTGCTTCGCTTCACCAGTTCAAAGATATATAGCGCACTCTTCGACTACGATACCGGCATTTGGAGAGAAAGTCCGGATTATCTTTTGAATCTTTATGATTATTGCAATTCTCAAAAGACGGCATAGTATCGTCCCACTTGGTCTTCATGACTAAGTGGGATTTTTTAACACCTATTCCCTCATAATATCCCTGATAAAATTATCCGCCTCCACAACCCTTCTCACATTTTTCTCTCTTGAATCACAAATAGTCACCTGACTATTCTCGTATTTCAAACTTACAAAGGATCCATCAGTCCTATAAATAGTCATATGCTCTTCCGGGCGGTTCAGTGTCTCTATAAGATTTTTCATTTTTTTAATTCGCGTATATTCAGAGTCCGTCATAAATAATTCAATCCTCGAAAATGCACGATTTTTCTTTAATGGTGTCTTTCTCCAAGATCCATTTTTATTCAATAAGTGGTCTTCACATTTCTACACTTAAACCACTGTCAATCTTCATCTCATCCTCAAATACCTCTTCTAACATACAAATATTTGCTAAAATCATCCCCCATAATACAATCTGCACCCATATATTATCATTATCTATATACATTTTTAATGATATTTTCCGCTCTTCTTCACTTATCCACATTAAAGAAGCTATAGTGGGCGAGCAGTATTCTGTATCTTTTTTATAATCGTATTTTATCAAAAAATCCCTAATATTCATTGCTATAGGATTCTTTAAATATTTTTCTCCAAATGTGATAAAACAATATTCATATGCCATTTTCAACATAGTTGGAAATGCATACAGCAAATACTGTGATCTCATTTCCTCTGGAAATTCCACAAATTCAACGTGCGGAATTTTATGCTCATTAAAATCAATCCTATTTTCCAGAAGCTCTTTTTCTGTTACTGGATTCATACCATTTTCGTTCAGCTTACTATTCACATATGACGCAAACCCTTTTCTTGGACCTACAATCAATTTTTCTTTATTACATTCTAATACCTGGTGCTTTGCACGAAACCCATTAATTTTTCCCTCTTTGTCGACTTTCAACTCGCCAACAATCGACGTATCTGCATATTTTACTTCGATTCCTTTAAATGGATTGGGAATTCCATTTTTCCCTCTAATTTTGAATTTGTATCTCATATATTTTGTTATACTCTGGTTTAAAAGAGAAGCATCTACCCTCGTCCCAAGGGAGGAATTACAGGAAGTACATACATTCAAACATATATCCTTGTCGCCTTTTCCACCAAGCGCTTCCAAAATAATATGTTCACGATTAAATTCTTTATCCTCTTTCCACTCCATACAAAATATACATTGCTTCATTTTTATCTTCCTCGTATCGTTGATCTTGTGCATGTTTATGTTTCTGGTGCTCGTAAGCACGGCGGCATATTGGACAATACTCTGGAAAATCATTCTTATATATGCCTCCAAATATATCCACTTTCGTCATTTATTCCGTATGCTCTCCAATATACGAATGTACTATTTTTTCAAAATAATCTTTTTCTCCGGTAAACTGCATATTTTCAGTTGCTTGATATTCCCGTAGCACTTCAAAAACACTCTTATATCGTCTAGCCCCATTTTCACTTGTAATGAGCCTACTCACAATATTATCGAATTTAACTCTATCTTTTTTATACGTAGTTAAAAACATTTCTAGTTCTTCTATTGTCATAACATAACAATTTGAATCTTTCTCAAATAACTCTGGTAATGAAGAAATTATCATCTGCGTATTCGAAGGCATACTCTCATATAGCAAAAAAATCTTTATTACTGGTTTATCGCCTTTATATTCTAATTCTGAGTTTTTCAATTGCTTGTATGCTTTTTCTATATTTCTCTTATAAAATATATCAATCAGATCAACATTAGGTGTCTGCTGCTTTGCTCCAATTCCCAACATTCCGGACTTTAATTCAAATATAAATACAGCTTTTTCAAACTCAACATAATAATCTGCACTTTTTTTCTTATTTTCAGGAATTTTATGCCAAAAACCATTTTTGAGATATTCTCCCATCAATTCTTCGAAGTAATCTTCAAACATTTCACCAAACGCATTTACAAAAACTTGCCCCTTCTGGTTATTGTGGTAATAATCCCTAATCAGCCAGTATAGTCCATCAGCTAGCATCATTTGAACCAAATAAATGCTTACCGCAAGCTTTTCTCTTTTCTTCTGAGTAATAACAAATGGTTTACTGTAAAAGATCTGTTTTCCCAATGGCGATTTTCTGACTTGTTCATAGGTTACAGAATAATAATCAATAATCCGCTCTATATTATTCTTTGTTAAAATCCTTTCATCTTTTTTTCTATATACTTTTTCGGGTAAACTCAAAGGAAATGGACAATTGTAACATAACCACAAAACAGCCCACTCCAATGCCAGAGTTTCTTCTACAGTAAATTCAAAAATTTCTTTTGTAATCATATTGGCATCTACAAGCCCATCCCTGTTAATACTAAGTGAACCAATAAGAATGTGATAATTACGATTAAAATTCTGGTATACCCATTCAGGATTTTCATACTTGAACTGCTCATAGCTCATACCCATTACATATTTATGTAAATCCGGCAATCTCGCATTTTTTAGATACTCACTTCCAGAATATTTGTTTTCATATCCTCTATAAAGGTTAACCCCTATTCCAGCCATTTCCTCTGTCATTATATTTTTTCTATAATCATTTGCATTTATAATTGAAAGATATGCCATATTAGGGATATCCCACGCAAGTAACATCACGTTTGTAGTTCTGCGAAAGAAGCCATATTGAAAAGATTCCAAAGGAAACATCATAGAACATCCAAATTTTTTTGAGCTGTGTATGTGCTCTTTATATATTTCAATAGATTTTTGAGAAAAGAAATATATAAAATCTCTAGTTGAATATGTTTTTACAAATGATTCAAAATCTTTCAAAGTCTCCTCCTTATTCCACCTTTTTCAATTCTTTACTCAACTCAGATGCATAGTATTTTATATGATTCACATCCAGACCAAACGCATTTAATATTGTTTTCTGATTAGCTGTTACTGCATGATCCAGTCTGTATACATTATCCAGTTGACGTACCATTTCTATCTTTTCAAGTTCCTTTAAGGCTGCTGGAACTGTCATATAATTCGGTTTCTTTTCCAGGTTTTTCATCTCTTCTTTCAGCTTTATATACATCTTACAGCGCAGTATCATTGCCACAAATTCAACAAATATCTTAGCCCGTGCTGACTCTTCCGAATACACCCGGATGCTCTTATTTCCAAGATAGGATTTATCTCCACGGAATAGTTTCTCTGATGTATCACGGCTCTTATACAGCTCGATTGCTTCCTTTGCACTCATCTTTTCCGATGTGATTATACAGAAATATCCTGCCAGATCCAGTTCCCTTTCCACTACACTGCAGCGCTCTTCCGGCAGTACAAATGCCTGTGTTTTTTCATCATAATGAAGATTAAAATACTTCTCAAACCCTGGCCCGAATTCTTTTACTTTATTCTGATATTTCTTAAGGTACAATGTCATCTGGTTGAGCCTGTTTTCAATCCCAGCACGCTCTGCACTTTCTTTGGAAATGCTGTGGTACAGGTGAAAATACCGTTCTTTTTTATCACCCGCATAAAGCCTGTGCTTCACGGTCTTCCCATATACTCCATACTCATAGATGTTATTCACTCGCTTACTTTCAAAAGTTCCCTTATGCTCCAAAACCAGTTCATTCACCAGCGAAGCCATTCCCTTCACCATGATCACGAAGCTGTACCCGCATTTATCCATATATTGTATGTTTTCACAGCTGAAATAACCCCTGTCCAAAATAAAGCCAATCTTCTTATAGCCATATCCAAAAGCTTTGTCCAACATGAACTGAAGCTGTGAGATATCGTTCAGACTTCCGGGATATTTCTCATAAAATAATGGTTCCTGGTTATGTGTATCATATGCAACCGCATAGTTAAATACAGGCTGTCCCACATCTACTTTCGGATGTCCGAATTCCACCATTTCAATGTCTCCAGCCTGGCAGTTTTTGTTCGTGGAATCGTAGGAAATATATATTTTTTCACGATGGTTTCTGGTCTCATTCCATGAGTTTAAGAACCCAATACTCTGGTCATCTGTTACGGAATTCAGGAAATCTGAGACGGTAGAATCGCTGTATTGTTTCATCCCATTTGTAAAAAGAGGATGGTTATATGTATAGTCTGGATAGTACTGTGCCGCATTGTTTTCTGCAATGATTGAGTATACTGCCAGATCCAGAAAAAGCCCCAGATCACGCTGTTCAAAATACCCACCAAGGAGCTCGACCAGGTTGTATTCTTCTATAATTTTACGCAATACAAAATATGCTCCCACGCGCAGGCAGCTGCTTCTGGATGTCCTGTTTTTTGTCTCTGGAAGCTCTGCATCAGGAAAATATTTTAGGAAATTTTGATTTGGCTGCATCAGTTCCGGGTCTGTTTCAGACAGCTTTCCTATCGTTACTCTTTTTGGAAAAGTATACTGCCTTACCGGATCATAGATCCGGTCATATTCATACTCAATATATACAACATCTTTCTTTTTTCTACGTGTAATCTTCCCCCGTACGAATGGTATTTTTACTAAAAAATCCAGATACATTAGGCTCCTCCTTTTAGGCGGTAATCCTCCTAAAATAATTGTACCATATATCCCGGTCTCCTGCAAGCAGAACCCGCAGAAAATCGGGATTTTTTCAATTTTTTATTCTCTTAATTTTGTTTAGGTGGAACTTTTTCTGAAAGTTCACACATAAAATCCGGTCGATTGCAAGCAAAATTGCGTGCAAAACGCCGGCTTTTCAATATTTTTTTATTCCTTATCATCCCTAAAATTTGTTTAGGGGAGATTTTTTCGGAAGTTCACATGCAAATAAATCAGCCTTGTATACGCATTTTTCCAACACTTTCTTGAAGCTGTCTTTTACAGTAACATCATCTCTTTACGCCCATAAAAATCTTCAACAACTTCACAAACAGTTTCGGAGACGCTCTGCCTAATATTAGACAAGTCTTTTTTGCTGTTAATTGCCTTCACGAATGCAACCAACTCATATCGGATACCTTCACCATCCAGTTGATAAAAATACCGTTTATTCTGCGTTGAATCCTCATAACGAATTTCAAAATAATCTGTTTTCCACCAAGGTGCTGGAACATATATATAACCTTTTGTTCCAGAGATAATCAGTTCGCCTTCGGATTTTACACCTTTTCCAACTTTCAAAGATGCAACAGCATGATCATAGGAAAAATCAACTTTTGTAAACTGATCATTTCCATTTTTATCAATTAAAGATGAAATATTTTTGGATCGATATTCTGTTCCCAAAATATCAAATATCGGAAGCATTGCAGTTGGTCCCCAACCACAAATACTATTCCAAGAATCTTCAGTCATCGGCCGTAAGCTGGTGCAAACTGCATCAACAGAATATATATCCCCGATTTTTCCTTCTTTTGCTAAAAGTATAAGCCTTGCAAATGCAGTTGCATAGGCTGTCTTTATAGCATCTATTAAAATGCATCCGTTTTTCTTTGCTAAACTAAACAACTCTGTGCATTCACTTTTGGACACAGTAATAGGTGATTCGCAAAGAATATGCTTTTTATATTCTAATGCAGTTTTAATATCCTGATAGTGTTGCTTTGGTGGAGATACAACATATACGGCATCAACTTCATTAAGCATTTGCTTATAGTCGTCAGTAACCAAATGAGTATCACCAAAGAGTTTTGGTGACGACGTACAAATACTTGTCACTTCAATGCCATTCACAAATTGACTTTCTCTAACATATTTTGCTGCAACCGGAGAATCTCCAATAATGCCCAGACGAATTTTTCTCTGTTCTGAACGAATATCTGAACTAGATACACCTTCTGTTCTATCCAAATAAACCACTTTACAGTATTCATTCAGATAATCGAATTTTCCTTTCCAATCAGAACCAACAGTGAAAATATCTATATCATATCGACGAATATCATCAATTTTCTGTCCTTCATATTCTTCAACTATAATTTCATCTGCCAGCCCTGTTGCACGAACTGCTTCAATACGTTCCATTAATGATTGTTGGACATTAATTTTACCTCGTGTTTTGTCAAAATCATCTGCCGTTACACCAACAATTAAATAATCACCCAGTTTTTTCGCTCTTTCAAGCAGCCGAATGTGTCCGTAATGAAGCAAGTCATACGTTCCGTATGTAATTACTTTTACCATTTCTTGCTTCCTCTCACTTTTTACAAAAGTCCTCGCTTCTGTAAATCCTTAAAAGCGTTCACAAGTGTAGTGTTGTCCTCTTTTGTCAAAGCACCAATATGGCCGACACGGAAGATAGTTTCTTTCATTTCTCCACCATTGGGGCAAATCCAAATACCATACTCATCTTTGAGAGTCATAAAAACATCATAAGCCGACACATTCAGCGGATGCAACGGTGTAACTGCATTAGACATCGACTCAGAAACGATTTCAAGGGGTAGTCCCTTAATCTTAGCTCTAAAATCTTGAGCAAGTTCCGCAATTTTCTTTGTTTCTTTCTCAACACCGCCTGCAGCTTCAATTTCTTTCAAACGGGCATTGATTTGACGCAACGTTCCTACCGCTGGCGTAAAAGGTGTCTGTCCTCGCTCGCCATTTTTAAGAGCAGACTTTATATTCAGATACATGCACTTTACATCACGATTCTCTACACGCTTGATTGCTTCATCAGATAAGACAATAACCGACACACCCGGAGGACAAGCCAATGCTTTCTGGGAACCAGTAAGCATTACTTGTACACCCAGTTTGTTCATATCAAAATCGTCTGCAAGGAAGGAGCTAATGGCATCCACGCCCAGAAAAATTCCGTTTTTCTTACAAAACTTACTAATCATCTCAATGTCATAATGGACACCTGTTGAGGTTTCATGCACATTAACGAGGAACCCAGTAAAGCCTTTCCCGTCGTACATATCCAACTGTTCTTTTTTGAGTGCTTTACCTTTCTCCAGCTTGATTTCCTCATACGAGATCTCATGAATTTGGCATAACTCAACAAACCGCTGACCAAAGCTACCGCCATTTACAACCAAAACCTTATCCGTCTTATCAAAGACATTCATAACGGTTGCTTCCATAGCCGCCGTACCAGAACCAGTGATAAACACTACTCTAGCATCATCGCCAGCTTTCGCAAACTTTTTTATTAGCTTTTCATTTTCAAGCATGACAGCAGAGAACTCAGGTGTTCTAAAATATGGAACCTGTTCTGCTCCAATAGCGCGCACTACGTCATCCGACATTACCGGACCAACTGTAAAATTAAGCATTTAAACCATCCTCCCAACGAACAAGGTCATGGTACTCAATGTACCAATCCACAATGTTATCATATTCCGTACTTATATAATTCCCTTTCGTATGATTTTGTAAGTAAAGTGCTATCGCTTCTTGTAGACCATCCTTCATACTTTTGTAGGTTATTTGTGTGATTTTGGATATATTTGCAGAGTGAAAGCGTCTATTATACATAATATCATACGGCATTTGATACCCCCCCTCAAATAGTTTATCTATTTCTTTTGTATCATCAGCGAGATAGATAACAGGCTTATAAGAATATTTGTGTAGAATTTCTGAATATAACAACAATACATCATTCCATGTCATATATTCATTCGTAACAACTTGAAATATTTGTCCTAGTGCCGCTTCATTTCCCAACAGCTCCACTATTCCTTTTGCAACATCCACTCCATCAGTCAGTGCTGTATACTTGTCAAGAATTCCACGGTTTAAAACAATAGGTTTATCATTGATAATTCGATTCAGCCAGTGCTTAATCTCATATTCACCCAGTTGTAATCTATCAGATGAGTAGGTTTTATATGGACGGACAATCGTAACCTTATTGCATCCGTTTTTCAGAACATACTTTTCTTGGTGTGCCTTTTTTACTGCATATGTTCCAGAATCCTTAAAGCTCTGATTCTCCGTAGTATTTGCCAGTAATGAGCAACTTTCATCAATAAATGGCATTGAATTATCGTAAACACGTGCCGAGCTTAAAAACACATACTGTTTTGCAATTCTAATCAATTTTGAAAAATTTGTTTTCAAAATTTCATTACGGTAATTCATAAAGTCAATCAAAACATCAAACGAATTATCCTCAATCGTATTGATAAAATCAAAATCATTGGCATTTCCGAGTAAATAGTGGACATTTGCATATAAAGATTTTCGTTTGTTCCTAGATGTAACTGTAATATCATACACGACATCATTTCCAATAACGGATAAAATTGACTCTCCAATGGCTCCTGTTCCACCAAGCATCAGTATTCTAATCATTTCATATTCCTCATATTCCTCAGTTGTTTTTCCAATTTTCGATAGGTTTTTAGAACAGTCTGTCCATCGGTTTCCAAATCTGTAAAGACCTCAAAAACAATTGTTTTTGCATTATCCGAAACAAAATATTTCAATTTTTCTCGAAAATCAACTTCATCATTAGCCGAAATGTACTCAAAGCCCAGAGATTCAACCCATCCTTTTGCAACTTGATGATGCGCTGCACCAATATGTAAATCAATAGTTTTTAGCTCGTTATGAGAAGGCACAATATGGAACTCTGCTCCACCACCATTGTTTATCAATAAAACGCGAACATTATTCTTAATATGTTTTATGCCCATTGCGTTCATTGCGTAGAAAAAACTCAAATCACCTATCACGATAAATGATACGCCGTCGAATGCATAGGCTTGTCCTAAAAACGTTGGGAGGCAACCGTCTATTCCAAACGAATTTGCATTAGAATAAACCCTAATTGACTTATCCAAGTCAAAGAACTGCATTAAACGTGTAGCGTTCAAAATGCTCAAATGAAGTAGTGAATTGTCAGGAATTACATTGGCAAAATCTCTGATTATAGAAAAATTAGAGAATGGCAGGTCGGTAATATGTAATTGTTCGTCCAGTTGTTTCCATTTCTTTAAATAATGATCATTTGTGCAGAATTTCCACCCAACAATCCGAGAAACGAAATACTTTAGAGAACATTCAAAAATCTTTGTTTGACTTCTAAAACAATCTTTAATTTTCCCATCCTCTGCTATCAACCAATGGGCGCATCGTCTTTCATTCGCCTTAAACAAATCTTTGATTCGTTCCTGAAAATTCGCGCCATAGGTAATAACAATATCTGGCATATAATCTTTTATCGTATTTCCATCTAATGCTTTTATTGTTTTTTCTGGATTAATAGAGTTTTTTGAGTGAAAATTAGTCAAATTGTCACACAGTACTACCGCATTTAATTTATATATAAGTTCATTAAGGTACGCTTTTTCTACTTCAGTAAGCGTACAATTCTGGCCTAGTACAAAAAGAACTCTTTTTCCATCAAGTTCATTTTTCAAGTGCTCCCAATTATCTGTTTCATACGAATAATATTCAATAAATTTGATTGACTCACTTATACCTTCTTGTTTCTTCCATAGATCATTTGTTGAGCCAACCAGTGGAATATTAATATGAACTGGTCCAACATCATGCTGCCTTATTGAGATAAATGCTTCATTCAAAATTCGCTCACAATACCAAATATCCTCAACATCCTTTATCATGGGAAGTTCAATATTAGCCTTTGTAATTGAGTCAAATACCGTCATCTGATCAATTTTCTGTGTTTCTAGTTGATTTAACACATAAGGTGATCTATCAAATGTAATTACAATAAGCGGAACGTGAGAATAGTATGCCTCCGTTACGCCTGTAACATAATTAGAAACTGCTGTCCCACTTGTACATGCAATAGCAACCGGCTCATTTGACTGTTGTGCAAGTCCCATTCCGAAAAAGGCAGCATTCCTTTCATCGACAACTGAAAAGCATTCAAACCACTTATCAACTTCTACAGAACTCACAAATGGGATATTCCGTGTGCCAGATGACAGTACTAACTTATGAACATTATATTTTTTGAGAAAGCCAATTAAAATATCATTGCTTATATATGTCATTTATTTCCCCTCCAACAAATTCAATTCCATCATCAGAAATTCTTTCGATGTACTCCGGTCCATAGCAATTCTTTTATGAACGGCCTGATAATCTATTTGTGGCACGGTTAATTCCTTTATTTGTTCTGGAGTCACCATGCATTCAGAAAGTTCGAAAAGTTCTAGCAATTCCTTGATTTTCGTATCGCACTGTTCACGAGAGAATACATAAAATGGCCTGCAATACTGTACTGCAAAAATCATCCCGTGAAATGAATTCGTAATTACACATTCTGCATACTTCACAAGCGACAGAAATTCCTCAACTCCAGCTTCATAGAACATCTGATGATTAGGTTTTTCTGCATTTGTTGCGCGCAAGCTGATTTCGACAATTTTCCAGCCATTTTCTGTCGCAATTTTTTCTGCATATGCTTCCATTTTAGGATTATAGCGTCGTGCATAAAGCAACAGATATTTATCCTGTTGTAACCGTTCCTTCGCAATCTTGTCATAATCATCGCTCGTCAACAGCAACGTTGGATCAATTACCTTTTTTACTGGAACATTTGTATGCTTCGTTACATATGGAACCATTAATTTTTCTCGAAGACCAAAAGCATTAAAGTTTTGAAGTCTGTCATTTAGCACCTTATATGTTTCATCCGTGAAATGAGGATCACCAAAACTTGCTGCATAAGCGACCGAGTGTTTTTTCATGCACTCATAATTTGCATAGTAGCCATCATCAAATCCGAACTCATCCGGGCAAAAGATCGTATCGCTTCCACACACAAAACCTGAAATCTCCTCATCTTTGCAAATCCCGTTAAAATTCTGTGCTGTATATCTCTTGCTTGTCCGCGTAAATCTTTCGTGATAAAACCGATCGAACTTATAATAGTTTTCCCGAATTGCAGGCATCGTGAGTTCACACATTCTGCGTGATTCCTCATCTTTATCCCACATATTGGCAAATGGATTCAATGGATCTTTATCAGCTAAAATCTCAGGGCAATAATCAACAAGAACAGGATCAATCATATCCCCTGCCACTTTTTTTATTGCTTGATGAAGTGCCCATGTTTGAAGTGCTGAACCGTAGTTTGTAAAATTACAGTATATGTTATATGACACCGTTCCTATTCTTTTCATATTAGTATTAGTTTCCTTTCATAAAATACATCTGACGCTTCTCATTTAATACAACAGTTGTAATCAATTGATTTCAAGTCCGCAATAATTAGCTAATGTGTTTGTCGAATTCAAAACGAGAACCCCCGTCGTCATTATGTCAATAACATGTAAATATTCATTTAAGTATATATTCTTTCAAGTATCGAACGTCTTTTTTAAATAATAACAAGCTCAAAATCAAATATAGAACTCCAAATATAAGTGCATAGATAAAAGCATGTAAAACCCAATTCCAAACGGTGATTTCAGTCAGCGGTACAAAATGACAAATAGCGACTCCGATTAAAGTAACAAAAGAAAACGCCAATAATTTTTTGTAAAAGATCCATTGCTTTCTATTTTTCACTATCTTAGTTGTGAAATAGATTTGATATGCCATTCTATAAGTCATGCCCGCAATAGTTCCAATCGCAACTCCAATCAATCCAAGTTTATGTACAAGAATTATAGAAACCAATATATTAATACCTGCTTCAACAAATGCTGGTACCGATAATTCCTTGAATTTATTTGCAGAATAAGACAAATCCAAATGCGGTTCTTTTATAAGATACAGTCCCTCAGCCATAACAATTAGCACGCCAAATATAGGTTGAATATAATCAACATCCGTAATACCGTTTGTGTAAAGCTGTACAAATGGCGTTATCAGCAATCCAGATAAAGTAAAGCAAAAGTAAACCGAAATAAATGTAATGAACTCAAATAAGTCTAGCTTCTTATTCAATTCATGTTCATCGCCTTTAGCATAAGCTTGGCCAACTGTGGGTGCAATAGCTCTAAAAACAGCTGCAAACAATCCATTTAATCCATTCGTCACTAATGTATATACGCCATATATAGAAACCGTAGCGAGGTTTGTAAAAATTGTTAAAATTGTTATATCTGTACTATTGTGGATAAATGCTGCACAATTTATCGCAAAACCATTCCATCTTTCTTTCAAAAGATTATCATCTGGTTCAGTACCCCAATTAATACTATAATGTTTCTTTACAAAGTATCCATATACAAGTGGCTGAATAATATATAAAAGTCCCGTTAATAATTTTAGCAAATGAATGCTTGGATAAATCTTTACGCTAAAAAAAGCACAAGCTATATTGCATACAGTAATTACGATCTGAGTGAAAGATATAACATACAGTTTCTTATCGGCTTGCAGCAGCACCCTAAAACTCAAAGAGAAAAGGTACTGTATTAATAAATTTAATGAAAGAACAACCGTTAATGAAGCAACAAAAGACCAAGAAAAGCCTTCCTTTGATAAGATTGGATAAACAACTGCCACCCCAATGGAGTATGCAATAAACAAATAGCCTATCTTGTTAAAGAATTTCTTAGCTGTCACCAAAACTGCACTAATTTTTTTATTATCATGGTCAACAAGTGGTTTATATAGATTGGCAAGAACAACTCCCGTAATTCCGCCTTCAATCAAAGTAATATAACTCAGAAATTGATTCAGCGACGAAACAAGTCCATTAACACTTGAGCCAAAATTAGTGAGAATAATCTTCGGAATTATAAATCCGCTTATCACAGTAACAACTTGAAGTGTTAAACTTGATATAATATTGATCAGTGTCACTTTACTTTTCATTTGGTAATTCTCTCCATGCTTTTATTCCGTGATTGATTCTTTGGTCCTCTGGAGGTAATTTCATATAATCACCATAGGCAATTGACAAATAAGTATCCGCATCTTTCATACCATAAACTTGAATGTTTTCAAAATCGTACAATTTAAATTCTGTCATTAATTCCTTAGGCAGATATTTCAGACCGTCCCCCCAAGTGTTATTATTAATAAATTGCGATTCAGTTTTATTAAACTTTTTCCAATATTCAATGTATTTAAATGTCAATTTTTCCAAAGAATAATTTCTGAACAGAAACTCAACGATTTTATGGTGAATTGGGTTATTATATCCACATGTCACATTGTGTTTCTTTGCTCTTTTGCTTCCCCAAGCATGTCTAATATAAGATTTGAAGTAAGCATAGCGGAGCTTTGTAAAACGCATTGGAACATTGTCCCAGCAAAAAATATCAACCCATAAAAAATCCTCTTTAAATTCATTTCTATCAATAGACGCCGTGTGATCCTCTACAAAAATATTCTTATTCACAATTTTGATGTACGGTATATCATCATTGCCAAGTTCAAAACCTTCAGCATACACGCATTCATTGACAGAATTATGCTGTTCTCTTAAAAGACGAACCAATTTATCATATTGCTCTCTGGTTAAAGCAATATCAATATCATCATCCCAAGGTATAAAGCCCTTATGTCGAACAGCTCCTAACAAAGTTCCTGCAGTAATAGTATATTTAATATTGTGTTCAACTAAGAATTCATGAACCACCTGCAAAAGTGCTGTTAATTCGCTTTTTATTTGTTTATCTGATAAATATTCTCTCATTTTATCTACCTTTTATTTTCTTTATCTGTTTTTTAACTTTAACAGCAAAAACATCAAATCATATTTTTTATTATTAACAAGCCAAATTTTAAACCTACTTGCCAAATCGCAGTTTGATTTATCCACTCTGCTTGCCATATCATATAAGAGCTTGAATTTATGAGTTTCTAATATTTTATTTCTAAACTCAGATATCGAATTAACTGATTCTGCTATTCCAGCATACTCATTACACAAGGCATGAAAGGAATACGCATATATTCGGCGATCATCTACTATCTCAGACTCAACCAATGCTTTAACTGTATTCTCGAAATGTTCAAATTTTTTCACATTATACGAGTGCATCATCGAGTTGTTTAATATTCGATAAACATAGAAACTTTCGTCCAGGCAAACCATTGATTTAGCAAGTTTCAAGCAATACAAAGAACATAGCATATCCTCGCCAATAACGATTTTATCATCTACCAACTCTTGTGCCTTTACATATATTTCCCGTCTAACGACCTTGCACCACAAAGAATATGAGATTATGCCCGGATTTGAAATATTTTTATCCGTAGGATCGTAGATAAATTTGTCTCTAACTTCTTCATATTCTTTGTCTTGCAAGAGATCTTGCACCACAAAATCTTTGTTTAAAATCTTTTTGTTGCCCTCTAACGAATAATGACTAAGTACTACTATATCCGGATTGAATTCATCTAACGACCTTGCAACACAAGAAAAGTATCCCTGTTCAACATAATCGTCGCTATCTACACAAATAACGTATTCACCTTTAGCAATCTTTGCTCCAGCCTTCCGAGAAGAGGTAGATCCGCCGTTCGGTTTATTTATGATCCGCACTCTTTTATCTTTTTCCGCATATTGGCGACATATAGAAAGTGAATCATCTGGAGATCCATCATTAACCAGTATTAACTCGAAATCCTTATAATCCTGATTAAGAATTGAATCTATACACTGCGGAAGATATTTTTCCACATTATATATTGGCACTATTATTGAAAACTTCATCTAATTTTAATACTCCAATCAGAAAAATAATAAAACAATGCAACACCTCGCTGACGTCAAAACTTATCTCGTATGTACACGCCGGTTATCTTGAGATATCACCCCTCTAATCAAGCAGTACATTACCGGTCCAACAACGTAATGAATGGAAACAGCATATGTCTCCGTCAGTCCGGATATCAACAATACAATGACTAAAGACTTGACTATGCTTTGATCTATTGCTGTGCATCGTTTGCAACCGCTTAAGAAATCCTTGAAAATCAAAATATACGAAACAAATCCAATTAATCCGCTTTTGATTAGAATATTAACAGGCGCCATTTCTACACTAGATTGCCACCCAAGGAATTGTCTCATATTAGTTGTGTAGCTAAAACCTGTATTTGCATAAGCAATATCTGAAATGCCAAAGAACATATTCCTTGAATCCTGCAACAAATAATCCACAAGATTGCTCAAGCCACGCATACGGTACGCATACGTATACACATTGATTAAAATATTATTGTATATAAAAACACCTATTAAACAGGCAACGCTTCCAGCAAAGAAAACAAATAATTTTTTTTGATCTCTTCTAAACTTCAGAATTCTATCAAAATTTATCAACAAAATCCAAATCAAGCTAAGAGCGAATGCGCCTTTTGAGCCACTAAGAACAATCAGAAATAGGAACATTGTCAAAACGATTTTTTCCTTGTGACTAAGCCTTCCATTTCTTATATAGTATATATAGTTAAGAATAAACAAAAGAAGCCATATTCCACCACAGTAGTTTTTTACTTGAAATCCAGACACATATAATATTCCGACAATTGATTCGTCTGATCCAAGTGTAAATCCTAATGTTCCGGTGATTAAACCAATGAGTGCAGAAAAAACAGCTCCTGAAAAAATAGCATTCGCAGCAATTTTAATTCTCTTATTTGTAGACAGGATACTTTGCGACATCAATGCGAACGACATCAAAGCTAATGAGGTCAAAGCAAGCATATAACAGGCTTTTGTCGGCGTTCCTTTTATAAATGCACCAATTGACAACAATGACGTCAAGAAGAGTACCTTGATAATTTCTGTTACACTTACATGATGTACCTTACTTGGCCAATAACATAAGATCAATAATACCGCTATCCCTAAATACTCAATTAAGTCTCCGAATTTTGCACCTAAATATTTTCCGTTTCCAATTGTAATTAGAAAGAATCCTAGAAAAGGAATAATATCGTTCTTTGTGATTTTCATTTTCTAATATTTTCTCCTTCGGTAGCATCGCCTCCACTAATTACCTTTCGATAGTCAGCTATTCCAGAAGTATAATACGAAAAAAGTTTTGCTGCCTTTTTGTAGCTTCCCAAAGATTTTTTGCTATTTCGTACTGATTGTAATATTGCAAGGAGATATGAACATCTCGGATACGCTGCTTCGATAAGAGCTCCTTTGTCCTTAAAATATTTTTCATTATATCCCTTAAACCAAGTTGAATCGCTCATATCAACACTTGCTATTCTGATGGGGGTCTTATAGAGCTTTAAATCCTTTTCAATTAATTCCTTTAGAAATAATGTATCCTCTCCGCATGAATATGTTGCTCCACTTCCAAACAGGGTGTTAAAATAAACATTTTTACCTATAAGTGCTCTCTTTCTTATGGCGATATGAACCGACCCATATTCACGAGATTCTCTTTTCCCTACGCGTGCATACTTTTCTATAGGTTTTCCTGATCGTTCGTCATTAAGCGCTGTTACATTGAAAACCAACGCATCAGCTTCCGGATGTTTTTGAAACTCATTTATAATATCTTCTCTGTAGGTGTCTGTGTATACCATATCATCATCTGCGATACACAGAATCTCCCCTGTGCATCTTAAAAGAGCATTATTCCTACTTCTTGATAATCCTCTTTCTGCAAAAGTATAACATTCTATCTTATATCCATGATAAAATAAGCATTCATATTTCACGCAATCAGACTGATTTATAATCAATGCATCTGATGCAATATGCATCTTATCACATAGGCCAATAATATCTGTCAAATTCATTGTCGCCACAAGTAGTTGTAGTCTAGGCACTATTATCCTCCTCATATCGCTTGCTTTTTCATCCCATTAAATTTCTCTATTTATAGAATTCCAATATGGTATTTTTAATTTCTTTCCAAACATCAAATCCGTTTCGTATGTTATATCTGCATCAAATCCAGAATTCGGCGACAACGTAATTTCTCCGAAATAAATTTGACCATTGATGTTATACAAATCAATTCGTGCAAAAACAAAATCCTTAGATAAAACTTTTGCTATTTCCAACATTTTATCTAAGTTCTTTGGCATTGGAATTTTAGGATCCGGTAGCTTATCATCGCCTTTGTTCAATGGAACGAAATTCCATTCTTGGTCATAGTATAAATAAGATGCTTTATGTGAATTTTTGCTAAATCGGTCTTTGCAAACCAATATAACATCCGGCTTACCATTAAAGCAATAAATCTTATAATCCATCGGAACATTTCCATCATCAGAAATGAATTTTTCGCAAAGAATCATTGGCTTAATGTTTCTATATTGATATTCCCGTCCAATGTAAAAGAAATTACTCTTTAACGATTTCTCAATTTTCTTTTTTGCTTCTTCATAATTCAGTTTATCCTTATCTGTACAAACAACCAGACCTCCTGAATCATGATTGCATTTTAAGACAAATCGCTCTGGCAATGAAGAAAAATCAATATCACTATACTCTTCCCAACTTCCAAGTAAAGGAATCAAATATTCTTCTCCTATTTTTTCTTTTACATAGTCTCTAACCAACAATTTGTCTGACACAATTGACTGTAATGGAAATCTATAATTAAATTTCAGCCATTGAAGCTTTTCATTCAACGTTTCTGGATCATGCGTATTTAATTTTCTACCAACTCGCAACCGATAATATAATTTTATATATGCTTTATCCGGTAAAAATCTCAGACTCTTTTTCATAAAAGTCATAGCTTTTTCTCTATTCATATCAGACAAGTTCCTCTATGTATTTTTCTATGCTATCTACGATAGTGGTTGTATTGGATTCGTATGCAGCATATCTTGTATGTTTTACTGTTTCTATTGCCTCTGCTAATTCATCTGTATCTCTGCATGGGCAAATCAAGTTCAGGTCGTCAAATTGCTTAATCAACTGCAGTTGGTGATCATCAACGTGTTCTCCATATTTTGCAAGACGTGGAACAGCAATGACTTTCTTTTCTTTTTTTACTGCACCAATAATCGCACCTGTTCCGCCATGAGTAATCACTATATCCGCTTTACCCATTTCCATGCTAAATTCTTCTCTGTCCAGAAAATTATTATAGCGATAATTTTGGGGAACATAGTCACTGTAACCAATCTGCGCAAATACATCTTCTCCGCAAATAATCTTTTTTTCGCACAGTTTATCCACAGCTATAAGCAATCTATTGAACTGAAATTTCTGAGAACCCAATGTTATGAAAATTTTCTCTTCCATTTAATAAATCCCTCCCAAATATATAGCTTTAGGATAGAATTTCAGCATCGGCTTCCACTGAACATAAAACTGATCTGCAAATTTATAGAGCAGTTTACCTGTTTCTGTCGGAGAAGTAACTTTTGCGAAAGATTCAATGTAAATCAGCTTTTTACCCATAAGTTTAGAAATCAAACAAATCGGTATCATCGCTAGAACTCCTGTGCAGATTACTACATCAGGTTTCTCTTTTCTGTAAATGCCGATAGACTTCCAAGCATTTTGAATCATCCGCCAGATAAACTCTTTTTCTCGGCGATTAACCTGCTTCATATAGTATGTTTTTTCACCCTTTTGTTCTGCACTATAATCAGTCTTCTCCGTTATGATGAAACTGTCATATTTTTCCATCAGTGGTTTTAGCATCATGAGCTGCTCATAGTGTCCACCTGATGAAGCCGCAAAACATATCTTCACGTTTTTCTTTTCATCCATCTCTCTACTAACCCACATTTATTAATCTCTCTGAAAAATATCTCTCGTGTAAACTTTTTCCTTCACATCATCCAAACACTTGTCATAGCGGTTTGCGATGATGGCATGGCTTATTTCCTTGAACTTAGCCAAATCATTGACCACTGTGCTGCCGAAGAAAGTATCGCCGTCTTTCAGAGTCGGCTCATAAATGATGACCGTTGCGCCCTTTGCCTTGATACGCTTCATAACACCCTGAATAGAACTCTGACGGAAGTTATCAGAATTGGATTTCATGGTCAGGCGATACACCCCGATAGTTACTGGCTTTTCCTGCTTTGCATCATATTCGTTATCCTCATCATAGCCGTAATAGCCAGCCAGTTTCAGGACACGATCAGCGATGAAGTCCTTACGAGTGCGGTTACTCTCAACAATAGCTTCAATCAGGTTTTCCGGCACATCGGCATAATTGGCCAGCAACTGCTTCGTATCCTTGGGCAGACAGTACCCGCCATAGCCGAAGCTGGGATTGTTGTAGTGGCTACCGATACGCGGATCAAGGCAGACACCGTTGATAATCTGCTGGGTATTCAGTCCTTTGCTCTCCGCATAGGTGTCCAGCTCATTGAAGTAAGCCACGCGCAGAGCCAAATAGGTGTTAGCGAAAAGCTTGACCGCCTCGGCCTCAGTGAAGCCCATGAACAGCGTGTCAATGTTCTCCTTGATTGCACCTTCCTGGAGCAGACCAGCAAACTCATGTGCGGCTTTCACCAGACGTTCATCGTTCTGGTCAGTACCCACAATGATACGAGAAGGATACAGGTTATCGTAAAGGGCTTTAGATTCACGCAGGAACTCCGGGCTGAAAATGACATTCTTGCTGTTGAACTTTTCTCTTACACTTGCCGTATAGCCCACAGGAATCGTGGACTTGATAACCATAATGGCATTAGGGTTATATTCCATGACCAGCTTGATTACAGCTTCAACCGCAGACGTATCAAAGTGCTGGGTCTTGCTGTCATAGTTAGTAGGAGCCGCAATCACAACAAAATCCGCATCGCTATATGCAGCTTTTGCATCCAGCGTTGCGGTCAAATTCAATTCCTTTTCTGCCAAGTATTTTTCAATATAATCATCTTGAATCGGAGATTTCTTGTTGTTGATCATATCGACCTTAGCCTGCACAATATCGACTGCAACTACCTGATGATGCTGGCTCAGAAGCACTCCCAGCGAAAGCCCGACGTATCCCGTGCCGGCCACAGCGATTTTATAGTTTTTCATCGTTCTATTCTCCCTCACTAGTCTTTTATTTTGTAAAAACAGCAAACAAGCCCACGGCGGATCACTCAATGGCAATCCACCGTAGACTCGATTCGTTCTCCTTAATTTTTTACTTGCTGCTCATTTTGTGGGTCAAAACAGAGCTGCGCCAAAGCCTCCCACCTATAACCTCTGGATTTCAGCTTCTCCGCAGCCTGTCAGCAAATAAATACTTTTGTTGAACGAGTCGAGCCGTTGAAACCCTTTATTTGTCGTGGTTTTTCTTGGTTGACCCTATTATATCTCTAGCCCCGGTACCCGCAACCGCAATTTTATAGTCCTTTTTCATAATCCTATATCCTCCTGAAATCTCTTAGTGTATGGTAAGACTCATTACAAGCCGATCAAATTATATAAAACAGTGTATTCATCATCCATTTCTCAACGATTTTTGTGCCTATTATCACTGCATCACCAATCAGATACATATGCTGTACTTCTTTTTTTGAATCCATTCCTCTATTCCATCCTCACTTTTGTGTTTTTATCGCAATAATTTCTTTCCCCAAACACTTTTTCCAGTTACCTTTTGCACTACAATCTAAATTATAATTTATCTATATTATAGTAGACACAATCATATCGATCCGTCTTTCTTCGCAACAACCATCACCGTCTTCAAAAGAATCTTAATATCCAACCCAATATCCCAATTCTCAATATATTCCTTATCCAACCTCACAACCTCTTCAAAGTCCGTAATATCACTTCTCCCACTCACCTGCCACATTCCGGTAATCCCCGGCTTAATTGCCAGTCTTACCTTATGTCTCGGTTCATACAAATTCGTCTCCGAAATCAACGGCGGTCTCGTCCCTACAATGGACATATCCCCCTTGAGCACATTAAAGAACTGCGGGAACTCATCCAGGCTCGTCCTTCTGATAAAATCTCCCACCCCGGTCTTATGTGTCCCATCCGGCAGCACCTTATTTCCGATTACTCTGGGGTCGAAGTCCATCTTGAACATTTTGCCATCGCCCAGTTTGTTCTCTTTCATAAGCTCGGCTTTCCGCGCTTCCGCATCCATGTACATGCTGCGGAATTTGTACATTTTGAATTTCTTTCCGTTCTTTCCCACACGTTCCTGGGAGAAGAAAATCGGGCCTGGGGATGCCAGGTAGATGGCGGGGCCAACGAAGATGGTAATGATTCCTGTGAAAATACAGCCAACCAGTCCTCCGCAGATGTCCATCAGGCGCTTCAGGAAAAGCTGTCCGAAGGATGCATAGTTCAGGCTGGTGGTCAGAACTGTATAGCTTCCAACCTTTTCCACAAACTGTCTTTTGCCAGTCTGGTTGGTGATTTTTGCAAGGTTCAGATGAACAGTTACGCCGGTTTCGGTGAGCTTGTCGATAAGCCCGTCCGGGTATGGCAGATTTTCGGAGATGACGATCAGCACCTCGTCAATCCACTCCTGGCAGACATACATAGGCACGTCACTTTCGCCTGCCACAACAGGGACTCCACAGATTTTCTCACCGGTACAGTCCTCATCGATCACAACCACTCCGGCAAGGGAATATCTGGCATAATTGTTTTCCTGCATGCTGTGCACTACGTTTTTGGCTACCGCTTTGGAAGTGATGATCAGCAGCTTCTTGTCGCCGCCGTTTTCCATTTTTTTATGTAAGGAATTTTTCCAGATTTCTCTTATGGCATAGGTAAAGATCAGATAGATCACAATCGTGGTGATCAGGATCATTCTGGAAAAGCTCTGGCCTTCCTGGATTATGAACAGGTAAGCGATTGCAAGAGCACCTACTGCCACAGCATTTTTCAAGGTGGAGACAAATTCCTTATAGTGACCTCTTTTCAGCACGCTTTTCATGGTGCCGGAGGTGAAGATCACCACCAGGTCTGCAAATCCAAGGAATATTGCCATATTTCGATACAATATATCTCCATACACATTGAATCCGTACCCGCGGAATGCATATGCCAAAATAAATGCCAGCTGCAGACAGATCATATCCAGAACAATAAAATCCGCATGTTTTAACCAGCCCTCTGAGTCCTTCCGATACATATTTTCCTTTTCCCTCCCAAGTACTTTTCTTCCGTTCAGCTTAGGTAAATACAGTTGACAGAATCCTTCCATTCTCTAAAATGCAATGGTGAAATCTATTTTATTTATAACTTATCTAAATTTATATTTTCCCGCCAACGCTTCCCGGTTATGCTTTTTCTCAGGCATATTTAGGTCACATCACTCCTGATCTGTAACCACCGTTTATACGTCAGCGGTATTATTTATTTTCCAATTTCGACAAATTTCACCATTCCAGTCTTCTTAATAAAATACCACCCTGCCCTATTAGTGTCAACCCCCCCCCCCAGGTTTCTTTCTGGCTTTTCCGACAAAGTTTGGTAATTTTATCCACTTAACCCGATTTTTCCACTGGTTTTTTCCACTACTTTTTCATAAAGTGCTTGATAAACAGATACATAAGAATCACCAGCGCCCCAAAGTACCCCAGCACTCCCAAAGCCGGAATTCCCATTATCTTCGGTGTCATATCTGTGGTACAGATAATACTGGAGCTGATCAGAAGTGCCATTACCCAAAGACCAAGCACAATGTTCCGGATCAGGCGACGCATCAGCCACGCCAGGTCATCAGAGGCGTGAAGATCCAGGTTGATCTTGGTCTGGCCTTTCATACAGCCCTGCAGGAAATCTGCTGCCAGCGCAGGGATATCCACAGCGCGGAGCATGGAGCGGTACAGTTTTTTCCCGGTGCCCTTCATCTGCTTCTTCCAGTTTCCTTCATCCAGAAGGTTCCCTTTCAGACGGGCAGCTGCAATCTGCACCATATTAATCTCCGGGCTGATATCTGCCAGTACCCCTTCCATATGAGTCAGCCCTCTTGCAAGCATGGTGAGGCCATGGGGCATGACAATCTTGTTCTCCTTCATTACGTCCATCAGATCTGTAAGGATTTCTACGATATCGATTTCGCCAAAATCTGCGGTGCCGTATTTTGCCATAAGGTCTCGGATGTCTGTGTAAAGACGGCTCTGGTTAGGTTTCCCCTTGAATTCTCCAAGTGCCAGCACTGCATCCTGAATTTTTCCAATGTCATTCAGTGCCACACCTTCGATAGCCTGACCGATCAGCTCCCGGTCACGATCATTCAGCCGCCCCATCATTCCCATATCGATCCACACGATTTTGCCGCCCTGGATCATCACATTTCCCGGATGGGGGTCTGCGTGGAAAAAGCCGTCGTCCATAACCTGCTTGATAAAATTATCCACAAATTTGCTGCCGATCTCATCAAGGTCATAGCCGCCTGCGAGAAGCTCTTCCTTATGGTCGATGGGAATACCGTCGATGTATTCCATAACAAGGACACTGGCTGTGGTATATTCTCTGTAAAGAATGGGCGTTTTCACAAATGCCACCTTTTTATTTTTCCTGGAAAATTCTTCCATGTTGGCTGCTTCCGTCAGGAAATTCATCTCTTCCTGGGTGACGCGCCACAGCTCTTCCAGCACAAGATTCAGATCTACCGCTTCCTTGATGCTTACAGGGGGAAGGAGCTTCACAGCCTTCTTCATCAAGCCGATATCGCGGGCCATGATCTCGTAGATGCCCTTTCGCTGAACCTTTATCACAACTTCTTCGCCGGTTTTCAGGACGGCGCGGTGTACCTGGGCGATAGAGGCTGAGCCAAGGGGCTTCTCCTGGATTTCCTGAAATTCTTCCTGCCAGGGACAGCCAAATGCTTCCCGGAGGACTTCTTCAACTTCTGCAAATGGCATGGGGTCTACATCAGAGCAAAGCTTCATCAGCTCGTCGCAGTAGCGCTTGGGCAAAATGTCGGAGCGCATGGACATGATCTGTCCCAGCTTGATGAAGGTGGGGCCGAGATCTGTGAGAATGAGGCGGAGCTTCTCCGGGGAGACGCCTCGGGTGATGGCATGCTTGTGGAGAACGGCTGTAATTTCTTTTAGCCTTTCTTTATACGTGCCGGTGTCTTTGCCATTTGACTTCTTACCGGCTGTGCTGTTTTTCTCATTTTTATCCTGTTGGATTTCCACTTCCTGATTCTTTCTTTGTGCCTGGTCTGCTTCTGACTTCATCGTACTGTCATTCTTTGTCACGCCCATGTCTGTTCCCCTTACTGAAAAGGCAGGATTCGGGTACTCTTTCTCCTCATCCTGCCTTCATAAATTTCTTTATTTCGTTCTGCAATGCCGTTCAGGATTTCCTGCTGCACTTCTTAAACAAGGCAATACTATTTCTTTTTCGGAAAATGTTATTGCTTATTCCTGAGGGTCGTCCTCGTATTCTTCTTTGGCTTCCTCCACTTCTTCTGCCTCTTCCTCTTCTTCGGCAGTTTCCTCTGCGTCTACGTCTTTCGCCTGCATCTTGCTGATCTGCTCTTTCAGGGCAGCCAGCTGATCCGGAGTCATTTTGCCAAGGACTTCCTTCAGCTCGTCCGGGTTGGACGGCTTCAGGGTTACGTTTACGTTCTTCTTCACGCTCTCTTTGATATTGTGCTTCAGTTCCTGATTGAGGACCTTGCCCTGTTCTACAGTGAGCTCACCTTTCTTTACCAGTTCATCCAGAACTTCTTTGGATTTCTCTGCGGTCACTGCTGCAGTGCCGATTCCTGCAAGTAATATTTTTTTGATGCCTTCTCCAAGTTCCATAGTGTGTGCTCCTTTCTTATTTACAGCTGTATCTGCCAACTCCCTGTGGGATTTTCGTTTTCAGCAGATCGGACTTCTCATAAAAGTCCAAGAAATACCAGCCCTTTAGGTACGAAAATGATCAGTCCGGCGATGGCGGCCATGATGGCGGCGATCAGGACGGCGCCTGCTGCGGTGTCCTTGGCTATCTTCGCCAGGGGCTTGTACTCGCTGGTCACCAGATCCACCACGGATTCTACGGCGGTGTTCACAAGCTCCAGTGCCATCACCAGTCCGAAAAGGCCAAGACAGATGCACCATTCCACTGGGGAAAGCTTCAGGATGATGCCTGCGATCACTACCAGGACCGCCATGATACAGTGAATCTTCATGTTCCGTTCCTTGCGGATACAGGTGAAAATTCCTTCAAATGCGTATCCGAAACTTTTCGTAATTGGTGGTTTCTTGGGTGCTGTCATTTCGTACACTTCCTGTCTGTTGGTTTGGGGATAGTATAGCATATTTTGTGCTAAATTACTATAAATTTAGATATTTTTTACATTTTTCTCATTATTACTGTACGAATTTCAAAAAGGGCAAGCTGCAAAACAGGCCTACCCTTACATACATTTTCTAAATATCCAGTTTACTAAAATCAATCACCAGGTTCTCATAAATTCCTGCTTTTACCGAATCCTGCAGTGTATATTGTTCCGTATCTTCTTTTTCAAAATTATATACAAATATCTGATTCTTAGCCGCATCTATGATCCAGTATTCTCTTACACCTGCTGTTCTGTATTTAAAAAGCTTCGTATAATAGTCCATTCGTTTACTTGCAGGAGAAACAATCTCAATAATCCAGTCTGGTGCACCATTGCAGCCTTGATCATCCAGTTTATCCGGGTCGCAAATCACTGAAATGTCTGGCTCTACATAAGTACTAGTCGTGTCATCCAGATATACTGCAAATGGAGCAGCATAGACTTCGCATTTCCCCTTATGGGAACGGATGTACTCAAGAATTCTGGCTGACAGTTCCATGGATATTTTCTGGTGTGTTCTGTTAGGTGGTGCCGTATAGTATATATGTCCATCAATAAGCTCCGCTCTCTCCCCTTCTGGAAGCGCATATATATCATCTATTGTATAAACTTTTTCTTCGAGTAATGGCATGTAATCAGTCCTTTTCGATGATTTCTATTACTTCTAAGTATATCGAAAGAACTTCTTCAAATCAACCATTTGAAAATGAATTTTCATTGATATAAATCAAAAAGCAGTTTATAACTTTATATCTTTCTGCCGTTCTTTTAGTTTCTCCATAACCGTAGGATACCGCTTATAATCTGTATGTGGCAATGCCTGTGCCGCTACCATTAATTCCAGGAAATCCTCCACTTCGGCGAACTGAATATAAACCATTTCTTCCAGGATCTGGTCGATGTCAGTGAGGAGACTTCGGTTTAAAAGAAGCTTCTGAGCTCCTTCCAGTGAGGAGTTTCCAGCGTTGATAATGTGGTCGCGATCCATATCGGGATACATGCCGATGGTGATGGCGGATTCTTTGGATACGTATTTGCCAAAGGCTCCTGCCACGTAGAAGCGGTCTGCCTGGTTTAAGTCAAGACCGGATTCACGGAGCATGATTTCTACCATGGTGTGAGCGGCGGATTTGGTGCGGATAAATTCGTCGATGTCCTTCTGGTAGAAGTACAGACCGGAGGCATATTCCACACAGAGCTGGTTGTCTCTCTCCTGGATAAGAGGGCTTTTTTCCGGGGAAAGCTTGCCGCGGATGTCGATCCAGCCTTCCAGGAAAAGCTCTGCAATCAGATCAATGATGCCGGAACCGCAGATTCCCTGAGGCGGAGTTTCTCTCTTTCCATTACTGTCTTTGCATTTCTCATCTGATACATCTTCTGACAATAAATTTGTCATTTTTTCAGTGTTAGATTGTACTGAATCTGTGATATTTTTCTGGTTTTTTCTCTCTCCATGCATAACTTCAAAGCATTCTGCCTGTTTTCCAATTACATGCACAAAGATGTTTCCATCCCTTATCTTCACTTCATCTACTGCCCCTACGTCTGCCCGCATTCCAGTGCGCACCACGCCTCCCTCCAGTGCCGGTCCTGCTGCGCCTGCGCCGCAGAGAAGAAATTCTTTATTTCCGATCACCAGCTCGCCGTTGGTTCCGATATCGAAGAAAACACTGATCTCGTTTTTCTTGTATAATTCAGTGTCAATCATGCCACTGATAATATCGCCGCCAAGGTAGTTTGACTTGGCAGGATAACAATAAACGTAGCCTTTCAGCGGAATGTCCAGATCGCGCGCCAGCTGGAAGCCGGGGCAGTCGGCATGGACTGCGTGCGGTGTGTAGAAAACGCAGAATGCATCCATTCCCAGAAGGAAGTGAATCATGGTGGTGTTGCCTGCGATTACCATGGAGAGCGCGCTGCGTGAAATACTTCTTGCTTTTTGGGCAGCATTTTTCGCCCCTCTGTCGTCACACGATTCGCTCACACCGTTATTTTCTGTCTTTTGTTCAGAAGGTGTACCTTGCATTTCCAGACTTGCATCCAGCTTATCCATGCATTCACAAATGGATTCCACCGTAGCCCGCCGCACTTCTTCCAGCTTTTCCCTATTATCTTTACAGTAAAAAATCCTGGACAGAATATCAGTCCCCCACTGGATCTGCTTATTGAAGCAGCTGACCTCTTTCAAAATCTCTCCACTGTTGCAGTCCAGAAGTCTCGCCACCACAGTGGTGCTTCCCAAATCCACCGCCAGACCATAATGCTGCGCGGTGGTATCTCCTTCCTCAATCTCCAACATTTCCCAGTTTTCCCCATTCCAGGCAAGGGAAACCGTTATTTTCCACTTTGCGTTGTCCAGCAAGGGGTATAACTTCCGCAAAATGTGGACAGGTATATGAACTCGCTCTTCCACACCTGCTGCCGCCAGGCTATCCAGGATCCGCTGCTGGTCTGAGCGGGGATCGTCTTCGGTTGGGAGGGGGAGTTCGAGATATATTTTTCGGCTGAGTCCGTTCATCGTTTTTCAGCTCCTTATTTTTTACTCATTTTTCAACCTATGAAGAATTTATGATTATTTTAACCGCAGGTATTTTACTTGTTTCTATTCCAGAGCATGTTTGAAAAAGGCTTTCTGCAAGATGTGCGTCACAATTTGTGGGAGATTTTGCCCGGATGAGGGCGCCGTAGCGGGCTACGGCAACCGAATTCGGACAAAATATACCGCAAAGTGGGGCGTGCAGATTGCAGGAATGCTTTTTCAAACAGGCTCTGGAATTCGCCATACATAAGAAATAGCCGTCCTAACCCTGGAAAAGTTGCGGAACGGCTATCTCAATAGTCAACACCCAATATAACAGGATCAGGTAGAGAGCATCTACCTTCCAACTGTTCTGGTGAGTATATTATATCTATTCTATATGATTTTGTCAATCAATAATAGAAAATGGAGGGATTTTTATCATGACTTTTGGAAAAAGACTTATGCAGCTGCGTAAAGAACATGGTTATCGCAATCGCGACACTTTCGCGGCTGAGCTTGGCATTCCTGCCAACACTTTGCGCAATTACGAAATGGACATTCGGGAACCTGGCTTTCCATTTCTTATAAAGATATCGCAGTTTTTTCACGTCTCTACCGATTACCTGTTAGGATTAACGGAAGAAAGAGCGACTACAGCTGTCGATGTTCAATCCCTCTCCGAACAGCAGCTTATCGAGAAATATCGTCTTCTCGACAGCACTGGAAAAGAACTTGTAGATTACGCAATTGCCATTGAATTAAAGCGAACCACTTTATTGGAAAATCAAAAAAATCGCATTCTACATTATGAGCAGACATTTAATTCCTTAAAGCAGTCATAATCGTTTTATGCATTTTCTATATACTTCTACAACCAACAGTGGACTATCTCTGCATTTTCTCTGGCTACGTCAAAACTCCCCGCCAGCTTCCTGACAGGGAGTTTCTCAATTCCAGTAATCTTTATTTCGCAACAAAGTTTACGATCTTATTCGGTACATAAATCTCTTTTACTAGAGTCTTGCCTTCCAGGAAGGAAGCTACTCTCTCGTCTTTCTTAGCCAGTTCAAGAGCTTCCTCTTTCGCACAGCCGTTCGGGATTACGATGGTTCCGCGAACCTTACCGTTGACCTGGACACCGATTTCTATGGAGTCCTCTACAGTCTTGCTCTCTTCATATTCCGGCCACTGGGAAAGGGAAAGTAAGCCTTCTCCGCCGATGGTCTCCCAGATTTCCTCGCAAAGATGAGGTGCAAACGGGCAAAGGAGCTTGATGAAGATTACAAGGTCATTCTTGCTGATCTTGCCAACTGCATAAATCTCATTGATCAGAGTCATCAGGCAGGCAATTGCAGTGTTGAACTTCATAGCCTCAATATCGGAGGATACCTTCTTGATTGCCTTATGGATCTTAACCTCCATATCCTTGGCTGCCGGCTCCTCTGTCATAATATCGGTCAGTCCTGCAACTCTCTCAAGGAAACGCTTGCAGCCTCTTACGGAGCTGTCGTTCCACGGAGCAGCTGCGCCGTAGTCACCCATGAAGAGAACGTAAGTACGAAGTGCATCTGCACCATACTCATTTACAATGTCAAGCGGGTCAACAACGTTGCCCTTGGATTTACTCATCTTGTCACCGTCTGAGCCAAGGATCATACCCTGTGCAGAACGTTTCGCATATGGCTCCGGAGTATTGACAATTCCCATGTCATACAGGAAATGATGCCAGAATCTGGAGTAGATCATATGTCTGGTTACATGCTCCATACCGCCGTTGTACCAGTCAACCGGCATCCAGTATTCCATCTTCTTGCGGTCTGCAAGAGCTTCTGTATTGTGTGGATCCACATAACGAAGGAAATACCAGGAAGATCCAGCCCACTGTGGCATGGTATCAGTCTCTCTCTTGGCATCGCCGCCGCATTTCGGGCATTTGCAGTTTACGAAGGAATCGATCTTTGCAAGTGGAGACTGTCCGTCCTCACCTGGCTGGAAATCCTTGATCTTCGGCAGACGAAGCGGAAGCTCCTCATATGGAACCGCTACGTCACCGCACTTTGGACAATGAACGATCGGGATTGGCTCGCCCCAGTATCTCTGACGGTTGAATGCCCAGTCTTTCATCTTGTACTGAACGCCAGCTTTACCAATGCCCTTCTTCTCAAGCTCTTCCAGCATGCGCTTGATGGAATCCTTCTTATTTGTATAGCCATTCAGGAAATCGGAGTTGATCATCTCGCCGTCACCTGTGTAGGCTTCTTTCTCAATATCGCCGCCCTTGATAACCTGGATAATGTCAATACCAAATTTCTTGGCGAAATCATAGTCTCTCTGGTCATGTGCCGGTACCGCCATGATCGCGCCGGTACCATATCCCATCATTACATAGTCTGCAATGTAGATCGGGATCTTCTTGCCATTTACAGGATTTACGCCTTCAAGTCCCTGGATGCATACACCTGTTTTCTCTTTTACAAGCTGGGTTCTCTCGAACTCAGTCTTCTTCGCACACTCTTCACGGTAAGCCTTGATCGCATCCATGTTTGTGATGCGGTCAGCATACTTGTCGATCAGCGGATGCTCCGGTGCGATAACCATGAAGGTTACACCGAACAGGGTATCTGGTCTGGTGGTGTAAATCTGCAGGGTCTCATCAATTCCGTCAACTGAGAAGTTTACGAAAGCACCTGTGGATTTACCGATCCAGTTTACCTGCTGCTGCTTGATGTTCGCCGGATAGTCCACATCCTCCAGTCCCTCAAGAAGCTTGTCTGCATACTGGGTGATTCTTAAATACCAGACATCCTTGGACTTCTGGATAACGTCGCTGTGGCAGATATCGCATTTGCCGCCCTGACTGTCCTCATTGGAAAGAACAACCTTACAGGACGGGCAATAGTTAACTAATGTCTTATCACGGAAAACAAGTCCGTTCTCAAACATTTTCAGGAAAATCCACTGGGTCCATTTATAGAAATCTTCCTGTGTGGTATCGATCACACGGCTCCAGTCAAAGGAGAATCCAACACTCTTCAGCTGATTGGTGAATTTCTCAATATTCTGGTCTGTAATTACACGTGGATGTGTATTTGTCTTAATTGCATAGTTCTCAGTAGGAAGTCCGAATGCATCGAATCCGATTGGGAACAGTACATTGTATCCCTGCATTCTTCTCTTTCTGGAAAGTACCTCGATACTGGAATATGCCTTAATATGTCCGACGTGCATTCCCGCACCACTTGGGTATGGGAACTCTACAAGGCCGTAGAATTTCGGTTTATCACTTCCGTCAACAGCTTTAAATGCCTGCTGCTCTTCCCACTTTTTCTGCCATTTCGGCTCGATTTTCTTAAAATTGTGTTTCATTGATGGTTCCTCCACATTTATTGTGCCTGTCATAACTGTTCAATGCCTTCACAGTTATTACCTATCATAACTGTTTAATACTTCCACAGCTATTGCCTGTCAACAAAATAACCATCGACTGATCAGCCTGTTTATCGCGCAGATCAGGCGCGTTATTTTGCAAAAATCCTTTTATCATTCTAATCCAACATAGTGGTTTTGTCAACGAGAAACCGCCTCTATTGCGGCCTGAAGCTGATTATCCTCGTCATGGGTATAATCCGTCCGGTTCAAAAGGCTGGCATCCAGTTTTACCTCCACATCCGGTGTGATTCCCACCTTGTGGATATCATTGCCCTTGGGGGTAAAATATTTCGCCGTAGTCAGCTTCACCGCACTTCCATCAGAGAGCTGGCGGATGCTCTGAACGATTCCCTTTCCATAAGTGGTGGTTCCCACAATCGTTCCAATCTCATAATCCTTCACAGCTCCGGCAAAAATCTCCGATGCACTGGCGCTGTTCTCATTTACCAGCACTGCCAGCGGAATGTCGATCGGGGTGTCTCCGTCACACTTCATCTCCTGTTTTTCCCCATATTTGTCCTCTGTATACACGATCAGTCCTTCGGGCAGAATCTGGCGCAGCACATCGCACACAGAAGAAAGCACCCCACCTGGATTGTCACGAAGATCCACGATCAGCTTCTCCATGCCTTTTGCCTGAAGATCTTTGTAAGCATCCTCAAACTGCTGGGGTGTCACCATGGTAAACTCTGTAATTCGCAAATACCCTATAGAATCCTCCAGCATTTCATAAGAAACAGTGGGCAGCTCCACATCGCTCAAAGTCACTGTTATTTCTTCCGGTTCATCTGCCTCCTGGTGATAAACGGTCAGAATAGAAGTACCGTCCTCCTTTTCCCGTATCATCTTTGAGACCTCAGCAGGCGTCATTTCCGTTACATCCGTTCCGTTCACAGCCGTGATCACATCATTCGCCTTCAGCCCGGCCTCATCTGCCGGACTGCCCTCATAACAATCCACCACCAGAATACCACCCTCCGTATTTTGGGTAATGCTCACGCCGATTCCAGAGTAAGAGCCCTCGGTGTCTCTCATCTCCTCCTCGTATTCTTCCTCCGTATAATATCTGGAATACGGATCCCCCAGCCCATAAAGAAGCCCGGTATAAATCCCCTCCTTCAGCGAATCCTCATCCACATCTTCCAGATAATTCTGATCTATAATATCTTCCAGATACTTAATCTTCTGGGTAACTGCCACATCCGACAGTACATTACTTCCCGCACGTCCCGCTTTCTGAAGCCCCACATATCCCCCGCCCAGCACCAGGGATACGCAAAGCACACCAGTTATGGCTCCCTTTAAAAATTGTTTATCTGCCATCTATATTTCTCCTTATTTTCGCTATACAAGTTCTATCCAACCAGCAGCATTTGGGCAACTGATATTCCTAAGCAAATCATTTCAGGTGCGCCCTTAGCGCAGGTGAGATCCGATGGTTACGAAGACTTAGACGCGAGGGCTCTCCCGAGCGTCTTAGTCGCAGTTACCAGCTAGCTCGCCGGAGCGTTGCACCGACTTGCGTGGAATATCATTTGCCCAAATGCGTCCGCCCTGAATACCCTCTCTATCTCTTTATATAAAAGGACTGCCAGATCTCTCCAGCAGCCCCCATATCCTCTTCTCATATTCTGGCGGAATGCGAATAACCGCCCTTATTGTAAAACAGAACTCTCACACCTTCAAGTGTTTTCTTGTAGTAATAAAGCTTCCCACAAGACCAATTCCAATTCCCAGTGCCAGCGCCACCGGAACCAGTGTCTGGTAGATCTGTCCAACCGGAATGAAATCTACAACACCCAGAAGTACGCTGAACTTGGTATATACATAGGTTACCACATTATTGTAACAGAAATACAAAATGATCAGTGGAATTCCCGCACCGATCAGTCCCAGGATCATACCCTCCAGAAGAAACGGTGCACGTACAAAGCTATCAGTAGCACCAATATATTTCATAATTCCGATCTCGTCCTTACGAACTGTAATACCAACGGAAATAGTATTACTGATCAGGAAAATGGCGATCAGCAGCAGGATCACGATCACAGCCACAGATACATAGGAAACAATACGGTTGATAGAACCAAGAGTCTTGGCAGCCTGCTCAGACTGATTAACCTCTCGTACATTATCCAGTGTCTTGATATAGGCAACCAGCTCAGACTGTTTCTCAATGTTATTCATGTACACACGGTAGTTGGATGAGTTTGCCAGCGGGTTATCATCCTTGAAACCGTCTGCTGCCTCAGAGTCATCACCGAAGTATTCCTGCTTCATCTTCTCCCAGGCTTCATCACCGGACTCAAACTCAATCTTGGAAACCTCCGGGCGCTGCCTGATCAGTTCTCCAACTGCATCCATCTGCTCCTGTGTGGTTCCTTCATTAAAAAGCACTGTGATCGGCACATCTTCCTCAACCTTATGCGCCAGCGTATTCACATTATTTACAATGGAAAAGAAAATTCCGAAAAGAAAAATACATGCTGCCATCGTAATAATAGAAGCAATGGAAAACATGAAATTTCTCTTGATGTTCTTGATACCCTGCTTCAGAGTATACCAGATGGTACTAGGCCTCATAATATTCTCCCTCTTTCTCGTCGCTGATGATCACTCCATTATGCATGGTCAGTACACGCTTCTTCATGGAATTGACAATCTCTTTATTGTGGGTTACTACCAGAACGGTGGTTCCACGCTGGTTGATCTCCTCAAGGAGCTTCATGATCTCCTCGGATGTCTTCGGGTCAAGATTACCAGTAGGCTCGTCTGCAAGAAGGATGTCCGGGCGGTTTACAATCGCTCTGGCAAGAGCAACTCTCTGCTGCTCTCCACCAGACAGCTCGTCCGGGTACGCCTTGTATTTCCCTGCAAGTCCAACCTCCTGAAGTACCTCCGGAACTCTCTTGCGGATAACTCTGGTGGGACGGTTCACAACACGCTGTGCAAAAGCTACATTCTCATACACATCCCTGTCCTTCAGAAGACGGAAGTCCTGGAATACGACGCCAAGCTTACGGCGGTATTTGGCCACACGGCGGTGCTTCATTCCCTCAAGCTTCTCTCCGCTTACGATAATCGTACCGGATGTGGAATCCAGTTCCTTCAAAAGCAGTTTGATCAGCGTGGATTTACCGGAACCGCTATTTCCTACTATAAATACGAATTCACCTTTATCTACATGGAGATTGGCGTGATTCACTGCCGGCAGTCCCGGTCCATAGGACTTGCTCACATCTATCAGATCAATCATGATATCCTCCTAAATTTTTCATGTAAAAATTCAATTCAGCAGTTTGCTTAATTTTTATGTAACATTATTGTAATATATGTCTGGTAAAAATGCAACCTTATTTTTTGCAGTACCTTATTATACCAGAGAAAACCAAGAACGCAATAGATTTCACAAAGGAAACACAAAGCAGGTCCAGGAATGATTTTTCAAACAGGCTCTAGTCCAGCACAAAGATGAAAAATGCCTGCCACAAACAAATGCAGCAGGCGCAGAAATTACAAATATGAAACTTAATACTCCAGAGTCTCCATATACTTCATGTATCTTACAACCATCAGCGCGATCTTGAATGTGATCGCATCCTCGAATACACGAAGGTCAAGTCCGGTGCTCTTCTGGAGCTTGTCCAGACGATAAACCAGAGTATTACGGTGAATGTAAAGCTGTCTGGAGGTCTCGGATACATTCAGGCTGTTCTCAAAGAACTTGTCGATGGTAACCAGAGTCTCCTCGTCGAAATCATCCGGGGACTTGCCGCCGAAGATCTCCTTAATGAACATCTTGCACAGCGGGATCGGAAGCTGATAGATCAGACGGCCTATTCCAAGAGAGCTGTAAGCAATAACGTCCTTCTCAGGTGAGAAAATCTTGCCTACATCAAGAGCCATTCTGGCTTCCTTGTAGGAACGGGAAACTTCCTTCAGCTCGCTTACGATAGTTCCGTATGCAATATGTGTAGTATTCTCTTTCTCAAATCCTAAGGTATCAAGGATGGTCTGGGCAAGCTTGTCCATCTCCTCGTATCCTTCGTTCTCCTCAAGTTCCTTGACAATGATAATGCTCTTCTCATCAACAGCTGTGATAAAGTCCTTGCTCTTGCCGCCGAACAGACTCTTCACGCTCTCCATGGAGCTGTGCTCTCTCTCCTGCTCAAGCTCCAGGATCATAACCACCCGTCGAACGTCAGCATCAATATGAAGCTTCTTCGCACGATTATAAATATCTACCAGAAGCAGGTTATCAAGAAGCAGGTTCTTAATGAAGCTGTCCTTGTCAAAACGCTCCTTATATGCAACGATCAGGCTCTGGATCTGGAAAGCGGCAAGCTTTCCTACCATATAAGTATCTTCATCTTCTCCGTGGGCGACCAGAATGTATTCCAGCTGGTAATCATCACAGACCTTGAAATACTGATAACCTTTCACAAGCTGGCTGGCAGCCTGGGATTCCACAAATGCCTGAATATCCTGTGGCTGAATCTCAAATTCACTGTAGGTGGACGCCAGTGTCTTGCCATCTGTGTCAATAATGCAAAACTCCGTCCTGGATATCTCCCTGAGCCCCTCAAGTGTATTCTGCAGTACCTGATTTGATATCATTACCCTTCCGTCCCTTCTTGTAAATTATAGGGCTACTGGTCTCACAGCTGTCAATGTATTCCAGGATAGTGAAAACATTGTCAAAGAGAGCAGTAACATTATATGTTCGCCGGTATACCCGGCATGAATCGCTGTCCATTAGTGCCAAAATTCGCGGTCTCAAATCTGTAATATTGCACAAAACCTCAGACAGTCTTAGGAAAATCTACTGATTCCAAAAATTCATGAACCTATTTTAATACAAAATCACCAAAAAAGGAAGAGGAAAGTAGAAAAAATTTACAAATTTCCAGCATATTTTTTTAACTTTTTCTATATCACTCCAATTTCAAGCCCTATTTTCCCCTTTTTTTGCGGTGCGCAAAAGGCTTTGGTAAAGTTTTCCTTTTTACTTACGTTCAATAAATCCCTCACCATGGACTTCACGCACGTCAGACACGATCACAAAAGCATCTGGGTCAATATGGTCCACCAGCTCTTTCAATGCCACGATCTCCTTGCGTCCCACAACGCAGTAAAGAAGCAGCTTGTCCTGGCCGGAGTACATTCCCTTTCCGTGGATTCCGGTCACGCCGCGATCCAGTTTGTCCATAATTTCTCTGGAAATCTCGTCAGGCTTGCTGGTAATGATATACGCCTGTTTGGAAAATTTCAAACCTTCGATCATGCTGTCAGATACCTTTGTCACAAGGTAAACGGCGATGATGGCATAAAGTGCTTTCTGCACACCGAACACATACATACCTACAAGTACAATGGCTCCGTCAATAAACTGCATAATCTGGGCAATGGAGTAATGGCGGAGCTTCCGCTGAAGCAGTGCCGCCATCATGTCTGTGCCCCCGGTAGTTCCTCTTCCAAGAAACACAAGTCCGATTCCAATTCCCTGGATCACACCACCATAAACGGCTGCCAGCAAAAGATCATTTCCTGCAATGTCAAATGCCGGAAGAACCGCCAGCCAGAATGACAGGCAGATTTCTCCCACCAGTGCCCTTTTCACAAACTGGAATCCACTAAGCTTCATTCCAATCAGAAACAGCGGGATATTCAGACTTAAGTTCGTGATCCACAGTGGGATGCCTCCCGGCACGACTCCCTCTGTCCACTCTTTTACCAGGATCGCAATACCGGAAAAGCCTCCGGTTACCATACCGGACATATCGAAAACACTGTTTATGGCAGTTGCCATAAGGGCTGTACCAACAATGATCATCAGATAATCCAGGAAGGCAGCTTTTTTGTTATTTTGAAACATGGCGTTACCTCCGTATTCTGCTTTCTTATTCATCATCCTCCAATTGCTTTGTAAGATATCTTCCAACGATTTTGGAAAATCCGGTAATATTCCGGATATATGCAAAATCCTTTCCAAAAATCTTCTTCTCCGTCGCCAGATCTTTCTCTTCCCCGGCGAAAACACCCAGCACGCTCACTCCCTGGCTGCGCAGCTTACGGATCTGGGCTGCAGTGTCGGTAATTGCATACTTCCCATGATACGGTGCCGGATTCTTCGCATTGGGACGATTGACAATAACATCGTAAGGACGTCCATCACTGAGAATGATCAGAATCTTTTTCTCTTCCTCCCGGTTCAGAAGGCCGTATCCTGCTGCCCGGATGGCAAGTCCGTCACGGTTGTTGGATGATGTTACATAGTTAAATATATTTTCATTTGCACTTCTTTGGTCGTCATATTCTCTGAAGCGGTGGAGAATGGTATAGTCCCAGAAGGTGCAGTAGCTCATCACTCTGTGGGGCAGCTCTGCATTGCTAAGTGCCTCGCTGATAATGTAGGCCTGCAGCGCTACCTCGCCCTGGCGGCTCATCTGGGAACCACTGGCATCGATCAGCACATCCACCACAAAATCAGAAGAATCCCCCTTCAATTCCCGCCTAAAAACCTGTGCATCACTGCTTCTTCCAAGCCGCCACAGCCTTGATGGAACAATCATTCCTCTGTCTGAAAGAATCTCCTGATTTTCACTTTTGATGACCAGTGACTTTTTCAGCATTTCTGTGAGAAGGGCGATATTCCGCTTCACAATGCGGTGTTTGTCATGATAAAGCCAGATATTCTTATTTTTCAACCTTTTTGCATATTCATACTGGTAATTTCGTTTTACCGGACTTTTCAGAATTCCCTCAGTAAAATACAGGCTGCAGTCGCTGTGAATGTCACGGCACATCAGCTGGTTCATCCGCTTCTCTTCCAGCTCGCTCAGATAAGTTTTTCCAAAATTCAGTTCCACATAGGTGTGGGCTTTTTCCAAAGCCTCCGGAGGCAGAACTGTAATTTTCTGTTTCGATTGCCGTTCCTCTTCCATCTCCCGGGTGACATCCGCATTCTCCATACCCGCCACATTGGAGGTAAGCTGCTCCATATAGCTTTCCAATGCATCCTCATACATTTCTTCGGAAAGATAGTCGTGCCAGTCAAACTCCGTCAGATCTTCCATAGTGACAGCAAGCACCTGCTCAAGGGTTGCCTTTTGGGAAAAGTCGGGGTCAGCGACTTCATTGTATACTGTGTCTATGATGCGGATTAAAGACATTGTATCCGTAGTCTCTGCTGCGCTGGAAATCAAGTCAATATAGTGATGGATTCCTTTGTATTTTCTATCTTTTTGTTCTTTTTCCGTTATATTTGTTATAGTTTTGTTTGATGCATCCGCATTTTCCCCTCTGTCAATCCGCCTTCTCAGCAGATTCACTCTCAGATAGCCCAGCTTATCTGCTGCCGACGGCATAGTCTCATATTCCTGATCCAGTATGTCCTCGCAGGCTTTCCTCTGCATCTCCCAGATTCCCGGACGCTGCTCACAGATCCGGTCTCCAATGGCTTCCTCAATGCAAAGCTGGGAGACAAAGGTAAGGGCTGCCTCATCTGCCCCCATAAAAATCTTCTTAACCAGATACATTCCAAGAAAGTCTTTATCGAAAAACTTTGCCAATGCCCCCTGCTTGATTCCATCATAAAGCGCAATATCCTTCGACCTGCGAAACAGGGAAATATCCGGCTTCATCTGCTGGGTGTAATCCCCACTGATGGTCCACAGCAGATTTCGAATACGATTTTCCAGTTCTAGCTGATAATCCTGAAGGCTCAGTTCTTCACTGTCAGCCCGGCTTTCCTCTGCATCTTCCAGATCAACTAATTTCGGTGAAAGCCCTTCTCCTTTATCGTGCTTCATAAACATCTTCCCGTGTCCAGCTCTGTGGAATTCTGGTTCGCACCACATCCTCCACGATTTCCTTCTCAAACACATCAAATGTTTTATTCACAATGCCCATGCGTACCGCCTGCCATGGGGAAAGCCCGGTACGCACGATCTTCATGGCAGCAAGCAGGCCGCGAAGATCCAGTGGCTTTGTGGAAATCTCACTGTTCATGGATTTCTGCTGCAGATCCAGAAATACTCCCATAAACTGCTCCACAGCCTCTTTCTTTGCATCAGGGAACATCCTGTTGAAAATAAAACCAAGCGTTTCCTCATTCTGCGCCGGCATGTCGATCACCAGGAAACGGGAAACCAGAGCCTCATTCAGCTCCTTTGTTCCGGCATACCCGTAATTCATGGTTCCAATAAATCTTGCCGCCGGGTGAAGGTCTATTTTGTCATATCCTGGCACATCAATGGACCGGCGGTAATCCAATGTGGCGTGAAGTACAGAAACCGCATCATTCTTCGCCATATTGATCTCATCCAGAATACCGAATCCGCCTTCCTCTGCGCACTGGTAAATACTTCCCTTACGCAGCTTCACCTGATTATCCACGAAAGTATCTGTTCCAATCAGGTCACCGCTGTTTGTATTCACATGGAAGGACACGTTATACACCGGTCTCCCGAAAATATATGCCAGATTCTCTGCCAGCACATTCTTTCCCGTAGCCTTCGGTCCTGCCAGAAGCAGATTCTCCTGCTCCAGCACCGCTGCCATGGCCATCTCCAATGTTTCCTTCCCATAAAATGGCAGCGCCGGCTTTATCCGTCTATGCTTCGCTTCCTCTGAAACGCCATATTCCTGTCGAAACTCTTCCGCCGCCTTAATAAGCGCCGCACTGACACCCTGTTCCTCTAAAAAATCAAATTCACTCATCTTATTCCTGCTTTCACTTTACCTCTTTATTTTTCCTGCTTTCACTTTACCTCTTTAATAGAAAAGAGGACTGCGGCTGCAGTCCTCCTGATCACTTTACGGCTCAAACACCAGATCTCCATAAGATGGCATCGGCCACATATCTTTATCCACTAACATTTCCAGTTCGTCAACCGGCTCTCTTAATTTCTCCATTGCCGGAACCAGTTTCTCTCTGCAGAACACTGCTCTGTTACGTCCTTCCGGATGCGTCTCGATCTGATCTATCAGCTTGCTCAGCTTATTCATGGTACTGTTCACTTCTTTCAGAAGCTTGCTTGCTTTCTTCAGAAGATCCATCTGAACACTCACGTCAATTGGTCCAACTGCCTTCACTTGATTGATGGACTCTGCCAGTACAGTTGTATACTTGATGACTGCCGGAATGATCTGCTTGGTTGCCATGTCCACCATGGTTTTCGCTTCGATGTTAATTGCTTTCGCATAAATCTCATACTGGATCTCCGCTCTGGACTCCAGTTCAGTCTTTGTAAATACTCCAAATTCTCCAAACAGTTCTACAGCCTTATCTGTAGTAAGTGCCGGAATGGCATCTACCATAGATGTCAGAACAGGAAGTCCACGGCGGCGTGCCTCTTTTTCCCATTCAGGAGCGTAGCCATTGCCGTTAAATACGATTCTCTGATGCTGGGTAGCATATTCCTTGATCAGATCATGGACTGCCAGATCAAAGTCTTCTGCGCTCTCCAGAACATTGCAGGCTTCCTTAAACGCCTCAGCAGTAATGGTATTCAGCACCACATTGCATGCGGAAATGGAATCCTTGGAACCAACCATACGGAACTCGAATTTATTGCCGGTAAAGGCAAAGGGTGAAGTACGGTTACGGTCTGTCGCATCCTTCATGAAATCCGGAAGCGTCTTAACGCCTGTATCCATTTTCTCCCCGGTCTTACTTCTTGTAGCAGTACCAGTGCTGATCAGCTGCTCCAGCACATCCTCAAGCTGCTCTCCAAGGAAAACCGAAATAACAGCTGGCGGAGCCTCATGACCGCCAAGGCGCTGGTCATTTCCAACATCTGCTGCGGACTCACGAAGAAGATCTGCATGCTTGTCAACTGCTTTCAGGATACAGGTCAGAACCAGAAGGAACTGAATGTTCTCATGTGGTGTCTTCCCCGGCTCCAGAAGATTAATTCCGTCATCAGTAGTCAGGGACCAGTTATTGTGCTTACCGGAACCATTCAAGCCTGCAAAAGGTTTCTCGTGAAGCAGACAGCGCATGCCGTGACGGCTTGCCACCTTTTTCAGGATACGCATCATGATCTGGTTGTGATCTGCTGCAATATTAACAGGTGCATAGATCGGCGCAAGCTCATGCTGTGCCGGTGCAACCTCATTGTGCTGGGTCTTGGCTGTAACTCCCAGCTTCCAGCACTCTTCATTTACTTCTTTCATATATGCGGAAACTCTCTGACGGATGGTTCCGAAATAATGGTCATCCATCTCCTGTCCTTTCGGAGGCATGGCTCCAAAAAGAGTGCGTCCGGTGTAAACCAGATCCTTTCTCTGCATATATTTCTCTTTATCAACAAGGAAATACTCCTGCTCTGCACCAACAGATGGTGTCACCCGTTTGGAAGTCGTATTTCCGAAAAGTCTGAGAAGTCTTAATGCCTGTGTATTGATAGCTTCCATAGAACGAAGAAGCGGTGTCTTCTGATCCAGCGCTTCTCCTGTATAGGAACAGAAAGCGGTAGGAATGCATAAGGTTCCACCTGCTGCATCATGTCTTACAAAAGCCGGTGAGGTACAATCCCATGTTGTATAGCCTCTTGCCTCAAAGGTGGCACGAAGTCCGCCAGATGGAAAAGAAGATGCATCCGGCTCTCCCTTGATCAGCTCTTTACCGGAAAAGCTCTGAAGGACTTTTCCATTCTCCATAGGTGCGGTGATAAATGCATCGTGCTTCTCTGCAGTTACGCCTGTAAGAGGCTGAAACCAGTGACTGTAATGAGTGGCACCCTTCTCGATGGCCCATTCCTTCATCTCGTGGGCAACCACATCTGCAACCTCCATGGAAAGCTCCTTGCCCTCTTCAATGGTTTTCTTCAGCTCTTTGTAAACCTTCTTCGGCAGACGGTCCTGCATGACGGAATCATTGAATACATCACATCCGAATAATTCCTTCACATTAACATAATCTCCCATTGTTCCTCTCCTCTCGTTCATCTCGCTGCTTATTTCCCCAGGCTGCCATTTATCTGCGGTACCTTCTCTCCATAAACAACGATTCATCACACATTACTGGTTCTTATTTTTTCACATGTAAGCACTCAATGCTTTCACAGGTGCAAGGCAAAAAACGCGCAAAAATTCTCTCTGGTGATACCAGCCGGTCTCACCCTGTTTACTTGTCGCTCTTCAGGCAAAGGTTCAGTGCCTGCTGCAGGTTCTCAATCTCTACCAGCCTTGGGCTTCCGCCGTATTCTCCGTCCAGCGTCCATGCTACTTCTTCCTCTGCTTCAACTGTAAGCTTCCGTGCCTTGAAAGAATAGATCAGGTCAGAATTGTCCTCCATGTTGAGAAGATTCCGGACAATCTCCTGCATTTCCAGCGGGTTCTTAGGCTGTACGATCAAAGTGACCTCAAAAAGGCCGTCGTTCATATCCACATCCTTGGTCAGATTCTTAAATCCGCCCACAGACCTGGAATTGGTGATCATTCCGTAGATAAAATTATCTTCGATCACACCATTCTCTGTTGTCACTTTCATATGGTAAGCCTTGATATCCAGAAGTCTCTTGGCGCCTTCCAGGACATAAGCAAGATGACCCAGAATGTTCTTCAGATCCTGACTTGTCTCATAAGACACATCTGTAAAAAGACCAAAAGCAGCTACATAAGCAAAGGTCTGGCTGTTGAATCTGCCTACATCGCATCTGTAAATCTCTTCCTTCATGATCATAGATGCCGCATCCAGCATATTTTTCGGCATGAAAAGGCTGTTGGCAAAGTCATTGGTGCTTCCTGCCGGTATGTATCCGACCGGAACCTTGCTTCCCACCTCGGTAATGCCTGTAACCACTTCATCCAGCGTGCCGTCGCCGCCGCTGCAGACGATTAGATCCACCTTGTCTGCATATTTCTTCACCTGTTCATAGGCATCCTTCGGGGCCTGAGTTGCGCGGATGATCACCTCATAACCGCCTTTATTAAAGATATCTACTATATCCATCAGAGATGTCTTGATCTTGCCCTTCCCTGCTTTGGGATTAAAAATAAATACCAGTTTTTTCTCCAACTTCATTCCTCTTTTTCATTACCATTTATTTTACACATAAAATCAATTCACATATGATACTATAAAAAAAAGAGGGCAAAATGTCAACGCTTTTGCCCTCTTTTATAGTCTTTTTAGAATTAAAACAAGCTAAATTTTTTTGGTCTGTTCTGCTTATTTTTGGAAAAACTGAAGCATTTCTTTTCCATTTTTTATATTCTTCCTGCTTAAGCCTCACGCACAGCGTCCTTCATGGACTTTACATAATCCTTTACATATGGGACGCAGTTTTCTCCATGTGCGGCACAAATTTTCACAATGGCAGAGCCTACAATCGCACCGTCGGACTGGGCAGCCATTTTCTTTGCCTGCTCCGGGGTGGAGATGCCGAATCCCACTGCACATGGAATGTCCTTTGCAGCTTTTACCAGCTTCACCATCGCTCCGATATCGGTGGTGATCTGGGTTCTGGTTCCGGTTACGCCAAGGGAGGAAACACAGTATACGAAGCCATTTGCCTCTTTTGCAATCCGGGTGATCCGGTCGTGGGATGTGGGGGCGATCAGGGAAATCAGCTCCAGACCATACTGTTTGCAGACCACATCGAACTCCTCTTTTTCCTCAAAAGGTACATCAGGAAGAATCAGTCCATCCATTCCAATTTCTGCTGCTTTCCTGATGAAACGCTCTGTTCCATAGGAAAAAACAACGTTTGCGTAAGTCATAAATACCATTGGGATACTGGTTTTTTTACGAATTTTTACCACCATATCAAAGATCTTGTCTGTGGTTACTCCGCCGCTCAGTGCACGCACATTGGCTTCCTGGATCACAGGACCTTCTGCTGTCGGGTCGGAAAACGGGATTCCAAGCTCAATAAGGTCTGCGCCTGCTTCCTCCATTGCATAGACAAGCTGCTCAGTGATCTCCAGAGATGGATCTCCGCAGGTGATAAATGGGATAAATGCTTTTCCTTTTGCAAATGCTTCTGAAATTCGGTTACTCATGGATATCCTCCCCTCTGTATCTTGCGATTGCTGCACAGTCTTTGTCACCCCTGCCGGAAATGGTAATGACTACGCACTGATCCTTGCCCATCTGCGGCACGATTTTTCTTGCATAGGCAACAGCGTGGGCGCTTTCAATGGCAGGAATGATTCCTTCTGTTTTGGAAAGATATTCAAAGGCTTCTACTGCTTCTTCATCTGTTACAGGTACATACTGGGCACGGCCAGTGTCGTAAAGGTGGGCATGTTCCGGTCCGATTCCCGGATAATCCAGTCCTGCGGAAATAGAGTAAACCGGCGCGATCTGTCCGTACTCGTCCTGGCAGAAATAGGATTTCATTCCATGGAAGATTCCAAGTCTGCCAGTGGCAATGGTGGCTGCGGTCTCTGCAGTGTTTACGCCGCGGCCTGCTGCCTCGCAGCCGATCAGCTGTACATCTTTGTCTTCAATAAAGTGGTAAAAGGTTCCGATGGCATTGGAGCCGCCGCCTACACAGGCAAGGACTGCATCTGGAAGCCTGCCTTCTTTTTCCAGCATCTGTTCTTTGATTTCTTTGGAGATAACTGCCTGGAAATCGCGGACAATGGTTGGGAAAGGGTGAGGACCCATAACGGAGCCCAGTACATAATGGGTATCTGCTATACGGTTGGTCCATTCACGCATGGTCTCGGATACGGCATCTTTCAGGGTGGCAGTTCCGGAGGTTACAGGATGAACTTTTGCTCCAAGGAGACGCATCTTATATACATTTAATGCCTGGCGCTCGGTATCTTCTTTTCCCATGAATACCTCGCATTCCATTCCCATAAGGGCTGCTGCTGTGGCTGTGGCTACACCGTGCTGTCCGGCTCCGGTTTCCGCGATAACACGGGTTTTGCCCATTTTTTTTGCAAGAAGCACCTGACCTAAGACGTTGTTGATCTTGTGGGCGCCGGTGTGGTTTAAGTCTTCTCTTTTTAAATAAACCTTTGCGCCGCCAAGGTCTTCGGTCATGTGAGCTGCGTAGTAGAGACGGGATGGTCTTCCTGCGTATTCATTTAAAAGTTCTGTAAGCTCCCGGTTGAATTCCGGATCGTCTTTATAGTGGTTGTAGGCTTCTTCCAGTTCGATCACCGCGTTCATCAGGGTTTCGGGAATATACTGGCCGCCGTGGATTCCAAATCTTCCGTTTGACATAGTGTTGGTTCCTTTCGTTTCGCTGTTTTGTATATGAATTACTTTTTTCACTCTAAATCTGCTTCTCGCTCTTTTCTATATGCTTCCAGTGTATTAATCTGCTTCAGCATACGGGCAATCTGCTGTATTTTCGCCCGGTCTTTTCTTCCATCGGTTTCCAGGCTGCTGCTCAGGTCTACAGCCCATGGGTGTAAGGTTCCGATGGCGCTGCGGAGGTTTTCGGGACCGATTCCTCCGGCAAGGAAGAATGGGCGGCGGACTGGGGGAACCAGGGTCCAGTCGAAAGGTTCGCCGGTTCCTCCTGCGCCATGGTCTAAGAGGATGTAGTCGGCAGGGCTTCGAAGGGCCCGCTGTACATCTTCGGGTGTTTTTATGGAAAAGGCCTTGATTACAGGCTTTCCGGTCATATTCTGGATTTTTTCGATATAGTCTTCGTCTTCATCCCCGTGAAGCTGGGCTGCCCATAGGGTGCCATCTCTTAATAAGGAAATGGGGAGTTCCGGGGCAGCGTTTACGAATACACCTACGGGAAGGATTTCCTTGTCCAGTCCCTTAACCAGGACTTTGACCCGTTCTGCCGTAAGGCTTCGTCTTCTTCCTGGAACTTCAATTATGAATCCCGCAAAATCCGGTTTTGCTCCATTTACGGCTTCAATATCCTCTTTGCAGGTCAGACCGCAAATTTTTAATTTTGCCATACTGTTTCATTCCTTTTCTTTAATTTTTTATTTTCCAACTATTTTATCAGCACATTGTACATCTTAGATTGCCAGAGCGTGCCTGGAATATCACTTATCACCATGGATCAGCTCAGACAATCCCTGCATTTAATGCCCCAAGTGCCGCTTTTTTGTCAGGGCTGCGCATTAAGGTCTCCCCGATCAGGACTGCATCTACTTGGTTTTCATATAATATACGGATATCCTCCGCTGTCTTAATACCACTTTCGGAAACAAACACCGTATCAGCCGGTGCCATGTTCCGCAGTCTGATACTGTTTCCCATATCAACGGTAAAATCATGGAGATTCCGGTTGTTCACTCCCACGATTTTTGCTCCAAGATTCAAAGCACGGTCCACTTCCCACTGATCATGAGCTTCTACCAGAGCATCCAGTCCCAGCTCCTGTGCCAGTTCCCCAAAGGCTTTTAACTGGCTGTTATCAAGAATCGCACAAATCAGAAGTACAGCGGAAGCCCCAAATGCTTTTGCCTGGTAGAGCATGTACTCATCTACTGTAAAATCCTTTCGAAGCACCGGAATATTCACTGCCTGGGAAATTTCCTGCAAATACCTGTCTGCGCCCTGGAAATAAAAGGGCTCTGTGAGGCAGGAGATTGCAGAAGCACCGGCCTGCTCATATTCCTTTGCAATGTCCAGATAAGGAAAATCTGGTGCGATCAATCCTTTTGAAGGAGATGCTTTTTTTACTTCACAGATGTAAGACATTCCCGGCTTTTTTAATGCCTCCAGAAAAGAGATTTTTTCCTCGGCATGTTTCGCCAGATCGGAATTCTGCTGTGAGATAAGTTCCCTTAATGGGAATTTAAATTTTTCCTCCGCAATACGCTCTTTTGTGCGCGCTGCTATCTCGTTTAAAATACTCATTCTATCTCCTGTAAAACTCTCTGTGATGTCATTCTCTCTTGTCGTCATCTTTATCCAAATGAGTTATATTGTTATTTTTCAGTGCTATTTTGTTTTGTGATGTGATTATTGTTATTTTTGTTATTATTTGTGTTTATTTTTCACTCCTGATTACTCTTTTGTATAAATTCTTCCAGTTTCTTCAGTGCAGCCCCGCTGTCGATCAGCTGCTCTGCCATCTTCACACCTGCTTCAATGGAAGCTGCTTTGCCTGCAATATAAAGTGCGGCACCAGCATTCAGGCAAACTGCATGACGTTTCGCACCTGTCTCTTTGCCTTCCAGAATTGCTTTTGTGATTTCGGCGTTCTCCTGCGGGGTTCCTCCCTGAAGCTCCTCTTTTGTGCAGCGCTCATAACCAAACTGCTCCGGAGTGAGTACATAGGATGTAAATTTGCCATCTTTGATCTCGCATACAGAAGTCGGTGCACTCATGGAAATTTCATCCAGACTGTCCTGTCCGAAGACAACCATTCCTCTTGTTACTCCAAGATTTGCCATGACCTGCGCAAGAGGCTCAACAAGGGCTTCATCATAAACACCCATCAGCTCCATATTGGCGCCAGCCGGGTTGCTTAACGGTCCAAGAATATTAAATACAGTACGGATTCCCAGCTCTTTACGGATTGGAGCCACATACTTCATTGCAATGTGATAGTTCTGTGCAAACAGGAAGCAGATTCCGATTTTTTCCAGAAGTTCCTGGCTTTTTTCCGGTGGAATTGTGATCTTAACGCCCAGAGCTTCCAGCACATCTGCAGCTCCGGATTTTGAAGACGCAGCGCGGTTTCCATGCTTTGCTACCGGTACGCCTCCTGCTGCGATCACAAGGGAGGCAGTGGTGGAAATGTTAAAGGAATTGGAGCCGTCTCCACCAGTCCCTACGATTTCCAGTACATCCATGTCATGAAGCAGCTTGATGCAGTGTGCTCTCATGCCTGCCGCGGAAGCGGTAATCTCATCAATAGTTTCCCCTTTCAACGCCAGAGCAGTCAAATAGGCTGACATTTGTACCGGAGTAGCTTTTCCGCTCATAATCTCGTCCATTACCTCTTCTGCTTCCAGATAGGTTAAGTTCTGTTTCTTCGATAATTTGATAATACTTTCTCTGATCATTTTTTCTGCTCCTCTCTGATGTTGTCCTTTATAAATTGTCAAATCTGACTTGCGCTTCTAGAGCGTGTTTGAAAAATCATTCCCGCAATCTCCCACAAATTGTGACGCACATCTTGCAGAAAGCCTTTTTCAAACACGCTCTAGAAAATTCTCAATCATCTTCCTTCCATCGGGAGTCATAACAGACTCCGGATGAAACTGCACACCGTAAACCGGATATTCCTTATGCTCCACTGCCATGATTTCTCCATCTTCTGCTCTGGCTGTCACAACCAGCTCTTCGGGAAGAGTCTCTTCTATTGCTGCCAGGGAATGATATCTTGCTGCCGGGAACTTTTTCGGGAGTCCTTTAAACAGGACATTGGGACCGCACTGGATCATCTCATCTCTTTTCCCATGCTTCAGTTCTTTTGCATAGGAAACCACTCCGCCAAAGGCTTCGCAGATGCTCTGATGTCCCAGACACACACCCAGAATTGGGATTTTTCCAGCGAACTCTTTGATCACCGGAATACAGATGCCTGCCTCCTCCGGTCTTCCAGGGCCCGGGGAAAGAACAATTGCTTCCGGTACCAACTTCTCTATTTCTCCCAGGGAAATTTCGTCATTTCGAACCACCTGAATATCCGGATTAACGGACCCGATCAGCTGATACAGGTTATAGGAAAAGCTGTCGTAATTATCAATCAGTAAAATCATTCTAATCCCTCCTCTGCCTGGCTGATGGCCCTTACCACCGCTCTTGCCTTATTCTGGCACTCTTCAAATTCTTTTTCCGGTACGCTGTCTGCCACGATTCCGGCTCCCGACCGGATACAGATTTCATCTTTTTTCTTATATACCAGACGGATTGCAATGCACACATCCAGATTTCCTGTGAAATCCACATATCCGATTGCACCGCCGTAAATGCCTCTCTTGCTTTGTTCCAGTTCCTGAATGATCTGGCAGGCACGGAATTTCGGTGCCCCAGAAAGGGTTCCTGCAGGTAAGATGGCATCCACTGCGTCTATGGCATCTTTGCCCTTTTTGATAGTTCCTGTTACTGTGGAACCCAGGTGCATGACACAGGAATAACGTTCCACAGTCAGGTATTTTTCCACTTTTACGCTGCCAAGCTCACTGATTTTTCCAATATCGTTTCTTCCCAGATCTACAAGCATGTTGTGCTCGGCAAGCTCTTTTTCATCCTGAAGAAGATCAGCTTCCAGTGCTTTGTCCTCTTCCGGTGTTTTTCCTCGCGGCCTTGTTCCTGCCAGTGGGAAAGTGCTTAACTTGCCGTGATCTAATTTTACCAGTGTCTCCGGGGAGGCACCTGCGATTTCAATGTCATCACTGGAAAAATAGAACATGTAGGGGGATGGGTTGGTGGCTCTCAGAACACGGTAAGTATCAAACAGGCTGCCCTCTGCTTTTGCCCTCATGGGGTTTGACAAAACCACCTGGAAAATATCGCCCTCGTGGATATAATGCTTCGCCGTTTCCACCATCTGGCAATATTTTTCTTTAGGGAACTGAGGCTGGATTTCAGATTTAAGCCTGATCGGAGGAAAGATTTTTTTCTCACCCTTTTTGATCAGCTCTGTCATTTCTTCCAGTTTTTCACAGGCCTGTTTATAGGACTTTTCCAGATCATCTGTCATCACACCTGTGATGAGAAGAACCTTCTGACGGTAGTGGTCGAATGCGATCACATCATTAAACAGCATCAGATCCAGATCCCGGAAATCCTGCTGTTCCTTATCTTTTAGCTCCAGCTTGGGTTCACTGTATTTGATGTAGTCGTAGGAGAAGTAACCTACCAGACCGCCGGTAAATGTGGGCATATCGTCCATAACCGGACTTTTGTACTGACTGATGATTTCACGGATGGCATCGCCTGGATGGGCAACCTGTCGAACCTCTTCTGTACTGCTTTCTGCAGCATTGCCGCTTCTGCCAAAAGTTTCCGTCTTACTGGTTTTTCGAATTCGCAGGATTCCGTCTGTACAGGTGATTTCCATGGAAGGATCATATCCCAGAAAAGAATACCTGCCCCACGCTTCGCTCTGGCTGGCACTTTCCAGCAGATAGCAGTGATGACTTGCCTTTTGCAGAATCCGCATCATCTCTACTGGTGTGTAGCTGTCTGCGTATAACTCTTTGCAGATTGGAATTCTTTTGTAATCTCCTGCTGCCATTTCCCTGATCTTATCAAATGTTGGATACATAGAACACCTCCCGATTTATTTCCTGAACAGTGCACGCGCCGCATCCTCGCAGAGCGTTTTTAGGTGTAACAGGAACATTACGGAGTAATTTTCTAGTACACAAAAAACCCGTCCAGGACAGAATTTCCATATCTGTCAAGGACGGGTCTGAATATTCACCCGCGGTGCCACCTTGCTTCACGATAAAATCGTGCTCTTAACGGAATACCATCATATTCCTGACAACTGACGTATGTCCTACGTCGCATAATACTTGGCTTCTGCAGAATCTTCTTTCATGCTTCAATCAGATATGTCTACATTTCTTCTGCACGCATTCTGCCTTTCCATGCGCCCTCAGCGGCCCATTTAACAAACTGCCTTACCGCCCGGCTCTCAGCCTCCCGGACTCTCTGTGGGTGCACGATTGTTTTTATTCCCGCTTCATCGGTTTAGTTCGTTGAATTAAATTTTTATTTAAAATAGCATACAGGCAATGAATTGTCAAGCAATTTTTTCGCATTTTATAAACATTTATTAAAATTAATTTCCTCTAACGTAAAAAATCTGCCTGTGAATTTTCTCATCACAGACAGATCTCACATTATTATATTAATTTACTTACTGCTCTTTTTCATAAAGAAATTCTTCCGGTAAAGTAACATGAAAGTCTTTGGCTACTGCGCGGAAATCATCAGGAGTAATGGTCTGAAGCTTACGCGGTGCCATGGACATTACCTTCACCAGAATTTCTGCCGACTTCTCTACTGTATGGAGAAGGCCAAAGGTCAGGTCAAAGTCCTCACCGGAGCAGAACATTCCGTGATGTGCCCAGATGACAACGTCATATTTCTTCATCAGCTCCGCTGTTTTTACTGCAATTTCTCTTCCGCCTGGTACCATCCAGCCTACAACGCCTACGCCATCTGGGAAAACAACCGGGCATTCTGTTGCAGACTCCCACAGCTCTCTTGTAAATACCTTGTCATCCAGTGGAAGAACAAAGGTTAATGCGATGGTGTTGGTTGTATGTGCGTGATAAATAACACGATGTCTGCCATTTGTAAGCTTCTTTTTTACCTCATGATTCATAAGGTGAGTTGGAAGCTCGCTGGTTGGGCGGCCACCTTCTACCAGTCCCCAGCGGATTCTGTAATTAACACCCTTGTCATCCAGTTCAATGATTGCAAGACATGCTTCCGGGTCAACTGCTATGTTTCTGAAATATTTGCCGCTTCCGGTTACCAGGAAAAACTCTCCTGCAAGTCCCGGCACCTCTGTGCCGATTGGCTGCCACTCGCCTGGTGCATTCAGACGGGGACGGATCATTTCTACTTCTTCTGCTTTCAGACGATAGCTTAAGTTTCCGCCGTTTCTCTCATGCCAGCCCTGCTGGAAACCATCGTCTGCCATTTTGATAAAGCCCTTCATAAATTTGGAATCTAAAATCTTCATACCTTCTTCTCCTCTTCTATTTTTCGTATCGCCAACTGACGTTTCCTAATAAGAAAAACAATTGTCAGCTGATCGCAATTATGGTCTCAGGGCGTGTTTGTGAGCCCTTTCTTATGAGACCATACGAATACGCTGCGTCCGTTCTTTTTCTTCTTACAGGTATCCGGTATGCTTTTGTTTGCTCTTCTTGTTTACAGGCTCAGTATAACACCAATTCTCATTTTTGAAAGAACCTTACTTGCCAAATTGTTTTCCGCTTTTTGCAAATAAGGACCCAAAATAAAAATTTCTGTTTCTAGAGCCTTTTTTTCCAATAAAATAGTAAAAAAATATAATTCTAAATTTTTTGAAAAAATTAAAAAAAGTTGTTGACAATTTGCGACAGTTAATAGTATAATAGCAAAGCGAGCTGCGGAAGAGAAGAAACTTCACAGTTTGTATATGGGGTCTTAGCTCAGCTGGGAGAGCATCTGCCTTACAAGCAGAGGGTCACAGGTTCGAGCCCTGTAGGCCCCATACTTATGAAATGAATATGGCGAGATAGCTCAGTTGGCTAGAGCACGCGGTTCATACCCGCGGTGTCGAGGGTTCGAATCCCCCTCTCGCTACTTTGCTGATAGTCTTTTATACGCACAGACTTTTCAGCAAAAGTTTTTTTAATTGAATATGGCGAGATAGCTCAGTTGGCTAGAGCACGCGGTTCATACCCGCGGTGTCGAGGGTTCGAATCCCCCTCTCGCTATTATAGATGTTGCAGATTGCAGCATCTATTTTTTTGTCCATCAGTAAATCGGACATTCCAGGTCTGCTTCGCTACTTGCTCATGAACGCCATAAAACCTGGCACGCAATTTTTCCAGTTAATAATTTTTAAAGGAGTAACTGCATGAATATTGCCCCATCTATCCGTAAACTTCTTGATAATGAAACTACCATCCACGAAGCTCAGATTCGCGCTTTGTTCCAGACTCTTGACCGCAAATTTGGTCTTCGGGGGGCTTCTGTACCTATCCGCTTTGGTTACGATGAAGCTGTACTTGGCTCTTATACCCCGGCTTCTGCTCATGAAAAGGAAGGCTTCTATTTTTCCCTTCTGTTTATTGGTTATGCCGTAAAGAAGCCTCTTTCCAAAGAGGATCGCCTGGATCTTTATAAGCACGAATACGCCCATTATATGCAATACAATATGAAAATCCCGGCGCAGTATAACTGGCAGGCAGGAAAGCATGGGAGCGCCTGGAAATACTGCTGTTCTCTTGTGGGCGCCGCGCCTACTCCTTATTACAGAATCGGAGAAAGCCTTCTGAAGCACAATTATGACAAAGCTCTGAAAAACCCTATCCATGACAAGACAGTTCCCATCCGGGACACCTACCGCCGTGAACAGGCCTACAAAAGCGCCAAACATAGCGAAATAAAATTCCAGGTAAACGATGTGGTAACTTATCCCAAATTTGGGGAAGGTACTGTAGAGGAAATCGTACAGCTGTCCAATTCCGTCAGACTGCATATCCGGTTTGCAGATGATGAGGTAAAAAAGATTGACCAGAAATGGCTGCTACGGTCTGGTCATAAATAGTTATATTTTTACAAAACCCAATAAACTTATCATATAAAAGGAGTAAAAAGCCATGAAAAAAAATCATCATCTACACCGGCAGATTCACCTCTGCCTCATCATTTTACTGCTTCTGTTTTGCAGTTCAAGCCAGGTATTTGCCGCAGCAAGGGTAAATGTGAAAAATACCAGGATTAAATTATCAGCCACAAAGCTTACTTATAATAAAAAGGTACAGCGTCCAAAAGTAAGAGTAACTTATAAAGGAAAAGTCTTGAAGGAAAAGAAAAACTATATTGTAAAGTACTCTAAAGGCTGCAAAAAAGTAGGAACTTACACGGTTCAGATTATTGGAAAAGGCACTTATACCGGCACTGCTAAAAAACAGTTTGTTATTTTACCGCCGAAAGCCCAGATAATGAATATCTATGCAAAAACAGCAACTGCAACTGTAGTAGTAAAAAGACAAACCTCCCAGACCAGTGGTTACCAGCTGCGCTATGCCACTAATTCAAAACTAAAAAATGCAAAAACTATAACAGTCAAAGGTAACAAAAACAACACAATTTGTCTCAATGGCCTCCGTGCCGGGACTACATATTATATGCAAACCCGCACTTACATGACTGTTAAAGGAAAAAAATACTATTCCAAATGGTCTTCTACAGGCCATTGCACAACAAACAGAGAGACAAACAGTACCCACCAAAGTGCAACCCCTACACCTACACCAACGCCTACATCCACACCGGTTCCTACACCCACACCGATTCCCAAAGCTGATCTGCCTGCACACGATAAAGAAGGAACTGCACCAGCTAAATATACATATGAAATTTATGGTCTGGACAAACAGAAGGCAGATATTTACACCGATTGTCCCAAACCTTTTTTTATAAAGACAGACAATCCGGATCCGAACTCTTTTTCCTGTATTTTTAATGGAAATGACTCTCGGACCAGCGCATACAGAAGTGGTTCATCTCGTTTCTTTGATGATATTCCTTTAGAAAACAATGACTCAGAAACTACTTCATTAGAGAAAGTAAAAGGCGGTTATATCAAATACGTGCATTTTTCCGAAGCAGGAACCTACACTGTAGAATTCAGGGAATATTCATTATCAGGTTATACGGTTGCAAATACAGTGACATTAAATGTTCTGGATTATGAACAGGCAAAAAACGCATGGATGATTGACATTATTAACAAAACTACAACTACCGATATGACTCCTTTTGAAAAGATGGACGCTATAAGTGCCTACCTCAGAGAACCAGGCCGCTTTAAATATTTAACCAGATATAACGATCATACAGTCTCTCTGGCAGCAGATCCCAATGCTCCATTTTTTGTAACTTACCGTTGGGACTCTAGCACATCACCGGCAATTCTCGGTGAGTTCGCTGAATTAGTCGGTGGATTTGATGATATTCATTATTGCTTTGGTGATTATCCGGTTGGCTCTCCATCATGGTCCATATGGCATTATGTGGTAAAGCTTACTATAGGAAATGAGACGCGAAACTACGCCGTTTGCCCAATGGGCTCAACCGGCAACATTGAAGAAATCAAAATGATTGATTTTTCCGATCTGAGCAATATGCGAAAGTTCGGATAATCTTAATTTAACAAATCAAATAAGTCCCCATCCCACTGTTTTAATTGCAAAAAACAGTGAATGGGGACTTTTTTCGATTATTCTATTTTTTAAGCTTCATTTTTACCGGCTCATACGTGGTATTCGTTTCATAGTCATATCCCCGTATTCCGATTTCGTCGGCAAGGTCCGTTTTCTGATAGCTTCTCTGGAAGGTGGCTTCTTTTCCAACCTCTGCCACCTCTGAACCACCGCCAAGGTCGGAAAGCTGCCACAGATTTCCATTCAGATCCATTACATCAAGGGAAATACTGTCGCACTCTTCTAAGAAGATGCAATGGATTGTGACGTAATCGCCCACTTCTGTTTCTTCTATATCTGCGGACAGGATCTTTACTTTTCCATCTGCAGTTATCCCTTCACCATCCACAGGCACATAGGTCATACTTTTCCCCTGGCTCTTATCTTCCAGCTGAAAAGTAATGTTTGTACGCATCACATCATCAACGCACTTAGCATCAGGAAGCGTGGCAGTTCCGATGCAGGAAACGGTAAGATTCTTACTCTCATTTGTCTTTACCGCGGAAGAATAGAAATCTACTACATCATCTTCCAGATTTCGATAATTTCCCACTGCTGTTTCAATGCCCAGATCTGAATCAAAATCAAAGCTGGCTCCGACCTTTACGATGGTCAGTCCTTTTTCTGCGGCATATTCTTCTATTGTCTTATCACTTTCAATTCCAAGATTTCTTACAGGATCCTCATTCAAGGCATCTTGTCCTGCCAGAAGATACTTGCCTCTTTCTTTCGCTGTAACTTCCACCACCACCTGGACACTGTTTTTATCACAAAGGGCTTCCTTCACGGTGTAAGTAAGAATGGAATCTCCATCTTCCTGCTGCACCGGATCTTTTTCAATCAGCTCCTTGGCTTCTTCCGGCATCTTATTTCCAACTTCCTGAAAAAAACTGGAAATGCCTATATACTTCTCTGCAGCAAAAACAGTGGCACCAAATACCATCACTGCCGCAAATGTCAAGATCAAACTGCGCTTCCAGTTTTTCCGTGTACCAATTTTTCCCATTCTGTCAGTGCCATTTATTACTTTTCCCGTTTTTTCTTCTTTCTGATACCCTCTATCGGACTCTGCCGAATTCTCTATCATTTCCAATGTCTCATCTACACGCCTGAGCACACATTCCGGCACTTCTGTTTCTTCTGAAAAAACATCAAACAATTTATCATCCATGAATATATCCTCCTTCATACTCTGCACGAAGCTGTTTTCTGGCTCTGGAGAGCCTTGTAAGCACTGTATTCTGGCTGATTTCCAGAAGAGCGGCAATTTCCTTTACACTAAGGGATTTGCTGTAATACAAAAGCATCACCACCTGGTACTTCTCTTCCAGGGATGCCAGGATTTCCTTCCACTCACAGTCTACATAGCCAGGTTCCTCGAAGATTCCCTCTTCCATTTCCATCGTAGGAAAAACGCGGCCTTTGTGCCGAAGCATTTCATTGCAGTTATTGATCAGGATCCGAATCATCCAGGTTTTGAAGTAAGAATCCTTTTTTAAAGTGGAAAGCTTCTCATAACACTTTAAAATCGTTTCCTGTATGGCATCTGCCACATCTTCGTCATTCTTCAGATAGGCCCAGGCTACTTTGTACATGCTCTGGGTATTCATCCGGATGAGCTGTGCAAATGCACCGGAATCTCCGGATTTTGCCTTTTTCACCAAATTTTCCATAAGGTTTTTCGCTCCTTTTTGTGTTCTGCAGTACACGAAATATGTTGCTGTATTTCCTTTTACATACATTAGATGGAAAAGGCAGGGAGAATATTTCATCGAATATAATTTTTCGCCCATGATGAGTGAATACTAAGCATAAAAACAAGAATATTAGATATGTGTAATATTTTACACGGTCGGAGATTTTTAATAAATATAGAAAAAGCTGGCATTTGCAATTTATTCACTCACAAATGCCAGCTCACATACTCTTATTTACTTATTTATTTGAAGTACTCAACACCGGACTCAAAGATCTGAATATCCTGCTGTCCATAGATGTTGATTGCAACGCCATTGTCGCGGCGCTCGCTGTGTGCCATCTTACCAAGGACACGTCCATCCGGGCTTGTGATACCCTCAATGTTATAGGTAGATCCGTTGATATTGGATTCTTCGGACTGATCCAGCTCTCCGTTTGGATTTACATACTGGGTAGCTACCTGACCGTTTGCAAGGAGCTTAGCAAGCCATTCATCGTTTGCTACGAAGCGTCCCTCACCGTGGGAAGCCGGATTGCAGTATACACCGCCAAGTGTGGCTTTCTGCAGCCATGGAGACTTGTTGCTTACAACCTTTGTGTAAACCATCTTGGAAATATGACGTCCGATGGTGTTATAGGTCAGTGTAGGAGAATCCTCTTTCTGTCCGCAGATCTCACCGTATGGAACAAGTCCCAGCTTGATCAGCGCCTGGAATCCGTTACAGATACCAAGTGCAAGACCATCTCTCTCATTTAACAGCTTCATAACTGCCTCTTTGATCTTTGCATTCTGGAAGGCAGTTGCAAAGAATTTCGCAGAACCGTCTGGCTCATCACCAGCGGAGAAACCGCCTGGGAACATGATCATCTGTGCCTGATCAATGGATTTCTCAAAGATTTCCACAGAATCACGGATATCCTCTGCACTTAAGTTCTTAAATACTTTAACATCAACCTCAGCCCCAGCTCTCTCAAAAGCACGGGTGCTGTCGTATTCGCAGTTGGTTCCCGGGAATACAGGAATGAATACACGTGGTTTTGCTACTTTATGCTTGCAAACATAAATGTTCTTAGTATTGTAAACACCATTCTCATAGGTTGCTTCTGGATCTGCTGTCTTTACAGCCATGGCAACTGGTCCGTCGTTTTCTTCGCCGGAGGTTGTCTTGAATACTTTCTCCAGAGTGCCTGTCCATGCCTTGTAAGCCTCATCCAGAGTGATCTCAGCGTTTCCGTAGGAGAATTTACCATCAGCTGTTACTTCACCGATTACGGTGTATGTAATAGAAAGCTGACCAACCTTTTCAGCCGGAACTTCCAGAACCAGATCGCCGAAGCCTGGTGCAAAGAAGTCTCTTGGATCCAGATTATGCTCGATCTTCACGCCCATTGCATTTCCAAATGCCATCTTGCTGACTGCTGCCGCAATACCGTGACGGTCAAGTGCATATGCAGAAACTACTTTTCCAGCCTGCATGTCATTGTGTAATTTCTCGTACTGATCCATAATTGCTGCATAGTCCGGTAAATCGTACTGATCTTTCGGAGCGCGAAGCCATACCAGCTTGTTTCCAGCCTTTTTCAGCTCTGGTGTGATCACATCCTGAAGCTTGGCAACATCCACTGCAAAGGAAACCAGTGTTGGCGGAACATCAATGTCATTGAAGGTTCCGGACATACTGTCCTTACCACCGATAGACGGAAGACCGAATCCCATCTGTGCTGCATAAGCACCAAGAAGTGCTGCAAATGGCTGGCTCCATCTCTTTGGATCCTCTGTCATACGACGGAAGTATTCCTGGAAGGTGAAACGGATCTTCTTATAATCACCACCTGCTGCCACGATTCTTGCAACAGATTCTGTCACTGCATAAGCAGCTCCGTGATATGGGCTCCAGGAGGATAAGTATGGATCAAAGCCATAGCTCATCATGGTTACCGTATTGGTGGTTCCATTCTGTACCGGTACCTTGGCAACCATTGCCTGAGTCTCTGTAAGCTGGTTTTTACCGCCATAAGGCATGAGAACGCTTCCTGCACCAATGGAGCTGTCAAACATCTCTACAAGGCCCTTCTGGGAGCATACATTTAAGTCTGCCAGTGTGGAAAGCCATTTTTCTCTTACATCCGCTACGTCCGGACGCTCTTCAAAAAGGTTGCCCTCTTTATTCGGGATTTCAACTTCTACGGTTGTCTCCTGATGTGCACCGTTGGTATCAAGGAATGCACGGGAAATATTTACAACCTCTTTTCCTCTCCAGGAAAGCACCAGTCTTGGCTCTTTTGTTACAACTGCAACCGGAACTGCCTCCAGGTTCTCTTCGTTTGCAAAACCAAGGAATTTCTCTACGTCTTCCGGAGCAACAACAACTGCCATACGCTCCTGGGACTCGGAAATTGCAATCTCAGTACCGTCAAGACCTGCATATTTCTTCGGAACTTTGTCAAGGTCGATCTGAAGACCAGGTGCCAGCTCTCCGATTGCTACGGATACACCGCCTGCACCGAAGTCGTTACATTTCTTAATGATATAGCTGACTTCCTCACGACGGAACATACGCTGGATCTTACGCTCTGTAGGTGCATTTCCTTTCTGTACCTCAGCGCCGCAGACCTCGATAGAAGCCTCTGTATGTACTTTGGAGGAACCGGTAGCACCACCGATACCGTCACGTCCGGTACGTCCTCCAAGAAGGATGATGATATCTCCCGGATCAGAGTTCTCACGGATAACTGCACGTCTTGGAGCAGCACCCATAACTGCACCGATCTCCATACGTTTTGCAACGTAGTTCGGATGATAGATTTCTTTTACATAGCCGGTAGCAAGACCGATCTGGTTACCGTAGGAGCTGTAGCCGTGAGCTGCACCACGAACCAGTTTCTTCTGCGGAAGCTTGCCTTTCAGAGTCTCTTTTACGGAAACAGTAGGATCTGCTGCTCCTGTTACACGCATTGCCTGATATACATAAGTACGTCCGGAAAGCGGGTCACGGATTGCACCGCCAAGGCAGGTAGCTGCACCACCAAATGGCTCGATCTCTGTCGGATGGTTGTGTGTCTCATTCTTAAAGTTGATCAGCCATTCCTCTTCTTTTCCATTTACATCAACCGGCACTACAATACTGCAGGCATTGATCTCGTCGGACTCTTCCTGATCCTGAAGCTTGCCTTCGGATTTCAGCTTCTTCATAGCCATAAGGGCAAGATCCATCAGGCAGACGAATTTGTCGTCCCGTCCCTTATAAAGGACTTCTCTGTCGGAAAGATATCTGTTATAGGTATCAACGATAGGAGTTTTATAATCACCCTCATCAAATTTCACCTGTGTAAGCTCAGTGGAGAATGTGGTATGACGGCAATGGTCAGACCAGTAAGTATCCAGAACACGGATCTCGGTCATGGACGGATCACGTTTCTCCTCGTTCTTGAAATAGTTCTGGATATGAAGGAAATCCTTGAATGTCATAGCAAGGTTCAGGGAGCTGTAAAGCTCCCTCAATGGTGCTTCATCCATATCGCGGAAGCCATCGAAAATCTTAACATCTTCCGGGTCCTTGAACTCTGTAACCAGTGTCTCCGGCTTCTGAAGGCCTGTCTCACGGGAATCTACAGGGTTAATGCAGTGATTCTTGATTGCCTCGAATTCTTCCTCTGTAATGTCACCTTCGATCACATAGGTAGTGGCAGAGCGGATGATCGGCTGTGCATTTTCATCCAGGAACTGCACGCACTGAACAGCGGAATCTGCTCTCTGGTCAAACTGACCAGGAAGGAATTCTACGGAAAAAACATGTGCGCCATCTGCTGCCTCGAATTTCTCCAGATAAAGATCATCTACCGGCGGCTCGGCAAATACGGTATGGCATGCTTTCTCAAATACATCATCAGAAATATTCTCTACGTCATAGCGGATCAGTTCCCGCACGTTTGTTACAGTCTTAATGCCCAGATAAGAGCTGATCTCATGCTTCAGTTCTTTGGCTTTTACGGCAAAGGATGGTTTCTTTTCTACGTATACTCGTCTTACGTTACTCATTGGAAAACTCCTTTCGTGAATGTGAAATCATAGTGTGGTGTGCTTTTTCATTTTGAAAAAATATGGATGACTGCGCAAAACTGCAGCCATTCTTGCACATTTTCGTTTATTATAGTATCATAGGTTTTGTCATAAGTAAAATTAATATATCTTATATTTTTTATTACTATTACTTCTATATGTAAATAAACATGGCTCATCAGTCATGGCAGAGTTTGAGTTACTGTTCACTGACAATATTCCGCGAGGTTTTTTTTGTGAACAAAGTTCACAGAAAACCCGAGAATTAAGTTTGCGCAGCAAACG
>OBLO01000047.1_pt1 | contig 120501 bp, 104 predicted proteins | sample 1519401 | NCBI WGS metagenome assembly OBLO01 (sample SAMEA2602897, study PRJEB22501) | metagenome | reverse complement strand
AACAGCGGCTTATAGCCGCAGAACAAACCACCGGCTAAGCCGGTGGTCATGATTTTGGCGATGCGGGAAGGCAACGTAACCGGTGGAAAACAGGGAAATCCAGCGAAATAGGTTGCCTTTACCGCCGATAATAATATCCGTCCTGTGCATTGCTGTCTGTAAGGCCGTTAAATTTACATTTCAGTCGGCGTTTTGACAGATCTACCGTAAGGGTTGCTGTGTAACGGCCGTTTACCTTTTCCCATCCGCTTCCCGGAAAGTCGCAGTATAAAGAAGTAAATGTGGCTTTTATTTTTTTGCCTTTGATGATTTTGTAAGTGCCTGTATCTTTGTTTCGCCATCCTCTCAATTGGACTTTTCCATTCGACTTGAATTTGAAAGTATACTGGCTTGAAAATTCCATGGTTGGATCCGAGACTTTGTTTTTCCAGGTAGTTCCGCTCAATGCTTTCTTTGTGACCTTCTTTGCGGCTGCATTTGCCGGAGTGTAAAATGATACACTGATCAAACAAATGGCAAGAAGGAGACTGGTGACTGATTTTTTCAACATAAATAAATTCCTCGCTTTCAATATGATATTTACAATAAAAAATATCTGTAAGGAATCCCTATCATATACCGGATATTCGATTCCAAACAGATATTTTTGTGTTTATGTCTATCCGATCACTCGTCTTGCACAATACGGTGTACGGTAACCGATATTACTTGTCGTGATGCCGACACTAGGGTTACTTGCGTGTACAACACGACCACCGCCGATGCAAAGCGCTACGTGATTTACATGACCGTTTCTTGCATAGAAGATCAAGTCGCCGGCTCTCGCCTCAGATACGCTGATCTTTCTTCCGACACCGGACTGGGAACCGGAAGTACGAGGTAAGCTGATACCAAATTTGCGGAATACCGACATGGTAAATCCGGAGCAGTCGGTACCGTTTGTCAGGCTGGTTCCTCCATATACATATGGATTACCGACAAACTGTAATGCGTAGGAAGCAATCGCAGAACCATCTCCGCTTCCGATCACATCTCCGCTGCCGTTGGAACTGTTTCCACCGCCGGAAGATTTATGGGAAGAACTTGAACTGCTCGATTTGTTTGAACTTCCGCTACTGCTGCTCTTATGCGAACTTGAGGAGCTTCCGCTGCTGCTCTTGTGGGAAGAAGAACCAGAGCTGCTTGAGCTGCTCGAACTTCCCGAAGAACTTGAACTACTGGAAGAACCGGAATTGCTGGAAGCCTGCTGCTGTTGACGCTGCTGTGCTTCCTGTTCTGCACGTGCGGCGGCAGCTTCGGCAGCTGCTTTCTTACGGGCAGCCTCACGTTCTTCTTCAATAGAAACTGCTTTCTTAAATTTTACGGTGATATCAACATATTCTTTGGAAACAAATCCTTTGGTATCACCATCGACCATAATCTTAACCCAGTCTTTGTCCTCGCGGATCACTTCGAAACTTTCCTCGCCGGAAACCAGAGTAAGTACGGCACAATCCGTATTTTTGGCTTCACGAACCTTCAAAGTTTCCGTATTGATTGTGGCGATTTTAGTTCCGAATTTATCAACCATTTTTTCGGCACTGTAACCGATGGCAAGATAATCGGACATAATATAACCTTCTACCTGACCGGATTTGATCTTAACCCAGTCACCGACTTTTTTTACAATCTTAGCAGCGCTGCCGCGGTACAATTTTCCGACGACTTTGCTGTCTGTATTTGGTTTCTTTCTGACATTTACATAATCTGCGGCAACCGAAATACCGACATTTTCATATTCGGATTTAGGTTTTGGCGTCGCAGTTGGTTCAGCGGCAGGTTCCGGTGTCGGAGCTGCCGGATCGATCGCTGCGCCGGAAGCGGCATTGGGATCGGTCTGAGGTGCGGCGGCATCTGTGGCAGCCGGTTCATCTGCAAAAGCGACAATTGCCTCAGGATTCGAGGCAGCGCCAGCGGACTGGCTGTTTACAAATTGATCCAAAGTATATGCCATGCCGGCAAGCTCCGTCTCACTACACATCGTAGTGGACATCGCAGGAAGATAATTCCCGCCGATGCTTGCGACTGCTAAAGCACCTGTACATAAGAATACCGTCCATATTCTTTTGTTATGCATGCGAATCCTCCATTCTTATTTATCATTTACATAAATAGTTACAAATATATTACAAAATTATTACGACCAAAAACAGTATAACAAGATTCCCCCCTGTTGTCAAGCACTAGCAGAAGAGAAATATTTCCAATTTTTAAATAGGTTAGAATATGTAAACTCATATAACTAATCACTTATATAGTCTATAAGTAAATAGTTATTAGAATTTTAAAAAAACATATGTTATACTTATTATGTAGTTAATTCCGTTTTAAACGAATTCAACGCATGGAGTGTGGTATAAAGTGGTTTATTTTTCAACGATGGCTTCGATCTCGATCAGCACATCTTTAGGAAGACGGGCTACTTCTACACAGGAACGTGCAGGAAAATCCGTCGTAAAATATTTGGCATAGATTTCATTTACTTTTGTGAAATCGTCCATATTTTTAATGAAAACGGTTGTTTTAATTGTATTTTCAATCTTTGCTCCCGCAGCTTCGATCAGAGCAGCAAGATTTCCAATTGCCTGTTCAGCCTGAGCTTCGATGTCTCCTTCTACCAATTCACCGGTGGATGGGACAATCGGAATCACACCGGAAGTAAATAACAGGCCATTTACTTCAATGGCTTGTGAATAAGGGCCGATAGCAGCAGGTGCTTTCGGGGTTGAAATGATTTTTTTCATAGGGGTTCACCATTATCCTTTCTTAAATATAATAGATAGCGTTTTGCATCGCAATCCTACTTATTATTATAAACCATTTTGTCAAGATGGCAAGAGTGTCTTTTTTTACAAAAGAACTGGAAATTTTCCGAAAAATTTTGTATAATATAGACAAGAGAACGCATTATGCGAAGATGAGAAAGGCAGGTTGAGTATTATGAAAACGATTATTACAATAAGCAGACAATACGGAAGCGGCGGACGTGAGATCGGAAGAAAGCTGGCAGAACAGTTAGGAGTTCCGTTTTACGACAATGAGATTATTTCCCGGGCAGCCAAAGAAACCGGATTTTCGGAGGCAGCATTTGAGACGGTAGAGGATAAGGCGACAAACAGTCTGCTCTATTCGATCGCGATGGGAATGAATGTCTTTACGAATCAAGATGCAGGATTTGCAGGATTGTCTCTGGACGACCGCATTTTCCTGGCACAGTCCAATGTGATCCGTAAAGTGGCAGAAGAAGGTGGATGCGTCATCGTGGGACGCTGCGCCGACTACATATTGAAAGATTATGAAAATGTCGTAAATATCTTTATCCGCGCAAATCTGGATTTTCGTATCAAACGTTCGATCCAGGTAGATCAGCTCGATGAGAGCAAGGCCGGTGAGATTGTATCGAAAAAAGATAAAAGTCGTGGAAATTATTATCGATACCATGCCGGAGAGCGCTGGGACAACTTGATGAATTATGATCTCGTTCTGCGAAGTGATCTTGTCGGAATTGACAAAGCAGTAGAATGTATCAAGAATTATGTCGAGGCGATGTAAATAAGATGTTACAGCGGACTCGCAAAAAGAAGGAGAATGAAAATGACACACAAGTCAATGCGAAAAGTGATGGCGGCTATTCTTAGTGCAGCGATGCTTTTTCAGATGGGGACAGCTCCCGCGACACAGGCTGCCGTAAAAGTCAAATTAGCAAAAAAATCAATCGTTTTGACCGAAAAGAAGTCAAAAACGGTGAAAGTTACAGGCGTAAAAAAAGCCAAAATAAAGAAAGTAAAATGGTCCACAAGCCGTAAGAAAATTGCGACGGTGAAAGCAAAGGGAAAGACTGCTGTAAAAGTGACCGCGAAAAAAGCCGGAAATGCGAAAGTGACCGGTAAATTTACATTGAAAGGTGTAAAGAAAGTTCAGAAGGTGACATTGAAAGTTCGAGTGAAGAAGGCATCCAAGGCAAATAATGCGACGGAGACCCCTGGAACGGCTTCCCGGCAGCCGGCGGCGACAGCGGCAGTAAGTCCTTCCGCTTCACCGGCGACGACAACACCATCCACCAATCCGGCGACGACAACCCCGACGAAAAATCCGGATGGCTTTGAACCGGTTCTGTTCAAAAATGCAACTTTCGAAAACGGAACAGACGATTTTGTTTCCCGTGGTTCTTCCAAAGTGTCTCAGGCAGATAATGGATACGAAGGTAAATGTTTGTATGTATCCGGCCGTACGGACACATGGAACGGTGCAGCAATCGACGTAACAAGCACGATCGTACCGGGGGCCAAATATCATGTGACCGCTTACATGAAGCAGATGTCCGGTGCGGCAGCAGAGATTAAATGTTCCGCTCAGACCGGAAGTGATTACCCGGCGATTGCAACCGTTACAGATGCACCATCCGGCGAATGGGTAAAATTGGAAGGCGAGATCGAAGTGGCTTCTTCTTTCTCGGATTACCTCATTTATTTTGAAATTCCGGGAAGTGCGAAGGCAGACTTTTATCTGGATTCGGTTGTTATCACGCAGGTTTCCAAAGGAAAAGATGTTGTGGATCCGAATACGTTAGCGAGTATCAAAGACACCTATAAGAATATTTTCCAATATATGGGCACTTGTGCCAATTATTATGGTTACGGAGCAAAGAAAGACCAGCTTCGCAAAGACGATACTATTAATTTCATCAAAAAGCAATTTAATAGTATTACATTGGAAAATGAGATGAAGCCGGATACCGTCCTTGGCGGATCTTATAATAAGAAACTGATCAGTGTGGACGAAGCAAGGAAGCTTGGCTACAGTATTCCGGATAATTATAAGGAAGACAAAGTTCCGCAGCTTGATTTAGGCGCAGTAGATGCAACGTTGGAATTTTGTGCAGAAAATAATGTCAAAATGCGAGCTCACACATTGATGTGGCACCAGCAGACACCAAGCTGGTTCTTTACCGAGGACTACAACGGAAAAAATGTCGCTACAACGGAAGTGATGGATGCGCGTCTTGAATTCTTTGTCCGCACAATGTTGAATCATGTGATGGATAAAGAAAAGGAACTTACCGGAAAAGAAGGAAGTCTCGTATACGCATGGGATGTGACAAACGAGTACGTTCACCGTACCAATGAACCGACCAGTCCAAGCTGGATGGATGTGTACGGGGATATGGATCTGGAACCTGTTTATGTGAAGAAAGCATTCACATTTGCTTATGAAGAACTTGAAAAACGTGGACTTCAGGATCAGGTAACCTTGTTCTACAACGATTATGATGAGTACAAATGTGCAGATAAGATTGTAGAACTTGTAAAATTTATCAACAGTGACAAGAAAGTCTGCGGTGGAATCGGTATGCAGAGTCATTTGACCGGGCCGGAAAATCCGACGATTGATCTCTATGCAGAAACATTGGATAAATTCCTGGCAACCGGATTGGAAGTTCAGGTAACAGAGCTGGATGCCGAGGTTGAAAGCAATGATCTGGAAGATCAGGCAGCATACATGAAATCCATTATGGAAACGATTGTGACAAAGCAGCTGAATCGTGACAAGACTGTGAATCCGAAAGGAATCACCGGTGTGACGATCTGGGGTCTGTATGACGCATGCTCTTGGAGAAAAAACATTCCACTTTTGTTTGCTTCCGGCATCAATGATCCAAAACCATCGTTCTATGCTTTCTTAGAGGCAGCAAAAGCCAAATAAATAGTGAAGTAAAAAATACTGCCCGCCCCAGAGACGTTGCTCTCTGGGGCGGTTTTTTGATGGTGCGAGAGCACTTGTGGGGGCTTTGTGATGAGATGTGCGAGAACGCTTGTGTGTGGCTTTGCGATGAGATGTGCGAGAACGCTTGTGTGTGGCTTTGCGATGAGATGTGCGAGAGCGCTTGTGTGTGGCTTTGCGATGAGATGTGCGAGAACGCTTGTGTGGGGGTTTGCGATGAGATGTGCGAGAACGCTTGTGTGGGGGTTTGCGATGAGATGTGCGAGAACGCTTGTGTGGGGGTTTGCGATGAGATGTGCGAGAACGCTTGTGTGGGGGTTTGCGATGAGATGTGCGAGAACGCTTGTGTGGGGGTTTGCGATGAGATGTGCGAGAACGCTTGTGGGGGCTTTGCGATGAGATGTGCGAGAACGCTTGTGTGGGGGTTTGCGACAGGATGTGCGAGAACGCTTGTGTAGGGTTTTGCGACAGGATGTGTGGTTTTTGGTCTAGAGAAAAGAAACCGCGATTTAAACCATAAGAATTTGCGGATCGATTTGGTTCAGATTAAGAAATTTCGTTCCGGACCATAAAATTTTGAGAGGAGTTTGGCTTAAGGGGATAATATGGCGATTTGGGGCAAAAACTACATAAGGGTTGTATGGTTTAGGCGGAGAAAATGAATTCTGGGTCAAATGCAAAAGCAAAATCGTGTGGTTCGGACACAAAAAATATAAAAAAAGTCAAAACCGCGCACCAAAACACCCCAAAACCACGCACCCAACCGCCCCAAAACCGCGCACCAAACCACCCCAAAACCGCGCACCAAACCGCCCCAAAACCGCGTAACGATTTACCTCAAAAACACGTAACAAAACACCTCAAAAACACGTAACAAAACACCTCAAAAACACGTAATAAAAGTTGACAAACAACGAAAAATAGGGTAATTTTAGAGAAGATAATAATCTGAGAAAAGAGAGAGGAAAACCTGCCATGCAGTCCCAAAACTACCAAAGAACCATGACCGCCTGTTTTATCGCCTATATGGTGCAGGCGGTTGTCAATAATTTCGTACCATTACTATTTGTGACATTTCAGCAGACCTACGATATCCCGATGGCGAAGATCACGCTGCTTATCACATTGAATTTTCTGATCCAGCTGGTGATCGATCTTTTGTCAGCCGGGTTCGTGGACAAGATCGGATACCGGGCATCGGTCATGCTGGCGCATATCTGTGCAGCAGCCGGCTTTGTGCTGCTTACGATACTGCCGGAAATGCTGTCCAATCCGTTTGTTGGAATCCTGATCGCCGTCATGATCTATGCCGTCGGCGGAGGATTGATTGAAGTGCTTATCAGCCCGATCGTCGAAGCCTGTCCGACCGACAATAAAGAAAAAGCGATGAGTCTCCTGCACTCCTTTTACTGCTGGGGACACGTCGGCGTTGTCCTGCTTTCGACGGCGTTTTTTGCGTCAGCCGGCATAAATAATTGGAAAATTCTTACAATTCTATGGGCGCTGCTTCCACTTGCAAATTTAGTTCTGTTTGCGGGTGCGCCAATCTATTCGCTTCATGAAGAAAACGAGGCGGGAATGCCGGTGAAAGAATTATTCCGGCAGAAAATATTCTGGATCCTTATGATAATGATGCTTTGCGCGGGCGCGTCCGAGCAGGCGGTCAGCCAGTGGGCATCGCTTTTTGCGGAAAAAGGACTGAGTGTGACAAAGACGATCGGCGATCTCGCCGGCCCGATGTCTTTTGCCGTGTTAATGGGAACTTCGCGCCTGTTATATGGAAAATACGGAGAAAAATGGGATCTCAACCGATTTATGGCAGGAAGCTGTGTGCTGTGCGTCTTTTCGTACCTTTGCATCGTCTTTGTGCCAAATGCCGCGGTCAATTTATTGGGCTGTGCGGTCTGCGGTTTTTCTGTGGGAATCCTCTGGCCGGGGACATTCAGTAAAGCCTCTGCTGCAATCCGGCGGGGAGGAACGGCTTTGTTTGCCTTTCTGGCCCTGGCAGGCGATGTCGGCTGCTCCGGCGGGCCGACAGTAACCGGCATGGTATCAAGTTTGTTTGACAATAATTTGAAAATGGGAATCTTGGCGGCAATCGTATTTCCAATCTTACTATTGGTCGGATTGGCTGCCCTACAAAAAGGAAAAAAACAATATCCGTATTATCACACCCTGTAAAAGCACGTCATTTTGCCCGTTCGTGTTATATTTGGTTCTTTCGTGTTAAGAGTATTGAGAAGTACCTGTATTTATGTTAAAATGATTGCATTTTACAGGAAACCGAAAGAAAAAGGAGAATGAATATGGCAAAAAAAGGGAAAAAATTACTGGCACTGATGCTTGTGGCTGCTCTTGTACTGGGGGGCGGAAACGGTGGAGTGATACAGGCGGCAGAGGATTATGAAGTGAAAGATCCGGTCAATACCATGGCGGATGGAACCGGTATCACGACCTGGGACTGTGTGTACTTTGGAAATTACATACAAAAGGATACCAATGGTGATGGTAAAGTAACCGATGAAGATGAAAAACAGCCGATCAAATGGCGGGTGCTGTCGGTAGAGGAAGACGGGACGGCGCTTCTTTTGGCAGACAAATTGCTGGATATGCAGCCTTTTGATAAAAATGGGAAAATCGACTGGGAAGAATGTACCCTTCGTACCTGGCTGAATTCTACCTTTTTGAATGCCGCTTTTACCGAAGCGGAGCAGGAGGTGATTGCAGAGACGGAATTGGAAACAGAGAGTGCTGCGACCGTAACGGACAATATTTATCTCCTGTCGTTAGAGGAGGTAAGCAATCCGGAGTACGGTTTTCATCCGTTGATCGATTGTGAGAGCAATACAAGAAAAGCAGAAGGTACGGATTTAGCGGTGTTTAATAACATTTGGTGGCTGCGTACGCCGATTAAAGAAGAACATGCTTCTTGGGTTTGTTCGATTGATTCACAAGGAACGAATAGAACAATTGTTATTGGTACAGAGAACTCTCTATGGATCCGTCCTGCCCTGCGGTTAAAGCTTTCTGACAGAGCACACTGGAGTTATGCGGGTACGACAGCAACCGAAGAACTCGAAGTGACTGTCGAAAATCCGACGGCGGGCAGCCTGTTTTCCGGTACCGTACGGGGATCTGAAAATATTGATCCTGACAGGAGCATGGTTTCCTGGCAGAAAAAGGAAGAGGGAAAATGGGTCGATGTCGCGAAAGATGAGAGAGCACAATTACAGCAGGTGTACCGCGCCTGTGTTACCCTGAAAGCAAAAGAGGGAAGTTCATTTGTCGGCTGTGATTATGCTCGGTTTAATGGAGAACAGGTGCGACTGACGAAAAAGGACGATGGCAGCCGGACATTCGTCTGTCCGTTTTACAATTATGGAGTGAAAAATCCGACTAATCCGGAAACGGATGGAAGCGGAACTTCTACCTGGGACTGCGTGTATTTTGGAAAATATTACCAGAATGACACCAATGGGGATGGCAAGGCCGATGAAACAGATGAAAAAGAGCCGGTCAAATGGCGTGTACTGTCTGTGGACTCTGCCGGAAATGCCTTACTTATGGCAGATAAGATTCTGGACTACAGAAATTTTAATGATAACGAAGCAGGTGACATTGCCTGGGGGCAGAGCGATATGCGGAAATGGCTCAATTCTACCGGCGGGTCGGAGGAAGATCCGGGATTTTTGCAAACCGCATTTACCGAACAAGAGCGGGCAGTGATCCGGTATAGAGAAATAGAGACGATTGTGGATATCGATATTTTAAAAACATGGGATTCTGTGTTCCTTTTATCGGGACAAGACTCTGCCAATGCCAGCTATGGATTTTTGACTAAGGATAAAGAAAGCAAAAACAGAGTAGCAGAAAGTACTGCCTATGCAGCGGGAAAACAGCAAACGGTGGAAAATCAGTGGTGGCTGCGTACGCATTCTCGGGTGTCATTGACGGAAATGGCATATAGAGTTTCTGTAAAACCGGATGGAATAGTTGTCGGTACTGGGGTTCAAAACAATACGTTTTACGGGGTTCGCCCGGCACTGTACATAAATTTAGATGACTTTACCCAATGGACCTACGCGGGAACGGTGGATGCAGACAGCAATACGAAAGAGCCGGTGCGGCTTTCTGTTGACAGTCCGGTGCATGGAAGAGGATTTTACGCGGAAACAATGGGATTCCATGAGGCAGACTGGGCGGTGACAGCAGAGAACTGGCAAAAAAAGGAAAATGGAAACTGGATGGACGTGGAAGTCGAAGAATTGGCAGAAGCAGAAGGAGTTTATCGTCTGCGGACGCAGGTGATAGCCGAGAAAGAAAACATGGAAGCACCGTGTGTTCTGAATCAGGGAAAGTATGCGCAGGTCGAAGCAAACGACGATGGTACCTTTACGGTCTATTGCACGTTTTCCAATTACGGACTGGCGGATCCTTCGGAGACAGAGGACGAGGGAAAGCAAGTGACGACGTGGGATACGATCTGGGTGACAGAGAATGAGACGGAGAAAGAAACCCCGATGAAATGGCGTGTGCTATCCGTAGATGCGTATGGAAATATTACGCTTGCCACCGATCCGTCCATGGGCGGAGAAGAGAGGAAAAACCGGACCAATCTTTCCCGGATCACAGACTGGTCGTATGCGGGAAAAGTAGATTCGGAGGGCGGATCGGAAGAAATCCTGCCGCAAAATCTTTACTTAAGTGCAGCGGTGGAGACGCCGGAGGCTGGAAAAAAATTACAGGACAGTATCGCGCAGCAATCGACGTTTCTTACGGCAGAAAATGTCAGCTGGGAGAAAAAGGCTGCTACCGGGGAAGGCCGGTGGAGTGCCGTCTCACCGCAGGAAAAAGCGGATCCGGAAACGGTCTATGCCGTTCAGTTTACGGTGGGCCCAAAGCAGGCTGCCGCTGTTTTCCATAAAAATACGCAGCTGTATGTGACGATAAATGGGCAAAAAGTACCGGTAATCCGGGATGCGGATGGAAATTCCCGCGTGCGGTATGAATTTGCGGCGACCGCCGAACTTCCGCCGACACCAAGCGCGGCACCAACAGTAAGTCCGTCTGCTGTTCCGACACCGACAGGCAGTCCGGCGGCAAGCAGCATACCGACTGTCAGCCCGGGCGTGAGCGCATCGCCGTCAGCCATTCCGAACCCGGGAGGCAGTCCGTCCGCGAGCAGTGCACCGACGGCAAAGCCGGACGTGAGTGCAATACCATCGCAAGCACCGAATGTGGACGCAAACGCAAAGCCGTCCGACAAACCGGCGGTACCGGGGAAGAACGCTCAACCGGGAGAGACAGGACAGCCGCACAAACCGGCACAAAAAGGAGAAAAACTCCAGGATGAAAGCGGAGCTGGTTATGTCGTTGCGAAAGCAGACAGTAAGAATCCGGAAGTTGCCTATCAAAAGGCAGCAGTCACAAAAGGGACGGTGATCGTGCCGGATACTGTCGAAGTGAACGGAACGACATATAAAGTTACCTCAATTGAGAAGAAGGCATTTGGAACCGGCAAAAAGATCAAAACAATCATACTGGGGAAAAATGTAAAAACCATAAAGAAGGATGCCTTTGCAGGATGCAAGACACTTCGGAAGATTATTGTCAAAACAAAGAAACTGACGAAGAAAACCGTGGCGAAAAAAGCGTTCCGTGGAGTGCGTAAAAATGTGCGGATCATTGTGCCGAAAAAGAAAAAACAGGCATACAAAAAGCTTTTTTATCAGAGAGGTCTCAATAAAAAAGTTAAAATCCGTTCATAAAACCTGTTGACATTCCAAAAGCAAATGACTATAATAATCAATAACACATAGAAGAGACGAGTAAAATGTGATAACATGCCAGAGAGTGGTACCGGAGGGTAGTGTGCAAACAGGCATCTGCCCCGGGCTGGAAGTACCATGATGGGAAGCATTTGAAAACTAACTCTGAGTGGCCCCAATCCGGTCCGGTGACTCCGTTATCGTCAAATGAAGCCGGGTATATCCGAGTGCCAAAAGTGTAGTCCTATGTACCAAAAAGGGTGGAACCGCGGATGAATATTTCAGCCCGTCCCTTTAAACCTAAGTGTTTAGAGGGGCGGGCTTAATTGCGTATAAACAACGAGACACGCAGAATCCGAAAAGTTGCAGCATTGTGCTTGCACAAAATGCTGGCAACTTTTCGGATTCTATGTGACGACTGTCACGACGATGAGCTCCGGAAGGAGCGAAGAGTGCGTGTCGAGGGAGCGGATTCTATGTGACGACTGTCACGACGATGAGCTCCGGAAGGAGCGAAGAGTGCGTGTCGAGGGAGCGGATTCTATGTGACGACTGTCACGACGATGAGCTCCGGAAGGAGCGAAGAGTGCGTGTCGAGGGAGCGGATTCTATGTGACGACTGTCACGACGATGAGCTCCGGAAGGAGCGAAGAGTGCGTGTCGAGGGAGCGGATTCTATGTGACGACTGTCACGACGATGAGCTCCGGAAGGAGCGAAGAGTGCGTGTCGAGGGAGCGGATTCTATGTGACGACTGTCACGACGATGAGCTCCAGAAGGAGCGAAGAGTGCGTGTCGAGGGAGAACGAGACACGACTGTCATAGAAAGGAGATCGTAGAGAATGAAAATTACATTGAAAGATGGTTCCTGTAAAGAATATGCAGAACCAATGGCAATTATTGACATTGCAAAAGACATTAGCGAAGGACTTGCCCGCGTAGCCTGCGTGGCAGAACTTGATGGAGAAGTAGTAGATCTGAGAACAGTAGTAGATGGAGAACATGAATTAAACATTTTGACCTTTGACAGTGATGCCGGAAAGGCAGCTTACCGCCACACCGCATCCCATGTGCTGGCACAGGCGGTCAAACGTCTGTATCCACATGCGAAATGTGCGATCGGACCGGCGATCGAGGACGGTTTCTATTATGATTTTGATATGGAATCCCTTGACCGAGAGGCACTTGACAAGATCGAAAAAGAGATGAAAAAGATCGTAAAAGAGGGAGCAGAGCTGAAACGATTTACTCTTCCCCGCAATGAAGCAATTGAATTTATGAAAAAACGCGAAGAGCCTTACAAAGTGGAATTGATCGAGGATCTTCCGGAAGACGCCGAGATTTCGTTCTATGAGCAGGGCGAATATGTCGACCTTTGTGCCGGTCCTCATTTGATGAGTACCAAGCCGCTCAAAGCGATGAAATTAATATCCTCCTCCGGAGCTTACTGGAGAGGAAATGAGAAAAATAAAATGCTGACCCGTATTTACGGAACTGCATTTACGAAAAAAGCAGATTTGGATGCGCATTTGGAACATTTGGCTGACATCAAAAAGCGCGACCACAATAAACTCGGACGTGAGATGGAATTATTTACCACGGTAGATGTCATTGGACAGGGGCTTCCGCTCATTATGCCAAACGGTGTGAAAATGATTCAGAGAATGCAGCGCTGGATCGAGGACGAGGAGACCAAACGCGGCTATATGAGAACGAAGACACCGCTTATGGCAAAATCCGATCTGTACAAGATTTCCGGACATTGGGATCATTACAAAGAAGGAATGTTCGTCCTTGGGGACGAGGACAAAGACAAAGAGGTATTTGCACTTCGTCCGATGACTTGTCCGTTCCAGTATTATGTGTATAAAGCAAGCCAGAAATCTTACCGCGATCTTCCTTGCCGCTATGGTGAGACTTCGACCTTGTTCCGTAACGAGGATTCGGGTGAAATGCATGGCTTGACACGTGTACGCCAGTTTACGATTTCCGAGGGACATTTGATCGTCCGCCCGGATCAGATGGTAAAAGAATTTAAAGATTGTATCGCATTGGCGCAGTATTGTCTGCAGACACTCGGTCTGGAAGAAGATGTAACCTACCATTTGTCCAAATGGGATCCGGAAAATCCGGAAAAATATATCGGCGAGCCGGAAGTTTGGAATGAGACAGAGGAAGATATCCGAAATATTCTGAACGAATTGAACATTCCATTTACCGAAGATGTCGGAGAGGCTGCGTTCTATGGACCAAAAGTAGACATTAACGCCAAAAATGTATATGGAAAAGAAGATACCATGATCACAATTCAGTGGGATGCTCTTCTTGCTGATCAGTTTGACATGTATTATATTGATGAGAAAGGCGACAAAGTTCGTCCTTACATCATTCACAGAACTTCGATCGGATGCTACGAGAGAACATTGGCATGGCTGATCGAAAAATACGCCGGTATGTTCCCGACATGGCTTTGCCCGGAGCAGGTTCGTGTGCTTCCTATTTCTGAGAAATATGCGGATTATGCGGAAAATGTCTGCCAAAAATTGACAGCCAATGGCGTGGATGCTACAGTGGATAATCGATCCGAGAAAATCGGATTTAAAATCCGAGAAGCGCGTCTGCAGCGTATTCCATACATGCTCATCGTAGGCCAGAAAGAGCAGGAGGAAAACAAAGTGTCGCTTCGAAGCCGATATAAAGGTGACGAAGGACAGGTGGCACTGGATGACTTTATCGCGGATATCACGGAAGAGATCCGTACCAAAGAGATCCGCAAGATCGAAGTAAGCGAAGAAAAATAATCGGAAAGGGAGGAATCTATGGAGACAAAAAAGATAAATGGAAAAGCGGTCGTATCGCTGATCCTTTCCTGTCTTTCTGTGTTGTGCTGTTTTGCCTGGTACCTTGCCATCATTGTTGGAATGATTGGCGTGGTACTGGGAATTATCGCATATCGTGAGTCGGAAGGCGGCCAGCGGGATCTGGCAATCGCAGGAATTATTGTAGGGGCAGTCGGAATGTCACTTGGAATCGTTTCGGCGGTGCTTTACATCATGCTCACGAGTGGTCCGGCAGACAGCCTTCAGACGACACCGGTATCCCCATCTGCGATCGGGGTGCCATCAGCAAGCCCGGAACCATCAGCATTTCCGGAGGACGGCAGTGGTTCAATGATGTTTGCATTGCGCAGACTGTGGATGTGGTTTTAAAATAGAAGGAGGAAAATTATGGAAGAAAATGAACAGAGCACCGTTGTACAGAGCCAGAAGAAAGGCTTTGGAATCGCAGGACTTGTCCTTGGAATCCTTTCCATTCTCTGTTGTATGTGCATGGGAGCAGGACTGATTTTTTGTATCATCGGTGGAATTTTTTCCATCATTAGCGTAGTAAAGGGAAGTGGAACCGGAAGAACGCTCGGGATTATTGGCCTTGTGGTGAATATTTTAGGGCTTCTTCTGAACGCATTTATGATCATTTCTTTTGCGATGATGATTGATTGGTCTCACGTTACAATGGAAAATCTGCAATCCATCAATAACATTGATCCAAACAATGAAAGCGAAGTAATGCAGTGGATGCAGCAGTTTTTCCGCGTCGACATTTCATCGTATACAACCTATTGATAACAAAGTAACTATTCAGGATCACTGTATGGAAATCAATGAATCGTCGTGCTTGCACGTAAGAGACGTTGATTTCCATACAGTGATCCTAATAGGGCTCCCCTCCACATATGAGCATTTTTAGCCTTGTCAAAGGCGGGAAAAGAACACGAAGTGTTCGAAATGTGAATGTGTGGGAGGGGCGCCTGAATAGTTACATAACAAAAATGGCGGCTCTCATAGGAGGGCCGCTATTATTTTGACGATCCATTGCACCAAAATGAGGATTACCGCCAAATAAACATATTCTAACCGGAAAGAAAGAGCGTGAAACCGCAAATTTGTTTTCCTGCGGAGAATCCGTTCCATCGTCTGCGTCACCATAAAAATGACATAGAGAAGAAAGCAGAACGGGACGACCGGATGATACAAGAACGAATGAATCAGGTCGCCTTTTAAAAGGGAGACAAAGGCACGCGTCCCGCCGCATCCCGGACAGGGAAGACCGGTGACAAAATGAAACAGGCAGGGAGGCAGCCAGTGGGTCGGATGGATCCATCCGATATTGTAAAAAAGTGCAAGAACGGTAAAAGGGATAAGCAGAAGCCATCCTACAAAGAACAAAATGTCGTTGGCAGAATGTCTTCTGCCGGCGTGGCTTTGAATCGTTGAAAACATAAAATCTCTCCTTTGCAGAAAAGTATAGCAAATAAAGTGAAGAACTGTCAATCAATAAATAGTGCAGCACGATCATTTTGCGCCAGATATATCAATTTATTGACAAAATAACACAATGCATTTTTGGAAGAAATGATGTAAAATTAAAATAATTTTAGATCGCTGAAAAAGCAGAAGGAGGACACCATGAATCAATCAAAGAAGAAAGTGCTTGCAGTTCTGATGGTAGCCTCAATGGCAATTCCTACGGGGATGTCTCCTGTATCAGATGCGGCAAAAAAAAGTCAAATTTAACAAAACCAATATTACAGTTAAAGTTGGCAAAAAGGCAAAAGTCACATTGAAAAATGCGGCAAAAAAAGCAAAGGTAACTTGGAAGATCTCCAATAAGAAAGTTATCAAACTTACCAAAAAGAGCAAAAAATATGCGGTAGTGAAAGGCGTAAAAAAAGGAACAACAACGCTGAAAGCGACGTATAAAAAAGGGAAGGTGAAGAAAATTTTAAAATGCAAAGTTAAAGTGGAAAAAGACGCAGCGAAAACGACAGCTTCAGTGGCTCCGGGAACATCAGCGCCAACACAACCTGCAACACCAGCAACACCAGCAACATCTGCAACGCCAACGCAGTCTGCAGCAGCACCAACGCAGTCTGCAGCAGCATCAACAGAAATGCCAACAACGGTGCCTACAACAGCACCATCATTGATAAAAGTTGCTCCAAAAGTGGACAGTAAAGAAGCATACAGTTACTTCAATGACTATACCCTTGGTTATGATACCAAAGAAGAGAAAGTTGTTGCTTACAAAAATGGTGCGCAGATGTCCTTGGAAGAGGCAGGTGCCAAAGTATATGACAATTTTGGTGACAATGTATTTGAACAGCAGACCGCTTCCAATAATTGGGACACGCCGGCGATCAAATTGACAGCACCATTGCAGTATACAACAGCAGACGGAACAGTACATGATATTGACAGTATGCTGACAAACTTTGATTTCATCGCTGATCCAACGGCACTGGATAACTCAGATGTTGATGGAAAATTATATGTATATGGAACCAATGAAGGATTTGATTATGCAGATGGAAAATTGGCAGCAAACTCTTACAGTAATCATTCCTTGAGCATTCTTTCCACATCCGATATGGTAAACTGGACTGATGAAGGTCTTATGGATAATGGAAACCTTACGAATCTTCCGGATTCTGCACTTGCGAAGAACAAAGTGACAAATAAATGGACAACAAAGGCATGGGCACCATCTGCATTGAAGATTGATGGTGACGGTGACGGCGAGGATGAATATTACGTATTTTATACCGATGGTGGTGGCGTTGGGTATGTACGTGGAGACTCACCGGTTGGACCATGGTATGATGATCTTGGAAAGAAATTATTTACTTCCCAGTCTGAGGGATGCAGCAGCGTAAAATGGTGCTTTGACCCGGCAGTTCTTGCGGATGACAAAGGCAACGCTTATGTATACTTTGGCGGTGGAAATGATGAAGAAAAATACGTTCAGACCGGACGTGTATGTAAATTGAAATTCGAAAAGGGTACCGGAAAAGTATCATCGGATGGTGTGCCACAGATTCTGGACACATTCTGCTTCTTTGAAGACGGAGAGATCAACCAGATTGACGGCAAATATATCTATTCTTATTGTACAAACTGGGATGTAAAGAAAGATACACCATATGTAGGTGCAGTACAGATTGCAGCATATATTTCTTCCGATCCGATGAACATCGCGTTCTTCCCGGATAAAGTAGGGCAGACCAAATATACAGATGACAAGGGAGTTGCTCATAATTTCCTTGGAACAATTCTTGATAACCCAAGTAAACTGTATGGTGAGACATATAACAACCATCATCATATGCAGAATTTTAAGGGACACAACTACATCTTCTATCACTCAACAGCGTTGAGCAATACGTTGTATCGTGACAGCAAGCAGTATCGTAACCTTCATGTCAACGAGATTGATATTGACATGGATAAAGAGACTATCGATATTAAGCCTTCTTACCAAGGCGCAAAACAGCTTGAAAACTTCAATCCATACACCAATCAGGATGGAAGTGTAAGATATGTTAATGCAACAACAGCTTCTAAGAGTGCCGGTGTGAAATCACTGCGTGATGACCGCACAGTAATGCAGTCTTACAATGGTTCACCGATGGTATTGGATCAGATTAATACCGGTGACTGGACAAAGATCAGTGGAGTAGACTTTGGCGCAAACGGACTTAAGAGCATTAGTGCAGAAATTGCAGCAGCAAATGACGAAGGACAGATTGAAGTTTATCTTGATGATCCAACCGTACCTGCAAACCGCATTGCGCGCATTGGCCTTCTTGATACCAAGAAACTTTATGCATTCAGTACAGCAGATATTGAAAAAGAAGTAACAGGTGTACATGACGTATACTTTGTATTCCGTGGTACTGGTTATAACGTAGCATCTTGGGCATTCTCTGAAAAAGACACACCGGAGCTCCCAGACCTTTCAGCAAGACCAACTGTTGCTCCAATTCCAACAATGAATCCAAACCTTGTGACAGGATGGAATGCAGACAAAACGGAATACGCTATTCCAATCACAGAAGAAAATGTTGAGGCAGAAGGGGGAGCAAGTGCAGAAGTAGATATGTATAACGGACAGGCATCCCTTACTTACAACGGACAGTATCCGGGCGTGTGGTTCAATATGCCGGAAGAATTGACAGATACAAAATTTTCGTCGATTGAGATCAAATACGATCGTCTTGGCACGGAAGATAAATTTGGATGCGCTTCACGATACAAAGACGCTCAGGATAAGGATGTTGAAATACAGTGGGCAGGAACAGATGCACCATTTAATCCGTTAGAACATTCAAAAGTGATTGAGCTGAATAAAGAGAAAGAATTATATCGGTTCAAAATCTTTGGTGATGGTGCCGATGAGGCAGGATTTATTATCAAAGCAGTTATTTTGAAACGATAAACAAAATATAGTTTAGAGGATTATGGTACTATTGTAAAACAAAAGCCGCCGCACGGGTGTTACCCGGTGTGGCGGCTTTTAAAATGGTGCGCCCGGCGGCGCATATTTCGTTATATATAATGTTTATAATTCTTTGCTTTAAGGTGTCAAACTTTTCGAAAATAAGCGGGATTGTCAAGAAGCAGCATTGGTGGTATAATACAATAAGTAAGTAGGTATGCAAAGTTATGGAAATGGAGGAAAATATATGAGTAAATTTGGACTACGTAAACTGGGATTTGGAATATTGTTATTTGGCATGGCGGTGTGCTGCTATACGGCTTCGCCTGTAAAGGCGGCGGAAACGGATGTGCCGATCGATAATAAGACATTTCCGGATGCCACATTTTTGAAATATGTTGGTAGATTTGATAAAAGCGGCGATGGAAGATTGTCAGAAAGTGAGAGAAACGCAGTAAAGGAAATCGTTGTAAATGTTGATCCTTTCAGCAGTCAAACCAAAATCACCTCTCTTGCAGGGATTGAGTATTTTCCAAATTTAACGGTATTAGAATGCGAAAGTAACAGTCTGGCCGGTTTAGATGTGACGAAAAATAAAAAGCTGCAGGAATTGAATTGTGATAAGAATAACTTGCAAAGTTTAGATGTAAGTCAGAATACGGAATTAATCAAGTTACAGTGCAGGTATAATCAATTGCCGGGTCTGGATGTGACAAAGAATACAAACCTGCAGAAATTATGGATTTATGAAAATCAAATCTCAAGTATTGATTTGAGTAAGAATACAGAATTGGTGGAGCTGACATGTGGAAACAATCCGCTGACGAGTTTAGATGTAAGTCAGAATACGAAATTAGAAGGTTTGCATGTGTATAATACACAAGTGACAGCTTTGGATCTCAGCAATATGACAAATCTGACTACGCTGGCGTGCTATAACAATAACCTGACGAGTTTAAATATAAGTGGAGATACTGCATTAAAAACACTAAGCTGCTATCAGAACAGATTGACAAGTCTGGATATAGGTGATAGTTCGGAATTAACCGACGTATCATGTAGTCAAAATGGGATCACAGAGCTGGATCTAAGTCAAAATACGCAGCTGGAGAACTTGCATTGCGCAAATAATAGTTTAACGACTCTGGATGTCAGCAAGAATCTGAACATAACGAGTTTAGATTGTGGAAGTAACAAGTTGACTACACTGGACTTAAGAACTAATACAAAACTTGAATATTTGCGTTGTGTATATAATAAATTGACAAGTCTGGATGTCAGTGCCAATACGGCATTGCAATCTTTATATACTTCACATAATACATCCCTCAAGAGCCTTGATGTGAGTAAGAATCCGGAATTGGTTAATTTGGTCTGCGAAAATAATGGATTGACAAGTCTGGATGTCAGTGCCAATACAAAGCTGTATATGCTGCAATGTTCGAGTAATAAATTGAAAAGTCTTGATGTGAGTAAAAATCAGAGTCTTAGCACGTTGGACTGTAATGATAATGAGATTGATGGTCTGGATATCAGACAAAATACAAGCTTGTCTTCCATGAATTTTCCATTAATCCGATCAAGGTATTAAAAGTAACAGACAAGTATTCGGATAGAAATTTGGAAGGCAATATTATGATGTACGATACCGTTGAGATCGATATGGGACAGATTTCCGGCTGGGACGTAAATAGTATATCAAATATAACCGGCGCAACATTGGCGGACAATGTTTTGGTATTTGATCCGATGGCAGAAGAAGTTACTTATACTTATGACTGCGGATACAATTGTATCATGACTGTACATTTGTATATTAGATTGAATCAGTATCAGATAACCTATGAGTTAGATGGTGGAACAAATGCGGCAGCAAACCCGGCATCCTATTATCCGCTTCCGACAGCGACGGCATTGCAGGAACCGGTAAAAGCGGGCTGTACCTTTGATGGCTGGTATACGGATGCGGCATTTACATCAAGGATAACCGAGATACCGAAGGGACATGTTGGTAATATGACACTCTATGCAAAATGGACAAAGGTGGCGAAACCGAGTCCAAGCCCGACGCCGACAACTCCGGCCACGCCAAGCCCAACGCCGACGACCCCGACCACACCAAGTCCAACGCCGACGACCCCGGCTACGCCAAGCCCAACGCCGACAACTCCGGCAGCGCCAAGCCCAACGCCGACGACCCCGGTCACGCCAAGCCCAACGCCGACAACCCCGGCCACGCCAAGCCCGACACCGACAACTCCGGCAGCGCCAAGCCCGACACCGACAACTCCGACACAGAGTGCAACGCCTGCACCAACACAGCAGCCGACCGCACAACCGACACAGAAACCGACGGAAGCACCGGTAGAGGAAGGGAACGAAGAAGGAACATTTATTAAAGACAGTCAGGGATCGACGTTCAAAATAACGAATGCGGATTCGGAAAATCCGGAAGTGCAGTATGAGGCACCTGCAAAAAATGCCAAAGGAAAAGTAAAAGTTCCGGCATTTGTAAAAGTGAATGGAGTGACCTACCAAGTGACATCTGTTTCCGGTAAAGCATTTAAGGGAAATAGTAAAGTTACTAAGATCATAATCGGAAAGAATGTTACAAAAATTGGGAAAAAGGCGTTTTCCAAATGTAAGAAGCTGAAATTGCTTGTCATTAAGTCGCGTAAGCTGAAGACAAAGAATGTTGCGAAGAACGCATTTAAGGGCATCACAAAGAAAACGACCGTGAAAGTGCCGAAATCGAAGATTAAGGCATACCGCAAACTGCTGCGGAAAAAAGGACTCAGCAGTAAAGTGAAAGCCATAAAACGAGTTTATAGTTCGCAGGAAGTGTAATAATTGAGAAAATCGTTGTCAAGTGATGGAAACTTATGGTCTGCCAATGATAGAACAGTCTTATTGCATAAAACTCGATATTTATAAATCACACTGCTTCGCAGTGAGGGGTTGTCGCACTAAGTGATTAGTGTGGCAGCCCCTTCTAATGCAAACTGCGTCCTGCCGCCGAGGTGAAGCCGAGGGACGCTGCTTTGTCGAGGGGGCACTGCCTTTCTGGCATTACGGTCAAATCCTAGGTTTTTCTTCTAGTTGTACCGTAATTTCTTCCTCTTTTTTGCCACTTTTTTACAATTTTTGTTTTTTTACGGTATTTTGCCTTGTTTCACGCAGAATAATACCGTAATAATTTCCGCTTTTTTACAACTGTTTCCTATTATTTACAAATTTTACGGTAAAACCGCGTTCTGTAAAAAACTTTTTACCGTAATTCTTTTTGAGCGACTTCCCCTCCACGCAGACAGTTATGCAATTGCGACTTATTTTTCTAAAAGTAATGGAAAAACCCCTTGACACCCACCAAAATCCATGATATGATAACAAAGGTACAAAAAGCAGAGTTATCCACTCTCACCTTGCCGCAATTGCGCGCGCAATGGTCAAACCAATTTTTTCATACATTTGAATGAAGAATTTCTGTGGATAGCTGGCTTTAAAAACAGTTATCTTTTTTTATTTCATTTGGAGGTGCGAATCATCAGCGAATTAATGATTAATGAGCAGATCCGTGACAAAGAAGTCCGCGTGATCGGCCAGGACGGAGAACAGCTTGGAATTATGTCAGCCAAAGAGGCTTATTTGATGGCAAAAAATGCAGAACTTGATCTGGTTAAAATTGCCCCGGGTGCCAAACCACCGGTATGCAAGATTATCAATTACGGAAAATACCGTTATGAGCAGGCTAGACGTGAAAAGGAAGCAAAGAAAAAACAAAAAACCATCGATGTGAAAGAAATTCGTCTTTCACCAAACATTGATACTAACGATTTGAATACCAAATCCAATCAGGCTCGTAAATTCTTGTCCAAGGGAGACAAAGTGAAAGTTACGCTTCGTTTCCGCGGCCGTGAGATGGCGCATAAGGATGTTGGTCGTGAAGTGCTGAACGCATTTTTTGAGAAATTGGAAGATGTGGCAGTTATCGACAAAGATCCGAAGATGGAAGGAAGAAGCATGATCATGTTTTTAACAGCCGCAAAATAATGATAGAGCATTTGGCACTATCAAATATAAATGGAGGAAATACATTATGGCAAATCAGAAAATGAAAACAAAAAGAGCCGCTGCAAAGCGATTCAAAGTAACTGGAACAGGTAAACTGGTTCGTAATAAGGCATACAAAAGCCACATTTTGACAAAGAAAACAACAAAGAGAAAAAGAAATCTCAGAAAATCTACTTTGGTTGATGAGACAAACGTTAAGACAATGAAGAAGATTATGCCTTACGCATAATGATGGGTTACTTGAACGCAATTAGGAGGTAAATAGAAATGGCTAGAATTAAAGGCGGATTAAACGCAAAGAAAAAACATAAAAGAGTTTTGAAATTAGCAAAGGGTTACAGAGGCGCTAGATCTAAACAGTATCGTGTTGCAAAACAGTCTGTTATGCGTGCTTTGGAGACATCTTATACAGGTAGAAAACAGAGAAAAAGACAGTTCAGACAGCTTTGGATCGCTCGTATCAACGCAGCAGCCCGCATCAATGGACTTTCTTACAGCAAATTCATGCATGGCTTGAAACTTGCAAGCGTTGATGTGAACCGCAAGATGCTTTCTGAGATGGCTATCAGCGATCCGGAAGGATTTGCTACATTGGTAGAAGTTGCGAAAAGCAAACTTGCATAAGACAGAACAATAACAATGAATCATAAGGGTACTTCAGATATTGAGGTGCCCTTTCTATTTGACTTAAGGGGGAAATGACATGGCATCGCAAAAAAATAAAAAACAACTGGTATGGCTTCTTTTGACAGCTTTATTTTTCACGCAAATGCCTGCAAATGAGGCAAAAGCGCAGACGACACTTCCATCCGGGACACCATATCCTGCAGTCTCATCCGCGCCGTCGCAAATTCCGACTACAACTGTAGAACCAAATATGCCATTATATACACCAGCCGGCATATCTCCGACGCCATCTGCCGATGTGCTTCCTTCGACGACACCGACTGTCACGCCGGCAGCGACGTCATTTACCCTGTTAAATAAAAATGTCTCGAAGCATGTCAGCAAAAAGAAAGTGCAATATCAGATCCATTCGTATGTGACGGACACTGTGGCGTTGAAAACATCATTGAAAGCCACATTTGAACCGATTGGCGAGACCGTTTCGCTGTGCCGCCGCGGAATATTGAAAATAGAAAAAAACGGACAGGTAAAATGCTTGAAAAAAGGGCAGTCCAAAGCACAGAACTGCCAGATAAAGGTGACAGAAGCAGAGGGAGAGCGAATCTTTACCGTAAAAATCCGATTTGACAAGAAACTGGAAAATAAAGGGAAAAATGCGGAGCTTGTGTATCAGGGAAAACAGGCCCGGATACGCACAAATTATAAAATGAGCCGTTTGACATTGACCTCCTCCAACAAAAAAGCAGCGACCGTTGATAAAAAGGGAAAGATTACGGCGCGCAAAAAAGGAAAGACGACCATAAGTGTAAAAGTCAAAGGCTCTGAAAAAAATGAGATTAAAATACGTATCACGGTAAAAGAGGAGCCGTGGATCGTCAATGTCAAAGACAGCAAGTATACGTATGAGGACATGACGTCAGATCTCAGAAAACTTGCGTGGAAATACCGAGGGAAAGCCTCTTTGCAGAATATCGGAACCAGCGAAGACGGGCGTGCGATCTGGTGCCTCCGCATCGGAAGTCCGTATGCTTCCAAAAAATATTTGATCAATGGTGGAATTCATGCGAGAGAATGGCTCAACTGCCAGATGCTCACACACAAAAGTGAAGAAATTTTGCGGGAATACGCGGATTACAAGAGTGCGCTTAAAGGGAAATGCATTTATATCATTCCGATGATCAATCCGGACGGCGTAACCATTTCCCAATTTGGTTTTGATGCCATCCGCAATCCCAAACTGCGGAAAATCTGTAAAAAGACGAAAAATTCCGCACGGACATGGAAAGGCAACGCCCGTGGGGTAAACTTAAACTTTAACTGTCCGGGCGGCTGGAATAAAAAAGGAAAATCAAAAAAGGCGGACGGACTTTCTTATCCGGGGAAAAAGGCGGCATCCGAAAAGGAAACCCGTGTGATGATGAACTTTGTCAATCGTAATTCGGGCTGGAAGGCATCCTTGAACTATCATTCCACCGGAAGTATTCTTTATTGGAACTACAATGTAGAATCCGAGGCATCGCTCTATGAACGCCAAAAAAACCTTGCGACCAAGGTGAATGGATTTACACACTACCGCCTGATGCCCAAATCCATCAGTACCGATCCGAACGGTGGATTTGGGGACTGGCTCATTTACAATAAGAAAATACCGAATGTGACCGTGGAAACCGGCTCTGTCATGGCGCCGCTGCCACATTCCCAGATGAAAAAAATACAGAAGGAAAATAGCAAACTTTTGAGTTGGTTTGTAAAACAATAAATGCCAAAAAGGTCAAAAAGACCGCCTTATACATCATGGATTTTGTTACCGGATATTGGTAAACTATTTGTAACTATAAAATATTGTGATGTATGTAAGGAGGTTTACGAAATGAACAAAAAAATGTTTACAAAGACAACAGCTATGCTCTTGGCAGCGGCTGTCGTGGCGTCGGGAATTCCGGCAAATGAAACGGAAGCTGCCAAAAAGCCGAAACTCAGCAAGACAAAAATTTCAGTTCGGGTTGGAGGCAGCAAAAAAGTTACGATTAAAAATGCCAAAAAAATCAAATGTAAAATGAAAGCAAAGGCAAAGAAAGTCGTAAAGATCACGAAAAAATCTGCGAAAGGTCTTACGGTAAAAGGGCTTAAAGCAGGAAAAGCGAAAATTACTGTGACCATGATCAATGGGAAAAAGAGAGTGAAAAAGACTCTCGTTGTTACGGTAAAATCTGTAAAAGCGCCGGAAGCAAGCAAAGCACCGGAAGCAAGTAAAGCGCCGGGAGCAAGCAAGGCACCGGAAGCAAGCAAGGCACCGGAAACAAGCAAGGCACCGGAGACAAGCAAGGCACCGGAAACGAGCAAGGCACCGGAGACAAGCAAGGCACCGGAGACAAGCAAGGCACCGGAGACAAGTAAGGCACCGGAAGAAAGCAAGGCACCGGAGACAAGTAAGGCACCGGAAACGAGTCAGACACCGACAGAAGCACCGAAAGCACTTGTGATTGAAGGGGATGCCCTTGGAGAAAGCGCAGACTTTACGTATAAGGCAAATGGGGCGGCGCAGTATCAGTCTGTTGGTGTTTTTGAGATTGACAAAACAAGTCTAACAAAAGACAGCACCATTACATTGACATATGAAGCAAAAGAAGGGGATACAGACGTTGCTGACAGCCAGAAGTTTAATGTGGGGCTGAAAACAGGAGATAAATGGAATTCACCGGCGGTTTGTGATGTATATGACCAGTCAGGTGGAAAGATTGAGATCTCTATGGATAGCACAAAAATGGAGAAAATCAATGCCGGAGAGAAATTGTACATGCATGTTTCCACCGCGACAGCCGGTTTCAAAGGAACCTTTACATATACAAGTGTAAAAGCCGGTACGGAAAGTCTTGTAAAAGAACTTCCTTCTGCTTATACCTATGTGGAAAACGGATTGAATCAATACGCAGCAACGGCAAAAGTAAATCTGCCGGCAGACGTTGATTTTAGTAAATACAAAACTTGCCGCATTGACTTTACGGCGTCGGATCTTTCTTTTGAATTCCACGGAATCGTGGGTCATAAAGTGAACGGAGCGGAAGTGACGGATCCACAGTATGGCACAGTATCCAAGGGAATGTTCCAGATTACATTGAATAATGTATTGAAAGAGAACGGGACAGATCCGTTTGTCGTTATCAATGCCGGAAAAGCCGGTTATGCGGGGAAAGTTAAAATCTTGCGTGTGGCACTTTTACCGGAAGGACAGACGGTGCCGGATATTACAATTGAGCCGATTGCGCCTGCTGAAACACCGAAACCATCCGAACCGGAGCCGGGCATAGAGACACCGGGAGCAGATACGTCAAACGTCGAAACAGACGATGTTACGAAGCGGGAAGAGACAAAATTGGTTCTGGAAGGCAGTGCCCTTGGAGAAGGAGCTTCTTTTGCTTACGTGCCAAATGGATTCGCTCAGTATAGTTCGATGGGAGTCTTTGAAATTGATAAGACAAAATTATCTGCCGGATGTAAAATTGTATTGAATTATACAGCTGTGGAGGGCGATACGGATGTTGCAGCCACACAGGGATTCAATATTGGATTAAAAACGGGAGATCAATGGAATTCGCCGGCTGTTCTGGATGCCTATGGAAAAACCGGAGGAAGTGTTGAGATAGAAGTAAATGATGCAGCTTTTGCCAAAATTGGAGCAGAGGATAAAGTGTATATGCATGTTTCTACAGCAACAGCAGGATTCAAAGGCACATTTACCTATAAGTCCATTATGGTAGGAGATGACAGCTTAGTGAACACACTTCCAAAGGCTGTAAGCTATGTAGAAAGCGGCATGTCTCAGTATGCGCCTACAGCAAAAGTGTTATTGCCGGAAGATATCGATTTTTCAAAATACAGCACTTGCCGAATTGAATTTACGGCATCGGATCCAACATTTGAGTTCCATGGAATTGTGGGACACAAAGTAGAGGGCAAAGAAGTGGCAGATCCGAAATATGGCGTGAACGAAGAAGGCGTATTTGTTGTAAATCTTGATAAAGTCAAAGAGGCAGCGGGAACCAATCCTTATGTTGTTATCAATGCCGGAAAAGCCGGATATGCCGGAAGTGTTACAATAACAAAAATTATTTTTGAAAAATAATTAACAAAAATCAAAAAAATCCTTGACAGAAGGAGAATTATTTGATACAATAGTCAAGCAGTCAAGTCGTGGACGCGGCTTGACTGTGGTATGCGGAGTTGCTGGAATTGGCAGACAGGCATGACTAAGGATCATGTGTCTCAAAGACGTGTGGGTTCAAGTCCCATACTCCGCACGAAGGAGCAAATGCATTATGTGTTTGCTCTTTTTTTGTAGGTACAATGAAAATGAAAGGAAGGGAAAGAAATGAAATTACGAGTATTGGCAGCAGGTTTGATCCTGGGAGTAATGATGACCGGAGGAGTGACACAGGCGGCGACAAAAGACGGACAGAAAGTGGTGGCAATCGATGCCGGACATCAGCTGCGCGGAAACAGTTCGTTGGAGCCAAACGGCCCGGGCTCTTCGACGAAAAAAGCAAAGGTAACATCCGGGACATCGGGAAAAGCAAGCGGACTTGGTGAATATCAGCTGAATCTGCAGGTGGCGAAAAAAGTAAAGAAAGAGCTGGTGGCGAGAGGCTATAAAGTAGTCATGGTGCGCACAAAGCACAATGTCAACATTTCCAACGTAGAGCGTGCAAAAGTGGCAAATGCGGCAAAGGCAGATGCATTTATCCGCATTCATGCGAACTCTTCGGAAAGCACTTCGGTAAGCGGTGCATTGTCAATCGCTCCGACAGGAAACAACAAATATATGTCGAAAAAGGTGCGCAAAGCCAGCCAGAAATTTTCTAAGAAAATGATTCGGAAATATTGTGCGGCGACAGGTGCCAAAAACCGCGGAGTAATGTACACCGACACGATGACGGGCATCAATTGGTGCAAAGTCCCTGTTACGATTATTGAGATGGGATTTATGAGCAACCGCGCCGAAGACCTGAAAATGGCATCTGCTTCTTATCAGAAAAAGATGGTAAAAGGAATTGCCGATGGTGTCGATGCCTTTTTGAAATAAAAAGCCTGGGAGAATAAAGTGTAAAAATTGTGTAAAATGCACAAAAAAGATTGACTTTTCGAAAAAAACTTGTTAATATTGAACCATGAAAGGCGATTGTAGCAGCAGTCGCTTTTCTAATCTGTATTCTGGGTGATTTGGAGAAAAATAGTACGTTTTATTGTAGGTAATAGTATGATAATGGTCGGAGTACAATTTTGGAAAACCAAATTGGAGGAATACGCATGGAAAAAGCAAGAAAAAGTCAACAAACAAAGTGGCTGGTAGTTCTTTTGATCACTGCGATGATAGTCGCATTGTGCACGCCGGCCGAACAAAGTGAAGCAGCAAAGAAACCGAGATTATCTAAGAAAACAGTCGTTCTGACTGTTGGAAAATCCAAAAAAGTCAAAGTAAAATATGTCAATAAAAAGACAAAGATTACATGGAAAAGCAAGAATAAAAAAATTGCAACGGTTAGCAAAACCGGAAAGATAACGGCGAAGAAAAAAGGAAAAACCTATGTTACGAGCCGTTTTCGTTATCGTGGAAAGAAATATGTTTTAAAATGCCGTGTGACGGTAAAAAAAGCAGCAAGTATTTCGACGAAAGAACCGAATGCGACGGAAACGAAAACACCAAATACAGTGCCTAGCATAGCACCAAGCACGCAGCCGAGTGCAGTTCCGAGCATGCAGCCGAGTGCACAGCCAAGTGTGATACCGAGCGAACAACCATCTGCACAGCCGAGTGTGAAGCCGAGTGTGAAGCCGAGCGAACAACCATCTGCACAGCCGAGCGTGAAGCCGAGCGAACAACCATCTGCACAGCCGAGTGAGAAACCACCAATCGGTCCGACCGTGGCACCAAGCAGCGTTCCGACAGCAGAGCCAAGTGTGGCACCGAGCGCGCAGCCAAGTACACAGCCAAGCAGTGAGCCAACAAAAGTGCCGGGGACACCGATTCCGGCAGAAGAAGGAAAAGCACTCTCACTTGATTTTGAGGATGGAAAAAATACGTATGTGACCGGGCGGCAAGGAAAAGAAACATTGACCGTTACAGAGGGCGGTTACAATGATAACTATTGCCTAAAAGTATCGAATCGCGAGAAAAACTGGGCCGGTCCGCAGATTGACGTGACTTATAATGTAACGGATTATACTACATATACGATAGAAGCTTATGTCAAACATCAGGCTGGTGGTGACCGCATGATCAATTGCATGTGGCAGGCAGAGGACTTTGCCGGAAACATCACATATACGACGATTCAGTCATTGAAAGTGCCTACCGGAAATTGGAAGAAAATACAAGCGACGGTGGTAGCACCGGGAGATGTGAAACAGCTTCATATGTATTTTGAGATGCAAAACTATCAAAGTGAATTTTACGTGGACAATATTTCCATAACGGAAAAACATCTTGATTTGGACAAAGTGCTTGCGACAGAAAGCCTGAGTGAAGCGTACAGCAAACAATTCCCGATGGGATGTGAAGTGTACAGTTATAATTTGAAAAATGATGAAATATTACAGTTTATTAAACATCATTATACCAGAGTGACATTTGGCGATGAATTGAAACCGGAAAGCCTTTTGAATCAGGAAAAATCCAAGGCTTCCGCAGATGGCATGCCGGTGATAAACACCGATATTATCGATAAATGTTTAAGTCTTGCGCAGGCAAATAATCTGCAAGTGCGTTTCCATACATTGGTTTGGTATTCACAGACGCCAGATTGGTATTTTTGTGAAGGCTACGAGGCCCAATACGATGGAAATGGCACGGCAAAGACAAATATTACCAATCTAGTAGATGAAGAAACAATGTTACAGCGTATGCAGAGCTATATCACGCAGATTATTCAATACACAGAGACGAAATATCCGGGTGTGGTATATGCGTATGATGTTGTCAATGAGGTGATCAATGACAATGGCTGTAAGCTGAGAACAGGTACAAAGAGTCTTTATGGAGCGATTTTTGGCGAAGAGGACAATACTTACATTACGAAAGCGTTTGAATATGCAAGAGCAGCTCAGACAGCGGCCGGATCCGGCGCAAAGTTGTTCTACAATGATTATGTAGGCATGGCGTCTCCGGGACAGATGAAAGCTGTGGTAAAATATCTGGCAGATGCCAAGGCAGCAGGTACGATCGACGGTTTGGGAATGCAGGCGCATCAGACAAACTTGAATGTCAGCGATGGCGACAATATTAAAAATGCGTTGAATTTGTTTAAGCAAAATGGCTATGAGGTGCAGATTACGGAACTTGATTTTGCGAGCAAAGACAATTCCGAATCCGGACAGGAAACGTTAGCAAATGCATATTCTAAATTTATGAATATAGTGCTTACGCAGAAAAATAGTAACAATGTTAATGTAAGCGGTGTTACATTCTGGAATCTGACCGATTTGGATACCTGGTTAAACACGCAAAAGGATGATGGACCGTATTACCCATCTCTGTTTGATGAAAATTATATGCCAAAAGCAGCATTTACGGCATTGATCAATTTGGTAAAAGGAACGACGCCAACGGCGACACCGACGGCAACACCTGCCACGGTGCCAACAGCAACCCCGACTACAGTGCCAACGGCGACACCAAGTACGGAACCAACGGCAGAACCAAGTACAGAACCGACAGCGGAGCCAACGGCAGTACCGACAACAGAGCCGGAACCGGAAAAACCAGAGACAACAAAGACTCTGGATCTTTTGGAAGGAAATATTTTGATTGAGGAAGATGGCTATACGATTGGTGACGGCGAGAAACAGAGTTACACTGGGGCGTATACAATTAGCGGAAACAGCACATCGACGACAAATTCGATTACGGTTTCCGGTGGAACGCATACAATCGTACTTGACAATGTTATCATTACGACGGCGGCAGGAAGTCCGATCACTCTTACGAATAAAGCAAAGGTGAATTTGCAGCTGAGTGGAACGACGACATTGAATTCGCCGGCGAAGAAAGCATGTATTGAAGTGCCGAAAGGGTGTGAACTTTCTCTGAGTGGTACAGGAAAACTTTTTGCGATGGGTGGACAGTCTGCCGCAGCTATCGGTGCATCAGGAAGTGACAAGGATGCAGATGCGGGAACACTCGGAAAAATTGTTATCTACAGTGGAACGATTGTTGCCAAAGGTGGGAGAAATGGAGCTGGTATCGGTGATGGACAGTGCGGACGCGGTGGTGGAAAAATCATCGTTTATGGTGGTGATATTTACGCGCAGTCCGGTGGAAATGGAGCCGGTATCGGTGCAGGAGGATCTGAAGCCAAGACAGATGTAACTACGCTTACCGTTGAAATTTATGGTGGTAATATTTCGGCTACAGGATCCAAATATGCCTTGGGTGATGGTCAGAATCAACAGCATTGTGATGTGGCAATTTACGGAGGTGCTGTTTATTCGATCGGCAGTAAACCGATTGCCAGAGAGGATGGATTCTTGACGAAAGATAGTTATACTGCCGTTAGTGTGGCGGTGAAGAGTTACAGTGGAATCCAAAAAGTGACAATAGATGGTGTTGACCAGCATATTTCAAGTTTTGTGATAAAAGATGTAAATGGAAATACAGCTCCTAGCTGGAACTTGAATCTTTATGTGAAACAAGGTGTGGAGCATACTATTATCATCACAGATGCAGATGGCGTCGAACACATCGTATCATAAAATGTAATAATAAATCCCCCGGAGAGTTCCAAACGGCAACGTGCGGAACTCTCTTTTTCTGCCAAAAGAAAACCATTGCTTGTCACTAAAAAGTGTGATACAATGAAAAAAGGGAATACCTAATGAAAATTGCAAAATCGCAGGAGGAATTAAATTATGTCATTGTTACAAGAATGGCGTGAGTACGCATATAGTGAAGAAATGCAGAATTCAAAAGAAGGAGAGCAGCTTTGGAACAATTACTTCCAGTTGGAAAAAGGCATTTATGAAAAACTTTTGACCAATCCGACAGAAGTTGTGACCGGAACTGTAGAAGGACTGGCAGAGAAGTACGAAGTACCGCTTTCTATGATGGTTGGTTTCCTGGATGGAATCAATGATAGTTTGAAAGAGCCAAATCCAATCGATACGATGGAAAAAGATACCGAGATTAAATTGGATATTGACTGCGAAAAATTGTATTATAATATGGTAGACTGCAATGCCGAATGGCTGTACACACTGCCACAGTGGGATTCGATCCTGAGTGCGGAGCGCAGAAAAGAATTGTACCGCAACCAGAAAAATTCCGGTACGATCCGCCGCGAAGAACCAAAAATTGGCAGAAATGATCCGTGTCCATGCGGAAGCGGCAAGAAATACAAAAAATGTTGTGGACGATAAGTCTGTGTAAGCAGACCAAAAATAAAAAAAGAAATGGAGGAAGAAAGATGTTAGTATCAGCAGAAGAAATGCTCAAAAAAGCAAAAGCAGGTAAATATGCAGTAGGTCAGTTCAACATCAACAACCTGGAGTGGACAAAATCCATTCTTCTCACAGCACAGGAGTGCAATTCACCGGTTATCCTTGGTGTATCTGAGGGAGCCGGAAAATATATGTGTGGATACAAAACGGTTGTAGGCATGGTAAATGGTATGCTGGAAGAGCTGAATATCACAGTTCCGGTTGCCCTTCACCTTGACCACGGCAGCTACGAAGGTGCCAAAGCTTGTATCGAAGCAGGATTTTCTTCAATCATGTTTGACGGATCTCATTATCCAATCGAAGAAAATGTGGCAAAGACAAAAGAATTGGTAGCGATCTGTAAAGAAAAAGGAATGTCAATCGAAGCAGAAGTTGGTTCCATCGGTGGAGAAGAAGATGGTGTTATCGGAGCCGGCGAATGTGCAGATCCAAAAGAATGTAAGATGATCGCTGACCTTGGCGTAACGATGCTGGCAGCAGGAATCGGAAATATTCACGGAAAATATCCGGAAAACTGGGCAGGACTCAGCTTTGAGACGCTGGATGCTGTTCAGCAGCTGACAGGAGAAATGCCACTCGTACTTCACGGAGGTACAGGTATTCCGGAAGACATGATCAAGAAAGCAATCAGTCTTGGCGTGTCAAAAATCAATGTAAATACAGAGTGCCAGCTTTCTTTCGCAGCTGCTACACGTAAATACATTGAAGCAGGAAAAGATCTCGAAGGAAAAGGATTTGACCCTCGTAAACTTCTTGCTCCAGGAGCAGAGGCAATCAAAGCAACAGTAAAAGAAAAAATGGAATTATTTGGTTCTGTTGGAAAAGCTTGAATTGCATAAGAAATAAGAAATCGCAGATACTATCTCCTGTAACAAAACATTGTTGACAGGAGGGTTTAAAAATGGCGAAAAACTTTTTAGACGATTACGATTCAAATCAAAACAGTACAAATAGTACAAACAGCTCAAACAGTTCAAAGAATAAGGCGAAAAACCGTGCGCAGAATTCTTCGAAAAACAGTTCTAAGAATTCATCGAACGCATCCAATGCTTCCAATTCTACGAACAGTTCCAATTGTCACCATGACAACTAAGCCGTTGTGCTGACTGTAAGAAATGAAAAACGAACGGGCCGTCACCATTCCGGAGGCGGCCTTTCTTTTGCGGTCATGCGGGTGTCACATTTTGTCGAAAACCCGCATATAATAAAAGAAAAAGAACGTGATACTATGAGTTTTTCGATTATCTCGATCCGTCAGCTGGCTTCGTGGCAGGCAAGAGAAGGGACGATTCTCATTGATTTACGGGAACGCGAAGAGTATCAGGAAGAGCACATCAAGGGAGCGGTCAATATTCCGTACGGACGATGGGAACAGGAAAAAGAGGGGTGGCGGCACCAGTTTACGTATTTGATCTTTTACTGTGACCGCGGAAATCAGAGCATGTACGCAGCCCGCGAGATGAACCGGCTTGGGTACCATGCGGCAAGTATTGCCGGCGGCTTCGAAAGCTACCGGATTTGGAAAAAGAAAGGAAAAAAAGAGTACGATGGGCAAAGAAATATTTGAGTTGATCGCGCCCTGCCATTTTGGCATGGAAGCGGTATTAAAACGCGAGATCAACGATCTTGGATATGAAATTTCAAAAGTGGAAAATGGAAAAGTCACCTTTCTGGCAGATGCCGAAGGAATCTGTCGTGGAAATATTTTCCTTCGCACGACAGAGCGTATTCTACTCAAAGTGGCAGAATTTAAGGCGGAGACATTTGATGAATTATTTGAAGCCTGTAAGGCGATTCCATGGGAACACTACATTCCTGAAAATGGAAAATTCTGGGTGACAAAAGCAACCTCCGTCAATAGTAAATTGTTCAGTCCATCGGACATACAGCGCATTGTAAAAAAAGCGATGGTGGAAAGCCTCAAGCGGACATACCGGGTCAGCTGGTTTGCCGAAGACGGGGCCTCTTATCCACTCCGCATTAATATTATGAAAGATATCGTGACCGTATCTCTTGATACGACGGGAGTATCACTGCACAAACGTGGTTACCGCCGATACACCGCACCGGCGCCAGTGACGGAAACGCTGGCGGCGGCGATGCTCTTGCTTTCGCCGTGGAAGAAGGACCGCATTCTTGTTGATCCTTTTTGCGGAAGTGGTACGATCCCGATCGAGGCGGCTATGATCGCGTGCCGGATCGCACCGGGATTAAACCGCGAATTTTTGTCCGAAGAATGGGACAACCTGATTCCGAAAAAAGAATGGTACGGTGTCGTGGAAGAGGCACAGGATATGGTCTGCGAGGATGCCGAAGTGCAGATTCAGGGCTACGATATTGACGATGAAGTGCTTAAAATGGCGCGTGCCAATGCGGCACTTGCCGGCGTGGAAGACAAGATTCATTTCCAACGCCGTGACATCATCAATTTCAGCTCGCCGAAAAAATACGGTTTTGTCGTTTCCAATCCGCCGTACGGCGAGCGTCTTTCCGACAAAAAACAGATGGAGATGCTGTACCGCAGCATCGGTCAGATCATCAAAGAAAATGATACGTGGTCATTTTTCCTGCTGAGCGGTTATGAGGAAGCCCAGAAAATGATTGGCAAAAAGGCGGACAAGAACCGCAAGATCTATAACGGTATGATGAAAACTTATCTTTACCAATATATGGGGATCAAGCCACCGAGAAGACCGGCAAAGGATCAGTAAAAATAGGAAAAATATATCGAAAGGGCTTGCACTTTTTCCGGACAACATATATACTAGTCGTATTAAGGTCGAAATTTGACCGAAATTTTTACACAGGGAATGAAACAAATGGGAAAAAAATTGATATTTGCAACACACAATCAAGGAAAGGTTGTGGAAATTAAACAGATTTTGGGAGAAGGCTACGATGTGTTTTCTCTCAAAGACCTTGATGTTCATACAGAAATTGAGGAAAACGGAACATCTTTTGAGGAAAATGCTATCATCAAAGCGAAGGCAATCTGTGAAATGACAGGTGAGATGGTTCTGGCAGATGATTCCGGATTTGAAGTGGATTATCTGAATGGCGAGCCGGGAATCTATTCGGCACGTTACCTCGGTGAAGATACGTCATATGACATCAAAAATGCTGATCTTCTCAAACGCTGCGAAGGTGTGCCGGAAGAAAAGCGCGACGCACGTTTTGTCTGTGTGATCGCCTGTGCGTATCCGGACGGCAATGTCATCACGACCAAAGGCGTGATTGAAGGAAAACTTGCTCACGAACCGAAAGGCACACATGGCTTTGGATATGATCCCATCTTTTATCTGCCGGAGCGAGGTTGTACAACCGGAGAATTGCTGCCGGAGGAGAAAAATAAGATCAGCCACCGCGGTATCGCACTCCGCAAGATGGTTGAAAAGTTAAACGAACAGGCATAACGTGGGAGGAAAGAATGGCGAAATATATCGTTTTTAGTGATTCACATGGAAAAAATGATCGGATGTATGATATCATTCGCAAAAATCAGGATCAGATCGACGGATTATTCCATCTCGGTGATGTCGGGGATGCCGCCGAGGAACTCAGCCTTATGGTGAAAGGACCGGTTTATCTGGTTCGCGGAAATTGCGACACATATTCCAGCCTGCGCACGGAAAATGTGTTCCGTCTGCATGGCCATAAGATCGCAATGACGCACGGACACAACCAGCACGTTGAGCGTGGCGTCGATGTATTAAAGTACTGGGCGCTTCAAAATGAGGCAGATGTTGTCCTTTACGGACACACACATGTGCCGTTTGTCGAGCAGAGCAGCCAAATGACCGTTCTCAACCCGGGCAGCATTTCACGCCCGCGCCAAAGCGGTTTTGAATGCACCTATGCCTGGATGGAATTTTTGCCAAATGGCGAGATTTCGATAGAAATTGTAAAAATCCCTAAATAGTCATAAAGAAACAAAATCAAAAAGCAAATTTGAAAGGAAAATAATTATGTTTAAGAAAATGATACTTGTAGGATTGATCTCAATGGTTCCTATCATTGAACTTCGTGGAGCAATCCCTTACGCCGTACTTTGGGACGCACAGCCCCTCTGGCTTGCTATCCTGATTGCCGTAATTGGAAATATGATTCCGGTACCATTTATTTATTTGTTTGCAAGAAAAATTCTTGTCTGGGGAGCGGACAAGCCTGTGATCGGCAAGTTCTTTTCGTTCTGCCTTGAAAAAGGCGAAAAAGGCGGTAAGAAACTGCAGGAGAAAGCCGGTCAGGGATTGTTTGTAGCGCTCCTTCTTTTCGTTGGAATCCCTCTTCCGGGAACCGGTGCGTGGACAGGAACCCTTGCAGCCAGTATCCTTGACATGGGATTCAAGAAAAGTGTCCTCGCCTGCATGGGCGGTGTTTTGGTAGCCGGAACAATCATGTTCTGCCTCAGTTTCTTTGCGCGAGGAACCTTTATGGCACTGTTTGGGTAAAAAGGCGGCTTTTCGAGGCGTGAAAGCAGCATTAAAATGTCGCTGAAAAAATGTCCCAATTTTTTTAAAAAAACTATTGACAAAAAGATGAACACCATATATAATAGTCAATGGTGCTGCTGATAAGCGATACACCAAATGGGATCTTAGCTCAGCTGGGAGAGCATCTGCCTTACAAGCAGAGGGTCACAGGTTCGAGCCCTGTAGGTCCCATTTATCACTAAAAAGCAGCTTCGCAATATATGGCGGGATAGCTCAGTTGGCGAGAGCACACGGTTCATACCCGTGGTGTCGGGGGTTCAAATCCCTTTCCCGCTACTAAAAAGAATGTCGAAAGACATTCTTTTTTTGTGCGAAAAAGGAAAGGCAACGAAAATCAGAGAAATTACCGAAATAGGTTGCCTTTCCCAGTCGCGCTGAAGCCCAAAACCCCACACACAAGAAATTCCAAAACCCCTTGAATCTTCTTCGGTTTTTTGTTATCATGTAACTATTCAGAAATGGTTACGATTCAATTAGAAGAAGTAAGGAGGAAGGCTTATGCGGATTGGAATGGGTTACGACGTGCATCGGCTGGTGGAAGACCGCGATTTGATCATAGGGGGAGAGAAAATAGAGTATGAGTATGGGCTGCTCGGGCATTCTGACGCGGATGTCCTGCTTCATGCGATCATGGATGCGCTGCTGGGAGCGGCAGCGCTTGGTGACATTGGGACGCATTTTCCGGATACGGACGAAAGATATAGAGGGATATCGAGCGTGCGCCTGCTGGCTTACGTTGATCAATTGTTGGAAGAAAATGGATATTCAGTAGGAAATATTGATGCGACGATCATCGCGCAGCGGCCGAAAATGGCGCCATATATCCCGAAAATACGCGAAAATATTGCGAATACGCTGGGACTTGAATTGAATCAGGTCAATATAAAAGCTACGACAGAAGAAGGACTGGGATTTACCGGAAGCGGAGATGGAATCTCGGCGCAGGCGGTATGCATCTTAGAATAACAGTAAAGGAGCCGGACTATGAACCATAGGCAGTTATGGAAGAAAATATTTGGCGACAACGATGCCTATATTGATTTCTATTTTAAAGAAAGAGCCGATCATACTGTGGTATATTCAAAATACGAAGGACATGATCTGGTAAGCATGATATTTTTTAATTATTACACCCTCGTGATTCAGGGAGAAAAAGTGAAATGTCCTTATATCGAGGGCGTTGCGACAGCTCCGGAATGGCGGCATAAAGGGTTTATGAAAATGCTTTTGTATCAGGGAATGATGGATGCAAGAAACGAGGGAGCACCGTATGCGTTTTTGTCGCCGGCAAACGAAGAAATTTATAAACCGTTTGGATTCCAAGGAGTGTATTACCGAAAACAGATGGAAATTCAAGGGAGACGGCACAAATGGTACCATGCAGGTTCCTTTTCGCATCTTGACAGCCAGTTGAAAGAGCGGGCGGTGGAATTTGCAAACGCCCAATTATATGCGAGTGAATTTGATGCCTATATTTACCGCGATGTCAAATATTACGATACTTTGATGAAAGAAACCAAGACGCTCGGGGGAAAAGTCGTTGTGCTGCGAAATGAGACGATGATCCATGGTGTCGCTGTTGTGACACATGAGGAGGAGCGATATGAGGTGCAGGAAATGATCTGTGCGCCGGAAGATGCGGCTAAAGTGGCAGAATCTATATGCCATTATCTGGGAGTGACGGACGACGAAGCGGTTTTGTTTGAAGATGGATATTTTTTACAAAATTTAATGGGGGAAGGTATCACGATTCGCATGACGGAAAAGCCGTATATTATGGCGCGGACACTTGTGGATGACGGAGATGCCGGAAAATTAAAATGGTATATTAACGATATCACATAGGAAAGAGGAAAAATCATGGAAAATCAGGAAAATGAACTGCGGCTGGAAGGCCGGCACAGCGTAATGGAGGCGTTTCGCGCAGGAAAATTGATCGAGAGACTGTTTGTGCTCAAAGGATGTCAGGACGGACCGGTGCTGAGCATTCTCCGCGAGGCAAAAAAAGCCGGAGTTATGGTGGATTTTGTACCAAAAGAACGCTTAGATCATATGAGTGAGTCAGGGAAACATCAGGGAGTTGTGGCGAACTTGTCAGCATTCCGCTACAGTACGGTGGAAGATATGTTTGCATTGGCGGAAAAACGGGGCGAAGATCCCTTTTTCTTCCTGCTGGATGGGATTGAAGATCCGCATAACCTCGGAGCGATCATCCGAACCGCAAACCTTGCCGGCGCACATGGTGTGATCATTCCAAAGCGCCGCGCGGTAGGTTTGACTGCGACGGTAGTAAAAGCTTCTGCGGGAGCCATTCATTATACGCCGGTGGCAAAAGTTACCAATCTTTCCGCTGAGATGGAAAAATTAAAAGAGCGCGGATTGTGGTTTGTGTGCGCGGATATGGACGGCGAGATCATGTACCGTAATAACCTCAAAGGACCGATTGGGCTTGTAATCGGAAATGAAGGAGCCGGCGTGTCGCAGCTTGTCCGAAAACACTGCGATTACGTGGCAAGCATTCCGATGGCAGGGGACATCGATTCTCTGAACGCTTCCGTGGCGGCCGGGGTACTTGCTTATGAGATTGTGCGTCAAAGAAAGGGATTTTAACGGAAAATGGAAATGAGTGGGTTCGAAACACTTACCGACGAGGAAATCATCCGTCGCGTGCGTGGGGGAGAAAAAGAAGGAACCGATTATCTGCTTGAAAAATACAAAAATCTCGTGCGGAAAAAAGCGCGGGCACTTTATCTGATCGGCGGCGACAATGACGATCTGATTCAGGAAGGCATGATCGGACTTTACAAAGCCATACGTGATTATGATGTGGAAAAAGAGACCGTATTCCGCAGTTTTGCGAGCGTCTGCATCGACCGCCAGCTTTATAATGCTGTAAAAGGGGCAAACCGCCTTAAAAATTCGCCGCTTAACACGTACATTTCACTCGATATTCCGGTGGAAGCGCGCGGAAATGAGGAAAATGGGGCAGCGACACTTGGTGAAATGCTTGAATGGGTCGGTGTGTCCAATCCCGAAGATATCTTGATCGACCGGGAGCGTGTGGGAAAGATCGAGCAGTACATTCGTCAGAATCTCAGTGAGTTTGAGCAGAAAGTGGTCAATCTTTACGTCGACGGCATGAATTATCAGCAGATTGCAAAAGAACTGGAAAAAACACCCAAATCCATTGACAATGCCCTTCAGCGCATCAAGAAAAAACTTATGGCATTTTGGTAAGTTTTTGTTGACAGAATCAACATACTTTGATAGAATAGTCCATGGATTGTTATAAATGATTCAGCTGGCGTGGCACAGTCGGTAGCGCACTTCATTGGTAGTGAAGAGGTCACGGGTTCGATTCCCGTCGCTAGCTTTAGAGAGAGGAAATGAATGGTTACAAGCCTGTCATTTCCTTTTTATTTTATAAGGGATTAGGATTCGGATTTACACGGAGGAAACGCTTATGAAGGGAACCGCATCACGAAGCCGGTGGGAAATCATCTCGTCGCATATATTTACATACTTCAACTTTTTGAACCTCGTGCTGGCAGGACTCATTCTGGTGTCCGGTCAATACAAAAATATGCTGTTTATGGGGATTGTCATTACCAATGCTGTAATCGGGATCGGACAGGAATTAAAGGTAAAACGGATCATAGATGCGCTGTCGGTCGTTACAGCGACAAAAGCAAGACGATATAAAAATGGAGAATTTTGTAAATGTGACATCGAACTTCTGCAGGAGGGTGATACCGTGCAGTTTTTGCTGGGGGATCAGATTCCGGTGGACTGTGAAATTTTGGAAACGGATGGGATGGAAGTCAATGAATCACTTTTAACGGGAGAATCCCTCGCTGTTCAGAAGAGAAAAGGTGACTTTGTGTACTCAGGAAGCGACGTGGTGGCAGGAAGTGCGGTCGCCAAAGTGTTACATACGGGAGAAGAAAATTATGCGACGCAGCTTGTAAAAAAGGCAAAGACCAAACGGCGCGCGACTTCGGAAATGCAGGATGCAATCGGAAAAATTATTAAATATGTAAGTTATGCGCTCATTCCGATCGGACTGCTCCTCTTTTTTATTCAGCGCTACTCCGCCGGCAATACGTTATCCGATTCTATCGTAAATATGGTAGCCGGTGTGATCGGAATGATTCCGGAAGGCCTCGTCCTTCTTACCAGTATTTCGTTTATTCTCGGCGTGGGCCGTCTGGCAAAGAAAAATGCATTGGTGCAGGAAATGGAAGCCATCGAAGCGCTTGCGAGAGTGGATGTTTTATGCCTCGATAAGACGGGGACCATCACGACAGGAGATCTGCAGGTGGAAGAACTTGTGCCGTTGTCCGAAGAAAAAGACATGAAAGAAATTCTAGGCATTCTTGCCTATGCGTTTGAAGAAACCAATGCAACGACAGACGCGCTGCGGAGATATTTTCCGGAGACAAAAGGGGCATCGGTTGCCGAAAAGGTACCATTTAGCTCCAGCCGCAAGCATATGCGTGTAACGATCGTGGGAAAAGGGGATTATCGACTGGGTGCCCCGGAATATCTGACAGAAAACGGAAAGATTCTTGCCCGCGCAGAAGTGTACGCGGCAGAGGGAATGCGTGTCCTCCTTTTGACACACGATAAAAAAGAAGTGGGATTTGTCGTTTTGTCTGATATCATCAAAGCAGATGCAGCAGAGACATTTGCCTTTTTCCGCGATAAAAATGTTCAGATCAAGATATTGTCCGGTGACAATCCATTGACGGTTTCCGTCGTGGGTGTGCGTGCAGGGCTGCCGGAAGCGAAACATTATATTGACGCCAGAGAACTCCCGGAAGAGGAAGAAGAACTGCAGAAGATCATTGGAAAATATACGGTGTTTGGGCGCGTGAGCCCGGAGAAAAAGCAGGCGATCGTAAAAGCGCTGGAAGCAGAGGGCAATGTGACCGGAATGGTTGGCGATGGTGTGAATGATGTTCTGGCCCTGAAAGATGCGGATTGTGGTATCGCTATGGCGGCGGGAAGTGATGCGGCAAAGCAGATTGCGCATATCGTGCTGCTGGATTCCGATTTTGCCTCGATGAAACAGATCGTGGGGGAAGGACGAACAATCATTTCCAACATTGAGCGTGTAAGCGCATTGTATCTCACGAAAACGATATATTCCATTCTTTTGTGTATTATTTATATTATATTGAGAAAATCCTACCCGTTTATTCCGATCCAGCTCAGTCTGATCGGAGGGACCGCCATCGGAATTCCGAGTTTTGTACTTGCTTTGGAACATCATGAAGAGACGATACCGAAGGGGTTCCTGCGAAATGTCCTGCGCGTTTCCTTGCCGGCGGCAATTTGTATGGTGGGAAGTCTGGTTGCGATTACATTGGTGGGAGAATGGTTTTCGTTATCAGAATTGATTTTATCGACGATGCATCTGATCGCGGGAGGAATTGTAAGTTTCGGAGTGCTTGTGGCAGTTTGTATCCCGATGAGCAGAGTACGATTTGCACTCTGCCTTACGGTGATCGGCATATTTGTCGGCGCAATCCTGTTACTCCCGGGATTTTTCGGCATGGCACCGATCATGCATCTGATTATGACTCTTTTATAGACCCCAATCCCAGATGGACGAGTTCCAGGGCGCGTGTCATTTGACCGGAGAGATAGAGGTATCCGATCAATGCTTCAAAACCGGTCGCGGTGTGGTAATCATGAAGATTGGCATTTTTGGCGACCGAATGCGGTTTGGCATTGCGTCCCCTTTTATAATAGGAAAGTTCTTCTTCTGTCAAATGGTCCTCGATGGCGGTCAGAAGATCTGCCTGCGCCTTGGCATTCACAAGTTTGCTGGAACGAAGGTGCAGTTTTTTTACGGTTCCGGATTTTTCTTCTACGATCAAGGTCCTTATAATGATCTCAAAAACAGCATCCCCGATATAAGCGAGCGTCAAAGGCGCATACAGGTTTATGTCCTTGGATTCCAGGGAAAAAGTATCGTGGATGGCTTCCAATAATGAATTGTCCATAAGTAAAAACTCCTTTGGTAAAATGGTATATTCTGATTTTATATCCAATCCTATCCCAACGTCAAGAAAAAAGAATAAAATTCGCCATAATGCTGACAAAAATATTTCATATATTAAAAATAATAGAAAGAGTTTAGATGCATCTGACTTTCTGCCGGGCAAAAATATGTAAGATATGAACAAATTGTAAAAAAAACAAGAAAAAAATTTGGTTATAATTTTTACAAAATTTAAAAACACCCTTGCATATTATGTCGGGTAGTGTTATAATCGACTTAAATATCATTGCGGATGTATTGGAGTTTTTCTGCAATGAAACACAAAACAATTTAGGAGGTATTACGATGAGACAAATCGGTACACAGTCAGCCAAGTATTTCAGAAGATTTGTGACAGCGATGCTCGTATTCGCGATGGTAATCACATCTTTGACTGTATCTTCCGTTGATTCTCAGGCGGCTAAAAAAGTAAAAAAAGTCACCATCGGGGTCAAAGTTGGCGGATCAGGAATCCTTGTGCTGAAAAAAGGACAGTCAAAGAAACTGAAGGTTTCTGTGACACCTAAAAAAGCAAGTAAAAAGGTTACATACAAATCAAGCAAAGCTTCTATCGTAAGCGTAAGCTCAAAAGGTGTTGTTAAGGCACGCAAGAGCAAAGGTTCTGCAAAGATTACAGTAACATCCAAGCAGAATGCAAAGAAAAAAGCTACGATCAAAGTCAAGATTGGTACTCCTGTAAAGAAAGTTGCTATCTCCAAGAACGCAACTTCGACATGGTCAAGTGCTAACTACAAGATTGTAGAAAAGAATGGACAGAAAACGAAAGTTTATCCTAAATATACGGACAAACTGAAAGCCGTAAAGAACACTTTTACCATTATGAACGGTCGTAACATGGTGATCAAAGCTTCCGTTTCTCCGAAAAAAGCAACACGTAAATCTTTGAAATGGTCCACAAACAAAGGATCCATCCTCAAAGTAGTAGGAAATGGTACGAAAGCAACCGTTATCGCCCGTAAAATTGGTAAAGCCAATGTTATTGCACGGGCTACTGACGGAAGCGGTAAAAAAGCTGTTGTAAAAGTAAATGTTGTTAAGTTTAAGAGCGATAAGACACCAGCTCCGACAGCTACACCGGATACGAGAAAGAAAACACTCGTAGAAAATTTCGAAAGTTATCCTGTAGGAACAGAGTGGAAATACACTTCTGCAGACAAGAACTCCGGTACGATGAAAGTAGTACAGGATCCGGAAGATGCTTCTAACAAATGTTTGGAAGTTGATTTGAATGGTACAGAAGCAGCATATGACTTCGCTCCTATCTTTAACATTGATCTTTCTAAATTGAAAGATACAACCGGAAAAACAATGGGAAGCTTTAGTGGTGCTTCTGCTGACCTTCGTGTAGTATCTACATCCAGTGATGTTACTTACAAAGCAATTTATGTATATTTGGATCAGTATGGCAAAATGAACAAAAAAGATAAGTTCGCTGCCGATGCAAATAAATCCGCTTCTGCTCATGTTAATAACAAGGGAGAAAAAGTAGCAGCAGGTGCTGCTGATGAAGACACCACACTTCGTTTCGGTATCAACAACCCTATGGGAACCGGTACAAAAGCAGATTATGGTGTAAAACTTTTCAATGGTAACGAATCCAAAGAAAATGGTGCGTATTTCCCAGGCTATCATGATAACACATGGAAACCGGCCGAAGCAAACACACATTATGCAAAAGATTCTTGTACAACAGGATTCAAAGAGAAGGAAGCAGACGGAAAAGTAGGATTTGCTAACCGTTCTGTAAGCTTTGATACAACTTACATCAATGATTTGGATGCTACTTTGGCAAATCAGACAAAATTCGACCTTGTATGGGGTACTACTTACCAGGGAAATCCAACAGATGCTACAAACAAAATGCACACTACATGGTATATCGATAACTTGAGTTTGATCGAGGAAGATATTCCGGTAACAGACTTCAAGATTTCTCTTGAAGAAAGTAAAGATGTAACAACCGGTCGTGTTGCTAACGGTGGTAATGCTCAGATTTACACAACTTACACACCGGCAAATACAACTCAGAAAGGTCTTACATGGACTACAACAAACGATAAGGTAACTGTAAATGCAAGTGGTAAAGTATCTGTAGCAGATGACTTTGTATTCCCGGCAGGACAGTCAGAAGTAAAAGTAACAGTAACCGCTACTTCAAAATACAAGGCAGCACTCAGCAAGAGTATTGAACTTACTGTATACAAAGCAGCAGAGGCTCAGGATATTACAATTTCCGGTAAAGAACTTGCCGGTATGCTTGTAAAAGACTGGTCAGACGCTGAAGTCGAAACTGCTTTGGTTGAATCCGGTTCCGGTGAGAACAAAGAAATGGTAGAAGTTATGGATATGAGATTTACAAAGAATAACTTACGTAACTTCTTCAAACTTCCGGAAAACATCGATCTTTCTCAGTATGAGAGAATTGTTGTTACCGGAAATGCATGGGGACAGATGAACTTCGATACTTGGGATGCCGGATTTACACATGATACGGAAAATGACAGTGAATGGTATAAGAAATCATCCGTAAGCAGTTATCCGTTCTTTGAGGGAGCTCATCCATATCGTCCACAGCGTGAAGATATTAAAGTAGAAGATTTCTTGAAGAAATATCCGGAAATCGACAAAGCAACCTATATCGATGGAAATACAAATATCAAAGATGGTGTGATTCCTAAGGGAACTACCATCGGACCAAGAGGCGTAGAACCTTGTGAGATTGATATTGAGGATGATATGCAGAATGACTACTCTAACACAGGCTATGTATCTCTCGGAACAAACAAGCCATTGGTAGAATGGGATGAGACAGATGATGATGGAAATATCACAGCAGAATTCCATTACTATATCTACTCCATCAAGTTTGTGACAAAGAAAACAGCAAAAGCAGAAGAGGCTGCAAAATAATTCTGTAATAATAATCCTTGGTTTTGAGGACGATATCGGTGTAATACCTGGCGCCGGTCAAGTCCTCTCTACCACCCAGACAGGGTGGGGGAACCTTAGGGGATATTATTAAATAAATAAAAATGGAGGTAAGAGTTTTGAAAAAGAATTTCAAAAGAACTTTAGCAAAAGTTATGGCAGTTGCTTTGACCGTATCTATGGTTGGCGTTGCTTCTACAGATGCAGACGCAGCTAAGAAGATCAAACTTTCAAGCAAATCCATCTCCGTAGCTAAAGGAGCAACCAAAAAAGTAACTATCAAAAATGTAAAAGCTAAAAAGGTGAAAAAACTTACAGTAAAGAGCAAAAACAAAAAGATCGCTACTGTAAAGAAAGCCGGAAAAACTGCATTCAAAGTAACAGGTAAGAAAGCAGGAAAATCCACAAAAGTAACTGTAAAAGTAAAAGTTGGCAAGAAGACAACAAAACTTACTTTGAAAGTGAAAGTAACAAAGGCTAAGAAAGTTGTTGCAACAGCTGCACCAGCTACAACAGCACCTACCGCTGCACCAGCAGCTAGCGCAAGTGCAAGTGCAACGCCGGCAGCAAATGCAAGTACGAAACCGGCAACTACACCATCTGCTAAACCGGTAGCTACACCATCTGCTACTCCGGATGAAGCTACACCAGCACCTACAGAGCCAGTACAGCCTGAACCACCTACAACAGAAGCAAAGAAACTTCCTGAGTTGAATCTTCGTCGTGAAGCTGCTACAGAGTGGACTCTTGGAGGTGAATATGGTACAGCAATCTTTAACACAGATGATACTATAAGCTATTCTAGTTATGCATGGGCTAAAAAGGCAGGCGACTGCTACAACAATGGTATCGCTTGGTACATTGACCCAGCTAAAAAAGGTAAAGTAGATCTTTCTGCTTATACTGATCTTGAACTTACAATCAAGACAGACGCTGAGATTAAGTTCATGACTTGGGGCGGTTCTGCAGATGCTGCAAGTTTCTGGGATAAGAACGATAACTGGGGTGCTGCTTCTAAGACAGTAGAAAACGCTGACGGTTCTAAGACAATTACTTATAACCTTGAGAAGATTTTTGGTAGTGCAACAAAGGTTAAAAAAGCAGTTGCAGTTGGTCTTACATTGAAATCTGATAAAGATGGAAATGATGGAGAATTTTCTGAAAGAACAGCTACTATTTACGGAATCAAATTCGTAAACAATGGTGGTGCTGGTACAGACACAAATAATACAGACACAAATAATACAGACACAAACAACGTAGATACAAACAACGTAGATACAAACAATACAGACAAACCTGAACCTACAAAAGCTCCTATTCCGGAAGTGGCTGGTGAAAAAGTCAATGTTAAAACTTCATACGATGCTGCATTCTCTGATAACGATATCACTGAATTAGAGGATGGTAATATCAAATTGAACTTGAGCGGTAAAAATAACCGTGTATGGTTCAAACTTGGTGAAGAAATTGATTTGAATGATTATTCAGCCATTAAGGTTGTATTCGCTAATGCTCCTCAGCAGATGACAATTTCTGTATTTGAAGGAAGCGAGACAAAAGGAGATAACTGGTGGAATAACGCAGTAGCAAATGCATATCCATGCTATGGCGGAAGTGCATCCAAACGTTCAGAGGACGGCGGCGTTGCCGTAAGAGGTCCGGAAGTTGGTACTATCGATCTTACTGGAAAAACCTTTACTTCAAAAGGTGGATTCATTACCGTAGCACCAAACGCAGTAACCGGTATCGCTAGCGATGCAGTATTGAACGAAGATGGCGATCTTGATTTTGCAAAGAATGATTTCACTATTGCATCTATCGTACTTGTTAAAAAATAATTATTGATTTAGTTATTGAATTTCAAAGGTGTACATCTTTCCATAAGATGTGCACCTTTTTTGAAACAAAGGTAATTTCCAAAATGGAGGTATTAAAGTATGCGAAAAAACATCAAAAGTATTTTAGCAAAAACACTTGCTGTTACTCTTGTGGTTTCCATGGCCGGGGTTTCTGCACCAAATGCAGATGCCGCAAAGAAACCTGCGCTTAGCACAAAAAAAGTAACTGTGACAGCGGGTAAATCGAAAAAGGTTAAGATTAAAAATGTAAAAGCAAAAAAAGTAAAGAAATTGACGGTTAGTACGAACAAGAAAAAAATTGTGACCGTAAAGAAAAATGGAAAAACCGCTTTTACGATTAAAGGTATTAAAGCAGGATCTGCGAAAGTAACTGCAAAGGTAAAAGTTGGTAAAAAGACAACAAAACTGACCGTAAACGTAAAAGTAAAGAAAGCGGTAAAGGTAACAGTAACACCGGCTCCAACGACGGCTCCAACGACAGCACCGACGGCAGCTGTTACTAAGGCTCCAGCGACAGCACCGGCAGCTACACCGACGGTTGATCCGAAACCGACAAAACGTCCGGGGTTGGCAGATAGCGGTCAGGAAGCACGTCCGAGTGGTGAGCCTTTGATCGAAAAAACATTTGATTTTGAAAATGGTTCAGATGATTGGTTTGCTCGTTGTGCAACTGATCAGGTTTGCAAACTTGAAACGTCTGATGAAACTCGTCCGGGAAGTACCGGTAAGAAGTCTATGCGAATCTTCCGTGATAAAGGTGAAGACGGCTTGTATCATGCATGGAATGGCGCAGGATATGACCTTTCTGCTGTTGGTACATTGGGTGCTACCTACACCGCAGATTTCTGGGCTAAGATTTCCAGCGATGAATCCGAAGATCTTGATGGCGATGAAGTAAATATGCGTTTTTCCGGTGCAAAGAAAGTAACCAGTGATGCGGAAGAAGTGTATGAAAACTATCCGGCAGATACAGATTATAAGCTTTCTGCAGATGAGTGGAGACACTTTACCATTTCTTTTGTAGCTCCGGCGACATTCTATAGCTACATGATCTACTTTGAGACAAACGGTGGTGGAAAATATGATATCGTGGTAGACGATTTCACATTGACAAGAACTTCCGCTCCGGCAGAACCCGATCTGACACTTGCCAGTATCAAAGATACTTATGCACCGTATATCGGTACGATGGGAACTGCCCTTACGTATTCGGATCTTTTGAATGAGAATACATTGAATTTTGTAAAACATCATTTCAACAGTATTACACTTGGAAATGAGATGAAAGCAGATGCTATGATCAGCAATAGTGAGACATTGCTTGCAAGTGAATCCGGATATATCCTTCCTGCAAACTATGGCGACTACGCTGAGAATAAGGATAAAGATGGTAACGTGATCGTTCCGAAACTTACGATGGACGTTGTAGATAAAGTATTGAAAATCTGCAAAGAGAATGGTATTAAAGTACGTGTTCATATGCCTATGTGGCACCAGCAGATGCCAAAAGCATTTTTCTGTGAAGGATTTAATCCGGATGGCAAATTGGTAACAGATAAGAATGTTATCCTTGCTCGTGAAGAAATGTTTATTCGCACGGCATATCAGTATTATTTGACAAGCCAGTACGCAGATGTTATTTATGCATTTGACGTAGTAAACGAGTATACACATATGAGCAACGAAGGCGGCCAGGTAGGAAGCGAGAACTGGTGGAAATACTCTTTTGGTAAAGAAATGAAGACAGACTGTGAATATGTAAAGAAAGCATTTGTATGGGCTTACGATGTGCTTCAGCTTTGCGACCGTACAGACATCTCTCTGATCTACAACGATTACAACACATATGATCCTAAGACAACCGCTCAGATCATCGAATTGATCAACAACATCAATAAAGTCGATGATGTGAACAAAGTTGGGAAAATCTGTGCCGGAATCGGTATGCAGAGCCATTTGAATGATGAACTCGGATCTGTTGATAACTACAAAGAAGCAATTGAAAAATTTGCAGCACAGGGTTATGAGATTCAGATCACTGAGCTTGATATCACAAACAACGGTAAGATTGACAGTAATACGACAGCAGAAGAAAAGCAGGCTATTTATGAAGCTGGTGCGAAAGCATATGCTCAGATCATGAATGCGATTCTTGAAGAAAAAGCCAAAGGTGCTAACATCACTGCAGTAGTTATCTGGGGATTGACAGACAATACGTCCTGGAGATCCGACCGTTCTCCATTGCTCTTTGGTACTGACATCGCAGACAAGAAACCTGCCTTTGATGCCGTTATCGACGCAGCAAAGAACTTTAAAGCAAGCAAATAATTTGAAATTCTTATAAGAAATTCTACCTGATAGAATACAGACAACCCAAATGGTATGTAGATATCATTTGGGTTGTTTTTCTTTTTTGCGATAAACACTTCATCAGGTAATGGCGTTCTGTCTGAAAATATCTGTCCAAACTAAAATGTGATTTTGGCATAGCCAAAATCATGCGGCCATGAATGATTTAAACCTCTTTTACTCTTGCTGTACAGAAAATATTTACTATATAATAAGGATAATTTTATAAAAGGAGGTCCTAATGTGTACAAAAAAGGAAATAGCGTATATGGGGCATTTACCCCGAATAACAGCGGAAATCGTTGACATCTTGCGGAATTTTGACTATAATAAAATTACATTTTCGTTTAGACGAATATTTAAACTCAAATTGACTATACTATAATCGAAGGGAGAGTGGATCATGGTATATATTAAGCGGGCTGCAGAGGATACGATTGCACGGGTGTCCAAAATGTTTCCTGTACTGTTGCTGACTGGCCCAAGGCAGGTTGGCAAAACGACCTTATTGCAAAGACTGGCAGAGGTACAACAAAGTGAAGGCATAGAACGAAAATATGTTACATTGGATGACCCTGATGTTAGATATCTGGCAAAACAGGATCCTGCTTTGTTTTTACAGCGATATTCACCACCTGTACTGATTGATGAGATTCAATATGCAACCGAACTGTTGCCTTATATCAAAATGAGTGTTGATCGTTCGAAAGGAAAAGGTGATTTCTGGATTACGGGGTCACAAGTTTTCCATCTTATGAAAAATGTCAGCGAAAGTCTGGCTGGGCGTGTCGGAATTGTGAATCTGCTGGGATTGTCCGATGCTGAGATCTATCAGGAACCAAGCGAGCCATTCCAAACAGAAGCAGAACATTTGATGAAGTGTTTATCTGTAAAAAGGAAAAAAGACCTGAATGAAATTTACCACAGAATTTTCCGGGGTTCTATGCCGGAACTCTATGCCGATGAAAATGTGGATTGGGAGACTTATTATCGTTCTTATGTAAACACATACCTTCAAAGGGACATCCGAGATTTGGCACAGGTTGCGGACGAAATGCAGTTTTACAATTTTATGACGATTGTTGCGGCACACACTTCGAAGCCTGTTGTCTATGAGGAACTGGCAAGTGCCGCAGGTATTTCAGCACCAACAGCGAAGAAATGGCTTTCAATCTTGGTATCCTCTCATATCATTGCACTTGTACAGCCATACCATAACAATGCCCTCAAACGGGTTGTAAAGATGCCTTTGATTCATTTTCTGGACACCGGCTTGGCAGCATATCTATTGAGATGGGGCAATCCGGAAGTACTGGAAAGAGGAGCTATGTCTGGGGCATTTTTTGAAAGTTATATTTTTTCGGAGATTTATAAAAGTTATCTGAATGCTGGAAAAGAACCGCCGATTTTCTATTATCGGGATAAAGACCAGAAAGAAATTGACCTGTTGCTTTACCAGAACGGTGTGCTTTGTCCGATAGAGATTAAAAAATCCGCCTCTCCGGGAAAAACAGCTGTTAAGAATTTTAATGTATTGAACCCCATTACAAAGGAAGAAGAGTTCGAAGGATTAGATTCTCTGAAGGTAAAAATCGGAACCGGCAGCGTGATCTGTATGGCAGGTGACTTATTGCCTGTGGACGAAAAAAACTGGTATGTGCCGGTTTGGTTGATTTAGTAAATGTTATAAAGTATTCAGCAAATCAAGGGAACTCTTGCGGATTAGTATGACACCCCAAATGATATCTACATACCATTTGGGGTGTCTGTATTTTATCAAGCAGAATTTCTTATATGTCTGTCAATCCCCAGATAACTATCGCAGGCGGAATAAATGTTGTTGTATAGACGAAAATGTGGTATTATATGCTAGTGAGTAAATCTGGAAGACGAGCGTATTGAACAATTTTCAGATATATGGTATACTTATAAAAACTATGCATAAAAAGGATAGTGCAAATGGGACAGATTAAGGTATTACAGACGAATAAGTTATATTATCCGGTAACCGGAGGGATTGAGAGAGTTGTACAGCAGCTGGCAGAAGGATTGTCAGATAAAACGGATACAACTGTTTTGGTGTGCCAAAAAGAAGGAAAGGCAGTACACGAGAACATAAATGGGGTGCCGGTGATTCGATGCAGAACGTTGTGTTATATTTCTTCGCTGCCTATTTCTTTGTCTTATGTGTGGTGTTTCAAGAAAGAAGCACGAAAAAATGATATTGTGCACATACATATGCCGTTTCCGCTGGGGGATCTTGCCTGTTTGTTATCCGGGTATAAAGGGAAAGTGGTATTGTGGTGGCATAGTGATATTGTGAGACAAAAACGAATGATGTTCTTTTATCGTCCGTTGATGAACTGGCTTTTACGACGTGCAGATGTGATCGTGGTGGCGACAGAAGGACATATCAATGGATCACGATATTTAAAACCATATGCGGACAAATGTGTGATCATACCATATGGTGTAGACGGGCACATTAAAAAAACGGCGGACGACTGGCTCGCAAAAGAGAAAAAAAAGTCAGAGAAAGAATGTGTTCGTTTTTTGTTTGTGGGGCGGCTGGTATATTATAAGGGGGTCAAAAATCTGTTAGAGGCTTATTCTGAACTGGTGTCAAAAGAACCGGATTTAAAAGAGAAGATGACTCTTGACATCGTCGGAAGCGGACCTTTGGAAAAAGAATTACATGAGTATGTCAGGGAGACAGGATTACAGGATAGAATTTTTTTTCATACAAAGGTGACGGATGCACAGTTAGTGGAATTTTATAAGAAGTGTGATGTTTTTGTACTTCCGTCTCAGCGGCGGAGTGAGGCATTTGGACTGGTTCAGATTGAGGCGATGGTATTTGGAAAACCGGTTATCAATACGAATCTTCCGAGCGGAGTGCCTTATGTGAGCCAGGATGGGGTAACCGGATTGACGGTTGAGCCGTCAGATATAGAAGGATTAGCGCAGGCATTAAAAAAAATGACGATAGATAAGGACTGCCGTACCCGTATGGGAAAGGCGGCGCGGCAGCGTGTGGAAAAAGAGTATACGATGGAGAAGATGCTTCAAAAGACGTATGATCTTTATGAAAAATTAGTGAGAGAGGGATAAACGATGAAAATTGCATTTGATGGGCAGCCGCTTTTGAATGCCAATAAAACAGGAATTGCCTATTATGAAGATGGCCTGGTAAAGGGAATGCTCAAATATTATCCGGAAAATGAATATCAGCTGGATGTGTTTACGTTTCGCCATAAAGATAGAATAGAGCAATTGCAAAAAGAATATTCTCATAAATTAGTATTAAAAAAATGTGTATGGTTATGGGATCGAATTTTTCGTGTATTTACTTTTTTGATTTATATTCCATATGCTTGTTTCTTTTCCGGAGAACGTGAGATCACACACTTTTGTAACTATGTAATTCCGTTTGGAGTAAGGGGAAAGAAGGTTGTTACAATACACGATCTGGCATTTCGTGAATATCCACAGACAATTCGTACGCGGACTATGATGATGTTAAAGATGAATCTGAGGAAGACTTTAAAACGGGCAGATGCAATTGCAGTAGACTCTGCATTTACGAAAAGTGAATTGGTAAAATATTACAATGTACAGAAAGGGAAAATATATGTTGTTCCCTGTGGAATTGATAAAGAAAAATATGAGAAAAAAAGAAGTGTTAAGCCGGTCAAAGAAAAATTTGGAATTGACGGAGAGTATTTTCTGTACCTGGGAACGCTGGAGCCGAGGAAAAATATAGTCCGTTTGATCAAAGCATATGATGAATTTCGAAAAGAAAATGAGAAGGACATTCTTCCGGATCTGGTGATTGCCGGAGGAAAGGGCTGGATGTATGATGAGATTTATGAGATGGTAAATAAAAAACATTTAGAAAAATGGATCATCTTTACAGACTATGTTTCGGAAGAAGAAAAAATAGCATTGATGCAGGGAGCACTTGCATTTTGTTTTCCATCTCTTTATGAGGGATTTGGACTGCCACCGATGGAAGCGATGGCTTGTGGAACCCCTGTGATTACTTCATGTACTTCTTCTCTGGATGAAGTTGCAGGAGAGGCGGCATTAAAAGTAAATCCGGAGAGTGTTCAGCAGATTGCGTCGGCTTTGACAAAAATGCATAGAGAAGAAGATGTTCGGCAGAAATTGATTGAAAAGGGGCGGAAACAGGCAGCAAAGTATACATGGGAAAATGCCTCAGATGCTCTATATAAAGTTTTTGAAAATATTTTGGAAAACGAGGTGTGACATGAAAACAATACACGAATTATATGAATACAGAACGATGATAGGGAGTATGATTCGTAGGGATTTAAGAGGAAGATATAAGGGTTCTGCCCTGGGGTTTGCCTGGACATTTTTGAATCCGTTGTTACAGCTGGCGGTTTATACCCTTGTTTTTTCCATGATTATGAGAGCCGGAATAAAAGATTATTATCTCTTTTTATTTGTAGCACTCATTCCCTGGATTTTTTTCAGTACTTCGGTATCGGCTGGAGCAAGTTGTGTTATGGCACAAAAAGATATTGTGAAAAAGATCTATTTTCCTCGGGAAGTATTGCCGATTTCTCATGTGACATGCCAGCTTGTAAATATGCTTTTAAGCATGGTGGTTGTATTAGCGGTTCTTTTGTTATCCGGAAAAGGAATCAGTTTCAAAGCAATTTTGTATTTACCGCCGGTCATAGTGGCAGAATATCTGCTTGCACTTAGTATTACGATGATCGTTTCTGCGGTTACTGTTTATTTGAGGGATTTGGAACATGTATTAGTTATTATTACGATGGCATGGCAGTTTTTAACTCCGGTTATGTATTCTATAGATATGGTGCCGGAACAGATTCAAACCATTTTTCATTTGAACCCTATGACACCAATTATTATTGCATACCGGGATATTTTATATTATCAAAAGGCACCGAAATTAGGAACATTGACACAAGGCATTATTTTTAGTATTATTTTACTTATTGTAGGCTGGAATGTGTTTGGTCATTTGAAGAAGCATTTTGCGGAGGAAATGTAATGAAACCAAATAATGCAATTGAAGTTACGGATGTAACAAAGAGCTTTAAAGTATATTTTGATAAGGGAAACACAATGAAAGAGAAAGTTCTTTTTCAGAAAAGAAGACGTTATGAAGAGCGCAGGGTGTTAGACGGAATATGCTTTGAGGTGAAAAAAGGAGAGGCAATCGGTCTGATCGGACATAATGGTTGTGGAAAAAGCACAACGTTAAAATTGCTTACGAAGATTATGTATCCGGATAAGGGAAAGATTGAGATGCGTGGAAGAGTTTCCAGTTTGATCGAGCTGGGAGCCGGGTTTCATCCGGATATGAGTGGACGTGAGAATATATATATCAATGCTTCCATATTTGGACTTTCGCGCAAAGAGATTGATGCCAGATTGGACGATATTATCGAATTTTCCGAGTTGGAAGAGTATATTGATAATCCTGTGCGGACGTATTCTTCCGGAATGTATATGCGTCTGGCGTTTTCTGTTGCCATTAATGTCAATGCAGACATTCTGCTGATAGACGAGATTCTTGCGGTCGGAGATGTGAATTTTCAGGCAAAATGTTTTAACCGGCTTCGTGAAATCAAAGGGAAAGGAACGACGATCGTTATTGTTTCTCATTCGCTGGAACAGATCGAGCAGATATGTGACCGGTCAATCTGGATTCACGAGGGACATATTTATGCGGAAGGAAATCCGAAGGACATTCACCCGCAGTATATTCGTTTTATGGCGAAAAATCGCCATTTAGCTCCCGCTGCATTGGAAAAACTGCACAGTGAAGAAGAGGAAAATGAGAACTATCATGTAGTGATTTCCCAAATTGAAATATATAGCCGGGGGGAGAAGTCGAATGGTGTTATTTCCGTTGGCACCGACATAGAAATTACTGCGAAGTATGAGACAGATCTTCCGGTGGAGGATGTGACGCTGGGATTTAGTTTCTATCGCGGAGACGGTTTGTGTTGTTATGGGACAAATTCAAAGACCGATCATGCACGGACTATGAGAATGACAAAAAATGGAAAGATAAAACTTATGTTTCCAAAGGTGAATATGCTCCCGGGAGAGTATTGGATGGATCTATATGTAGAGGACAGAACGGGGGTCCGTATCGTTTCGGTGGTAAAAGCGTGTCATATACAAATTTATGCAGATGTGACAGAGACCGGAATTACAAGAATGGAGCATAGTTGGAATTGTATTGAAGGAGAGTAACATGGATTTGGATAAATTGATTCTGCAAAAACAAAATGAGGCAATGCATCAAAATACATTAGACATCGATTGGATGAACTGGGATGTCTCTATGGAAGTTATTCTGGGAGAAATCGAACGTCTGGCGGATCATTTAGATGATACCTTGACAAGACGCCGTACGGTGACAAGGAGTTTTGGACTGCGTAAAAGAAAGTATGCCTCCTGGATTCAAAAATTTCGCGGTATCGATGTCCGGCTCAGCCGGAATCATTTTTACCGGGTTCACGTAAGAGAATGGATGAAAAGACAATATAAGCAGCTACAGAAACGACATGCAGTACCGATTGAGTCGCTGCTGGATAACAGCAGTGATGAAGAATTTGTAAAGCAATGTTATCATTGTATTTTTCAGCGGTCTCCTGATGATACAGGATTATTTAATAATATACGCAATCTTCAGGACGGGAAGATCAGTAAACTGGAGCTGGTATTTACGATGGCAAAATCTCCTGAGGGAAAGGCAGCGGGAGCGCATATAAAAGGAAAGCATATGACATATTTCTTATTGCGTGCATATCACAGTTTCAGGAAGATACCATTATTCGGAAATATTCTGGATAAAGCAATGCATGTAAAGGGAATTCATGGTGTTGCAAAGAAAAATATGCAATAAAGGAGAAAAGAAATTTTGACAGTAGTACAAATGCATCAAACCGTAACCGGACATGATGCAATCGGAAATGATATAGAAGCAATCTTTAAATTGCTGAATGCACAGGGAAGACGATGCGTCGTATTTGCCAATAATACATTGAATAAACAGGTAACTTATATAGAGGAAAGCGAACTGGATTCGGTTCTTCAGGAGGAAGATAATATTATATTATATCATCATAGTGTTTATTGGGAACAAGGGTTTGAAATTTTAAAAAAGGCAAAGGCGAAAATTGTATTTCGATATCATAATATCACTCCACCTGCTTTTTTTGAACCATATAATTCATTTCATACACAGCAGTGTGAAAAAGGAAGAAAGCAGACAGATACATTGATACAGGAATTTCCGAATGCTTTCTGGCTGTGTGATTCACAGTACAATGCAGAGGATCTGCGGGGCGTGTCCAAAGAAAGAATTGGAATCTGCCCGCCATTTCATAAAATAGAAGAGTGGAGAGAGACGAAACCGGACGAAGAAATATTAAATGATCTTATCACAAGAAAAGAGATCAATCTGTTGTTTGTAGGACGGATAGCGCCCAACAAAGGGCATAAAATGCTGCTGGAGATCATGAAAATTTTCACGACAAATTATCCGGATCCGATTCGCTTGCGGGTAATCGGTAAATTTGATGATGGGTTACCGGGATACAATTCATTAATTGAAAAAACAATACAAAAGTATCACTTGGATGACTGCATTGAATTTATCGGTGAGATAAATGATGCTACATTACTCGCGTATTATCTTGGGAGTGATTTTTTGGTTTGTACAAGCGAACACGAAGGATTTTGTGTGCCAATCGTAGAAGCACAGTATCTGGGACTGCCGATATTGGCATTAAAGGAATGCGCAGTTCCGGAGACGATAGGAAAAAATCAGATAGTATTGGAGAAAGATCCCAAAAAATTTGCAGCAGGGATTTATGCACTCTATCATAATAGAGAATATATGAGATTTTTAATCCATCATGGATCTGAGAACATCGAAAATAGATTTACAACCGAGAGAATAAGTGAGATCTTTTTAGAAGAATTTGCGAAAGGAGCAGAAAGATGAGAATTGCAATTGCAACGGTACAGGTACCATTTATCCGAGGTGGTGCAGAAATTTTAGTGGATATGCTTCGGGATGAATTGAAAAAACGAGGACATCAGGTCGATGTTATTACAATTCCGTTTAAGTGGTATCCGGGAGAAACTTTGGTGAACTGCATGATGATGGGAAGAATGATGGATTTAACTGAAGTAAATGGAGAAAAGATCGATCGTGTGATTGCAATGAAATTCCCGGCTTATTATGTAAAACATGAAAAGAAAGTTCTTTGGTTAATGCATCAGCACAGACAAGCATATGACCTTTGGAATACAAAATATGGAGATTTGCAAAATTTCCCGGACGGGGAAACAATACGTAATTTTATTGTAGAAAATGATAAAAAATATATCAGTGAATCCGAAGCGGTTTACACGATTGCACAGAATACATCCAACCGACTAATGAATTTTTGTAGCATTTCCTCTACTCCACTATATCATCCACCATTAAATCACGAGAAACTTCATTGCGAAAAGTATGGTGATTATATATTTTATCCAAGTCGGATTGACAAGATAAAACGGCAGCGTTTACTGGTAGAAGCAGCTCGCTATTTGAAAACGGATGCAAAAATTGTACTGGCGGGATCCGGAAGTGATGCAGAATTGGAATATATTCAGGATTTGATCCAAAAGAATAAATTACAAGACAGAGTAAAACTTGCCGGTTTTATTTCGGAAGAAGAAAAGATAAATTATTATGCGAATTGTCTTGGTGTTTATTTTGGTGCATATGATGAAGATTATGGTTATATTACACTGGAAGCTTTTTTCTCAGAAAAACCGGTTATTGTTCACAAAGATGCAGGTGGTCCACTGGAATTTGTAGAACATGAAAAAAATGGTTACATACTTGAGGCCGATGCACAGAGAGTAGCGGAGAAAATCGATGAATTGTATACCAATCGTAAAAAGGCAGAGCTGCTTGGAAAAGCAGGACGACGTTCTCTGGATGAAAAGCATATGGATTGGGACTATGTGATAGAACAATTGTTGAGGTAAGAGGAAAATGGAGAAAAAGAAACTGTTGTACGTAAGTCCGTTTCCGCCTGAGAAAAGCGGAATATCGGATTATTCGGAGATACTGGTATATCAATTGCGTGATAAATATGAAATTACGCTTTTGATCGATAATTATAAATTGACAAACAAGAAAATGTATGACGATTTTGAAGTAGTTATATATTGGAAAGACAGAATTGAGTTTGAGAAGTTTGACTATATACTATATAATATAGGCAACAACCCTTTTTATCATTCTTATATCTATGAATTGTGTTTAAAGCATCCGGGAATGGTAATCCTTCATGATTGTGTTTTGTATTATCTGGTTGCCGGATACTATGAAAAAAAGGAATTGGCATTTTCAAAGATTTACGAACAATACGGACTGGAAGGGCTTTTAAAAGCAAAATTTGCAATGAATGATGGAAGAGATTCTCTGCTGGAATGTGACGAATTGGCAGCAGAATTCCCATTAAATATAGAACTTGCCGAATCCGGAAATAAAATTATGGTTCATTCTGAATTTGCAAAGAAAAAAATCAAAGTGTTTACCGACCATGTTCGTAAGATAAATATGATTCCGCAAATTTCAACGGAATATGTTCAAATTGACAAAAAGAAATTGTTTTCTCGATATAATATTCCGGAAGATGCTTTTGTCATTGCGTCATTTGGAGTTATAGCACCAACAAAATTGAATCATGTGATCTGTCAGACTGTTTACAAATTAAGTAAGCAATTGGAACAGAAAATTTGTTATGTCATGGTGGGAGAAGGAGATTATGTGGATCAATATGTTGACAATGAAATTGTTTTCAAAACTGGATTTGTTGATATGAATGAGTTTGATAATTTTGTCGTATATTCTAATCTGGTGATGAATCTCCGATATCCATCTATGGGAGAAACATCGGCGGCTTTAATTAAAATATTGCAAATGGGAAAAACATGCCTGATCAATGATGATGGCTGGTTTGCAGAAGTGCCGGAAAAATGTGCCGTTAAGATTCCGGTGGAGGGTATTGAAGAGCAGGTGTTAGAGAAAATAAAGTATTTAATATCACATCCGAAGGAATGCAGCCAAATTGGAAAATGTGCAAAAGAATACATTGAGAAAGAACATGATCCACAGAAAATTGTGGAAGAAATAAGTGAGTTTTTGGAGGAAGAAATTTGAAAAATAAAGGACAAATACAAGACGGTAAATATTATTATAAATACTGGAGTCTGTTGATTTTTTTGCTGATTCCTGTATTACTTTTGGCAAGATATTATTTTGCAGGTCAGGTGCCGGGGGATGCTGATCTGATTCAGTTTTTCTCTAACAAAAAAGCATTTGCGGAAGCCCTGATGAGCGGCGAGTTCCCACAATGGAATCCGTATATTCAAAATGGAATTCCACAATCCTCGGGAAGCAGTATGTATTTTTTGAATCTCTTATTATCTTTTCTGCCGTTGCGCCAGTATATTTACGCCTTTTATATTGTGCATCTTGCGATAGCAGGAATTTGTTTCTATCTTTTTCTGCGTGACTATGACTGCCCATATTCGGTTTCTTACAGTTTTGCAATCATCTTTGAATGCTCGATTCAGATCAATGGAATGCGTAAATCACATCCGGCAATCATTACCGCTATTTGTTTGTTTACTGTTGTTATGTTTGTAACAAAACGGTATTTTGTAACAAAACAAAAGCGTTGGTTTTGTTTAAGTGCGCTGACAGCCGGTGTGATGCTTATTGCAACACAGCAATATGGAATATATGCTGCACTTGTATTGGTGATTTATATATTGGCTCATTGTATAAAAGCTAAATTTTCATTAATGGAAATTTTAAAAAAGGCATTACTGTGGATTGCTGTATATATCGGAAGTATTTTGTTCGCGTTGTTACCTACAGTTCATTTATTAAGAACGTATTCGGTGTACGGTTCTTCACAGACGACCTATGATACCTTTCGTTCTTATTCGCTGCATCCCGTTAAATTGATACAAATGATCTATCCTGAATTTTTTGGTGAAAAATATCAGGCGATGGGAGCAAATTATTCATCTGAAATGGATATTGAATTGTATTTGGGAATTTTTGTATTATTTGCAGCAATGTTCGCAATTATAAAATTATGGAAAAAATTTGACACTGCTCTGGCAGGAGGTTGTGCGTTGTTTGCATTGCTGTATGCGTGTGTTGCACATATCCCTGTTATCAATAAAATAGTGTATCATATTCCTGTATTGGGTGGCTTTCGTGCATCAGGAAGAATGTTATTTGCGTTTTACTTTTTTGTATTCCTGCTGTCTGCTCTTGGTACATCAGAGTTTTTGAAAGAAATAAAGAAAAAAGACATTGTTTTATTAAAAAAAGCAGCTAAAGGATTATTGGGATTAACGGCAGTGCTTATACTGACCTCTGTTTCCGCAGTATGTCTGATCGTTGCCCGGGAACAGCAGGGGGCCTATTTTATACAGATTCAAAGTGCGTTTAAGACAGCGCTTATTGTGGCAGTTCTTATGCTGATTGTATGCTGGATTTTATCAAAAGACAACATTTATAAAATTACATTAACAATACAGAAAAAGAGAAGTATTATCTGCATTTTCCTATTGGGTATTACATTGTACGAGACACTGCCTTATAGTATGGCAACGACGTCAACGGATTATAAAGCCGGAATATCGCAGGAGCCGGTAGTGGAAAAAATACAGGAAAATATTGGACAATATAAAATATTTGATGCGTTTGGAAATGTAGATGGTTCACATATGAGTATTATTTCACAGAATCGTAATGCAATTCGAAAAATAGCTTCTTTGAATGCATATACGGCATACAATAATCCGTTATTGTGTAAATATCTTAAAAATTTAGGAAGCCAGGTTACCGATATTCCGTTCAATTATTCCGGATTGCTTACGGGAAGTTTAGATAATACCAATAATGTATTGATTCAAAATGACCTGCTGTCCATGACGGGGGTAAAATATGTAATCGATTCCGAAGGAGCGATTGCAAAGAATAAGGGAATGATTTATAGCAATCAGTCACCAACAGAGTCGTGTTATTCCTCGCAGCTTTTGCAAATAACTCATAAGCCTGGGGAAATAGGTATTTTTGAGACGCCGTTTTCCATGATGACTCAGGAGCAGGAGCAAACGCCGCAATGTTACAAAGTAGTTATTACTTTGACGGAAGAACAAAGAAAAAATACAACGTGTCTTGCGGCAGATTTGTATGGTGGCCCGAATTATGACCGTTCTACGGAGGAAAAAAGATTTCAGGTTACGGAGGACCAGGGGCAGTATACAGCCTATTTATATGCACAGCAGACAGAATTGGCAACCGAAACGATCCGCTTGCGCATATTGGCTTCTAATAATGACACAGAGAATTCGATATACAAAGTAGATGTTTTTAAAGTAACGCCTGTGGAAGGTTATCGGTACTGGGACAAAACGCAGGATGGAACTGCCATCTATGAGAATATTAATGCAAAACCCCTTTTATATGTTCCACAAACAGTAGAAACAAAGAAGAATTTTGATGATATATATTTCAATTGTGACAATTATTCTTTGAATAAAATAGCGTATGTGGACGCAGAACCTATGGATTTGCAGAATTCAGATACTCAGGTGGAGGTAAAAGAGCAGACCCGGAATACGGTAATGGCATCCTGTAGTTCAACAGCAGATACATTCGTGTGTTTTTCACAGAATTACTCGCCGGATTGGAGAGTATATGTGGATGGAGAGCAGCAGACGATTCATATGGTAAATGGTTTAATTATGGGGGTTCAGATTCCTGCCGGAAATCATGAGATAAAATTTGTATATCAAGAAAATTCTTATTTGATTGGAGCGGGTATTACGTTTATCACTTACGTAAGTCTTGTGGCGGCATATTTTGTGGAACGTAGACGAAAATATGCGAGTGCTGATAAGAAAGTATAATCCCCACTTCAAGGCTTGCGTACATGGTTCTTTTGATATATAATATAGTAAGAAACGAGACAGACGACGAAAGACAGGAAAGGATTCTTACCGAAAAACAGGAAAGTAGTAAGAGAAGGAAAAAATTATGATACCATTTAATGTGCCACCATGTGTGGGAAACGAAGAAAAATATATTGCACAGGCGATTGCAAACCATAAATTATGCGGAGATGGCGAATTTACAAAAAAGTGTAATGCAAAATTGGAACAGATGACGGGAACGGCAAAAGCGCTGCTGACTACTTCCTGTACGCATGCAACGGAAATGGCAGCAATTTTATCAAAAATTCAGCCGGGAGACGAAGTCATCATGCCGTCGTATACATTTGTATCTACGGCAAATGCTTTTGTATTGCGTGGTGCAACGGCTGTTTTTGTTGATATTCGTCCGGATACGATGAATATAGATGAAACCAAGATCGAGGAAGCCATTACGGAAAAAACAAAGGCAATTGTTCCGGTTCATTATGCGGGAGTTTCCTGTGAGATGGATACGATTATGGCAATTGCGCAAAAATATGATCTGAAGGTTATCGAGGATGCGGCACAGGGAATTATGAGTACATATAAGGGGAAACCTCTTGGTACCATTGGTGATTATGGCTGCTTTAGTTTTCATGAGACAAAAAATATCAGCATGGGAGAGGGCGGTGCGCTTTTGATCGCTAATCCGGCGGATATTGAGACGGCAGAGATTGTACGTGAAAAGGGAACCAATCGAAGCAAGTTTTTCCGTGGTGAAATAGATAAATATTCCTGGGTTGAAGCAGGAAGTTCTTATCTTCCAAGTGAGCTGAATGCCGCATATCTGTGGGGAGAGCTTGAGAGTGCGGAAGAAATTTACAAAAATCGCATGGATACCTGGCAGTATTATCATAGTCAGTTGGAAAATATGGAAAAGAATGGGAAAATCAAACGCCCGGTGATTCCGGAAAACTGCGTGCATAATGCGCATATGTATTATATCAAAGCAAAAGACCTTGACGAACGTACACGATTGCTTGCATATTTAAAAGAAAACGGTGTATCTGCAGTTTTTCACTATATTCCGCTTCACAGTGCGGCAGCAGGTATAAAATATGGAAGATTCTTCGGGGAAGATCAGTATACGACAAAGGAAAGTGAGCGCTTACTGCGTCTGCCATTGTATTATGGCATGAAGGAAGAAGACCGGGAAAAAGTAGTGAGATGTGTGGAAGCATTTTATAAGTAAAGGAGAAGGCGAAAGCAATTATCATTTACAAAACAGGATAGTAATATTGTGAAAACAGTTGCTATTATAATTGATGTATATTCATCATTCTTTTTTCACAAGAATCTTATGCAGGTGTTTTCGTATTCATTTAAATATCCTATAATTATTTTGGCGGTGTTAGTTATAGATACACTTCTGTTTTCTGTTTGCCTTGAGTGGATGAAAAACGTGAGTGGATATAATAAAGCAGTATCAATTATATGCAGTAGATGCCTGCACGGGAAAGGATGATAAATATGAAGAAATTGATGATTTTGGGAGCGGGAGTATACCAAGTGCCGTTGATCAAACGAGCAAAAGAAAAAGGATTGTATACGATCGTAGTTAGTATTCCGGGAGATTATCCGGGGTTTAAATTAGCTGACAAAATTTATTATGAAAATACAACAGATTGTGAAAAAATATTAGAGATAGCACAAAAAGAAAACATAGATGGTATTGTGACAGCAGGCACAGACGTAGCGGTAGTTACCGTTGGCAGGGTATGTGATGCCATGAAATTATGTGGTATCTCCTATGAAGCTGCACAGATTTCAGGTGATAAATTATTGATGAAAGATCAATACGAAAAATATGGAGTGCGTACTGCCAAATACCGTAAGATTTTCTTCGCTGATAAAGACATCGAGGAAAAAATATCTGAATTGACGCAGCCGCTTATTTTTAAAGCAGTGGATTCTTCCGGAAGCCGGGGAATTATTCGTATCGATGATTTGTCAAAATGTAGGGAAACCATTGAAGAAGTTAAAAAGTATACCAAAAAGGATTATTTTATAGCAGAAGAATTTTTGGAAGGGGAAGAGTTTGGTGCACAGGCCTATATTCTAGGAGGAAAGGTTCAGTTTATTCTTCCTCATGGAGATTATGTATTCCATGGGGATACAGGGGTCCCTATCGGACATTGGGTTCCGTTTGAACTTGATGAAGAGATTATTAATGATGCGAAAGAGCAGCTTCAATTGGCAGCAGATGCTATGAAATTGAACAATTGTGCAATGAATGCGGATTTTATTTTAGTAAATGGAAAAACCTACGTTTTAGAGATTGGAGGCAGATCCGGTGCTACTTGTTTAAGTGAAATGGTGTCAACCTATTATCAGTTTGATTATTATGATAAGATGATAGAGGCGGCATTGGGAGAAAATCCGGACTTCCATTCAAACGATAGCGTTCCGTGTGCGGCGATGCTTTTACGTAGTGATAAAAATGGGAAAATTGTTGCACAAGAAGATCTTAATGAGAAAGACGATGACATATTAGAGGTTCAATTTGATCATGCGATAGGAGATGAAGTATCCGCTTTTCGTATTGGTCCACATCGTATTGGTCATGTGATCGTAAAAGGAAGCACTTTACAATCAGCAATAAAAAAATTGGATGATGTATTAGAAAAAATACATATAGAAGTGCAATAGTTAGGAGAAATTAAGATGTACTCATTTGTGATACCTTGTTATAATTCATCCGAATCAATCCGGCATGTTGTAGAATTAACAATGGAAGAAATGGAAAAAATGAATCGTCGGGAATTTGAGTTTGTTCTTGTAAATGACTATTCGAGTTCAACAAAAACAATGCCGGTATTAAAAAAACTGGCAGAAGAATATCCCTGTGTAACCGTATTAAATCTTGCGAAAAATGCCGGACAACATAATGCCATTATGGCAGGATTAAATTATGCAAAAGGAGATATATTGATCGGCATGGATGATGACATGCAGACACATCCGTCGCAGCTTCCTTATTTGTTTGAAGAATTGGAAAAAGGATATGATATTGTTTATGGATATTATCCGGAAAAAAAGCATAGTGCTTTTCGCAATTTTGGAAGTTGGGTCAATTATATTTCGGTACGTATTTTGATTGGGAAACCCAAGGAGTTAAAGACATCCAGTTATTGGGTGGCACGAAAGTTTGTGCGTGACTCTGTGATTGAATATCAGGCTCCTTATGCCTATATACAAGGGTTGTTTTTGCGTACGACAAGAAATATTTCCTGTATTCCCATTCAGCATTTTCAGAGAGAAGAAGGAGAATCCAATTATACATTTAAGCGATTGCTTAAATTATGGTCCAATATTATAGGTTTTTCTATCACCCCGCTTCGATTAACGGAGTATTGTGGATTTGGGTTATCTTTACTAAGTATAATTGCGGCAGTAGTTGTATTGATTAGAAAAATATTGAATCCTGCAATGGCACTCGGATGGCCGTCTTTGATGATTGTTATTTGTTTTTTCTCAGGAATACAATTAATGTTTTTAGGGTTGATCGGAGAATATATTGGCAGAATGTTTTTGGGATTAAACCGACAGCCGCAATATGTTATTCGTGAAGTTATCAGGCAGGAGAGTGAGGAACAAGAATGAATACGTTTGTAAAAATAGGTGAAAATTTTGCTTCCTTTTGGAATTTGCTTGTGTTAAGCAAGAACAACCTGTTTAATTCGGCTGTTTATAAAAAACAAAACCGGAAATTAAGGAAGTTGATGAAAAGAGCATACGAGATTCCTTTTTATCGCAAAAAATTTGATACAGCGGGATTGAAACCGAAAGATATTAAGAATAGAGAGGACCTGGTAAAATTTCCGATTTTAACCAAAAATGAAATTAAAGAGTGGCTTACTCCGTTGGTTGATTCTGAGAAAGAGAGGATGCATATCGTATCCACAAGTGGTTCGACAGGAATGCCGTTGAAAACGATAGTTTCTCCAAGAGAGAATGCATTTTTGACAGCAAATTGGCTGCGAATCGCAGTGAAAAATGGAGTCAATCCTTTTACTGCTAAAACACTTGCTTTGAAAGATCCTCAGATTGTGGCTGCAGGAAATGAGAGTATAATTCAAAAATTTGGTATATTAAGAAGAAAAAAACTTCCGTTTACGGCAGAACCGGATTATCTTGTGGCAGAGTTTAATAAGTATAAGCCGGATTTCTTTTATGCACATAAGACAAAGTTGTTGCAAATGATAGATTATGCTGAGAAGAACAGTATAACTTTATATCATCCACCGGCATATGCGGTTATCAGTGAAATGATATCAGAGCAGGACGAAAAAGTGTTTCGCAAATATTTAGGGGATCATATCTTTACCTCCTATGGCTGCATGGAAACGGGTGCTTGTACTTTTACCAAAGTTGGTTCTATTAAGCCACACATCGTTACCAATGATACCCATATTATTAATGTTGTAAATGAGGAAGGAAAATTAGATTCTCATGGGAAGATGCTTTTGACAAATCTTAATTTCCTGACATATCCGATCATTAATTATGATGTAGGTGATAATGCAGATGTGTATGAAGAAAATGGAATGGAATTTATTGCTAAAATTCATGGAAGAGTCAATGACTGGATATGTCTGCGGGATGGAAGAAAATATAATTTTCAACCGTTTTATCGTGCCTTTGAGGCGCAGGATAAGGTGATTCATTTTCGTATTATTCAAGAAGATTATGAGAATATTACAATTCAGCTTGTGGCTTCTGCCAGGATTACCGAAACGGAAAAAAAGAATATTGAATGTGATGTATTAAATCAATTAAAGCACATCATTCATGCAGAGGAACTGGTATATTTGTTTGATTGGCGCGACAAGATTGAACCGGATAAATCAGGAAAGACACGATTTATTGTAAGCAAAGTGAAAGAATAGTAGGAAAGTGCGAGGAAAAAATGTTAAATAAATTATTATCACGAAGAAGAAATGTGTATATTTTTGCGCTCATTGCTATTTTTATTGAGAGTTTTTCCGCTGTTTGTTTGAAGATGGCAGGATTATATCCGGTGATTTCTACAAAATATATTTTTTATTTTGGCAGTGCCGTTGCAATTATGGGGATTTATGCCATTTTATGGCAAATTTTATTAGAGTATATGCCGTTAACAACTGCGTATTTGCGAAAGGGTATCTCTTATATTTTTGCCTATCTGTGGGCATTTTTGATTTTTGATGAACACATCAGTGTCATGCAGTGGATTGGAACAGCTATCATTTTGGGTGGCATGGTTGTTACACAATTGGGTGAAAATAAGGAGGATAAGAAATGATCATTGGATGGGCACTGGGGCTTTTATCTGTGTTGATTGCTTCTTTTTCACAGATACTATTAAAGAAGGCAGCCCAAAAGCAACAAAATAATTTCATAAAAAAATTTCTTAATGTGTGGGTAATCTGTGGTTATATTTTACTTTTTGGTTCTCTATTTATCAATACTTTTGTATTGCGTAAACTGGAACTTAAATTTTTGCCATGTATTACAGCAACTAGTTTTTTTTGGGTATTGTTATTTTCGCGCATTTTTTTGGGAGAGAGACCATCAAAGAATAAAATTATAGGTATCATTATGATTTTTATCGGGGTAATTGTATGCCAGTTTTAATTTTTATATAAGCCTCAATTAAAGTGTACAGGGAAAGTGATATTATTAAAAATATTGAAGTTCAAAGGAGGTCCCACTATGAAAGGAATTATACTTGCCGGAGGTTCCGGCACAAGATTGTATCCATTGACCAAAGTAACCTCAAAGCAGCTGCTTCCGGTTTATGATAAACCGATGATATATTACCCGCTTTCTACGTTGATGCTGGCGGGAATCCGCGATATTTTGATCATATCGACACCAACCGATCTGCCAAATTTTGAACGGCTTCTTGGTGATGGTTCCAGTTTTGGAATTCACTTGCAATATAAGGTGCAGCCAAGCCCGGACGGACTGGCACAGGCATTTTTGATCGGTGAAAAATTTATCGATGGTGATTCGTGCGCCATGGTACTCGGTGACAATATTTTCTATGGAAGCGGTCTGAAAAAACATCTGCAGATGGCAGCAGATAAAACAGACCGTGCGACAGTATTTGGTTATTATGTCGATGACCCACAGAGATTTGGTATTGTAGAGTTTGATGAAAACGGACGGGCGATTTCGATCGAGGAAAAGCCGGAGCATCCAAAATCAAATTATTGTGTAACCGGTCTGTATTTTTATGACAACCGCGTGGTAGACTTTGCGAAAAAGGTAAAACCATCTGCTCGCGGTGAATTGGAAATTACAGATTTGAATAAATTGTATCTGGAAGAGGGAAGTCTGGATGTCGTGACACTCGGAAGAGGGTATGCGTGGCTGGATACCGGCACAATGGATGCCCTTGCGGATGCCAGTGAATTTGTGCGGGTAATCGAAAACCGCCAGGGAATCATGCTTTCGGCGGTCGAAGAAATTGCTTATCACAATGGATGGATTGACAAAGAGACGCTTCTCAAATCAGCAGAAGTATACGGAAAATCCAGCTATGGAAAACACCTGCGCCAGGTGGCAGACGGAAAGATTTTGTATTAAAAAGGCTCGGAAGTGAGATGACGAAACATGCTTAAAGCAGTATTATCTGCCGTGATCCTTATCATAGCAGTAATTTTGTACACCGTTTACTTATTTTTAAAAAAGAATTTTAATGGATTATCGTGGGAAGAAATTGTATTTCATCTGAAGGTTCCTATGAAGGGAACGAGCAATGAAATGATTTTGGATTATTTTCGTACGTATGGAATTCGTATGGGACTTGGCGTATGCCTGTCTGTTTTGATAAGTGTAGTCTGTTATATAAAGATTTCACCGTCAGCCGGTACAGCGCTTCTTGTGGCGGCAGTGGTTCTTCTGCTGGTGGCGATAGGAAGCATTTTACAGTCGTTTGATACTTTTGGATGTCTGATCGCACAGCGGAAAGAATCTGGCTTTATGGAAGAAGAAGCAGTGCAGTTGACACCGGAAATGCTGCATTTTCCGGAGAAAAAGAGAAATTTGATCTACCTTTTTTTGGAATCCATGGAAAGTACATTTTCTTCCAAAGAAGAAGGCGGAGCGATGGAACAAAATCGAATCCCGGAGTTGACGGCACTGGCAAAAGAAGGGGTAAATTTTTCAGGTGATGAAAAAATCGGTGGCGCAACACCGTCGAGGGGGGCATCATGGACAACGGGCGCGATGGTGTCTCAGACATGTGCATACCCGGTTATGATCCCACTTGGTGGAAAAAATTACCAAAACGAGAAAAATACGTTTATGCCGGGAGCGGTATCGATGGGAGATGTTCTCAAAAAAGAGGGATATGCGCAGGAGATCATGGTTGGTTCAGATCTGACTTTTGGTGGACGGAAGATGTATTTTGAGCAGCATGGAGACTATTTCGTCTATGATTATCCTTATGCGAAAGAACAGGGAAAGATTCCTAAAGATTACTATGAATGGTGGGGATTTGAGGATAAAAAATTGTTTGCTTTTGCCAAAGAAGAGATAACAAAACTCGCAAAAGGGGATAAGCCCTTTAATTTTACGATGCTTACGGTGGATACACACCACATCGGAGGGTATGCCTGTGAGGATTGCCGGCATGATTTTAAAAATAACTATGACAATGTGCTCTCGTGTTCTTCAAAGCGTGTAAAGGAGTTTATTGATTGGATTAAGGCGCAGGATTTCTACAAAGACACAACGATTGTCATTTCCGGAGATCATTGTACGATGGATAATAATTATATCCGGGCGCAGTATGATGGAAGTGTGCCTCGGCGTGTGTATTCCTGCATCCTGAATTCGGCGGTAAAACCGGTTCGTGAAAAAGACCGCAAGTATTATCCGATGGATCTGTATCCGACGACACTGGCGGCGATGGGAGTACAGATAGAGGGAGACCGCATTGGACTTGGGACCAATCTCTTTTCGGACAAAGAGACAATTTTGGAAAAATATGGGGATGTTAAAGTGCAGCAGGAACTGTCGAAAGGATCCTCTTTTTATAGGAAAAAGATTCTAGGTGAGAAAAAATGATTCTGATTTTTGGATTGTGTTTTTTGTTTTTGGTGTTTTCTGCGTTTGGAATCGGAGCAAAGGGAAAATGGGCATTTAGTCAGCCGGTTTCCCAAAAATCAGGATACTGTTCACGTGAGATGACAGCATCCGTCAATGGTTACTTCCTGACGACAGTATTTATGACACATTTGATTCAATATATGTCGTGGAGCATTTATGGACCACTTGATATTATGTACATTGAAGTGAATCGAGCATTGGGACAACTGATTGTTGCGATGTTTTTGTTCTATTCCGGATATGGAGTTATGGAATCTCTTCGTCATAAGAAAGGCTATATTTCTTCATTCCCTAAACGCAGACTTCTTCCTTTTTTTGTGAATTTTGAGATTGCTGCCGTGATTTATCTGTTTGTTAGTTGTGCGACGAATCAAACTCCGACATTCTGGTATGCGATAAAAGGGTTTGCTGCATGGGAAAGTCTGGGAAACAGCAACTGGTATGTGTTTGCCATTTTGTATCTGTATGTGGTGACGTATATCGTATTTCGTATCCGGGAGACAAAATGGTTTTGCAAAATGCCGTTGTGGTTTGCCGTTTTTGGAATTGTATTTTTAAGTGGGATTTACATTTTATGGATGCGGCATGCCGGAAAAGGCGGATGGTGGTATGACACGATATTGTGCTACAGCGCCGGCATGTTTTTTGCACTGGGGCGTGAAACTTTTGAAAAATGGCTCGCCGGTGGGAAATGTTATTTGCGCTATGCAGCATCACTTGCTTTTTTCACTGTGTTTTTTGCGTTTTTTTATTCCATGCGGGCTGAGCATAAGATGTATTTTGAGATTGTTAGTGTAACTTTTGCCATCGTTGTGGTGCTTTTAACGATGAAGTTTCGGGCGTCAAATCGTGTTTATACTTTCATTGGACAAAATTTGTTTTCATTTTACATATATCAGAGGATTCCGATGATCTTACTGAAAGATTCATTGGGAAAAGGCAATGCGGTCGTGTATTTATTGGTCTGTGCTGTTTTGACAGCGGGAATCAGTTTATTGATGATTCGTTTTTACCGTCGGTTAAAAAAATATTTGCCTTAAAAAATGTATATTCGCCGAGATTCAGGAAAAAATATAGATAGCATCGAAAGTGCAAATCTAGAATCGAGGTGAAGAATGATGAAGAAAGAAAAAGGTTTTTATATATCACTTTTGAGTGGAATCGTCTGCATTGCGGTCGTGGGTGCGATCTGCATGAATCTGTTTGCCAAACCTGAGCAGAAGGAAGAAAATGTGCCAATTGCAGAAGAGACGGAGTTAGTCGTACCAACTCCTGCAGCGGCGACTTTAGAACCGGCCCAAAAGGCAGAAGAGAAGTCCACAAAAGAAGCTTCTTCGAAAAATGTCAGGTCAGAAGTGAAGGAAGAAAAGCCAAGGAAAAAAGAGACGATGAAGAAAGTAAGTGCGGAAGACAAACTTCATTTTGATCAGGAAACCGGGCTTTTATGGCCTGTTGAAGGGGATGTTTTGATAGAATACAGTGCGGATAAAGTGGTGTTTTTTCCTACGTTATCCCAGTATAAGACAAATCCCGCGATGATCATTGGAAGCGAAGTCGGCGAGAGTGTAAAAGCAAGTGCGGCAGGTATCGTCAAGTCGATCAATAAGAGTGATGAGACCGGAAGAACGGTAACGGTTGCAATCGGAGATGATTTTCAGGTCATATACGGACAATTGAAAGATGTGACAGTGGAGGAAGGAGATTCCGTATCGGAAGGACAGGTGATCGGAAAGATTGCGAAACCGACCAAGTACTATTCCGTAGAGGGAGCAAATCTGTATTATCAGGTTAAACAGAAAGATGAGACCGTAAATCCACTTGTTTTTTTGAGATAAAAAATTCCCCGGGAATATAAATCCCGGGGAATCTTTATTTTCTTTTTTTGATTTCTTCTACGACATCCATTACATTAGCAGAGGAACCTTCCTTAGCGGCGGTTACCTGATTAGAGGCAATTCCCTCAGTAGAGTCCTTTTTTAGAATTGTTTTTACTGTCATCAGAATTAATTTAATATCAAGCCATAAAGAATAGTTTTCAATATAAAATAAATCTAATTTGAGTTTATCGTAGGGTACCGTGTTATACTTTCCGTAAATTTGAGCAAAACCGGTAAGACCGGCCTTGACACGAAGGCGGAAAGAAAATTCAGGCATATTTTCCATGTATTCTTTTATAATTTCCGGACGTTCCGGCCGAGGACCGACAAAAGACATGTCTCCTTTTATGATATTAAAAAGCTGCGGCAGTTCATCTATTCGTGTAGAACGAATAAAGCGTCCAATCGGTGTGATACGCGAATCGTTTGCTTTGGCAAGCTGTGCACCCCCCTCTTTTTCTGCATTGATGATCATGCTTCGAAATTTTATGATTTCGAAAGGTTTTCCGTTTTTTGTACAACGTATCTGTTTATAAAAAACAGGGCCTTTGTCGTATAATTTGATGGCAGCAGCCGTTAACAGCATAAATGGTGAAGCAAGGATAAGCATTGGTATAGCAATGACAAGGTCAAGAAAACGTTTGGCAAATTCTTGATCAAAACTGAGGGAATATCCTTTTGTAAGAAGAAAAGGGGTATCAAATATATGAATCCTATCGCTTCCCATAAGGATAATATCAGAAATTTTAGGGATAACATAAGCGCGTATACCATTGGAATAGCAGAATTTTAAAACGTCATTTCGATCTTGTGCACTGATATCACCGATGATAACGGCTTCGTAATCCTTTGCTTTCTTTGCAATTTTATCGAGACCTTCACTTACATGAATAGCATCTGAGATGGCATATTTGTCACGGCGTTCTTCTACTTTATAAACAAGATCGCTTGCTTGGCGTTCTCCGTAGATTAAAAGAATTTTCCAGGACTTAAAAATGTGTCCATACAGAGAACTGGACCCAAAATACCATAGGGTAGTAATTAAAAAATCTCCCAATGTCATGACCAAAAAAGGAACGACATTGATAAAACGAAATGCCAGCAGTGAGATAATAATGTAGGTTACCACATTGCTGATAAATATGGAGAGAAACTGTGACAGGATCACCTCAATTCGACGCAATTGACCCAATTTCGTGGCACCATACATTCGGCCAAAGAAAATAAGAAAGAGTGCATACAGTCCGATGATCACATAGTTTCCACGACGATAGAAACGATAAGTATACATGGTTCCGGCAAAGAAGTGGTACCAGAACCATGAGAAAAGGAAAGTCATCAGTAATATATTGATTAATGATAAAATAAATAATATCGTTTTTTTATAAGGATCGTAATTTCGCAAAACAGCCTCCTGATCTTTATACGGTTTCACTTTTTTGAATTTTCAACATACGGTTTACGGCAAAGCCCAATCCAAGTAAAATCCAATAAGAGGATTGTACCCCGACGATAGCATCATTAGTAAGACCTACAATGGTGTAAGAAAGTGATGCCGTAAATAAACCAAAAGCAATTTTGGACAAATTATTCGTCAGTTTTTTTCGCCATAGCAAGCGAAGGGATTGAAGCATGTAAATAATACATAATGCAGCATAGGAGATGGCAGAGATTCCACCGGTCTGTATATATGTCTGCAAAAAGGTATTATGTGGTTTATCTACCAAAAGCGTACTTCCGCCTACACGTTTCGAACCGACAAAATCTGCATTTGGAAAGGCGATAATGAAGGCATTTGGTCCGATTCCTTTGAACCAATAAGTTTTCATTAATGGAATGGTTCGTGACCAGATATATCCACGGCGGTTTGCTATGTTTTCGGAATTTTTAAAACCAAAGTGTTCAACTTCCTTCAATTTGATCAATTTACCATAAGGCGTATAATATTTCCATTCATTATTATCGTAAACAAAAGTAAAGGAAATTTGATTCGGTGTATCACACAGAGTAAAAGCATCGTGAATGCCGGTGTCCATTGCATAGCGCTTGGACTCCAAGGTAAGCATATTGAAACGGGGATCATTTGGAGTATATAACTCCAGGCCGTTATCATAGGTTAGCGGTATATTTTTCCCGGAGAAATCTGTGATCGTAAAAGTGGCATTTGATTCTTCCGGAATAGTTATATCCAGATCAAAAGATTCACCATTTCGGAAATTGACTTTTAAACGTGTCGGTGTTTCATTTACAATGGAAATCAAATTACGAGTATCTACAGAGCCGTTTTTCAATTTTTCTATCGCCGTTTTTGCATAATTCGTCTGAAGAATGGCAAAAATGCTGACAATCCCTAAAATAAGTATGCCTGCCAATGAGATCCACCATATCTTGTTTTGGGGATCGAAGTAATTGATAATGAGCAGGACAATAACAACTACACTGACAAAGGCAAGCGTCATACCGGCTGCAGTAGAACCGGAACCGATCAGTGATTTTATAAATCCGGCAGCAATCAGGACTCCGATCAATTTACAGGAAACAGAGATCCATTTTTTGTCAGATACCTTTAAAAAGATAAACATAACTACGATCGGCAAGGTTAATGCAATGTAGGTTCCGGTGTAGTTTGGATTTGGAAATGTCATGACTACACTAGAGTATCCGGCTTTAAATGAAATTCCGGTTAAAGTACTGTATTTTGTAATGATTTTTTGCACCCAGTCCCATAAAAGAGGGTTTTGGTCAATGGACTGCATAAATCCTATAAATGACATAAGTGCAGTATGAATGATCAGTCCATAAATAAGGATGTTAATTTTGCGTGCAGAGGTTACCCAAGCATAGGTATAGAAAAAAAGGATTCCATATGCAAGAAGTACCCACATAGTCTGCCATTGTGTGTATCCGCCACCGCTATAAGCCAATTCGGAATATTTGCTTGTCACAGAAGAAATAATCACCATGATAAGATGAATCCCTAAAAGAATGGCGATTTTTTTGTCTATATTGGCAAAAAAGGCTGTGGAAGTCATGTGATACTTGTTTATTTGCTTCCAATAATAATAGCAAAAGAAGAACACGGTAGCAATGCCAACGATGGTTAGAGCGACACTTTTTGAATATCCAAAAGAGTCAATCTGACCCGTGGATGGCGCTTTATTAAACCATTCAAATTGTGTGAAATCAATTGTATAATCGTGTGTAAGTACGATCATTGGTACGATACACAGTCCAAACAAAACCGGCAGCAGCAGGACGATATCCTGCCACAGCTTGGTTTCTCTTTTTTGAAGTTTTCGTTTGTATTTATTTGACATTTTCAAGTTCCCCTTTTGCTTCTAGATTACTAGTCATTATCGTCGTCATCATTGTCATCGTCGTCATCATCGTCATCATCGTCATCATGGTCAGACAAAGAAGTATCTTCTGTGACGGTTACGTCGCATGTAGCATACGCGCCACCTTCGTCGTCAGCGGTTACGTAGATGGTTGCGGTGCCCGGATCGCCAATGGAAAGTTCTCCGTCGTCATCGACATCGACAACATCTTCATCATCACTTTCCCAGGTCACGTCTTTATCTTTGGCATTCTTTGGTAAAATTTGTTTGATTGTCAGTATAATGTCATCTTCTTCCGATTCACAAACGGTAAGTTTGGTGCGGTTGAGGACAATCTTTCGAACCAGCACATCCTGTGTTACGGTAACACGGATGCTTGCTTTTTTCTTTGGATTTACCTTGGACACTGCACGGATTGTAGCAGTTCCTTTTTTTAGTCCCTTCAGAAGCCCTTTTTTTGAAACAGATACTACTTTTTTGTTCGAAGTTGTATACGTTACCGTCCGATATTTCTTTTTGTTTGGAGTAACAGCAACGACCGGTTTTAATTGGTATTTTTTTCCTTTCTGGAGTTTTAAGCGTTTTCCTGTTCCCTTAAATTTTACAGTGCGTACATTTGCCGATGATTTCTTTGCCGTAATCGTGGTCTTATTTCCCTGTGCTGAGATGCTGAGTACCAATGATGCAATCAATGTGAGTACAGCGGCTTTTTTCAACTTTTTCATAGACATACCTCCCTGATATGTGTTAAGAAAGAGAACCACTCCCCATTCAACCGGGAAAAGGGAGTGATTTTCTTACTAATGTATAAGTTACGCTTTCAATGTGTCATACAAATCTTTCACAGTTGGATAGATCTGTTTGAATTTTGCATATTTCTTGTCGTATTTTTCTGCCAAAGCAGCATCCGGCTCTACCGAGTCGATTACTTTTACGATCTTTGCTGCAGCTTCTTCTACGGAAGCATATTCACCACAAGCGACAGCAGCGAGCATTGCACCGCCGAGACCAGGGCCTTCTTCGCTTTCGATGATATTTACTTTAATGTTCAGAACGTTAGCTACGATCTTTCTCCAGAGTGGGCTCTTTGCTCCACCACCACAGATTTTAGTTTCTGTGATATTGATTCCGAGATCTCTTGCTACTTCGAAAGAATCACGGATCGCAAAGGCAACACCTTCCAGAACAGCCTGTGTCATATCGGCTCTTGTCGTATCCATGGACATACCGATGAAGAGAGCACGTGCATCCGGATTGTTGTGAGGAGAACGTTCACCCATCAGGTATGGAAGATAGTATACATTGTTTTCACCGAGTTTGTCATCGGTGATCGGTTTCTGCTCAGCAGGATAATCCTTGGTTCCGATGATCTCGTCCATCCACCATTTGTTACAGGAAGCGGCACTCAACATACATCCCATCAAATGGTAATTTCCGTCAGCATGTGCAAAAGAATGAAGGGCGTTGAATTTATCGACACCAAATTCTTTGCTGGAAATGAAGATAGTTCCGGAAGTTCCGAGAGAAATGTTACATCCACCATCGCCTACTGTTCCTGTTCCGACAGCGGCAGCAGCATTGTCGCCGGCGCCGGCAGCAATTTTACAATTTGTGGTAAGACCAAGTTCTGCAGCAGCAGATTCGGTCAGATTTCCGGTTACTTCAAAACTTTCATAAAGTTTTGGAAGCTGTTCTTCTTTGACATCGCAGATTTCCATCATTTCCTTGGACCAACATTTGTTCTTAACATCCATCAAAAGCATACCGGAAGCGTCAGAGTAATCACAGCTGTGAACACCTGTCATCTTGTAAGCGATATAGTCTTTTGGAAGCATGATCTTAGCGATCTTTTTGAAGTTTTCCGGTTCATTTTCTTTTACCCAAAGGATTTTTGGAGCAGTAAAGCCGGCAAATGCGATGTTTGCGGTATACTGTGACAATTTGTCTTTTCCAATTACGTTATTTAAGTAATTTGTCTCTTTGGTTGTACGTCCGTCGTTCCAAAGAATAGCAGGGCGGATTACATTGTCCTCGCTGTCGAGGATAACAAGTCCGTGCATCTGTCCACCAAAGCTGATGCCGGCTACTTTGTCTTTTTCAAAGCCGTCTGTCAGTTCCTTGATTCCGGCAACTACAGCATTCCACCAGTCTTCCGGTTTCTGCTCAGACCAGCCCGGATTTGGGAAGGAAAGTGGATATTCTTTTGAAACGATATTTTTGATGGAACCATCTGCTTCCATGAGAAGAAGTTTTACGGCAGAGGTACCAAGGTCTACACCTATGTAATACATGAAATAGTCTCCTTTACTTTAAATTTAATAACAGTACTAGCGACTCGTGGCCGGGTCGCTAGTTGTTGATAACATTATATCAATTATAAATTATGCAAATGGGTTCTCTGTAGGATAACGAACGCCTGCCGGCTGGTTGTATCCGATCTCATCTACATCAACACCGATGTACTTGAATACTTCGTACAATGCTTTTCCAAAGTGTCCGAATGCAACAGCACCATGATGAGGGAAGTTCTTCTCGATCAATACATGGCGATAGAAGCGTCCCATCTCAGGAATAGCGAAGATACCGATGGCACCGAAACTACGTGTAGCAACAGGAAGAACTTCACCGTGTGCAATGTAAGCACGAAGGTTAGCATCTGCTGTACTCTGAAGACGGAAGAAGGTGATATCTCCAGGAACGATGTCTCCTTCGAGAGTTCCGTTGGTAACTTCGATAGGAAGAGAACGAGCCATGATCTTCTGGTATTTCATCTCGCAGAAGGAAAGCTTGCTTGCAGCTGTATTTCCGCAGTGGAATCCCATGAATGTATCTTTCAATGTGTAGTTTGCATATTTTCCTTTGATGTCCTCGTCGTACAGATCCTGAGGTACGGAGTTGTTGATGTCGAGAAGAGTTACTGTATCTTCACTTACAACAGTTCCGATGAACTCGGAAAGTGCACCGTAGATATCTACTTCACAAGATACCGGAATACCTTTTGCAGTCAAACGGCTGTTTACGTAGCAAGGTACGAAACCAAACTGTGTCTGGAATGCAGGCCAGCATTTACCGGCGATTGCTACGAATTCACGATATCCTTTGTGATCTTCAACCCAGTCAAGCAGTGTCAACTCATACTGAGCAAGTTTTGCAAGGATTTCAGGTTTTTTATTACCAGCGCCAAGCTCTGCTTCCATTTCTTTTACAACGTCAGGAATACGAGCGTCACCTTCATGTTTGTTGAATGCTTCGAACAAGTCAAGCTCGGAGTTCTCTTCGATCTCTACACCAAGGTTGTAAAGTGGTTTGATTGGTGCATTACAAGCAAGGAAGTTCAATGGACGTGGTCCAAAGCTGATGATCTTCAAGTTGTTCAATGCATATACGGCACGAGCAATTGGTACGAACTCATGGATCATGTCTGCACAATCCTCAGCAGTTCCAACCGGATACTCAGGGATGTAAGCTTTTACATTGCGGAGTTTTAAGTTGTAGCTTGCGTTAAGCATACCACAGTAAGCATCTCCACGACCGTCCATCAAGCTGTTTCCGGATTCCTCTGCTGCAGCAACGAACATCTTAGGTCCTTCAAAATGTTTTGCAAGAAGTGTCTCGGAAATCTCAGGTCCGAAGTTTCCAAGGTATACGCAAAGTGCGTTACATCCGGCTTTTTTGATGTCTTCCAAAGCCTGAACCATGTGAATTTCGCTCTCAACGATACAGATTGGACATTCATAGATGTCTGCTGCATCATATTTTTTTGCATAAGCCTCTACAAGGGCTTTTCTTCTGTTTACAGAAAGTGACTCTGGGAAGCAGTCACGGCTTACTGCAACGATTCCAATTTTCATTTTTGGCATGTTACTCATTTTTCTAATACCATCCTTTCATTTATTATGATAAAAAAATATCAAAGTTAGTAATTCTATTTTAAAGCATAATGAACAAAAAATCAACAAAAAAGGATGGGAATTTATATAAAATTTTTGTATAATATCGTTGCCGAATGGAAAAAATTAGTGTATACTAGAATTGAAGTACCGGGATTGCAAGGAAAGAGAAGGGGATGGTCCTATGGTAGAGGCTTATAATTACTATGCCGGCGGCTTTATTCCAAAAGTGAATCCTAAGACAAATGTACACAACCGCCGCGAATTGAAAAATAAATACAAAAGTATCGTCGCACTGAACAATGCGAATCCGCTGGCGATGATTTCATTGTCCAAAGACACAAGTGATTATGCGCTTGACGTTAAGTCGACGTCGATGGAATTAGGGGAAGCGGCTTCGCTTGCATTGGATTCGGATCAGCCGGGAGAGGCACTGGAGACGACATTGCAGCTCTACAACAAGTTATTGAGCCGCAGTGATGAGTATGGTGAGTTGAAGAATAAACCATCTCGTCCGGGATGCGAGCTGAGAAAATTGGTTGAGGAGTGCTCGGATGAACTGATTTCCAACGGAATTGCCGTAGACGAATCAGGATTTCTTTCCCGCAAAGTGGATGGAATGGACTCGGTGCCAAGTGACTTTTTGCAAAAGTTGAAGGAAAAGTGTGATTACATGAGTATGAATCCGATGGAGTATGTAGACAAAAAGGTTTACAGTTATGCCCATCTTCACCGTAATGACGTGGGATATGCTTACGCACAGTCGATTTACACCGGAATGTTTTTTAACTCCTACTGCTAAGCGAAAAAACAGAGGCATTCGGAAAGAGGATGCGTGCGAAAGAAAGCAAATTATCAACAAGAATTCATTATTATAGAAGAAATACAACAGGAAAAGCAGGCTGCATTTGCTCTGAACGTAGAGAAAATGTGGCCTGTTTTGTTTTTGAACTGTGGATGTGAGGAGAAGCGGTTTTAAAAACTACATGTTGTAATGTTCGTGTTGACATGCAAAGCAAAATGTGGTACTCTCAAGGTAGCAAAAGGTTTGTTTGAAACGTAACTATTAGGATCTAAATGTATGGAAATGGAGGTTTGGCTTATGAATGGATTGGTTTTGGAAGGCGGAACATTTCGCCCGATATTTAGTTCCGGTGTGATGGATGCACTGCTCACGGAAGACATTATGCTGCCGTATTGCATTGGTGTTTCTGCCGGCATCGCAGACGGGGTATCTTATATATCGAAACAAAAGGGAAGAAATCTTGATATTATTACAAAATACCGCAATGACAAACGTTACATGGGACCGGGAAATTACCGCAAACAGAAGAGTCTTTTTGGACTGGATTTTGTCTTTGGTGAGATTCCGGACAAATTGGTTCCTTTTGATAAGGAAACATTTTTCTCTTACGAAGGAACCTGCAAAGTCGGTGTAACAAATGCAAAGACGGGGGAAGCGGAGTTTTTGAATGCAATGGACATGGATGAAAAGTACAGTATGCTGCGGGCGACTTGCGCGCTTCCGCTCTTTTTCCCGGCCATCGATGTGAATGGCACGAAGTATTACGATGGCGGATTGTCAAGCATTATCCCGGTTGAAAAGGCGATGGAAGATGGCTGTGACAAACTGCTTGTGGTACTGACCCAGCCGAAAGGCTACGTGAAAAAATTTGGAAAATATGACAAAATGGGAGCCAGACTTCTTGCCCGTAAATACCCGAAAGTGCGCGACCTGATCCTCAGCCGCCCGGACCGCTACAACGAACTGATCAAAAAATGCGAGCAATGGGAACGCGAAGGCAGAATCATGATTATCCGCCCGAATCATCTTCTTAACAGCTTCGAGGGGAATATCCAGAAACTGGAAGCATGCTACTGGCATGGCTACCGCATGACGAAGGAAAAGATGAAAAAAATCAAACGATTTTTGGAGATTGAGTAAAAAGCATTGACACGATGGTGGTAGGTTTGCTATAATTGTGTTTGCTTGCGGATATGGCGGAATTGGCAGACGCGCTAGATTTAGGTTCTAGTGGGGAATCCCGTGCAGGTTCAAGTCCTGTTATCCGCATAAAAAAGACCCTTTGGGTCTTTTTTGCGTTTTGACATCTCATGGGCGTGGAAGCATATTGAAAATTAGCAGATTGGTTTTAGGAAACTCCGGTTGTTGGTGTTTGGCGTCATTTTTTGACTTGAATATTGAAAAAATTTCTCTGGACCATAAGAATTTGAGGAGAATGTGGCTTAGGAAAATTTTCTTATGAGAAAGTCAAATAAGAAAAAGAATATTTTGGTTTGGAGACAAATTTCGTCTATCAGAACCACAAAGCGAAATTTTGTTTTGTGGTTCTGGTAGACGAAAGTGGAATCTGGGTCAAAACGAGAGTGATATTTGTGTGGCCTGGGAAGAAAATCAAAGGATAAGACCACAAAAAGGGAAGTTCTGCTTGCTTTTTCTGCCCCAAAACGGTATAATTTAAACCACTCTTCTTGTTTTACAGAAACTGGAAAACGCAGAACTTTGGAGGTGCAAAATGGCAAAACAAAACATATATGATAATGAGATATTTTTTGAAGGGTATAAGAAGATTCGCGATAACGAGGCAAATGCCAATAATTTATTTGAAATCCCTGCTTTGTTTTCTATGATGCCGGATCTGACAGGGAAAAGGGTGCTCGATCTGGGGTGCGGTTTTGGAGAACATTGTATGCGGTGCATCCGGCAAGGAGCGGAAAAGGTAGTAGGCATTGATATTTCTGAAAAAATGTTAGAAGTTGCGAGAAAAGAACACAGCGATGCCGGCATAACCTATGTGAATATGCCGATGGAAGAAATTTCACAGTTAAATGAAACTTTTGACGTTGTGGTAAGTTCACTGGCGTTTCATTATGTGGAGGACTTTTCGGGCGTGGTTAGAAATATATATGATCTGCTTGAGCCGGGCGGGAACTTTATTTTCTCACAGGAAAATCCGTTGTGTACGTGTCATTCCGGAGAGAATCGGTGGACGAGGAACGAAAACGGGGAGAAGTTGTATTTGAACCTTGCAAATTATGGTGTGGAAGGCGAGAGAGAATCGGTGTGGTTTGTTGACAATGTGAAGAAATATCATCGCACATTTTCGACGATAATCAATACGTTGATTGAGGCGGGATTTACGGTCGAAAAAATGATCGAACCATTGCCGGACGATGAATTACTTGAGAAATATCCAGATTACAAGGATTTATTTCATAAGCCGGATTTCCTGCTGGTGCGGGTGAGAAAAACTCCAAAGAAATATCAGTCTCCGTTTTAGAGAGCGGAGACTGCCCCTACTCCTCCTCAATCACCTTATTTTAACATTTTGTAATAACGCCGTTTGTCTTCGTACATTTTTTCGTCGGCATATTTGAGCAGGGTTTCAAAAGGAACCTCGTGGTGCTCAGCAAATTCGACGCCAAAGGAAAGGCTGACGGAACCGGAAGTGGTCGTGTCACGAAGCTGCTCACAGCAATGCCGGAGATTGCTTTTGGAAATTCCTGTCAAAACAACAGCAAATTCATCGCCACCGATGCGGTAGACATTTTCACTGCCAAAGCAGTCGCAGAGGATTTTTGCAGCATCACAGATGTATTGGTCACCGGCAAGATGGCCTTTGGAATCATTCATTCGCTTCAGGCCATTGAGATCGCACATAACGATACCGACAGACTGGGAAGCATCAAAATCATTGTTATAAGCCCAGGCAAGTGCGGTGCGGTTTTTGCAGCCGGTGAGCTGGTCGTGAATGGCATTCTGCTCCAATTCATGGGAGTAGTCACGAAGCCGGATCATCATGGAAATGACAAATTCCATCATGTTTATCAAAATGGAGATGTTATCCATATATTCGACGGGTGGGTTGTCGACCCCGTAAAAGCCGATGTATTTTTCATTGATTTTAATCGGTCCGGTGACGAGAGTCTGGATTCCCTGCGGTTTTAATATATGGTACATGGCCTCGCTGATGCTGCGGTACTGTTCCATGTCATAGATGATAATATTGTGTGACTTTTTGTATTCTGTGAACCATGCTTCCAGCATGCCGTCGTAAGGAACGTTCTGTAGATTTTCGATTTCTGCGGAAACGCCTTCACGGCAGTACTCATAAGTGTTTGAATACGTGCCGTCTAAATTGTCTTCGAAGATATAGGCACGATCCGAACGCAGGTTTTGGCAGATATATTGTAAAATTTGATTGATGATGCGGTCCGGCGACTCCGCAGAAGAGGCGTATCGTATCATTTCCGTAATAAATTCCTCGTGATTAATTTTCTCCATGTGCACCACTATTCCTTTTCCGTTGTGTTTATTACCTATGATTATATCACATTGCAAAGGGGATAACAAATGATTTATTTGTGAACTTCAAAAACATTTTCAATCTCATCAATATGATCAAGAAAAATGTCTGTGATATCCGGATCGAAATGCGTTCCCTGGTTTTCTTTGAGGATTGCTACGGATTTTTCACGGGTAAAACCTTCCTTATAATGACGGCTTGAACGAAGGGCATCATACACATCAGCGACAGCCATGATTCGGGCAGAAAGAGGAATGGATTCGCCGGATAAACCTTCGGGATATCCGGTTCCGTCGTATTTTTCATGATGGTATAATGCCATGTCATGTGCAATTTGAAAATATTCGTCGCTTTCGACCCCTTTCAGAGTTTCATCTAAAATGCGTGCCCCCTCTACCGGATGTGATTTCATGATCGCAAACTCTTCCTCGGTAAGTTTTCCCTTTTTCTGTAAAATAGAATCGGGAATGGATATTTTTCCGATATCGTGTAAATGCGCTGCATCTGCTACCATTTCTGCATATTCATTTGTCATTTGCGAGGTAAAGCGGGAATCGTGCAGCATCGCATGAGTAAGTATCTTTACAAAGTTCCCGGTGTTTTTGATGTGTAGACCTGTGACGCCATCGCGAGCTTCGATGATCGTGGCAAAACTTCCGATCAAACTTCGCTGCATGGCAACTACTTTCTTTGTTTTTCTTGCTACATCTGTCTGAAGGCGTTCTGTGTAATAATACCGATCTGTAATTTCGGTCAAAATGATCATGGAGGCGTATTTCGTATCGTCATGATTGATTTCTCGAAGGAAACCTTCATATACACATTTTTCGTACACTTTGTGATGGGTGCATTCCGTATCAAAACGGGTTGTGACAAAGATTAATTCTTTGTTTTGTATTTGCTCACGGATAAAAGAAATAGGATCATGGTGCGTTTCCTTTACAAAATCCAGAAGCTGTTGTGCCCGATTGTTTGCATAAGTGATCTGGTCATCAAAATCAAGTACGATCAAGCCATCCTTCATACGTTCGATGGCTTCATCTTTGGCCAACTCAATTAAATCAAATAATTTGTATCGTTTGATCAGCTGTTCCAATAAAATGGTACAAATGATGTAAGCGGGTACTGTGGAATCATAGCCGCCGGTAAGCCGGAAAAGAAATGCCAAAAGCCCCAGAATACACGTTATAATCATGAGTACTAAAAGAAATACCTGTTTGCGGATAAGGCGCGATTTATGCTGAAGAGAAAATCGTGTACAGGCAAAAAACATGCTGACAAAATAGAAGCCAAAAAAGGCTGTATATAATTTGTAGACAGGACCATGTGTTAAAATCAAATGTGGAAATAAACCGGAATAGGAAAAGGAAATATGGCTGTAAAACAAGGTGTTATAATCACTGGTAAAAACTAAAATAGAGATAAAGGCAGCAAGGGAAAATAGAATACATTTTCCTGCTTTTGGAATCGAAAAACCACAATATTTCATTACAAAAATATACATTAAATAGAGGATAAATGGTTTTGCCAGATAACTTATGTGTACAGCCTGCAGTGCCAATTCTTTACCGGTTGCAGTGATTTCCAAAGTATAACCATAGGTGTTTATCAAAATAGCACCGACAAGAAGCAGTAAAAGAGTCTGAAATTTGGAAGGGCGCTGTCTGCTGATGTGAATCAGTTCATAAAACATGAATAATATTCCTAAACATTGTAAAATGAGTAATGTATAATACATATTTCCTCCATTGTAATAATCCTTTTTGCTTTTGTTGTTATAGCATACTTCATTATATCATAAAAAAAATAGTATGACAATTTATAAAAAAGAGAAAATATGGTATACGTTATATAGAATAAACTCGAAAAAGGAGAAAAAATACTATGTTTTGCGAGAAATCGTGTTCATTTCTCGCCTTTGACAAGGCTAAAAATGAGAGAACGTAGGCGTGGAGGCATAAAGTGATTTGAGGAGCAAGGTAAAACTTTTCTATAACGATTACAATACGTATCTGGTCTCAGATGATATTGTAACGATGATCAAATTTGTAAACCAAAATGGAAAAATCTGTGATGGTGTCGGCATGCAGAGCCACTTGGATGTGCATTGGCCGGATGCAAATTATATCGGAAATACGATTGATAAATTCAAAAATGCCGGATTTGAGATCCAGATCACAGAACTCGACGCGACGATCAATGCGATGCAGAGCAGATACACATTGCAGGATCAGGCAAATTATTATTACAGCATTATCAAAATGCTCAAACAAAAGAAGCAGGGCGGTGCCAATATCACAGGTGTTACGTTCTGGGGACTGAGCGATCAGGTGTCTTGGAGAGCAAGTGGCCAGCCACTGTTGTTCTCACAGCTCGGTGTGAAGAAAGCAGCTTATGATGCCGTTATCCATGCCATGAAATAAAAACTCTTATCTTTTTTTATAAAAAAGCCTTTGGAGAAAATTTCCAGAGGCTTTTTGTGCGGTGATTTGTAAAATGTTTCCTTTGCAAAAAAACAGAAATATGTTACAATAAATCGGTATATACTTTTAGGTGCGGGGAATAAACAAAAGGAGAACGATTATGGAGAACAAAGAGTTTAAACCGTATGTTCCGGCCGATAAAGTCACACCGGAATTTACGGCAACATCGATCATCATAGGTGTTTTGCTCGCTATTATTTTTGGCGCGGCGAATGCGTATCTTGGTCTGCGTGTGGGGATGACGGTTTCGGCGTCGATTCCGGCTGCGGTTATTTCGATGGGAGTAATCCGAGTAATTATGAAAAAAGATTCGATTCTGGAGAGCAACATGGTGCAGACAATCGGTTCTGCCGGTGAATCTCTGGCTGCGGGCGCGATATTTACGCTTCCTGCTTTGTTTTTATGGGCAAATGAAGGAAAGACGGAAGCACCAAATCTACTTACGATTTCGCTGATCGCTTTGGTCGGGGGAGTTCTTGGGGTGCTGTTTATGATCCCGCTTCGCAATGCTTTGATCGTCAAAGAGCACGGCGTATTGCCATATCCGGAAGGAACGGCGTGTGCAGAGGTTCTTTTGGCAGGAGAAGAAGGCGGCACGAGTGCGAAAACGGTATTTGCCGGTATGGGATTGTCTGCTGTTTTTAAATTTATAACGGATGGTTTGAAAGTGGTTCCGGGTGTCGTTACAGCACCGATCCGCTCCCTGAGGACCGCATTTTCCGCAGAAGTATATCCGGCACTTCTGGGCGTAGGGTATATCTGTGGAATTAAGATTGCATCGTATATGTTTGCCGGTGCGCTGCTGGGATGGTTCGTGCTGATTCCGGCGATTACAATTTTTGGAGGCCCGACAACGATGTATCCGGGTGATGTACCAATTGCACAAATGTACGCAGAAGGCGGCGCAGATGCCATCTGGGGAAGTTATATCCGATACATCGGAGCCGGCGCAGTCGCAGCGGGCGGTATTATCAGTTTGATCAAATCCCTGCCGCTCATTGTATCGACATTTAAAGATTCATTAAAAGGTCTGAAAGGCGGGACAAAAGCAGGAAGCCTCCGCACCGAGCAGGATCTGGATATGCGCCTTGTGCTCGGCGGTTCCCTGGTTTTGATTCTGGTGATCTGGCTTCTTCCGGCGATTCCGGTTTCCTTGATCGGCGCCTTGCTGGTAGTCGTATTTGGGTTCTTTTTTGCCACCGTATCCTCCCGGATGGTTGGCTTGGTAGGAAGCAGCAATAACCCGGTTTCCGGTATGGCGATCGCGACCTTGCTCTTTTCTACTCTGGTTTTGAAAGTCACCGGAAATACCGGCGTAAGCGGAATGATCGGCGCGATAGCCATTGGTTCCGTAATCTGTATCGTGGCTGCGATGGCAGGCGACACGTCACAGGATTTGAAAACGGGTTATATTCTCGGGGCAACGCCGAAAAAACAGCAGATCGGAGAACTGCTTGGTGCCGTTGTAGCGGCGTTTACGATCGGCGGAGTATTGCTCCTTCTCAACAGTGCGTGGGGCTTTGGAACGACAGAACTGGCGGCTCCGCAGGCGACATTGATGAAAATGATCACGGAAGGTGTTATGAATGGAAATCTTCCATGGCCGCTCGTACTGATCGGTATTTTTGCGGCAATTGTCGTTGAAATTCTTGGGATTCCGGTCCTGCCGGTGGCAATCGGTCTTTATCTGCCGCTTGAATTGTCGGCAACGATTATGATCGGTGGTGTGATCCGCTGGATCGTAGACAAGAAGTCGGCAGACAAAAATGGCGAAGCAAGCGGCGGTGTATTGTTCTGCTCCGGATTGATCGCCGGAGAAGGACTGGTCGGAATCTTACTTGCGATTTTGGCAGTCGTTGGTGTAAGCAGTAAATTTGATCTTTCTTCTTCTGTAAATACAGGAAGAATCGGCGGTATTGTGCTTCTTGCGATTATGATTGCCTGTGTATTTATTTTTGCAATGCCGAAAAAGAAGGTTGAGAAATGAAAAAGAAAGAAGTAATTTCTGCAAATTATTTGGATTTTGTACCCAGACACCGCCCATCTCTGCAGTACACGATGGACAATCAGGGGAAAATTACATTGCTGCAGGAAAATAAAGGCGTGTTTCATTTCCTGGCGCAAAAGATATTGAAAAAACCGAAAGTATCACAGATTCATCTTGATGAAATGGGAAATTTTGTATGGCCATTGATTGATGGGACAAGAACGGTTTATGAGATCGCGGAGCTGGTAAAGGCAGAGTTTGGCGATAAGGCAGAACCGCTTTATGACCGGCTGGTGCAGTATATCCGAAATTTGGAAGCCTATGGATTTGTTGAGGTGCAGGGGGAAAAATAGAAAAAACTTATAAAAATAAGGTAAGATAATGAAAAATCATCTTATCTTATTTTTTTTTAGGAGGAAATTATGAGCGAAATATATGGATATGTTAGAGTGAGTACACAAGAACAAAATGAAGAAAGACAATTAATGGAACTTGAAAAAGTGGGAGTACCATTTAGAAACATATATATGGATAAAATGTCTGGGAAAAATTTTGAAAGGCCATATTATCTTGAACTAAAAAGGCAATTATGTAAAGGCGATCTGTTATACATTTTAAGCATAGACAGACTTGGCAGAAATTATGAAGAAATTCAAAAACAAGGGATTGTGGCAGCAAAAGCACGAGGAGTAAAATTTGGAAGACCACAGATTGAGGTGCCAGAAAAGTTTTATGAAATTGTAAAACAATGTGAAAATGGAGAAATAAAGTACTGCGAGGGGGTTAAGCAAAGTGGGATGAGTCAGTCAACATTTTATCGGAGATTGCGGGAGATTCGTAATCAAAAAAATAAATAAATTGTCAAAAGGTGTACGACAAGAAGTCCCGTAATGTATTGGAAATCCTCCGCTCCAAATGGGACGGGAGGTGATCAACGACATTGATCTTTTTAGAGGGCTCAAGAAGGAAATCTGCAAAGTCTGTTAAAAGGCAGTTTTGTGAAGCAAGTATGCCACGTCGTGTTGGCAGAGAACTTTCTTTAAGGTTTTGATAACAAATGGAAAAGTTTTTTGCAAATTTCTTGACAAACCCCTCATCCTCTGATACGATAAGTTCATAAATGCGAAGAAGAGAAGAAGTAGTGATAAAAAAGAACTCACAGAGAGCTGCCGGCTGGTGAGAGGCGCAGAGCATCGTTTATCATGAATACATCTTGGAGCATCCGACTGAAAGAAAAGTAATAAGTAGGTTTGGACGGTGTTGTGCCCGTTACCGCACAGGGATATCAAAGCATTTGCTTTTGTATCTTGCTGAGCCTGAAGGTGTGAGCTTTCAGGGAAAAAAGGTGGTACCACGAAGAAATACGACAAAGTAGATTCGTCCTTTTGCAAAAGCCGATAGGCCGCTGCAAAAGGACATTTTTGCGTGCAAACAACGAGACACGCATTCTGCAAAATTTTCAGGTGTCGTGCTTGCACGAAACACCTGGAAAATTTTGCAGAATATGTGACGACTGTCACGACGATGAGCTCCGAAGGAGCGAAGAGTGCGTGGCTCGTTGTGTGGCTGGAAGGTCACAAGGCGACTAAAAGGCAACGAAAAAGAAGGAAAAGCAAGAAAAAAGTTGCCTTTGACAGGCGCAAGGCGACTAAAAGGCAGCGAAAAAGAAGGAAAAGCAACTATTCAGGCTCCCCTCCCACACATTCGCATTTCGAACACTTCGTGTTCTTTTCTCGCCTTTAGCAAGGCTAAAAATGCTCATATGGGGAGGGGGAGCCCTATTAGGATCAATGTATGGAAATCAAAGTCTCTTACGTGCAAGCACGACGATTCATTGATTTCATACATCAATCCTGAATAGTTACGCAAAAGCAAGAAAAAAGTTGCCTTTGAAGGTCACAAGCCAGCCAAAAGGCAGCGAAAAAGAAGGAAACGTAACTATTCAGGCTCCCCTCCCACACATTCGCATTTCGAACACTTCGTGTTCTTTTCTCGCCTTTAGCAAGGCTAAAAATGCTCATATGGGGAGGGGGAGCCCTATTAGGATCAATGTATGGGAATCAAAGTTTCTTACGTGCAAGCACGACGATTCATTGATTTCATACATTGATCCTGAATAGTTACGCAAAAGCAAAAAAAAGGAGACCCAAAATGAAAGTATATGACGAATTGGTTGCCCGCGGATTGATCGCGCAGGTAACAGACGAAGAAGAAATCAAGGAACTGGTAAATAATGGAAAAGCTGTTTTCTACATCGGTTTTGACCCGACGGCAGACAGCCTTCATGTAGGACATTTTATGGCACTTTGTCTGATGAAACGTCTGCAGATGGCCGGCAATAAACCGATTGCCCTGATCGGCGGAGGTACAGCGATGATCGGCGATCCTTCCGGAAGAACCGACATGCGTCAGATGATGACAAAAGAAACGATCCAGCATAATGTTGACTGCTTCAAAAAACAGATGAGCCGTTTCATCGATTTTTCAGATGGAAAAGCAATGGTAGTAAACAATGCAGACTGGCTGCTGGATCTGAATTATATGGAAGTATTGCGCGACATCGGACCTCATTTTTCTGTCAACCGTATGTTGTCGGCAGAATGCTACAAGCAGAGAATGGAAAAAGGTCTGACATTTTTGGAATTTAACTACATGATCATGCAAAGTTACGACTTCTATGCATTGTTCCGGAAATACGGCTGCAATATGCAGTTTGGCGGGGACGACCAGTGGAGCAATATGCTTGGAGGGACCGAACTCATCCGCCGTAAATTGGGAAAAGATGCGTATGCGATGACCATTAATCTTCTGTTAAACAGTGAAGGAAAGAAAATGGGTAAAACGCAGTCCGGCGCAGTATGGCTGGATCCGGAAAAGACAAGTCCGTTTGACTTTTATCAGTACTGGAGAAATGTCAGCGATGACGATGTGCTCAAATGCCTTCGTATGCTTACGTTCCTGCCACTTGAGCAGATTGACGAGATGGACAAATGGGAAGGAAGCCAGCTCAATCAGGCCAAGGAAATTCTTGCCTTTGAATTGACAAAAATGGTACATGGCGAAGAAGAGGCGGCAAAGGCACAGGAAGGTGCGAGAGCCTTGTTCTCCAGCGGAAATGCAGCACAGATGCCGGAAGTGGAATTGACCGATGCTGACTTTGAAGACGGACAGATCGGAATTCTGAACCTTCTTGTAAAAGCAGGACTTGCCCCATCCAACGGAGAGGCGCGTCGAAACGTACAGCAGGGTGGTGTGTCCATTGATGGAAATAAAGTGGAAGATGTTCGTGCGCAGATTTCCAAAGACAGCATCGGAGAGGACGGAATCGTTCTGAAACGAGGCAAAAAGAAATTTATGAAAATTGTAGTTCGCTAAATATGGAAGAGAAGGTATTTTAATATGCAGAAAAATAAACGAAACCAAGTACCAATGATATTATTTGTCCTTTTGCTTTTTGCGGTGGCGGCAGTGACCCTGTACCAGCCGCAGAAAGTGAAAGCGGCAGAAAAAGAATTTATCGTCGGATTTGATGCGGAATTTCCGCCGTATGGCTATCTTGATGAAAATGGCGAGTATGTCGGATTTGACCTTGATCTTGCCGAAGAAGTTTGTAACCGCAATGGCTGGAAATTGGTAAAACGACCGATTTCCTGGGATTCGAAAGATTCCGAACTGGCTTCCGGAGCGATTTCCTGTATCTGGAATGGTTTTACGATGAACGGACGTGAAGACCAGTACACTTGGACGACACCATATGTCGATAATTCCCAGGTCGTTATCGTGAAAAAAGGGTCCGGGATTCAGAAACTTGCGGATCTGAAGGGAAAAATACTTGTCGTACAGGCAGATTCTTCCGCCCTTGCGGCGCTGACCGGCGACGATGCGACGAAAGAAAACAAAGCAATCCGCAAATCATTGAAAGAATTGCAGCAGGTCGCAGATTATAACTCCGCCTTTATGAACCTTGAAAGCGGAATGGTAGACGCGATCGCAATGGACATTGGGGTGGCATCCTACCAGCTTTCGGCTAAGAAAGACCAGTTTGAAATGTTAGACGAGCGTTTGTCGTCGGAGGAATACGGTATCGGATTCAAAAAAGGAAATACCGAACTCCGTGATACCGTACAAACGACATTGTTAGGCATGCTTTACGATGGTACATTTGAAAGGATTGCCAAAAAATGGGAATTAACAGACAGCATGTGTCTGAGCATGGACGATAAGATATATGTTGATGGTGGAAAAGTGCCGGAACCGGATACAAGTAAATTGACAAAGAAAAGCGAGGATACGCAGGCGGACGATGCGGCGACAGAGAGTGCCGGAACCGTTAAAAAGCAGGGGATCGGCCAGATTGTAAAACAACTGGGACAGGGAATGCTTGCGACATTGGGAATCTTCTTCTTTACATTGTTATTCTCTATGCCGCTTGGACTTTTGGTCATGGCAGTGCGGATGTCAAAGATCAAACCGCTGCAATGGATTGCTAAGATTTATATTTCCATTATGCGCGGTACACCATTGATGCTTCAGCTTTTGGTGGTCTTTTTTGCACCGTATTATTTGTTTGGCATATCGACGTCGTATCAATATCGTTTTTACGCGGTACTGATCGGATTTTCACTGAATTATGCGGCATATTTTGCCGAGATCTACCGCTCGGGAATCCAGAGCATTCCGGCAGGACAGCGAGAAGCAGCGACCGTAATGGGGTACAGCCGCAGCCAGACATTTTTCCGCATCCTCTTCCCGCAGATGGTAAAACGAGTGATGCCGCCGGTTACCAACGAGGTAATCACATTGGTAAAGGATACATCCCTTGCCTTTGCTCTTGCTTACACGGAAATGTTTACAATGGCAAAACAGATCGCAGCATCACAGGCTTCCTTGATGCCACTGTTTGTCGCTGGTGTATTTTATTACATCTTTAACTTTGTAGTGGCGACAGTGATGGAACAGATTGAAAAGAAACTGGATTATTATCGTTAGTGAGGAGGCAGTGACATGGCGAAAGAAACGTGTATATTAGAAATGAAACAAATCAGCAAAAGTTTCGAAGGGAAAGAAGTGCTGAAAGACATCAGTTTAAAAGTAAATGAGGGCGAGGTAGTCTCGATCATTGGGCCATCGGGTTCCGGAAAATCGACATTGCTGCGCTGCGCGACATTTTTGGAGCAAATTGATGGCGGTGATATTACATACAGTGGGAAAACCGTCGTGAAAGAGGGCATTTATCCTGGAAAAAAGGAACTTTGGGAAGCCGGACAGCAATTTGGGCTTGTGTTCCAGAACTTTAACCTGTTTCCGCATTTTTCCGTAATGAAAAATATTACCGATGCACCGATCCACAATCAAAAGAGAAAGAAAGAAGAAGTGTTTGCAGAGGCACGTGAGCTTTTGAAAAAAGTGGGATTGGAAGAAAAAGAAGACGCGTATCCATGTGAATTATCCGGTGGACAAAATCAGCGAGTGGCGATTGCGAGAGCTCTTGCGATGCATCCCAAGATGCTTTTCTTCGATGAGCCGACATCGGCACTGGATCCGGAAATCACAGCGGAAATCCTCCGCGTGATGAAAGAACTGGCGACGGAAAAAATGACAATGGTGATTGTTACGCATGAGATTCAATTTGCCAAGGCGGTTTCTGACCGGGTCATCTTTATGGATGGCGGCGTGGTGGTCGAAGAAGGAACGCCGGGGCAAGTTATTGATTGTCCGGAAAACGATCGTACACGAAGTTTTTTACAAAAATTACAAGTATAGAAAAATGTAAAAGAGGCTGCTTATGGGCGGCCTCTTTTTGAAGTATTTGACATAATAGGTAATAAATGGTAAAATATGAGAAAACTTTGCTGCGCTTATTGCGCGATAGGGAAAGAACAGGAGGAAAAAATGAATCAAAAAAACAATAGGAAGTGGATGGCAGGAGCGCTTTTGCTGACGGCGGGTCTGTGCTTTGTGCCGGGGAAAACGGTTTCGGCCAGAATGGAAGTAAATTCGTACGGAGAGTTGACGGTGTGCACAGATTCGCCGGTAGTAACGATCCGCGGAAATATTTCTTCCATCGGAAATGATGCGTTTGGAAATCAGAAAATCACACGTTTTTCGACGCAGGGAAATGCGTATTATACGACGATCAACGGAGCACTTTGCAGTAAAGACGGGACAATCCTGGTAAAATGTCCGAATCAGAAGAGCGGTTCCTTTACGGTGCCTTCGTCGGTAAAGAAAATATACGCCAATGCCTTTTATGGATGTAAAAAATTGACGTCAGTTACAATCCCGAGTTCTGTGGAGTATATCGGAAGCAATGCGTTTGCGGATTGTACAAATCTTCAGACCGTTCGAATGGAGGCAAGAGTGGATACGTTACGCGAAGGGATCTTCGATGGATGCGTGGCATTGAACTCGATCCGCATTCCGGGAACGGTGAAACAGATTGACCGCGATGCCTTCCGGCGTTGTAAATCGCTTACGAAAATAACGATTCCGGAGACCGTCGAGAGTCTGGGATATCGCGCATTTTATGCCTGCGAACGTCTTGAAAGTGTGAGCTTGTCGTCCAAAATGGATGCCATCCCGTATCAGGCATTTTACAAATGTTTCAAATTGAAAAAAGTAGACGGGATGAGCAAAATCCGGTCGATTGACAGTTCTGCATTTTATGGATGTGAACGGTTGGAAGATATCATGCTTCCGGCGAGCTTGGAGAGGATATCCCGTTACGCATTTTCGGGCTGCCGCCGGCTGGGAAAAGTTGTCATTCCTAAAAATACAGAAAAAATCGAACATTATGCGTTTGAAGAAGCGGCCTCTTCGTTTGAGGTAAAGGCCGGAAATCCGTCTTATACCGCACGCGGGGGATTGCTTTTGGACGAGACAGAAACGAGTTTGATCCAGGCACCGGTGAAGGGGAAAGGTGTCGTTCATATTCCGGATACCGTGAAAAAGATCTGCTATGGTGCTCTGACCGGAACGGAATATCGCGCAATTTTCCTGCCGGCATCGGTGACGACAGTTGACCGCGGCTGGTTTGAAGGATGTAAATATCTGGAGACGATTGTTCTGCCGGAACAGACGGAGGCAATCGTGGGAGGAAGTTATTACCGCGAGCAATTAAAGCGTCTTAAACAAATACGGATCAGCGATAAAAATAAGAATTTCCGCTGCCAGCAGGGTGTCATTTATACGAAAGACGGAAGAGAAATGGTCTTTTTCCCATCCGGAAAACGCGGAAGTCTGAAGCTGCCAAGCACCTGTAAGTATATCCGGGGCCGCCTTGATTACAATCGTTTGAGAAAGATTACGGTTTCTGATTCAAATAAGTATTTTAAGGAAATCGACGGCGTCCTTTACAATGTAGCCGGTACGAGTGTGCGTGCGTTTCCACTTGCTAAGACAAGTTATAAGATTCCGACAAAATGCAAAAGCATCGGCTTTTTAAAGAGTCAGAAGGCAGATCTCAGATGCCGGAAAATAACTGTGTCTTCGAAAAATAAAAAATATTATGCAAAAAATGGCGTGTTATTTGACCGGAATACCGATGAACTTTTGTATTACCCACCGGCGAAAAAAGGCGCTTACACGGTGCCGAAAAACACGACAAAGATTGCGGGAGATGCCTTTAAACAGGCAAAATACCTGACCAAACTTACAATCACGAAAAATGTGCAGCGAGGTTACGGTACAAAATACCGTTTTGCCGGCTGCGACCGATTGAAAACCGTGGAAGTAAAAGCCGGAAAATTGAATTACATCCGCATGAATTTTGATGAATGCAGCAGTATTCGCAAACTGGTATTTCCTTCCAATATTATGATGACGGATCTTCGCTGGCTCCCGGCCGGAGTAACGATTTACGGATGGGAAAATACAGGCGCAAGAGACACTGCCAAAGCATATGACGGGAAATTTGTCAGCCGCGGAACCATCCCGGCGGTTGTTGCCGGACCACGAGTGCGCAAGATCGTAGAACGTTATGTGCTTTCCTGGAAACGATCCACGGATGCGAGCGGTTACCAGATTTATACCGGCGATGAAACATTGAAAAACATCAAAGGCACATCAACAACCAAATGTTATGTCAAAAATGTAGATGACTACGGCGAAATCTATATTCGTGCATATCGCCTCGTACATGGGAAAAAAGTGTATGGAAAAGCGCGGAGGTTGAACTGATGCGGTTATTGTCAAACGAATAAGCTGAGAGAAGAAAAATCACTTGCATTTGAGAGTGTACTATACTGTCAAAAAGCAAGTGATTTTCTATTTATTATAATATTTTTACTTGACCTGTCGTAGTAATCATGTTATACTCTAACTACGTCAGACGTACTACGATAGACGTAGCAACGACAAACGTAATAATCTGCCACTCCGGCAAATACCGAAAAAGCACGAAAGGAGGCGGGATTTTGATTAGCAGCGATGTGATTCGGGGATATAATGATACGATCATTTTATATCTGCTCCAGCAAAATCCTTCGTATGGATATGAAATTTCGAAGAAAATCCGAATGATTTCTGAGGAAAAATATATCATTAAAGAGACGACGTTGTACTCGGCATTTACAAGGATGGAAAAAAATGGGTACCTTGAATCGTTTTCCGGCAATGAGACAGGAGGTAAGCGACGCACGTATTATCGTGTCACCGAAGAAGGAAAATTGTATTATGAAGAAAAGTGTAAAGAGTGGGAAGTGACGAAAGAGGTTGTGGATAAGTTTATTATGAAAGAAAGGATGAGCCAAGAGGATGGAAGCAATTAGAGAATATCTTAGTAATATGTTTATGAATCTTCCGGAAACTCCGCAAGTGCTGCGGGCAAAAGCAGAATTGATGGAAATGATGGAAGACAAATACGAAGAACTGATCGCAGAGGGAATGTCAGAGAAAGAAGCTGTGGGAACGGTAATCTCAGAGTTTGGCAATCTGGATGAACTGGCGGAAGAACTCGGAATCGGTGACTTCATGAAAAAAGAAGAGGAACCGCAGGAGAAAAAGAGCCGTCATGCAGACCGCAGATGGGGGCCGGAAGAAGCGAAGAAATACGTTGCTTTTGCAAAAACACATGCCAGGTATATTGCCCTTGGCGTTATGTTTTGCATCTGGGGACCGTTTTTGGAGTCGGTTTTCGATGGCGCAATCAATCAGGGATATCTCGGAACGCTGGTAGGAAATCTGCTGGGAAATATGGGGATGTTTCTGCTTGTCGGTGTGGCGGTCGTACTGTTTGTGCTGGCTTCTACAAGGACAAAAGAATACGGAAAAGTCAGCCGGTACACAATTGCACTGGATGAAGAAGCCGCAGCGTATGTCCGCGAAAATCAGGAAAGGGACGAAAAACGCCGCGTGCTCAAGACTTGTATCGGTGTATTTTTGTGTATTTTCAGTGTGGTGCCAAGCATGGGCTCGGGATTGTGCCGGAATTTGTTTGCCGAAACAATTTTGGACAGCAGTGTATTGTTTATTGCAGGGATTGGCGTATATCTTCTGGTATCCGGAAGCAGTTTGAAAAATCGTTACCAGGAATTGGCAAAGGCGACCGCCAATTACGAGCGCGAGCAATCAACAAATACAAATACAGCAACAAAGCCAATCTATGAAAAGAAGAAAGTACCGGCATTTGCGATTGTATTGATCGTGATATTTGGTGTGCTGGTGTTGAGCCTTGGGGCGATTATTCCGTTTGCGGTTTATCATAACAATATTAATTTGAAGGTAAGGGAGTCTGAGATTCAAACAGAGACCGTAATGCCGGGAGAAACAATGAATGATCCGATTGAAAATATTACGGTAGATGCTGACGCGATGGAGTTGACCCTGGAAGTTACGGATGAAGTAGAAGAGCCGGAATTTGTTTATTATGGTGAGGCGAGCCGTAAACCCACAATTGATGATAAAAATGGTGTTATTAATATAGAAAGCCGCCAACATGGCATTCATTTTCATTTTCCATTTGGAAATATAACGGAAAAATGTACATTGACGGTGAAAATTCCAACATCGATGTATGAAAATACAAAAATGAATCTTACACTGGATGCGGGCGACGTGCATTTGACAGGGATTCCAAACGGAGAGATCGTGGCGGACCTGGATGCAGGTAATCTGATCGTGTCGGAATGTACACTGGATAATATAAAAATTGATGCGGATGCCGGAAATGTGGAACTTAAGAACAATCATATCAAGGCGGTGGAAGCGGAAGTGGATGCCGGTAATTTTGAAATGCATTTTGACGGACCAAAAGGTGCCTATGCCTACGACCTTTCAGCGGACCTTGGAAACGTTTCTATCAATGATGAAAAGCATGCTGGTGTAGAGAGTGAATATAAAGTGGAAAAAGAGGCGAATGCTGCCGGCTACGAAGACTATCGTCAGGTGAAAGTAGAAGCGGATCTTGGAAACATTGAAATCCATACAAAATAGAAGGAGGACATTTATTATGAAGAAAGACAATATATTTTGGGGCGTGCTGCTTCTTTTGGCAGCGGCATATATATTGGCGCACAGCCTTGGATTTACGCCGGATATCAGTTTGATGCGTATCGTAATCGGTATTATTTGCGTGATGTGTTTTATCAAATCGGCAATTCGCCTGGAATTTGGAGGAATGCTGTTTTCACTGGCGATTCTGCTTATCATGTTTGAACATGTGCTGGGAATCGAGGCATTGACGCCGTGGCCGGTTTTGTGGGCAGCATTGTTTGGAAGTGTCGGTCTGAATATGATCTTTGGGAGCCGTGTCAAAGAGTACCGCAGGCACAAAACACACCGTCGTGTTGAAGTTTACAGTGAAGGAATGACAGAAGCCAATGCCTCTGATGTCGACGGTGACAGCGTGATATTGACGGGCATTTTTAACGGAACAAAGAAAAATATCAATTCCAATGCGTTTAAAAAGGCAGTCATTGACTGCAAATTCTGTGGCATGGAAGTAAATATGGACAATGCTGTCATACAGTCCGGAAGTGCAGTGATTGATCTGAGTGTATATTTTTCCGGCGTGGACATCTACATTCCGTCAAACTGGCATGTGGTGAACAATACAGACTGCAGTTTTGGCGGCGTGGAGGAGCACCATGTGAGTGGTGTGGCAGAAGACGGACCGACCTTGGTGATGGAAGGAAATGTCCGCTTCGCAGGAGTAGAGATCTACCGAATCTAAAAACAACGAAAAAAGACTTGACGAATCGTATGAATTTGTGGTACTATATTCTAGCGATGAATTAGGTCTTTTTTTTATGCCTAAATTTTTACAAACAAATAATCACGGAGGTGACGTAATGCGTACTAAAATTACATTAGAATGTACAGAGTGTAAGCAGCGTAACTACAACTTGACCAAAGACAAGAAAAACCATCCGGACAGAATGGAAACAAAGAAATATTGTAGATTTTGTAGAACACACACATTGCACAAAGAGACAAAATAATTTTGTCGTTGTAATGTTGGGGAAAGGATGTGTGCCCGATGAGCGAAGCAGAAAATACTTCGAAAGCAGGTGGCTTCTTTAAACGTGTCAAAGCAGAATTCAAGAGATGTACATGGCCAAAAAGAGATGAATTGATGCGCCAGTCCGCACTGGTGCTCGCTGTTTCTGTTGTTCTTGGCGGTGTGATCGCCGGTATCGACTGGCTGATTCGTCTTGGTCTGCAGGCAATTGGACTATAATTATTTTAGGAGGTTGCTATGGCGGAAGAAGCAAAATGGTATGTAGTTCACACTTATTCCGGATACGAGAATAAGGTAAAAGTTGACATCGAGAAGACAATCGAAAATCGTAACCTTCAGGATCAGATCCTTGAAGTTATGGTGCCGATGCAGACGGTTGTTGAGGAGAGAAATGGAGAAAAGAAACAGGTTCAGAAGAAAATGTTTCCAGCCTACGTTCTCCTGAATATGGTGATGAATGACGAGACCTGGTATGTGGTTCGAAATACCCGCGGTGTGACAGGATTTGTCGGCCCGGGATCGAAACCGGTTCCTCTTACCGCAGAAGAAATTACCAACATGGGATTTCTGGCTCAGGCAGAGGAAGTACCATACAGTATTGGCGACCATGTTCTGGTTACCAAGGGTGTATGGCAGGATACACATGGTATCGTGCAGGAAGTTCACCCGGCAAAACATATGGCAGTGATCGAAATTGACATGTTTGGCCGTGGAACACCGGTAGAAATTGATTTCTCAGAATTAGAAAAGTTATAGAAGTGAAAATCAGGAGGTTTTTATAATGGCTAAGAAAGTTGAAGGATATATTAAATTACAAATCCCAGCTGGAAAAGCAACACCAGCACCACCAGTTGGTCCGGCACTTGGACAGCATGGTGTAAACATTGTTCAGTTTACAAAGGAGTTTAACGCAAAGACAGCAGGACAGGAAGGCATGATTATTCCTGTAGTTATCACTGTTTATGCAGATAGAAGTTTCAGCTTCATCACAAAGACTCCACCGGCAGCAGTTCTTCTTAAGAAAGCTTGTAAGATTGAATCCGGTTCTGGTGTGCCAAATAAGACAAAAGTTGCAACGATCTCTAAAGCAGAGATTCAGAAGATTGCAGAACTTAAGATGCCTGACTTGAATGCAGGAAGCGTGGAAGCTGCTATGAGCATGATCGCCGGTACTGCAAGAAGTATGGGTATCACAGTAGAAGACTAATAAAACTTACGTGAAAATTTAGACATCGCAGGAGACTTATGTCATTTGGACGTTGTGGGAGAACAGGAACTTGTTACTAAGCTCCTACACATTCGTTAATACCACTAGGAGGTTTGAATCATGAAAAGAGGTAAAAAATATGTTGAGGCTGCAAAGCTGGTAGACAGAACAGTTCAGTATGATCCAGCTGAGGCCATTGACCTTGTAAAGAAAACAGCAGTTGCAAAATTCGATGAAACAATTGAAGCTCATATCCGTCTTGGTGTAGATGGACGTCATGCAGACCAGCAGGTACGTGGTGCGGTTGTACTGCCTCACGGAACAGGTAAGAAAGTTCGCGTTCTTGTATTTGCAAAAGGCGATAAAGTTGCAGAAGCAGAAGCAGCTGGTGCTGATTATGTTGGCGGCGAGGAACTCATTCCTAAGATCCAGAACGAAGGATGGTTTGAGTTTGACGTAGTTGTAGCTACTCCGGATATGATGGGTGTTGTTGGTCGTCTCGGACGTGTACTCGGACCAAAAGGCTTGATGCCAAACCCGAAAGCAGGAACTGTTACAATGGATGTTACAAAGGCTGTTAATGACATTAAAGCAGGTAAGATCGAATATCGTTTGGACAAAGCAAACATTATTCACTGTCCGGTTGGAAAAGCATCTTTCACTGCAGAGCAGTTGAATGACAACTTCAACACTTTGATGGACGCTATCGTAAAAGCAAAACCAGCAAGTGCAAAAGGACAGTATATGAAGAGTGTTACGATCACCAGCACAATGGGACCTGGTGTGAAAGTAAGCACAGTAAAATATGCATAAAAAAGATATTGACAGTACCGTCAAGGTATGTTAATATAAATTTTGATGACTGCCGTAGACAGTAGGTATAGATGGTCCTTCGGGATTTCAGATGTGTAAGTGCAAGAGCCGCCTACCGAGGAGTAAAGAATGTGGATTTACGTCCCCTCTTTTTGCTATGGCGAGAAGAGGGGTTTTCTATATTACGTCCGTCTCAGAGAAAAAACCATTTTCTGCTTGCACGGAACAATTTGTGTGGACGTATATGCGTTATATATATTCTTTTCGGCAGAAAATATATAAGGAGGAAATGACTCATGGCTAAAGTAGAGATCAAACAGCCAATCGTAGACGAGATCAAAGGATACGCAGCAGACGCAAAAGCAGCTGTACTTGTTGATTATCGTGGTCTGACTGTTGAGCAGGATACAAAACTTCGTAAAGCATTGAGAGAAGCTGGTGTGGTATACAAAGTATACAAAAACACAATGCTTGTTCGTGCATTCGAGGGAACTGATTTTGCACAGTTGGATAAGGATTTGGAAGGACCTACTGCAGTTGCATTTTCAGCAGAGGATGAGACCGCTCCAGCGCGTATTCTCAATGATTTTGCAAAAGAAGCAGAGGCACTTCAGTTCAAGAGCGGTGTTGTAGCCGGCACATATTATGATGAAGCTGGTATCAAGACATTGGCTAACATCCCATCAAGAGATACTCTTATCTCTAAATTGCTTGGAAGCTTGCAGTCACCTGTTACCAATATGGCCCGCGTTCTTAATCAGATCGCTGAAGCTAAAGGAAATGGTGAAGAGCCGGCTGCAGAATAATCTGTAAATAAACAAAAAATTATATTAAATGGAGGAATTTAAAATGACTACTCAGGAATTTATCGATGCTATCAAAGAGATGAGCGTTTTGGAATTAAATGATTTAGTAAAAGCTTGTGAAGAAGAATTTGGTGTATCTGCAGCAGCAGGTGTTGTTGTAGCAGCAGCAGGCGACGGTGCAGCAGCAGGCGGTGCTGAGAAAGACGAGTTCGACGTAGAACTTACAGAAGTTGGACCAAACAAAGTTAAGGTTATCAAAGTTGTTCGTGAAGTAACAGGTCTTGGACTTAAGGAAGCAAAAGAAGTTGTAGATGGCGCTCCTAAAGTAATCAAAGAAGGTGCTTCTAAAGACGAAGCTGAAGATATCAAAGCTAAGGTAGAGGCTGAAGGTGCTAAAGTTACATTGAAATAATCAATCGAATAGTGCTTTGAATAGAAGAAGCGGATCGCAAATGCGGTCCGCTTTTTTAGCATAAAAATCCCCCTACACGCATAGTTTTTAGAAAAGCCATAAAAGGAGAACTTCGTGAGTTATTTCCGTAAGATGATATATTTACAGGAAGAAGGACAAGAACGCGGAGGATATATAAAAGCCTCCGGAAAACGTGAGTGGATCCGATTGGAAGTACATTTGAAAAATGTAAATAAATGGGAAAATAAGCCGGTGACGCTTGTGCTCAAAGGACAAGAGGGAACATATGATCAGCTGGCGGGAACTATTTCTTCTGAAGAGATTACGAGGCTGGAGTGCAAAGCCGGAGAAAAAGAGGAAGTGGTCGGAATCTGGATCGGAGAACATGGAAAAGCACAGATGGGAGAAGGCCAGCCGCCGGTTGCGGAGTCCGCGCCATTGGTAGAGGAAAAAACGGAAGAAGAGGTTGTTGTGGCGGAACCTGTACAAAAGCAGAAAGAAAAAATTCCGGAGACAACAGAACCCGAAATCGAGACAACTGAAACAGAAGAACCGCCGGAATTTATCGAAGTAGAGATGGAAGAAGAGCATAATTGGGACTATGAGTGTAGGAAAATATTGGAATCCCATACGGCGATGTATCCGTTTTCGGATGACGAAGTAGATCAATGTGTTCAGATCGGGCCGGAAGATTTTGGAGAGTTTCCGCAAAGGTATTGGACGTTGTCGGAAAATCCGTTCTTAAAGCAGGGATTTTACAATTTTGGACATCTGCTTTTTGCAAAAGTGGGAGAGCGGGCATTTGTCGGTGTGCCGGGAAGATATCACAAAAGGGATGTTTACCTTGGCAGATCGTATGGATTTTCGTATTTTAAGAGTGTGCATAAAAGCAGCTTAAAAATGGGGGATTTTGGATATTGGATGATGGAAGTGCATCCACAGCCTCTGCAGGTAATGCAGGAAGGCTGTGGAGGTACTTCTGATATTAAAGAGAGATCGAATACGTCTGAATCCAATACCCCACTTGAAGAAGATACGCAAGCATCTGCGGACCGGCCATAAGCTGGCCATACCACGGTTTTCCGTAATCACTTGGGGTAGTTAAAAAATGATCCAGTTTTTTCGGATCCACGATACCGGTCAGAGGAGAATTTATCTCATGAACCATTTCGTAGAGACGTTCCGCAAGCATTTTTTCATAAGCGGGGTCATAAGTTTTCGGATAAGGACTCTTTTTTCGGTTTAATACGGCGGCGGGAAGAAGCCCCGTTCCGGCGTCGATCAAAAGGCTCTTTGTCTGACCATTGTGGCATTTCATATCCCAAGGGACGTTGTAGACGTATTGCAAAATGCGGTGGTCAGCAAATGGCACACGGGCTTCCAGGCCGGAATACATACTGGTTCGGTCCATGCGGTTTAGGAGAGTCATCATAAACCAGCGGATATTGAGCCAGGAGATTTCACGCCGTCTTGCCTCTTTTTCCGAATCTTCCGCAAGGCGCGGAGTGCAGGCGAGTGTGTTCTCATAGGCTTCCTTGGCATATTCTTCCATTTTCAATGAGGCAGAAAAGTCGTCGTGGAGCAATACTTTTCTTGCGTCGAAGTCGTATGACCAGGGAAACATGTTCTTTTGCCACAGTTCTTCCCGGTGAAACCACGGATAACCGCCAAAAATTTCATCCGCACATTCGCCGGTTAAAGCGACGCGGTGTGTCTGGGAAACCTGTTCGCAAAAGTAAAGCATAGAAGATTCCACATCGGCCATACATGGGAAATCGCGGGCGTCGACAGCTTTGAACAGATAGTCTGCCTGCGTTTCATTGTCGCATTCGAGCAGGGTGTGATGCGTTCCCAGATGTTTGGCAACAAGTTCCGCAAATGGGCGGTCCTGGCTGGATTGAAATGAATTTGCCTGAAAATTCACGTCATTTCCCTTAAAATCAAAGGAAAATGTGTCAAGTGCGGCATCTTCTTTCTTGAGATACATCTGGCAGATCGCGGTGACAAGTGAACTGTCGAGTCCGCCGGATAAAAAACTGCAGATCGGAATATCCGAAACCATTTGTCTGTGTATGCTGTCACAGAGAAGAAACCGCACGTGGCGGATCGTATCCGTATACGAATCATGATGTGGCACGGCTTCCAATTTTCGGAAAAAGTGATGCCGGCAGCCGGAGGCGGAAATATGCATATATTCTCCGGGGAGAAGTTCATGTATTCCGGCAAAGCCGCCATTTCCAAGCGTTCTTGCCGGACCGAGAGAAAAGATTTCATTCCAGCAGGCACGGTCAGCCGCCGGATGAATGCCATAAGCAAAAAGCGCTTTTGGCTCGGACCCAAAGACGACCGCTGTGTGGTCAAAACTGTAAAAAAGCGGCTTTACTCCCAGAGAGTCGCGGACAAGATAAAGTTCTTTTGTCTGATGTACATAGATCGCAAAGGCAAAAATACCATTCAATTTTTCGAAAAAAGACGTTCCCATTGCCAGAAAACCATTCAGGATCACTTCCGTGTCGCCTGTAGTGGACCAGCTCATGCCAAAGGGTTTCAGCTCTTCGCGCAGTTCGCACGTGTTATAAATTTCGCCATTGTATACGATGGAAGCACCGCGTCCCCTATACTGCGCGGACATTGGCTGTTTGCCGCCGAGGATGTCACGGATGGCGAGTCGTGTGTGTGCGAGACCGGCGTGGTGGAAAAGAAGTGTATTTTCATCGTTTGGTCCCCGGCTCCGAAGAGACTGTCTCATTGCGATAAGACGTTTTCTCCAAGGGTTTTCGGGAGAAGTGCCATGGTATCCGGCACTTAGATAATTTTGATCCGATTGATAAAATCCTGCGATACCACACATGAAAAAGCCTCCTTTATTTTGGATCCGGTCCCTGGATCACAGGCTGTAACTGGCGGGTCTCCAAAGCAGCCTCGATCGTGTCCGTCAAAAGATCGATGTGTGCGATCATGGAATTTGGTTTCGATTTGTAATTATCCTGGCCAAATGGAATAAAATAAATGTTCTTTGTGTTAAGCAGAATGCCGATATTTTTCAGGTTCATTCCAAGGGCATCGTTTGTGGAAAGTGCTACGACGAGAGGCCGGTTATTGCGAAGATGTGCTTTTGCAGCCATCAAAACCGGCGTGTCAGAGATGCCGTTGGCAAGTTTTGACAATGTATTGCCGGTGCACGGTGCGATGACGAGAATGTCAAAAAGGGCCCCCGGTCCGATCGGTTCCGCATCCGGAATGGTCGTGATCGGTTTCTTTCCGGTAATTTTTTCTGCCTGCTCAAGAAAGTCAGCACATTTTCCAAAACGGCTGTCAGTGGTAGAAGCATGATCGGAAAAAATCGGATACAGATTGGCACCGGTGGAAGCCAGTTTTTCCAATTCTGCAAACACTTTTTTGTAGGTGCAGTAGGAACCGGTGATCGCGATGCCGATATTTTTTTGTGATAAATCCATGGACATAAGTTACCTCCTTAAAGATCACAATATTTACAGATTTCTGAGGCAAGTTTGCTGCCGGCTGTCTTAGGAGCATATTTTCCGGGGATTCCCGGACAGTTGATCAGGATGCCGTGAAAAGTTTCCGGTAAAAGCAATGGACCGGATGCGACTTGAAATACGTAACAATCCGAAGGAATATACGTAAAAAAAGAGGACGCGATCGGGACATCCGGAGCGGTATTTATAATGATATTTGTTTGAGCAAGAAGCGATTTATTTCCTCGTATTTTATCGGGAGAAAAACACTTGAAACCATTTGCCAGAGCGGCAGAGACAGATTTTTGATTTTTCTCTGTGATCACTATTTTTTTGCTATAATTTGAAAAAATCCGCGCTATTTCCTTGCCACATCTGCCGTATCCAATAAGAAGAATTTTAGATTCTAATACAGAAAAAGGTGTCTTGGACATGACCTGAGCGAGAAGCCCTTCTGCTGTCAGACGTGTGTTCAGACGTCCAAAGGACGGGCTTTGCAGCACGTCATAACAGGGAATGTCATGCATCGCACAATAATCGGTCACCGCCGCCGGAAAATTTCCGCCGATTATAATGTGATCCGGAGTGAGTTTTTTAATAAAAGAGTCAATGGTAAAAAAAGGAAGAAGTGTTGTAAAAAGAGATTTTCCGTTTTTTGTAAAAGGAATTCCGGTGAGGACAACTCCTTCTTCTGGAAAATTCCCCCAGGAATCCAGAAATTTCGCACCATAGGACGCCAGACAGTGGCGGGCGTAGTCTGTGCGGGCATCGGATGGGAGGATGGTAATATTAACAGACATAGGCAGCATTCCTTACTGTGTTTAAAATCAATATATGATTCGTTTTTTTCGATGTGAAAATCTTGACATAAGAGGGAAAAACGATTATACTTATTTCATGTGAGGTGACTCACACTAAACATTGTTAAGATTTCCGTGCAGCCGGGGAGATAGCGGTGCCCTGTACCTGCAATCCGCTATAGCAGGGGTGTTGTCTTGCCTAGGGTCTTTTGATAAGGAGCTGCCCTTTATAAGTGGCGTTGACATCCGGGTCTTACGCAACAGGAACTTGTGAACCGTGTCAGGTCAGGAATGAAGCAGCACTAAGCAAAACTTCTTGTGTGTCGTAAGGGCGCCTGGATTGAGTTAACTGTAGAGGTAACGTCCATTGAGATTGATTCGAAGCAGGGCGCACGGATTTTTTATATTTGACGGATTTTATCCGGGGAAAAAGGGCGACAGTGCTGATACGGAGGTATCGTATGAAAGAAAAAGTACAATTGACAGAAAACGCAATGAATTCGATTGAAAATGGTGCTGTTTTATATGAGAAGGATACGAAAGTGGAGTCCATCGCTCTTCTCGTAAAAGGAAGAGTGGAACTGGTAGCAGATGGCATCAGTATGGTATTGGGAACAGGGAACTTCCTGGGGGCGTGTGATGTTGGAAAAGAATTACATTCCTTTACATATTATGCAAAAGACGATTGTGCAGTTTTTGTTATCCCGGTTCAGGGGATGGCAGGTATTGAGCGGATATTGGCAGAAAAGCCGGATTATCGAGGACTTCTTGTTACCTCTTTGAACTATTTTCTGGCAGAGATAAAAAAACAGCTACAGCATTTAAGAGAAGAAAATGAGAGCCTTTGCGGCTTTATTAAAGAAAAATATGAATTATGTGATCAGGTCGCCACGATGTGCGGCTTTGAAGTGTCGGTGGAAAATGCACTGCAGAAAGTGGAAAACAGCATGCAGCAGTCGTTGCAGGAGCCGGAAGATCTTGGAAAATATTATCTCGAATGCGCCAAAATGCCGATTGAAGCGCAGAAAAAATTCTTCTGCGGAAGCCAGTATGTGGCGATGTATCATTACCGCGAGCAGTGTGACGTGGTGAATGAATTTTTAGCATACTGTCGTGAACAGGGCGAGGTGCTGCACCGATTGTTCCGCTGCCTGATTTTGGAGGAAGATGCGCTTTTTCAGACCGTTGGGAAACTGGCATTGTCTCTTTTGGAAAAAGGAGTCCGCGATCCACGCATCGATCAGTCGGTGGATCAGATTGTGGAAAAGATCAATGAGACGGAAACGTTTCTTACCGAAAAGGCAGGAATTCCCATTCAGCTTGACCGCGATAAGATGGAGCGGCTGTATTTTGCACTTTTGTCCGGAGAAGGACAAGCGCAGGAAGAAATTGAAAAGCTGGACGAGCCGGGGATTGAATATTTGTATGAATCCTTGGGACAGATCGTCGAATACGCGCCGGTTCATATGCGGGTCAAGAGCGAATTTACAGAGGCGGTAGAGGCGTTTATGTCACTTTCCGATAAGTTCGCAAGAACACCGGAAGCGACGGAAGTGCGTAAAAATATAAGTAAGTTATACTATGAAATATATGAAGCTGTCGTAAAGAAAAGTATGGACGATGAGGACATCCCATTGGCAGTGCGTCTGTTTTTAGACTATGGATTTGTCAGCGAGAAACTGCTGACCGATGAAGAACTGGACACGATGCTCCAACTGCGGCCGGAAGCGGATCAGGCAGAGGATGGATGCCGTGTTTATACGATGTCAAAATGGCTGCAGGCCGTTTATGATGGTGTCAAAGAAACTTCGAAAAATGAGTTTGATGAAGACTTTGCTACCTATCTGCGTCGTCAGTTAAAAGAGCAGAAGATCACACAGAAAGAGATGGACGAAGCAATTGTGGACAAGGAGCAGCGGCTGCATTTTGAATGTCAGAATATGTTCCGTTATGCGTCTCGAATCATCAATGGAAATGTCACAATGTTTGTACCGATTCTCTGTTCAGACGGTATTTTCAGCAATATGCAAAATTCCTATATGACAGAAAAACGGTTAAATGATGCCATCCGCCAGATTGAAAAGATTGATTATTCGATTTTTTACCGAGAGCGTCTGGTAAGTTATGAAAATGTAGACATCAATAAAGCAATTGTCATTGAACGCGTGACGCCGGATATTATTTTATTCCCGGTATACGGCCGTAATACGATCATGTGGCAGGATATCACGGGCAAACGTCGTACGTCCAAAGGACGTTTGTTTGTCCCGGTTTGGCTGGAAAAGGAACTGAGTCTGGCAATGGTACAACTTATGGGCAATTTCCGCTGGGAAAAATGCCGCACAGAGACTGGCAGTCATTGGAACGATTTCCGTTATCCGTCGCTTACGAGCGAGTATAGCGATTATTTGCAATTTTATAAGAAAAACAGCGAGCTTTCCCAGGAGCGGAAAAATAAGATCCGCGCGCAGCTTGTTCAGTGTAACAATAAACACAAAGAAGTATTTTTGAAAGATTATGCAGACTGGATCCTGCGTGAAGCACGCGGCGCGATGAAACTCAGCCGTGTGGCGAGGACGATATTATTTACCTATTGTCCGTTTTCCGCAGAAACGATGAAGGCATTGGAAGGACAGACTGCTTACAGTGAGGCCGCGAAGAAATACATTCGAGACAACCGTGCTGCGAGAAAGAGTCTGGACATGATGATGCACAAATGGACAAAAGCAGGACTGGCTGTACCACAAGAAATATTGGCAACAGTAGAATATTTAAAAGGATGAAATAAATGGGCAGATACGATAGCAGCGTACGATGTGCACAGATACGCGAATTAATTGAGGAAAAGCAATATTTAGAGGCAATGGAGGAAATTGAAGAACTTCGTTTTGAAGAAGTACCTACGATTACAGATCTCTATCTTTTTGCCAACCTGTTTTTAAAAGCAGAAAAAATGGATATTGCAAAAGAGTTATACTACACAGTGTATCACAGAACCTCTTCGAGACCTGCCCTATACCGTCTCTTGATGCTTACGATCCGCATGGGAGACCTGGAAGAAGCCAAAGAATTGTATCAGGCTTATGAAATTGTGTCTGGGATGACATTGGATACATATGAGTTGAAATACCGGCTTGCCAAAGCGGAAGGTGCGTCTTATGAGACATTGATTGAAATTCTGGAAGAATTGAAAAAGAATGAATATACCGAAGAATGGGGTTACCAGCTTGCCAGACTGTATGAATTGCAGGGAAGACGGGAAGACTGTATTGCAGAGTGTGAGGATCTGATGCTGTGGTTCGGTAGTGGAAAGATTGTCGAGAAAGCGAAAGAACTGCGCGAAAACTGTCTGAACCCTCTCTGGCAGAAGCCGAATTGGGAAGAAATTCCGGAACCGGAAGAGCCGGAGGATGAAGAAGAGGTAAAAGTAGCTTATGCGCCGGCGCAGGTTATGGATATTGCGTCGAATGAGGAACCACAGTCGGAACCGGAAGTTCAGCCGGCCGTGCTTGGCGACTACGGGATGACAAGGGAGCCGGCCGAAGAATCTGTTGCCGAAGAAGTAGAAGAAGTCGAAGAAGAACCAGACACGGAAACCGAGGTGGAAGAGGCGACCGAGAAACCGGTCGAGGAGCCTGAGGCGGAAGAATTGGTTGAGGAACCGGTCGAAGAAACCGTCACGGAAGAAGTGGAAGAAGAGCCGGTCGAGGAAACCGTCGCAGAAGAGGCGACCGAGAAACCGGTTGAGGAGCCTGAGGTGGAAGAAACCATTTCAGAAGAAAACGAAGACGATTCCGAAAAAACCGAAGGAGAATCTGACAAAGAGGAAGCGGAAGAGGCAGATCATCCGAAGAAAAAGGGCTTTCTTAACCGCCTGATCAACTATTTTAAAGTGGATCTCGATACGTTTGATGATGAAGATGATTTTCCGGAGGAACTGGATACCGATAAACAGGAAACAACCGAAGAACTGGATGCGAAAGCCATCGTAGCCAAAGAGGCACAGGAGATTATGGAGACGGCAACAGCCAGAGAAGAAGCAGAAGATGATGAGATGGAAGAAAAAGACGAGCCGAAGCTGGAAACGGCAGTAAAAAAACAGACGACAACGCAGTTGGAATCGTTGGAAGACCAGCTTGAGGAAATGAAAGAAAAACGCAAGGTCATCAATCTGGAAGATACGATGAATCTGGATAAGATCCGTATAAAATCCCATCCACTTTCCGGGCGTCCGATGGAAGTGGAAGCGTGCGAAGATGTGTCTGTAAATGGAATCACATACTGCACGTTGAAAACGGCAATCAAGAAAATGCCTCAGGAGGAGCGGACGATTCATTTTGCATTGACCGGCGCAGCTCCGGGAATCTCGCTTGCCGTAGCGAAAAAATTGTTTAAAGAATTAAAGAAAAATCAATATTTTGAAGCCAAAAATATCGGAAAGATCCAGGCGGAAAAATTGGATGAAGTAGATTTGGAAGAATGGATTGAAAAGTTCATCGGCGGATGTATGTATATTGAAAATGCACCGGCATTGTCTGAGGAGAGCGTGGAAAAAATTCGCGAAATGATAGCAAAATATGGTAAACAGATTGTGATCGTACTCGAAGGTGATTATGAAAAAATGGATGACTTTTTAGGACATCACAGAAATCTGGAGAAGCAGATCTGCTACAAGATCCGCTTATAAATGAAGGAGGAATGGAGCGAGATGAAAAAGCAGGAGTGGAAACCCGGCAATATGTTATATCCCGTGCCGGCAGTGATGGTAAGTTGTGGACGAGAGGGAGAAACTCCCAATATTATAACGGTAGCGTGGGCAGGCACGATTTGCAGCGATCCGGCGATGCTTTCCATTTCCGTTCGCCCGGAGCGGTATTCCTATGATATCATAAGGGAAACCGGCGAATTTGTGGTAAATCTTACATCGAAAGAACTGACACGTGCGACGGACTGGTGTGGCGTGAAGTCCGGCCGTGATGTGGACAAATTTAAAGAAATGAACCTGACAGCGGCACCGGCTGTGCATCTCAAAGGTGCGCCGATCATTGCGGAAAGTCCGGTAAATATTGAGTGTAAGGTAAAAGACGTGCTGGAACTTGGAAGCCACCATATGTTTATCGCCGAGGTGGCAGGAGTGCAGGTAAGCGAAAAATATATGAATGAGACCGGAAAATTTGAATTAAATAAACTGGGGCTTGTTGCGTATTCACACGGTGAATATTTTGAACTTGGGGAAAAAATTGGAAAATTTGGCTATTCTGTAAAAAAATCATAACACATATTTAAAAAAAGTAATGAAATTGACATTTTACAAAATGAAGATATGTGGTATACTAGTAATGATGTGATAATTTAGAAAAGTAAAAATGGAGAGGTCGATATGAAGCAGTATATTATAAAAGGCGGAAGACCACTACAGGGAGAAGTTCAGATCGGCGGTGCGAAAAATGCAGCACTGGGTATCATCGTTGCCGCAATTATGGCAGACGAGCCGGTTTTGATCGAAAATCTTCCGGAGGTAGATGATGTAAAAGTATTGCTCGATGCCATTGAGGGAATCGGAGCAATTGTAGAAAGAATAGATGAGCATACAGTCCGTATCAACGGGGCTGTCATTAATGATGTCAATGTCGATGACGAATATATCCGTAAGATTCGTGGTTCCTACTATCTTGTAGGTGCACTTCTCGGAAAATATAAAAAAGCGGTCGTAGCCCTTCCGGGTGGATGCCAGATCGGAAGCCGTCCGATCGACCAGCATCTCAAAGGATTTGAGCAGCTTGGCGCAACCGTGACGATTCATAATGGAAAGATTGATGCATATGCAGAGACGTTGATCGGAAGCCATATTTATCTGGATTGTCCAAGTGTAGGTGCAACGATCAATATTATGATGGCGGCGTGTATGGCAGAAGGAAAGACAATTATCGAGAATCCGGCAAAAGAGCCGCATATCGTAGATGTTGCCAACTTCTTGAACAGCATGGGAGCCAATATCAAAGGTGCCGGTACTGACACGATTCGTATCCGCGGGGTAGAACGTCTGCATGGAAGTGAATATTCGATCATTCCGGATCAGATTGAAGCCGGAACGTATATGATCGCGGCAGCAGCGACAGGCGGAGATGTTTATATCCGCAATGTCATTCCCAAGCATTTGGAAGCTATCACAGCGAAACTTATTGAAATTGGTGCGAAAGTGGAAGAGTACGATGACTGTGTGCGTGTGCATTCCAATGGACGCATGGGATATGCGAATGTAAAAACGATGCCGTATCCGGGATTTCCGACGGATATGCAGCCACAGATGGTTACCCTTTTGGCGTTGTCCGAAGGAGTCAGCATTGTAACTGAGACGATTTTTGAGACAAGATTCAAATATATCAGCGAACTCCGCCGCATGGGTTCCAATATTAATGTGGAAGGAAATGCAGCGATCATTACCGGAGTGGAAGGATTTACCGGAGCCACCGTAAGTGCACCGGATCTTCGCGCCGGAGCAGCACTCGTGATCGCCGGTTTGGTGGCAGATGGTTTTACAACTGTAGAACAAATTCAATATATCGAACGCGGGTATGAGAATTTTGAAGATAAGATCCGCGGACTCGGAGGATTTATCGAAAAAGTCGATGATGACGACGAGAGAGCGATTCAGAAATTCAAATTAAAAGTTGGATAAAAAAGGTGGGCGTCCATTCGAAGAGTGGGCGCCTTGTCATAAAATAGTAAAGGATATGATAAGATGGATCAAAAGATTAAAGATATTTTAGATGAAGTAGGAAAAGTTATTCGAGGAAAAGACGAGCAGATTCAGATGGTTCTGACGGCGATTCTTGCCAAAGGGCATATTTTGATCGAAGATATTCCCGGGGTAGGAAAAACGACGATGGCAGTCTGCTTTTCCCGTGCGATGGAATTGACCGAGCGCCGTCTTCAGTTTACACCGGATGTTCTTCCGAGTGATGTCGTAGGTTTCAATATGCTGGATGCCGATGGGGAAATGCAGTATAAACCGGGTGCTATCCTGTGTAATATTCTGCTTGCGGATGAGATCAACCGTACTTCGACAAAGACCCAGTCTGCTCTTTTGGAGGTCATGGAAGAGGGACAGGTTACGGTCGATGGTGTCACAAGACAGCTGCCAAATCCATTTGTCGTTGTAGCGACTCAGAACCCGGTCGGTTCTGCCGGTACGCAGATGCTTCCGGAGTCTCAGCTTGACCGTTTTATGATTCGTATTTCCATGGGATATCCGTCAATGGAAGAAGAAATGCGCCTGATTAAAGAACGTCAGGAAGCTAATCCGATCGACTATGTACAGGAAATTGTAACAAAGCAGGAAGTGCTCGAAATGCAGGAGCAGGTTCGTGCTGTTTATATGGATGATAAAGTGCTCAAATATCTTTCGCAGATCGTCGATGCGACGAGACGCCATTCGATGCTCTCTCTGGGTGTCAGTCCTCGTGGAACATTGGCATTTGTAGATATGGCAAAAGGACATGCGTTCATGAACGGACGTGATTATGTTCTGCCGGAAGATGTGAAAAAAGTGGCAAAATGTGTGCTTGCCCACCGTCTTCTTCTCAATGGAAAAGCGCGTATGAGCCACGTGACCGCACAGGACATCGTTGAGGAGATCGTAGGCAAGACAGCAACTCCTAAATTGTAAGAGAGAACGTATCGGAGTTACGTTTAGGAGGTGTCCCCATGACGATAGGAACGTTAATTTATTTATTGATCGTGCTGGCAGGGTTTCTGATCTCTGTATTCTGTCTCCAGTATGGAACGGTTGCAGTCGTAGGAGCCCTGCTTGTCATACCGTTTTTTATGATATTCTTTTTGATTCTGCTCCGCGTGCATATCAGCGCCGAAGTGGAATGTAAAAATCCGGTAGCTGAAAAAGATTCCCTTGAAAAACCGGGACGTGCAACCATTACATTGTCATTGGAAAATACAAGCAAATGGCTGCCGGTTACAAAAGGCATCGCGTGGGTGCGGTACCGGAATTTCTTTTCAGGGGAAAGCGGAAAGATGAAAGTGCGTTTTTCCGTAGACAATGGGAAAAGGAGAAGCCGCCGTATCGTTGTCGTGATGAAACATTGTGGAAATGTGTCGATTTGTGTCGATAAGGTAAAAATTTATGATTATCTCAATATTTTTGCGGCTAAAGTGGGAAAAAATTACGAAGTGCAGGATGTGCTTGTCATGCCGCCATTGACGGAAGTATACCTCGGAAAAACCCGCTGGTATAATGAGACAAATGAAGACAGTGACCGTTTTTCCTTGTATAAAAAAGGAGATGATCCGTCGGAAATATTTGATATCCGTGATTTTAAAGACGGTGACCGTTTCCAGCAGATTCACTGGAAGCTCAGCAGTAAAACCGGACATTATATGGTAAAAGAAGGAAGCCTTCCGCTGGCAAAAGCGGTGCATATTTTCATCGACCTAAGTGCGAAAGATGCGAATGAAGCCGATCTTTTGATCCAGGGTGTGTATTCCGTGGCGATGGAATTTTTGAGTCAGGGCGTGCCACAGCATTTTATCTGGTACGATAATGTCAATGAATTGATCCAGGAGCAGCTGATCGAACAGGAAGAAGAATTGTTCTGGATGTTTGAAGATCTGTTCCAATGTCATACAACGAAGGATCCGCAGGAACTTTTGAAAGCCTATATCGAATGGGAAAGCGGAAAAGTGAAAGAATCGGGTCTGTATCTTACTGTGTCTGATCATGATGTGACGGAACTGGAAGGACTCGAAGTAAACGAATTGCAGATTATGGATTTACGAAGGGATGGAGATACCTATGAAGAATAGTAAAATCTCGAATTTCATATTGGAGATCAGCCAGGTTTTATTGGTATTTCTCGGAATGTATTCCGCAGTTATGTGCGGGGCGATGAGTATCGGTCTGACATTTTCCCGTGGTGTGCTTGCTTTGGTGATCCTGCTGGCTGCGTTCTTATTTTATGGTCTGTTTACGGTGCTTGAGACATTTCATCACGGAAAATTGTATGGAATGCTCGGTCTGACAGCATTTTTTGTGCTTACGATTTTGAAATTCCGTACGGTGCTGCAAAAGGGTGCCGTGACAATCGTCAATACGTATCTGAAGGAATTTATGAACTATACCCAGACGACGAGATCCCTTCTTTCCGGAAAAGGATTTGAGAAAGAGACCGCGGATGTCGGATATTGTACGATGCTGGTTCTCAGCCTTCTCAGTGTATACCTGATCGCAGTGATCAGTACCTGCTTTTACCGCAAGAGACGTTCTTCTGTGTATGTGGCAGTGACGATTTTATTTGTTATTATTCCATTTTCAGTGGGAAAAATTGGATATTTTTCCAATGTGATCACATACATTTTTGCAACAGTCGCAGTTGTCGGTACGAGATTTCTGAGGTTTGATACGACAGAAAAACGTATGCGCCAGAAGCTGTCTCTGATTTTGGCGGCGGTCGGAGTGATCGCGGGAGGCATCAGTTATCTAGTTGTCCCACCGGCACGCTATGACAGCAACCAGAATCGTATCATCGGAGTGCGAAATACAGCACTTTCTTTGACCACATGGGATTCGGAGGACATTCTTACGTGGCTCCGTGAATATTTCAATGGGGACCGCATGGATTATGGAAAAATCGGAAACCACAATTCAGTGAACCGGACGGGAAAGACGATTTTAAAGATCAAAGGGGATTTTAATACATCCGATGGACTTTACCTGAAAGGGTATACCGGTGAAGCGTACGATGAAAACCGCTGGCATACGATTAAGGAAGAGGAGTACACCAATGCGTTAAATGCCCTTACTCTGCTGAATCTGTCGCCGGACGGCTGGCATGTTTCACTGCGTAATCAGATTGGTGACAAACAGACGACGGGAAATGATAAAATTTGGAATACCGGCAAACTGCAGATCAAGAATCTGGCATTTGGCTACGACAATTATGTCATTCCGTATTATCCGACGGCGGCTTTTTCTCTTGCCGGAGGGCGAAGTTTGTCTGCCGTTCCGGGCATTGAATATGAGACGGAATATTATCCAATGTTATACCGCGAGCTGAAAAATGGTTTGATCGCGAACCATTATAATCTTGCCGGAAATGAATACTGGACGGAAACGCAGGAAAAACGTAACCGGATGACAGAATTTGTAAAAAAATATTTTACGGAAGTGCCGGAAGATGCCACGTCGATCACAGAAGAATATAAGGCATATCTGGCAGCACAGGGAAATCTGCTGGAGCAGTATCAGCAGGGTTCGGCTTCTCTTTATCAGATCATTGAAGAGACGCGAAATTATATCATGAATGATACCAAATACACTCTTTCGCCGGGCAAGACACCGCGGTCGAAGGAGGCAGTTACGTATTTCTTGAAAGAGAATAAAAAAGGCTACAGTGCCCATTATGCGACAGCGGCGGCCATTCTTTTGCGAAGTATCGGAATTCCGACGCGTTATGCGGAAGGCGTTTATGTCAGCAAAGAGGAACTTGCTGATGTGACAAATGATCAGACGGAAATCTCGGTCAGCGATAAGGATCTGCACGCCTGGGTTGAGGTTTATCAGGAAGATTACGGATTTGTTCCGGTAGAATTTACACCGGGACGAGGTGATGAAGATGCCGAATCTTCGCCGGTTTCCGATGAGAATTCCGAACAGAGCCAAGATCAGAAACAGAATCAAAGTGATGGAAATGGCGGGGGCGAAGGACAACTTTCTGTCGCAACACCGACGCCGGAACCGGAAGAAGATATGACGTTTGAAAATATTCAGACAGACAATTACAATCACGAAGATCAGACACAGGAGGAAACTTCTCCAAGTGAGTCAGCTGACAAGAAGGATTCCAATTCTTCTGACCAGTCAAAAACAATGCCAATATTTGTAAAAATACTTTTGATCGTGCTGATTGTTATCGTTGCACTTATCTTGGCAGCTGAAATTCAACGCCGCGTGCGTATTATGATTTTCAAGAACCAGCTTCGCCACGACAAGACATCGCGGCAGATTCTTCTGCTTTATCATCAGCTCGAAAAGGCGTTTGTGCAGAAACACATCCGCTATACCGGCCAGACAGTGGCAGAATACAGCCATGAGATTGCAGAGGCCTATGAACTGGAAGAAGAAATGGTTCATGCTTTCATCGCGGATGTATTTTGTGCGAAATTCAGCAAAGACCGGTTTGATAAGACGGAAGTGTACGAATACCGCCAGGAATACCGTGTCATCCGTCACCGTATCTACGGACAGTTGAAATGGCCAATGAAATTGTATTATATGTATGTGCTTTGTGTATAGATGACGAAGCCGTAGTTTTCTCGTTTCGGGACCGCTTGCGCTTAGAGAACCCACGTAGCGGTGCATGAGGGCACAGAACACCCTCTATGCACCGACGGGGTTCTAATCCCTCGCGAGAAAACTACGGCTTCTTTTTAATGCGCTGGGGAAGTGAGGCGAGAGGCGCAGGGGAAAATGGGGTTTGGAAAGCAACGAGAAAAGGGAAAATGATGGGAAGGGGTTGCTTTTATCAGGGTGGCGCTGGCAAAAAGGCAACGAAAAGAGGGGAAAGAGCCAAAATATGTTGCCTTTCCCCGCCGGTTGTGGGAAAAAAGGCAACGAAAAAAGGGAAACTAAGCGAAATCCGTTGCTTTTACCGCTGGCAAGAAGCAAGAAAGGCAACGTAAAAAGGGGAAAGAGCCAAAATATGTTGCCTTTCCCCGCCGGTTGTGGGCAAAAAGGCAACGAAAA
>OBLO01000045.1_pt1 | contig 122272 bp, 155 predicted proteins | sample 1519401 | NCBI WGS metagenome assembly OBLO01 (sample SAMEA2602897, study PRJEB22501) | metagenome | reverse complement strand
CCATCAACAGGATTTTTTACAAAATTACCGTTATTTAATGTTGATAATCCAGAATGTAATCCCATAGTAGAATTTTGAGACATAAAATACCAATCACCGGCAATAATGGCTGTATTATCTGTTGCCTTTAAATAACTGTAATCTCCATCTGTCAATGCACCAGAATCATTCATGATATTAGAAATCGTAGTAGTGCCTAAAAACCAATTATGTTCATCTGTTCCAAACCAACCTGCATTTGCATGAACTGTCCCTGACATAAAGGAATTTCCGGATGAGTCAGTATAAAAACTTGGCGTATGAATCATACCATTGTCTAAATCGAGAAATGTTCCTAAAACGGAATAACCAGCCCCTTCAACATAAGTTCCTGCCATATAATTCTTAGACTTAATAGCAGAAGAAGAGAGCATATCTGTTGTAATTGCACCTGTTTTGATTTTGCCGCCTTCAATAATAGTAGAAGTACCATCTGGCGATTTGATAACAAACTGATTCGTGATTGCAGATACCAAACTATCCGTAAGTGTGAGAGAAGTAGAAGATGATGTTCCGTCCACTAACCATGAGAATTTATCTGATAGCTGTTCAAAAGATGTTTTAGCGTAATTGTTTACCGATTCTGTTTCCGATTTTGTAGAATAAGTTGATTCAACGGTTTGTTTAAATCCGCTCATATCTTGTTCTGCCTTTGATACACGAGTTGTAAGTGATTGGACAGTAGTTCCGTCTGCCTTCTTGTCAAGAGTCGTCTTCATATCTGATACAGTAGAAGTGATACCAGATAGAGAGGTTTCTGTTTTTGTTAGCCTATCCCTAATTGCTTTCCCTGTGGAATTATCGTAATTATTAACTGAATTAGTAATGTCGCTTTGCCATACTTTATTTGTAATAGATTGGTTTAATTTATTGACAACCGAGGATGTTTCTGTGGTGGTTTTTACAAGGGACTGAATCTGAGAATCCACATCTTCCGGTGCAGGTGTCCAGTCTGTAGCGATGTTACCTCGTTCAAGTTTAACATTCTTAAATCTAGCAGTGAAACTGGCTTCGACATCAGGATTTGAATTATAAAATTGTATTGAAGAAGCGGTACCTATATTTGACGATGCTTGTTCAGGAATCGTCATCGTCACTTTGACATGATACCACTTATTTAACTCGCAACCATTCTCACCTATGACAGGCAAATCATGCTTTGTTACTATTCGCCAATTTCCAGTTCCAGTCTGTCCAGATGGTGGATTGGTGTATCGTTGACCAATCCAAAACTCGTTTCTTGTTGTACCGGTTGGGAAATTCCAAGCGGTATACATTATATCATAAGACCAAGTAACTTGCTCACCAACAGTATACTCTCTACATCCGAGTAAAAAGCCATCAGCAATATTAATACTTACATATGTTTTCTTTGATTTTAAAGTTATTTCGCCATATTCGTCAGTTACAGTTGGAAAGTTTTTAAAAAAACCAGCTTTCTTATTACCTTTACCGTTGAGGATTAAATTCCTACCACCAATCTTAATATCCGTAACATCGTATAGCTTAATAACAGTGAGCGTATCATAATACGATGTATTATTTGAAATACATTTAAAAGTGATAGAAGTAGTAGTATCTGTGTATAAATTACTTGTTTTATTAATAGTTAAGATGCTAGAAGATATATACAGTCCATTGTTACCACTTACAACATCTTTCCATGTTACACCACCATCTATACTGTATTGCCATTTAGAAAAACTGATACCACCCTGAAAAGTAGGTGTAAGTTTAATCGTTTTGGGCGAAAAAGTCTGTCCACCGTCTGTACTTTTAAAAATCTGACTATTAGCAATAATATCGACACTTTTTGCCGATGTACCGGTAACTCCCTGCTTGCCGCAACTCCATGAAAATATTTTATTTACAGTTTTCCCTTCAAGCGTAATAGGAATAGTAAAAGTTCCTGTATCAGCAGAAATCGTAGCTCCAGAACCAACTGCAAAGGTGATTCTTGCAGACGATTTTGTAACGGTAATCCCATTTGCAGAAGGTACATTACCAATTATGAAATCAGTTCTTTTTGTTGAGCCTTGATAAACAATAATATCTGTATAATAACTTTGAGCAGATGTCACTTTGCGATTTGAGTCGGTAGAAAATTGCTGCATCTCATTTGACAGTAAAACGGTAAATGGCTCTGTCAAATTCTTTAATGTTATACTTCCAGAAGCTTTTATTTTCATTTTTTCATCTCTCCTTTCTAGTGCCTTGCACGAAATTACAAGACACTAAAAAAGGTCTTGTTCTAAATATCAATTTCTACATCACAATCAAAATTCATTAAAATATCATCAATCATTTTACCTTCGGCAAAAATTACTTTTCCTGTTTTATATGGTGTTTCAGTGTCTAAAGCCTTTCCTGTTCTATCTCTTCGATACCAATTATATGTTCCTTTTGGAAGATCACTATCCGTTGCAACATTCCAAGCACTTCCGTCATATTTCATAAGAGATACTGTTTTTGCTGCTGTATCAAGTTTATAATAAAAATCTCCACTTGTAGGATTAGAAGGAGCAGAAGTAGAAAAAGTTGTGGTTTTTAATTCATCATACTCTTTATTTTTTTGCATGAGTTTCGCATAAATAACCCCTACACCCGTATTATTAACAAATGTATCTCCTACACTACAAATAACATCAACAAAAATCTCATCTTGTTTATCTGTAACTGTCCAATAAGCTACATAAGATTTTCCCCCATAAGTAGCTGTACATTCAAATGATGCGAGAGACTCTACCATATCTGCTGTAACAGTAAGAGTAGAAGCTGTCTGCCCCGGAAGAGTAGTGTAAGCACCATTAGTATATTTCTTCCAAACATAACTGATTCCAGAAGTTACAACAGTCGTTCCATTTAAAAGCTGTGTTTTTAAAAGAACGGTATTTACATTGCCATCTAAATTTTTAAGAATAACATCTCCTTGTGGAGCCATTAATTGAAACAGAACAGCGTTTGCACCATTATAAGCTTGAACATTTTTTGTCCATGTAAATTTCTGAACAGAAGTAAGACCACTTGCTGTAAATGTAATTGTAATATCTCCCGATTGAGTAGAAGCGATAGTAGCTCCTTTTGCAACAGTTAACACAATATTTCCTGTCGCTGAAGCCGTTGCTGCGGTATTACTCTTTAATGTCACACCAGATGGAAGAGTACCCAAAGAAGCTGTTCCTGCAATTCTTTTCGTTCCCTGATAACAGTCAAATGGTATGGTAATATCTTTTGCTTCTTTTGCTTTCCCAGATGTGTCACATGCAATAACTTCAGCGGAATTTCCTAAAACGACATTAATCGCATCTTTTCCTGCCGCACCGGTTTGTCCATCTACTCCATCAATAACGACAGAAACGGTTTGTGAGTCTAATAATTTTGTTGTGTTGCCAGCCTGATAAAGCTCACACTTAATTGTTTTTACAGTGTTTGCTGAAGGAGTATATTTTTTTGAAGATTCATCAGAACCAGATGTGTATTTTAAAGTATAAGTCGGTCCATCGGTCGATTCATAAATTTTAAATCTTCCAGAATATACTGTAGCTGCATTATTACCAACAATTTTTTGTCCTGAAAAGGTGATTGCAGAAGGAGTAAATACTTTGCTTTTATTTAACTTCATAAAAGCGACATCAGAACCAACAGAATAGAATACTGCATCTGCACCATTAGAACCAGAACGGTCTTTATTAATTGTAAATCGTTTTGTGATTGTTGTATAACCAGATCGTGTACATGTGAATTCAACATAACCAGATTCGACACTAATTCCCGTTACAGTATATTTATATGTTTTCGCATCATAAGTACCTGTAATTCCAGAAGAAGGAGTAGCTGTAATAGTCCAATTCCCCGTATCATTTGCAGAACCTTTTAGGATAGAAATAGTAGTATCACATCCATTTAGAGAAGTAGAATATAAAGCACCATTAGAATTACATGGAACACTTTGTGTATCATTTGAAAGATTACAAGTGATTGTGCTTGAACCTGCTGCACCATCACGCAATTTTACAATATTATGTAAATCAAATACATCATTTTCTGCTGTAACTAATTTAATAACAGCAACATCATTTACAAAAACTGCATCACTGGCATTTACTGTAAGAGTAACAGATGTTCCAGCATTTGGATAAGCTGCGAAAGTACCATCAGATTTTTTGTATTGCCATTGCTTAAGGGTAGTATTTGTCAAATTTGCAGTAAGTTTAATAGATGAAGCAGAGACCAGTGTTCCAGAAGTGTTGTATTTAAAAACTGTATCTCCTGTAATGCTACAATCTGATAATTCTGGTGCATTTTTTACAAGAGAGAATGACATCTGCGAACGTGATTTAATTGCTACTCTATTCGTATTTGGGTCAATATATGAAATGCTACATATATAAGTAACCATAGATGTGTCAGCAAGAATATTTTTTGAAACCGTAAGAATATTTCCTTTTACGGTTTCTCCTGTAGTTAATGCAGTAACTTCTCCTGCACCTACCTGTCTCTGCCAAGTGATAGTTAAGCCAGAAGCAGATAAGGATAATTGTGTATCATTGAAAAAAACAACTGGAGTTAAAACTAGATTAGAATTAGCCCAGTTTGGTTCATATTGTGTAGCAGAATTAGGATCATACACAACCATCAATGGCTGAGACGATGTAATGTATGATGATAATTTACCAATATTTGTTATATTACGGATAGTAATTGTACCCGTAGCTTTTACTTTTGCCATAAAATCTCCTTTCTAATTATCGTTTAAAGTCGCTAAAACTTCTCCGTCCAAAATAAAAGAGCAGTTAAAATCTGCTCCCATCAACACATCTTCGGATAAAGAAAGAGTTATCTGCTTACTACCTTCTGAATGTTTTTCATTCCAATATATATCTCCTGCATTATCAGCAGAAGTTCTTGTCCATATAAAATTGCTGTCTTGATAATCGTCTGTAACTTCTTTTCCATCTCTGTAGAGATGAATCGTGACTACTGTTGATGGATTCACTCCATATGCAAGATCTGAACCAACTGATGTAGTAAAGAACAATTGAAAAGGAATTGAATCATCTATTTTTCTGTCAAGACTATCAAGAGAATTTGTCGTACTTTCTTTAAAAGAAATGTATTGCGCTCCCCATTTTTCCTCACCATCATAAATTGTTGAAATATCTATACCACCTTGCTCATTTGGTTCCACGATTTCAAACCCAAGCTTATTCTTAGATACGGTTCCATCTTTAATCATGTCATTTACGATTAATCCGTTAGCAATAGCATTAGCATGAACGCCAGTTTTACTATCAATTAAGATACCTGTTCCTGTGTCGTCAAAGAGAGAAAATGTAAAATCACCTTTTGCATCTTGCCCCATTTGAATACGGACATTCCCACTTGAATCATAAAATTGTTGAGTTGAACCTTTAAATGCGATAGATGGCTTTCCATCTTGAGAAATAAGAGTGATTAATTCCGCAGAAGCAGAATGAGTCATTAAGTCTGCAACAGAAATTTTTGCAGCGATTAAGTTTTTAACTACGGCTTCATCAATACTTGCATTATTTGCTGTAAGATGAATTGTTTGTAAATCGCCTACACCGGCAGAGCCAGAAAGTAAGGAATTGATATTGGCAACTTTTGCGTTCAATTCAGATGTATTAATTTGATTTTTTACAAAATCAATAAAAGTATCACTATTTGAACCTGTTAATAACTCTGTTGTGATATTTTTGAAATTTAAGTTTGAATTTACAAAATCAATAAAATCCCCATTTTCACCAGAAATAAGCTTTGCGGAGATATAATCTGTGGTTACTTTTTTTGCAATCAAATCTTCAATATTTGCTTGTGAAACATCAAGAATTTTAGTTGAGAGTGAATCGAAAAATCCCTTATCTGCATTAAGAATTTTTGTAGTAAGAATGTCTGTTTGGATAGATTCTGATACAAGGGTTTTAAATTCGGCGCTGTCAGCTTTTATAAGTTGCGCCGTAATTTGATCGGCAGTAATATATTTTGAGTAGAGATTTGTGAAATTTCCGGTGATAGCGTCAATAGCAGAAGACTGTATTCCGGCAGTATAATTTGAAAATCCGCTGCTTCCTAGTATTGCTTTTATGAAATCTGGTGTTATCGAATATGAGGTTGTCTTATCTGACACATTGGAATTCATTGTGATTGAATTTTTTGCGGCAGAAACAGCACTCCCAAGTAAGCTTGCAAAATCGTTTCTCTTAGATTTGTATTGTCTCATAGTTGAGAATTCTACTTGAAGTTCTCCGCTATAGACGCAAGGATTTCTTGTTATAGAAATAATTCGAAGATTTTCAAAATGTCCAATTTCGTTTACCTCTACATGAACAAAATCATAAACATGAAGAGTCTCCACTAAACTCTTGTATTCTTCCAAAGGATAGATGTTGTCGAGTGTATCGGAATATGAATATTGCGGATGAGAAGAGGCATATAAGTTCTCTACAGCGTCAAGATACAAAGCGTATTGCTTATCTACAGTAGTATCAGTAGATGTAATATCTGTAGTTATCACATTTTCATTTGTATAATCTGTATGCCTATATATTTTTTTTAGCATGTTTTCCTCTTCGTCGGTAAATTTATCGACATAATTTTCGCGCTGAACTAATATCTTTATATCGAGCATTTCTTTGTTATATTGCTCATATTCTTTGACTGCCGCATCGTATTCAGATTTCCTTTGTTCTAAAGCTTTATTGCAATCATCGTACAGTTTTTTATAGTCTAAATATAATTGATGTTTTATATTGTACGTTCCTTCTGAATAATCTGTTTTTGCGTTCTTATAATCTTCAGAGTAATCAACCAAAGCATCCATTCTATTAGAATAATCTTCTAAGCATATTTCAAGCTCTTTTGTTCCATATAAATCCCAGTTTGTATTGCATGATTTCAGATAGTTTTCGTCCAACTCAAAATAATTAAAAGAAGAAGGAGCTTCTCCGATTTCAAGCATTACGCCACAAATATCAAATGGGGTACCTTCTTTAGAAGAAAAATACACATTGCATTTATTCGTTTCTGCAGTAAATGAAATATGAACTCTAGCCCAGCCGGAAGACAAAGAAACCTCAGTATAAGCAGGATCACCAGAAGAAGCAGAGTACCCTAGCCTTACTGATCCAGTAGCAGAAGAACGAATGAAAGCACTTAAAGCATACTTTGTTTGTTTGGCTACCGAAATGTCGAGCTGTTTTATGCCAGTTTCTCCAGAAGGTGAAGAGATAGACGCATATCTTGTTATTCCGTATGCTGGCGCAACATCAATATCTTTTATATTAAAAATACTATTTTCGATGTTGGTCCAGTTAGAAGATGTCATAAAAACTGCATTAGAAAGAAGGTTTCCCCCACCATATGATTTTAATTCCTCTGGAAATTCCGTTTTCCCATCCTTCTTTTTTGCGATTGCATTTACTATGGTAGGGATTGTATAATTAAGAATCTCGCAATAATTGCTCCATGAATAAGATTTTTTCAGAGCTTCTATGTCAAAATTTCCTTTTTTGTCAACATAGAGTTTTTCGTAGCCACGAATCATAGCCGTAAAATCGTTATAGTATGACATTAAGTCTTTAAGGCTCTTTGTAGTCCAGTCTTGAACGGAGGAATCCGATGGAACTCTTGAGGACAATTCCGTTGCTTTATCGTATGATTTCCAGTAATTCTTATTTGCCGCGATATAAGAATCTCTTTTAGATTCTCTGAACTTGATCCAAGACTTATACTTATCTATAAGAGACTGCGGAAGATAACGATTATCTTTCATAAAATAAGAATAATCTTCAATCTCCGAGCTTCCGAAGTTTGCTTTCTCAATCCCTGTAACTCCGTCTCCGCCAGATACAGTATACGCGGTATACAAATCATCTGTATTTGTTGCAGTAATAGAGTTTTGGACATTTCTCCAACCGATATAAGCGTTCGTATCGGTACCGATATGATCAATATAATATGCATTTATCAAGCAATTAACCGTGTCAAATACGAAAACGCAATTAAATGCACCAGCTACATCTTGAGTGAGAAAAGAGTATAAGTCGCTATTATCGATATTGAAAGCGTAAGATTCTTCCGGGAGATAAGATATTCTTGTTTTCCCGACGTGTTCTTTACTGTCAAAAGATACCGTGTAATCTATGTATTCTTTTGGCATCGTATCTATATATCCTATTTTCCAAGGAGACTTATCTATATTTGACACCCAATCAATAATTTCGTTCCCGTCCTCATCTATAGAGATTGTCTCTGGTATCAGTTTTGCGTAGTATAATGCGAGATGTAGGAGACTTAATTCAGGATTGTCTTTATCACAAAATTTTACAACAGGGAATGAGCATTTAATCTTTGGGTTTCCGTTGGAATCGAAGATGATATTTCCGCTAGAATCCTTTTCATAAATAGGAAAGTCATTTTCGTGTTTATTGTAATACATCATTTCACAGGAAGCTTCAGTTCCTTGCCCAACCAAGAAAGTTGTGAGATCGTAATTGCTCAATTCAATTTCCGCTGATTCTGCAGATACTGTCTTGTATTCTTTTACCCCATCGTGATCTATCTGTGGAGGTTCGTTGATGATATACCATTCATTATCTACGAAAACTTTCATCAACACATCGATATTGTCATAGAACGCACTTGGATTTCCATTAATATTTTTATATACTGTAAAAGACAGAGAGTTTGTGTTGTTCGCGTTCTCTTTTACAGATACAGATGTTTCGTCTACTCCATTTAAAACACCATATAACCGCTTATCGGGTCTAGCCAAGTATATGTGTTTTGGTTCTAATTTTTTATTTGAATAATCCATTAATAAGCACCGACTTTCCGATATTCTCGATAGCTCAATGTAACTTTTGCATTTCCATCTACAGAAATTTCATTCTGTCCATGCAATAACCTTGGGAAATAAATATTTGCTGGATTGTTAATACCTAAATCGGACAGAGGTATTAATGACCCTATATAATCTTTGATTTCCAGTCTTTGGCAATCGATGTAGACGGTATTATTTGCTCCTTTTGATTTAATGGAAATAGATTTGTTTTCTGTGTTATTAGAAATAGTAATTTGTCCGTCATCTGATGGGTCTATTTTTATAACTGGATATATGAAGCTTTCGTAGTCATCGGTTGTATTCATGATTGTTGCGCTAGAATTAGCAGAAATTTCTTTAGTAAATTCTCGACTATATCCGAAAGGACAATCACAAGTGGCTTTTATCGTTAATCCGACAATGCCGCCATTTACTACGACATCTTCGATAGAACTAAACGTAACGTAATAATCTATTTGATCTTCAAGATATGTATCGAATCCGTAATCTGTCATGTGGAACAACTCAGGATAAAGAGGAGAAGTCAGCCATGCCGTAATTGATCGTATTTCATTGCGAGAGAAAATCATGTCGCGTTGGTCTTCTTCAATATTTTTTATAATAGATAATTCAAATTCCAGAGGAGAAGTATAGGTTGCCCCAAAATGATTTCTTTTATGGCGATAGATATTCGCTTCTCCGCGATTAATTTCTCTGTCTAAACCCATAGGAATAGAAGATATTTCTTCAAATCCAGCAAGCATTATCCCGAAATCCGAACTGTTCTTTCCGTTAAATTCAAAGTTTTTCCCGTAAACAGCCAAAATATAACCCTCCTTCCAATATAAAAAATGCCGGGAGAAAATTCCCCCGACGAGTGTATTATTTGTATCCGAGCTTTTTAAGCTCTCTTTTAAATTCTTTAGTTGTATAGTCACAACTTTTCTTAATGATTTCCTGCAGAGAAGGAAGTGCCTCTTTGTCTACATCTCCGTTCACGACAAGAGGAGACTCTACAGATATATTGATATCATGCGGTTTTGCCTGTACATTATCAAGTAATCCAGATGCTGTATTCATACTGGAGATAAATTCAGGAACAATATTATTTGAAACAGTTTTTGGTAAAACGATTTCTCCTATTTTCGCCGAAATAAGCCCATCATCTTTATTTGAACGAATCTTATTTTTTACATCAGGGAGCAGGTCAGAAAGAGTCTCTACGGGAACAACTCCGTCAACCTGTCCGCCTTTTGCATACCCTTTCAGCCATGGAAATACAGAAGCTGGTACACCATATGATTTTAATTTGTCTACATATCCATATGCTGTTTTTTTTGCGGCTTTTTCTTTTTCAACAAGTTCATTGTGCTTCTTTGCCTTATCTAAACCATGCCCTTTTTTTAGATTCTTAGTGTCAATCGTTTTATGCTTTTTAATGTTATTCTTTTTCTTGTCAGAAATTTCTTTCCATGTATCACTTTTCTTCCAAGCATCAGTATGTTTATTTACCTTTTCCCAAGCGTCATTAAAAGCTGTATTAGCGTCATATAATTTTTCTTTGAGAGCATTAATCTCTTTTCCTTTTTGGCTTTCTTCCTGTTTTTGAGCTTCTTTCTTCGCGTTCTCCTCTTGAGTTTTCTGCCGTGCTTCAGCCTCCTGACGTTTCCGCGCTTCTTCGGCAGCTTTTTCAGCAGCAGATTCAACGTCAGATAAGATAGTGTTTTTAGAATCGGAAATAGTTGGGGAAGCAGAATCATAGGCTTTTTTCGTCTCTTCAATCATAGAATCTTGAGTTTTAGAATCAAGAGTAGGAGAAGAGTGTGAATTGCCGGTTGCAGAAGAAACCGCAGATGAAACAGAGTCTTTGCTGTCGAAAGAAGAGTTTGTAGAATCATTCTTTACGTTCCCTGAATTGTTTTTAGACCCGCCTTCTGCCAGAAGAATATCTTTATTAACTCCAGTAGATTCAATAATTTTGCCGATTTTTGAATATGCATCTTCGTATTTCCCGACAATACTACTTAAGAGCGTATCTACCTGTTCTTGCTGTAAGTCCGAATTATTCTTAAGAGCCTTTAAGATATCATCCATAGCGTCTTGAGCGTCCTGACTTAGTTGGTCATATCCATTCGAAAGTACATCCAGTTCATGATTTTTCACAGTGTCGTCGTAGTCTTCTTGAGCTTCATTAAGCTGAGCTTTTAACTGCTCGAGTTTTGCTCTAGCAGAAGCATTGGTAGAACCTTCAAGAGCGGCAATTTGAGCTTTTATAGAACTAATGTTCTTATTTTTGTTCTTCAAAGTTTTATCATATTCGTAATAATCCTTTTTGTTCTGAATAGCCTCTTTTTGCTTGCTAATTAAATCGCTTAAAGCATCGTTTTCGGCACTTAACTGAGACTCATAAATATCAAGTACGGAGTCTCGGTATCCTTTGATTGTCTTTGTTTCTGTACGGATACCGTCTGTATATTCTTTGAGCTTATCGTTATAAGTTTCTTCGTCAATTATTCCAGCTTTAAACTGGTCTTCGATATCTTTAATTCCTTCTAAATAGTTCGAGACTTTCTTCTTGCTCGAATCGATTACTTCCGTATAGAGCAGAAGAGAAGAATAGCCAGCGTCGGTGATTGCTCCATCATCTCCGACTAAATCAGCGTCTCCAATCATGTCGAGAAGATATTCTAGATTAGATATTCTCTGATCGACTTTATCTTGAGCTGAATCGAAGGCATCAAATACTACTTGATTCATTTCATCGACTAACGAATTTATTGTATTGCCGATACCTGAAAGATCAGAATCTAATTCTGCAATTTCTGCAATTCTTTCATTGTAATTAGTTGAATCTATTTTCACTTTTCCGCTATTTATATCTGCCAGTAAATCAGCTTGCTTACTATTACGTAGATTCTTCTTTGCATTATATAATTCTTTGTTATTTGCAACCTGCCCGTTAAGATTGTCTATTTTTGCTTTATTGCGTTGTTTGCCAGTTAAAGACTTGTCGCTTGTAATCAAATCCATATATGAACTAAGCCTATCTAAGCTTCTCTGGAATTTATCGACCGTCCATTGTTTTAGGGTGTATCCTGCTTCTCGTAATTGCTTACTTAATTCTTCCGCTGAAGTAGATGCTTCATATTGCTTTTGAATCATTCCATTATAGGCAGCTTCTGCTTGCTTATACTCATTAGAATCGGCTCCAAATATCTTTTTAGCCTTGTCCATTTCAGCTTTATATTTTTTAGCTTCTTCCCCATAAGTAGCTGCAATAGAATTTTGATAGTCTTTCTGTTTTATAAGATTTTTATAATGCTCGGAATTTAGCCCTTCCGATCCACCTTGCGCTTCAATAAGTTCATTTCTTGAAGAATACAAGTCCACATAAGAAGTTTTCAAATCAGCAATCGCTTCGTAATATTCAGAAATTGTATCTAACTTATCTTGTTCGAGATCGATTTCTTTTTGCTGATATTCTACTTCTGACTGTTTAATGTCCAGATATTTCTTGTAATATTCTTCATATTGTGAAACAAATTCTTTCTCACCTTTGTTCAACGTACTGATATTTATTGTACCGTCTTTTATCTTATTAATGAGCTTGTTAGCTTTTTTCTTGCTGATATTCGCAACTTGTTTCTTGGATTTTCCTTTTTTCTTTTTGTCTGTGACCAACATTCCTGTGCTGATTGCTTTTTTCTTGATAGTATTAAGTTCTGAAGAATATCTCTTGGCTCCCGCAGAAGAATTTGACTGTCCTTTGCGAGCTTCTTTTTGAGCTTCATTTAAATCAGAAATCGTTGACTTCAGTGACTTTGTAGACAGCTCAGCTTTAGCCGTATAGAGTTCAATCTTGCTATCAATGCGGTCTAACCTTTTTTCAATCCAGTCAACTATCCGCTCAATCCAATTTGTGAATTTTTCAATCCGCTTATCGAATGCTGTTTTCTTACTACTACTTGAACCTTTCTTTTTCTTCGTATTTCCGCTTTTAGAAGTCGTTTTGCCTGAAGTTTTACCAGAGTTCTTTCCGGTTGATTTTGTCGTAGTAGAAGTAGAAGAAGTTTTCTTTTTTCTAGCTGTTCCTGCTCCATAGGCATTTACTGTACCAGAAGCAAAAGCGCTTGAACCACCGACAATTTTTGCGTGACTGCCAGTAACGTACCCTTTCTTTTCAAGGTCTTCAGTCTGCTTATGGTTGAATACCAAATCTCCGCGTTTGAGTTTGGCGTAAGTAGGATACCCGTTGTTAAATGTTAGGGCTTTGCCGTCTCTTACGACGATTTCTTTTCCTAATTCATTAATTAGAGCGGTTTCATCATGAGGGATACTTACGTCTTTTGAGTTAGTAGTGCCTGTAGAGTAAGCCGAAACAGTACCTTTTGCTCTGGCTGGAATAGTGCCTTTGGCATGGAACGTACCGTTAAATTGAGGGGCTTTTTTGCTCTTTGTAATGGTTTCTTTAACTGTTGTTATTGTAATAGTTTTACTCTTTAATCCTCTTAAAGAAGATTTGATACTATTAATAGTGGCAGTCGAATCATCTTTTGCCTTTACATTAAAGTTCTTGTCATCGACTTTTCGAGCTTGTACCTTTTGAATTATATTCTCAGCTTCGTCTGGATTAGCCGTTAAGATAGCTTCTTGCTCCTCTGGAGTCATATTGTTCCAAAGATTGATAACAGCAGTGGCTTTGTCCTGTCCTGTAAGAGTAGAATATTTATCCATTGCAGATAAAGCATTCCATAAATTTACGACAACAGTGGCTTTGTCTTTGCCGGTAAGAGTAGTATTTTTGTCTTTTGCGTCCAGCTTATCCCAGTCATCAACAATAGGAGTTGCGTTGTCTTCTCCGATTAACTCAACAACTTTTTCTTCGGCATCTTCATCACTAATATCGTCTTTCATTTTGTCGAGTTCGGATGTATCGACTTCTATATCTGCTTCGACTTTTGGAAGCGGTTCTGAATATGTTTGAATAAACTCTTCGACAGACATGTTAGCTTCTTCGGCAGCTTTGGCTACAGCAGCATAAGCAGAAGCCATTTCCTCTGGAGAAGATGTCTCTGGAGTTGTTGATTTGAAGTCGCTAACAATTTCGTGATTTTCGTTGTAATATCCTTCTGACGAAAGTGGAGCAGAAGTAGTAGAAGAAGTAGAAGTAGAAGAAGTAGTGGATGAAGATTCTTTAGATTTAGAATTATCTGTAATAGACTCTTCTGGAGCTTTTCCGCCTAATGCTACCGTATTTGCGTTTAAAGCGTCAACTAAAGACCCCATTTTTTCGTTTACCGCAGAAATTCCTTCAGGAATAGTCTGAATTTTATCCTCTGGGTTTTCGCTAGAAGAAGTAGAAGAAGGGGTATCCCATGTTCCGGAATTATATTCATCTGCAAAACGCTGAATTGCTTCATTAGAAGACAGTTTTCCAATATATTTTTCGAAGTCTGGCATAGCAGTTTTTAAGTCTGCAAGCAATTTAGAGGTATCAGTGACTTTGCCATTTGAATCCGTATTAGATTTAATTACAGAAGCATATTTATCAAGTCGTTCATTTGACTCCGCCATGTTTGTTACTAAGTTGCCTTTTTTGTTTAATCCGGCAGTAGTAATATAATCTCCTAATCCAGCCGCAGATAATTCCGATTTAGCGGATTCCCAAATTCGCTGCTTATCTTCATAAGTTGTGTTAGGATTCTTCCACAATGAAGAATTGTTTATTGCAGAAAGAGATTTTTTAACATCTTTCTGAGTTCCTTCATATTCTTTATTCTTTTCTTCAATGTAATTCGGGTCGAGAAGAGTAGTTAAAGATTTGCTGGCATCGTCTATTCTTTCTTTGAGAGAAGAGATTTCCTCTTCTTTTGCTTTGATCGCACTCTTGTTTTTAGGATCTTCTGTATAGAGTTTGTTTAATTCTGTTTGTGCAGTGATTAAATCTCCATAAAGACCTCCAAGAGTCTCGGCTCCTCCTTCAGCATCAACAAAGAAATCAGCATATCCGCCAGTTTCTTTAATTTTGTCGAACATCGCAAGAAAAGTTTCTGTTGACATGCCCATTGAATTGGCGGCATCTTCAATTCCTTTGGTCGTATCATCAAAAGTAGTTTTCCACTTTCCGTCATCTGACCAAGATGCTAACCCTTTTGATTCCATGTCTGACATGAAGTTTTCCATGCCGTCTGTTCCCTCTGTAAAATAGCGCTCCATTTTACTAAGGTTTTCTTTCCAATTCTTAGCGTCGTCTGCGCCAGATTTTGAAAATGTGGAAGCAATAGCTTTAAACTCTTTTGTGCCGTAAGATTCACTCTTAGCCAGTTCCTTCCCTTGGCTTAAAGCAGATACATATTTATCGTATGTACTGCCCACATCTGGAGAGCTTTCTCCTTCGTCATTCTTAAGAGATTCTATTTTATCCATTCCGTTGTGTTCGTTCAGAATATTGGACGTTTCGGCGGTTGCCTGTTCTTTCGCCTCTTTTATTTTTTCACTAAAATCTTTAATAGTTCCGGTGTAACCGTCATTAACAACAAGATTATAAGCAATTTCCATATCTTCGCTAGATAAGTCGGATAACCCATTAGTTGTCCCAGATATATTATCTTTTACGACACTTAACTGGCGGTTGTATTCATCCGTGAAATCTTTAACTCCGAGAATGTCTTTCCATTTTGTTTTGTCCGCATCTTCAGAGAATACCCTATTTAATATATCGTTAACATTTTTCGTGTATTCGTTGGCAGACATTTTTGTTTTGTCGAAGTCAAAGATAGAAGAGAGAGTGCTTTGAGCTGTTTCACTGAGAGAAGAAAGAGGAGAGATTATCTCTTGATAAAGCATGGTTTCTGCATTATTATCCCAATTTCCAAGAAGTTCCTTTAAATCAAGTTTTCCAAGATTCCCAGTAATCGCATCTTGAATTGATGAATCCATTTTTGAAAACGAATCAGAAGTTTGCAGGTAACTTGTTAATGAAGGAACAAGACTTTGCCAGTTTTCCTTTTGTTGTAATTCGAGAGAAGATACTTTTTGCATTGCTTCGGCTTTCTCTGAATTCATCTGATCTAAAGCTTCTTGATAATTTCCTTCAAGAACTTCTTTGATTTGTTCTTTTTGAGAATCAGAAACATCTTTTAATGAAACTTGAGTTGTTCCGGTAGTGGCACCCGGAATTACCGTTGCTCCATATCGTGCTAGTGTTTCAGACAGCTTCTTGCTATTTTTATCAGAAGAAGATAGAGTAAACCAATCATTATTTTTTAAATCACTGAGGTTTTTCTTATAATCATTCTCATATTCTTTAATTCTATAATTGATTTTGGAAATTTGACCGTTATCTCCAGTAATAGATTCTTTTTGAGAAGAAAGCTTTTTATCTTTTGCAATAACGCCTTTTGCGCTTGAATTAATATTTTCTGCAATTTCAGCATGAGCGATAGACCTTTGAACGTCCATCAATTTTTTCAGTTGTTCTGTAGCTGTAGAAGCATTACTTCCGAGATTAAGGATTGCATTTCCTTCAGAATCATATCCAGACACTAGACTAGGGAACATTTCTGCTAATTGTTTGTTGATATCTAAATAGCTTTCGTAGTCAGAATCAGAAAGTGAGACATTTTTATTTGTTCCAGAATCGACACCTTTATGCAGTCTTGTGTAGCTTTCAGCTAAAGATTTAACTGCATCATCCGTTCCTTTAATTTTATCGGTATCACTGGAAAATTGAGCTCCGAGTTCTTTAACGGCTGAAGCTTTTTTATCGTATTTATCATAAGCCTCAGTAATTTTATTTGTAGATTCTTCGCCAAGTTCTATAAGTTCGTCGTTCGTCTTATAAGCATCGCGAATCATTTCAACAGTTTTTTGAACAGCCCAGACTGCAGCCATCATTAAAGCCATCTTACCAAGCGCAGAAAGAACTCCAAGTGCAGCAGTTTTGAACGCCGCCATTCCAGTAGCAGCACTTACGGCTCCTGTTTCGATTCCAGCCATTTCAGCTCCAGAGCTTGCTACAGTAGTAGAAAGATCTTCTACAGTTCCAGTGGCTTCTTTTGCGGCTCCACTAACTTGTTTAATTCCGTTTGCCGCATTTTCCATTTCTCCAACTTTTTCAGCGTATCCAGAATTGAAAAGAGTGTGAAAGAAAGATGAGTCTTCTTCTTTGCCCGCAATTAGACTATCAATATCTTCAATAGCAGGAGAAGAAGATAGGGTGTTTTTATTATTCTTTGGATTAATCAACGCAGAAATAGATGAAAATAAGCCGTCTTCACCTAAAATATCGCCTTTGTAAAAACGACCAAATATTGCGCCAACAACAGTAGGAAGAGTACCTACTTGATTGATTATTTGTGTAATAATATTTAAGATCTGAGTTAATGCATCAACAGCACCCTTTATGACATCAGAGCGAATAAATGTACTCCAGAATTCCTCACTCTGTGTTTCAAGAGCCTTCATTTTTGCTTCGATAGAACCAAGGTATTTTTCGTTTTCAGCAGTTGCACTTCCGCTGGCATTTTCCGAAGATTCTTTTGCATTTTTTAAGATATCTGGGTTTGATAAGATAGCTGATAAGATACTAGAGCGGTTTTTGCCCGCCATTTCTTCGATTAAGGCGGAAGCCCTATTTGTCCCAAATTTCTTGTCGTCTGCTTGTATTTCTTTATATATCTCCGCAATTCCAAGTAAGATATCATACGTGTTTTTATAATTGCCGTTATTATCAAGAATATCGAAACCTTTATACCCGTTTGATGCAGTTTTCGTATAGTCCATGATAATCTGTCGTTTTTTCGCAGAGGTTTGGGTTATAAATGAATCGTCTGTTGCTTCGCCCATTTCGGAAAGCTGTTCTTGCGCCTCTTCTGTCCATCTGTTGCTTCGTCTGAAAATCAGACTTGTGACCATATAATAATATAATATTAAAACATGGCGTATAGTCATTTCTGGCTATATCTCATACTTAACGTGATAGGAGTATATATGAGTGCGGACTGGATTTCCATCCTATATAATAGGAGAGCAGGGGAACTGCTAATGTTACCATTAGTAGTATGACAGTCTCTCGGGATTTTTATATATTTAATATATGACATATAAAATTTCCACGGTCTTAACATTCCTACATGTCTTTGACCGTTATACCTGCTTGCTACGCACATATAATGGTGCGCCATATGTTACCATATGTTTGGGCATAATAAGTTTACCCACGAGTCGAAGCGCGATTGTTCTTGCACCTGCAGCTACGCTGGATACATTTTGGATAATAGTATTACCGGCTGTAATAATAGCGGCAGATTCGTCAATAGAGTTTCCGAGCAATGAGAGAGTAGAGGCGGAATCCTGAAGTCCCTTTGATAATTCATCTGTTGAAATCGCATAGTTATTTCCAAGCTCATTCATTTTATCGACAATATCCATTTTGTCTAAATTGCTATAAGCTTGACTCATCGAAACAAGAGAGGATGTCGCATCTTCAATATTTGTAAATTCTGATACGTTTTTAAGGATGGAAGTTGCTTCAGCACTTTTACTGGCTTCATCGATTGATTCTCCAATACGCATCCAGTCAGCCGCAGAAGACTGTAAATCTACAGCGGTTGTTCCAATGTTTTTTGAAGTATCAAAACTTTGATCCGCGAAAGATTTCAAAGAAGAAGTTGAGTCATTAGATACCTTCTGCATTTCTATGAAAGCACTGTCAAGTTCTTTTACCTTTTCGACCCCTTCGCGGACGTATCCCACAATATCTCCGAAATCAAAAAACTGAGAAATAAACTGGGCGCTCAAGTAAGAACTTTTATCTTTAATCTGGTCAATAAATCCAAGAATCCCAGTTCTCTCAAACCCTTTTGAAGCTTTTGTTGAAGACATTTTCCCGATTACATCATCGTAAGTAAAATACATCTTTTGCAATTCATGGTTTGCATTTTTAATTTCAGCAACATATTTTATGATTCCATTTTCGGAAGAAGTAAGTTCTTGAATTTTTAGGATTTTCGAGCCGTCAGAACCAACTACACTTTTTATAGAGTCTAATAGATTATTCTTGTCTACAGCTTGGTCGAAAATATTCCCCTTAGACAATGAATTGAATCTCTTATATTTATCATATAGCTTGTCTAAGTCATCGCCAAGATTTCGAACATCGTCCAACGAAGAAGCACTTGAAGCAAAGAATTTATGCGTTTCAAGTTCATCTTTAATGTATTTGTATCCCGGTTTGGAAATATCCATCCGGTTTGCCTTGCTATTGTATTTCTTTAGTGCTTCTTTTGAAAATACATTGTTTAAATCTCTTTCTGATTGACTATTTGCATCTTCAATCGCCTGAAGCTTCTCTTCTTGCTGTAGTGTATCGGCTTTGATTTTTTTACCCTCAAGCAACAGTTCGTTAATCTTCTTCAGGGATTCGGCTCTATTATTCTCTATAATTGCTAATTCGTATTCGTCACGACTATCTGTTTTTTGAAGGGCACTTTTTTCTTTTAGAGGATAATATCTGCCTGACAGCGACTGATATGACTTTAGTTCCTTATCTAAACCATCTACGATTGCTGTTTTCCCCTGTTTTAGAACTTGTTTTTTTGCCTCTTCCTCGGCTTTTTTTTTCTCTTCTTCGAGCCGAGATATTTCTTGTTGTTGTGCTTCTTTACGAGCTTTCTCAGCTTCCGGATTAACTTTAATCTGGTCTTTTAAGAAATCACCGTATGATTTAGAGGAATTCTCTTGAACAGATTCTTCAACTTTCTCCGCTTCAGCAGATTCAGAACGCAAAGACTCCGAACTTTTTTCAGCAGATGCTTCTACTTTTTTATTTGCGTCTGCGAATTTATTTTTTGCTTGAGCCGCTTCATCCATAGACTGTTTTACATTGTCTGCTTCTGTAGCTTCCTTTTCGAGTTGTTCGGCACTATTTTCTGTGTTGACAATTTCCCCTTCAGGATTATTATTTGAAAGTTCGTCAACTAAATCATTTGCCTTTTGCAGTTCTGAATTTAATGATTCTACTTGAGATTTAAGAGATTCTACTTCAGATTTATACCCTCCAAGTTCTGACTTCATATTTTCTACATCAGCTAAAGCTTTGTCGTAGTCCGAAGCGTTAATTCCATCAGTAGGAAGATAATCTCCGATCGTCTTTCTTGCTGGGGTAATTTTTTGGTTATAAGCCAAATCCGCAAATGCTTCCTTATATTTTTTAAACCAGGAAGAATCTTCCACTTCGGTATCTTTATATAAGTCCATAGCGCCTTTAAATTCAGCAAGATCGATATCGTCCCCGTTTTCATAAGCAGCATAAAAGCCCTCAAGAGTATTTTTTAAATTCTTAAGGGCTTCGTCATATTGTTCAACCGTTATTATAGCTGTTTTAAAGTTCTTCGCATCTGGAGGATTAGCATCTCCCGCTTTCCCAGTTTCTTCGGATTCTTCTTTCCAGTTTTCATAACTAGCAGAAACACGTTCTCCTCTTTTATTAATTTCTTCTTGGAGTTTTCGGATCAAATTCTCTTTTTCTTGCGTTTTCTTCTTTAAATTACGTGAGTTTATTGCATTAATATAATCTTCCGCAGAAGCAACGCCTCTATATTGGAAGTAGGCATCTTGTCCTTTAAGGACTCCAGAGCCTTTTCTTACGGTTTTTAAAAAATCTCCTATGCTTTTCTCAGAGCCATATTTTTTTGAATCGGCTTCGTATTTTGACATCGAAGAAAATACGTTCTCCATTTCTTTTCCGTAAGAGATAATATTTTTATCATCTTTTTTAGGAGAGTGTTTCTCCATTTCCTTCAGAAGACCAACAAGCTTAGAATACTCTTCTATAGAAGATGAAGCTTTTTTGTAAGCTCCATTTTCGTCAGAATCTAGAATTTGTTTTTTAAACTTTTCGGCTTCTTTCTCAGCTTTAGGATATTTCTTGAGGAGATTATCAATACTTTTTGCTTCCGCCTCAGAATACAGGTCTTCCGCCTTTTTACCGTTCAGAGTTTTTTTATCACGAAGGTCTTTAGCGTGCTTTTCCGCCGAAAGACTTTCAACAAGCCGCGACATTTGAGAATTATCCAAGCTTCTTAATGTCGGCATCATTCCGCCGATTTTACCTCGTCCTGCGGCTAAATCATCAATCATTCTTATAATTGACGAAAACTTTTTAAAGCTTTCTTTTAATTCGTCGGCATTTTTACTTGAAAGAATTGAAGACGTAAGCTCTTTGAATTGACCGCTTAAGTTGACATTTTTAAGTCGTCCTTTGCCTACAGATTCTATCGTTTTTTCGAAGCCTTCTTGTGTTTCTTTATCTATTCCGGCAAAAGCGGATTCTAGCCCGTCTCGCACTTTAGTAGAAAGCTGATTCACCGACTTATTGATACTTGCATTATCAATCTGTGTTGCGATCGTCAGCATAGCTATATTCTTTGCCATTAAAAATCATCTCCATTAAATGAATTCAATAACAGAATAGCTAAGTCCTTCAGCTAACTTAGTAGCTTTCTCTGTAGCTTTTTCTTCTATTGATTGTAATAATCCAGTTAAATAATCTAATGGCGAAGCAGTTTGAATTATTGGTCCATGCCAGCCATGCCAACCCATATCTGCTATCATAGAAGCCGGAACAGGTTCTCCTTGTCCGTGATAGTAAGGTGACATGCCATCTGCGCTGATTTTAACTCCGCCATAATAGTATCTTCCATTGTTGTGGATGTATTTCGAATATGAATTTGAACGTAAGTCATCTGTCCTGTTGTAATATATAGGACTGTAATCTCCGTAAAACATATTCATCGCATTTTGAGCTTCTCTGGTAAGTTCATCCGCACCTACCTGCACATATTCTCTAGAAAAAGCCATTGTATATTTCTTCAAATCTTTATATAGTTCCGATGTTTTTACATCTTTGGCTTCTGCTTTTACGTGTAATACAGTATTTGACATGTCATCACTTCCTATCAGGTATTATTTTGCAATTTTATTTTTGAATGAAATAATAAGTTTCTGAAATGTTTTGTCGTCCATATTTGAAACTTTTTTAGATAATGAATTAAAAAGAGGTGCGCTCGTATGAGTCAACACACTGGAAATTCTCTGTAAATTATTTGAAATGAAGCCATGCGGTTCATAATAATTTGTCATAATATCGTCGTACACCATATTGCAAATAGAGTTAAATTCTTGAAGTTCTCTTTTTGGAATATTTTCTAGAATTTTATCTAATAATCCGCAAGACATGAGATTGTCATATTCATTAATAAAACTTCTCTCGGCAGGATCGTTGAAGATAATATTTGTATAGTTAATAATAATCTGTCGAATCGTGCTCAAATACTTAAAAGGAGAAGAAACCTTTACATAATAAGAATCTTCTCCATTTTCATCTTTTAAGTGACAACATGTTTTCATAATTGCTTCCGCGATTGCGATTTTTGTAGTATATGGAATATATTCAGTTCTTAATTTAAAATTATCTTTGAAAAATTTATCTTTTAAATTATCTGTCGCACATTTGCTGTATCCATCGCATAAATCTTTTGCAGTAATCTCTTTAAATCTAATCATAAATCCGTTTCCTCCGTTTATTTCTTATTCTTTTTTTCTCGTTTCCGTATTGCCCGCTGTTTTTTAACAAAATCATAATCGCACCAGCCGCCATCTATTTTGGACCAGCAAATCCAACTATATTTTATATCTGGGTATTTATACCAAAACATCTTTCGCTTCATCTTAGATACTGAATCTGGGCAACCTTTTATATCAATAACCTCTGAAGTTCCGTCCTTATACAAAACAAAAAAGTCCGCAACATAATTAATGGCACGAACAGTCTTGCCGTCGTGTTTAAATTTTGGCTGTAATTCATATGTCTTTTGAAGCTCGTAATGAGTTATTTCTTTTGAATTAAAAGCCGGCAAAATAATTTCTTCATAATATCTTTTTTCTACTACAGAATCGAATGTAATTCCGTTGCAAGTCCTAGGATTAGTATTTTTATCTACATTATATTTTGTTCTACTCAATATCTAAGTCCCTCCACAACCCTTGTAATTTTTTTCGCCGCATCTATTAACTCCATTTTTTTTTCAAAACCAGAAAGTGAGAACCGAACACAGCTTGACGGATTCTTTTCTTTTATTGCGAGGAGAGTAGAAGAGAGAGTAGAAGAATAGTTGTTGCAAGCAGAGCCAGAGGAACACTGAATGTCATACTTGTCGTCGAGAATACTGACGATGTTTTCAGAGTTAGCTCCGGGGAAGCAAACATTGAGATTGCATGGGAGCCTATTCTCAGAATTACCTACAAGATAAAAGTTATTTAATTGCTTTTTCAATTCGCCATACAATATGTTTCTATTTTTTGAATTAATTTTTTTATAAAAATTCTGATATAATTCGGCAGACACACCGAGAGAACCGATTCCTAAGACATTTTGAGTTCCAGAAAAATAATCATCAGAGCCATAAATGAGAGGGGCGAGCGAAATATCGCTTTTCTTAAATAAAACGCCGCATCCTTTTAGGGCACCAAGTTTATGAGCTGAAAATCCAGCCATATCAACATTGAGTTTTTGCACATCCAATGGAATATATGGAATACTTCCTGTACAGTCAATATACAAGTATGCGTTGTATTTATGAACTAATTCACTGATAAGAGATACATTTTGTACTGTTCCAATCTCGGAATTTCCAAAATCTATAACAACGAGAGTGTTGTACAATATATTGTTTTCTAATAACTTCTCTAAATCACCGACAATTATACGTCCTGTAGCATCTACGTTTAATGGTTCGGAATTGAGAATATGTCTTGATGCTTCTATAATTGATTTGTGGCAAATAGGAGAATATAGTATTTTAGAGTGTTGCATTGATCCTGAGAAGCCTTTTATGGCTAAAGTATTGCTCGCAGAACCGCCACTCGTGAAAATAATGTTCTCAACATTTGCGTTTATAAGATTTGCGATTTTCTCCGCAGAATAATCAATAATATCTTTTGCTTTGTCGCCGATTTTATGGCTCGAATTTGGATTTCCAAAAGTGTTAAGATTACTTATTATAAAATCTTTTACTTCTGGTAGAAGAGGAGTAGTAGAAGCATTGTCTAAATATAACCCCATTTAATTCATCATCTCTTTAATTAAGTTATATGTTATCTCGACAGGAACAACAACAAGCTCGACATCCGAGTCTCCTGTGTCAGTTGCGTAGTAGGAGACCATTTTATTCGCGAGTTTTTTGCTTAAAAACTTGGTAGCTCCTTCAATATCTTCTAAAAAGCAATACCTGCCAAAATGAAGAGATTTGAGATAAAGAGTAGGAGATGAAAGAGTAGCAATAACATATTTCTTAATTTGTTTCTCCAGTATTTTCATTACGTCTATCAATCCATTTCTTATATAAATTAAAAGTCTCACTTTTATCGAAGACAAAAACTACAATGTCGTCGCCGGTTTTAAAATCTTTACTAGGATACACGTCTAATAATGTAGCTGAGTTTTCCATATAGAATCCAGCCTGTTTAATATTTAAAATTCTAATGCTATCAGACGGAACATAAGTAATTCCTGTTCTGTCACTCTGCATAGTTTCTTTCATCAAAATCCTTTTCCTTCCTTATATATGTAAATATTATAATTTTCAAAGTCCAAAAAATGGGGAACAACGTATCGAACAGTGACGTTATACCCCTTTATTTATAAATCACTATTCAATACTATTTTTAGAAGGTTCTTTCTTTTCTGCTGCAGCCTTCTTTAAACGCGGCTTTGGAGCCGTTGTTTCCATAATCTTATCAATGATGCTGATGATGGATTCTTTGAAATTTTTCTTATTCGATAAATCGCAGTTTTTTAATATTTTAGCTGCACTTGAAGCGGTGATTTCACCATGATTAAAGTCATTTACCGCATAAAAGATTTTGCGGCAATTCTCATCGTGAAAATTTCTGAGCCAAGATGGTTTACCTGCATCTTCGGCACATCTATTACAATACCTGTAATTAGTCCCGCAACAAATACAAGTTCTATTTAAGCGTTTGCTCATATTTCACCTCATAAAATAAGAGGGGAGGCAATCTCCCCTTTTTGCTAATAATTATTCGTCTTCCTCGTCGTCGGCTGCCATGAAAATCTGATATAATACCTTGTCTTCAGAACAATAGTCAACCTGCATATCTCCTGTGTAATCAAGAGTTGCATCAGTTGTAGTAGAAATTGATACTTCTGGAGATACCTGGAAGGAAGGAATAACGATGTATCCAGCTCTTAATGTATCTGCAGTACATGGGTCAACAAACAGAGCTTTAATAGTAAGTTTAACTGTCTTAGGGAATTTGTCTGCTTCATTCTGAATAGCAATTCCGTCTTCTACGGCTCTGTCGTATTTTACAACATACATTGTTTCTCCGTCAGCAGTTGGAGGTGTAAGGACTCCGCTGTCGGTAGCAATAGTAAAGTCTGTTGCATTAGCAGCTTCACCTTTCTTGAAAGATGCTCCCATTGTTCCATTAGGAGAATAAGCATTTACAGTTACGCTCTCAGGGTCATATCCCTTTGCAAGTGTAATAGTGGAACCAGCTTTAACTGTCTCAATTTTCGGCATAGGAATCTTATTTGTCCCAGAGGCAACCTTCTTTGCAGAACCAGAACCAGCAGCCATAATATCTACGTTTAACATAGAGTTTGTTGCAGTAAATGTACCAGTCTTGCCTTTCCAGAATCTCTTAACGAGAGTACCAGTTTTATCTACAGCGTCTGTACTTTCTGCAGATGTTTCGATTGTAGCTTCCTGAAGCTGAGTAAGCGTATAAAGTGGATTTCCGCTAAAATCTTCAGCCATTGCGATTTGAAGTCTATCAATAATGATATCGCCTAATTTAAAAGCCATAATTTTCACTCCTTTGTAATTTGTGTTAAAAATAAAAAAGACTAAGAAGATTCTGATAAATCTCTTAGCCAATTAAGTTCTTTAGATAAATTTATTTTTGATGTGTCTAACATACCGGAATAAACACCGGACATTAGAGCTGTAACATTCTCGTATAATTGCAATCGCTGTACACTGTCCATAAATTCAACAATTCCAACATCTATGAGTTCATTTTTTTTATACTTAAATCCCGGATGATTAACCATAGAAGAAATAAGAGGAAGAAGAACAGAGCGATTTAAATCCTCTTTATTTTTTAAAAATTCAAGATTCATACGATCTTCTTCGATGATAGCTTCTTTCGTGGCTCGCCCTTTTGCTTTTTCTACTTTTGGATGCTGATTTAACATTGTTCTGATGTACTCCGAAATAACGGTATAAGTATCTTCATCTATTATCGGAATATCAGAAATAATGTCTCCAGACTCGCTTTCTTCAACATAATCCAGCGAAATCTGATTCGTATCCGTATCCGTATGTTTCATTGGTTTCAAGATAGAAAAATCAAAATCTCTAAATACGAGCTGAAGTGCTTGAAAATCCATGTTAGGATGAAGGATTATGAACAACTCAAATTCGCTGACTTTATTCCAGTCAAGCCCATCATCCCAGAGTTTGAGTCGCATTGAAGTTGGGTTGCATAAAAACGGATGAAGAGAAGCGTAGAATCGTGTATCCCCCAATTCCATAATTTCTCCAATCGTAGGCTGGTAAATAGTAATAAAATCATTGACTTTATACGGAATTTGGTAGTACATTTGCAGTTCGTCAAAGTGTATTTTTCTTGACATGCAACCACCTATCTAACTACATTCACATATCCAGTGAGTCCATTTTTTGTTCGAACTCGACTGTTCGGAAGAGTGGATTCAAAGACAATCTTTCGGGTTGCATAATTAGAATCAGTGGTAGATTCTTTGTCGCTAATAACTCTGCATTGAGTATTAAAGATATTGCTCCAAGCGAATCTCTCTAACAATATTGCTCCAATTAAATCATGTCTTGGTTCTCCGATAGAAGATACAACATTGTCCCTGCAGTCACAGAAAATTGTAAAAGCAATCTGCATTTGTTTTTCTACAGTGTTATAAAGAGGGATTTCTTTAAATGATGTCTGATAGCACAAAAAATTCTTTACCTTTGGCTGTGCTTCTGGAAAGAATAAGTAATCTCTTATATTGTCACCAAAGTACTTGTCCCATTCCCCGTCTTCATTTAAAGAGCCGTCTTCTGCGAATAGTTCATTTTCATATTCTTTATTATGTAGCAAATATAATATCTCGGGGCAGCTTAACAATTCTTTTTTTATTTTTTCTTTAAATCGAATATTGTCATTATCTGGAGTTTCAGCATATGAAATAAGTTTATCTAATAATTGCCTTTCTGTTTTAAAGTCGTAGTTCATATTAAATCACCTTCTACACTGCCGAAATCTCGAGGTTCAATTCTCCTATAATATCTTCTTTGATAGAACATTTTATTGTAAGAATCTTCGTGAGGTATTTTTTTGCGTCGCCGATTTTTATGCGGATTTCGTTTGAATTTAGTTGCTTTTTCCATGAAATTAATTCGCTAGACGTAAAATCTTCTCCGTCTATTGAACAGCTCCAAGAAGCGGATGTGATGTCATTAAGATATTCCGATGTGATGTCGTTATTATCGGAATTGTAGATTGTTGCAGTAATGAGCTTATAGCTTCCGCCGCACTTGATGATGTTTGAACTAGAAGATAAGATACATGATTTATTTTTTATCTCATATTCCGGCTCAACAGTAGAAGAGTAGTAGTCCGCATACATTTCTCCAGTTTGCATATTCACGTAATCCATGTGTTCATCAAAGTAATCTTGAGACAATGTGATTTTCTGAATTCCAAAAGGCTCTGCGTTTTCAACTTTGCTGACTTGCCAGACCGTTGGATGTTTTGTGAGAGCTCCAACAATCAGCCTCTGGTTTTTTCCATTGTTTGAATAATAAAAATATTCAGTTATAGGATTCATAGGAAGCCATAATTTAGCTTGGTTCTCGGTAGCAGTAAAAATATTGCTGGTCCAAATTCCGGAATTGTAAGAATTCTGCGTTCTTTTAACACACCACATTGTTCTTTTAATTCTTTTATTCCCGTCAATCTCAATCCAGAATAATTTATAATTACATGGAAGGACAAAATATTTCGTGAATTGATTTCCTCTTTCAGCATTTACGACCAACCATTTTTCGTAAACTCCTCGATCATTCGGAATATCGATAAACATTCCTATAGGAAACCGAGAATGATAATGGTCTGCGTAATCTCTCTGGTAGTAATACAATTCATCTCCATCTGTAAATTCCACCGACTGACTTGGTTTAAATATAATATGAAAATCTACATCATCTTTAGATAACGACCCATAGCTACTGACAATAAATTTAATATCAATCTTTGTTTTAGTTGAGTTTTCGTCATAAGTCATGTGCTTTACTCGATCCGGCTGGTCGTCATGGTAGTAGTCATATATATATGCCGTTTTTGATTGGATGTCATTATCCCAAGTTGCTTCCATTGCAATATCTGAATGATACTTTTTTGCTTGTCCGTTAGTTTGACCTTGAGAAGACAGAAGACGCTTATATATCTCAAGACTTGGCATCTCCACGCACCTCCCCAAACATCTGAGTCAGATAGCCGTGAGCATCAAATATGAGTTTTCTGAATCTCGAATAATCGAAGTTTGAACTCAGACATTCATTCATTGCGGATTGCATTGTGCTCATGAATGAAATCATGAGTCGTGGCTCTCCCAAAAGACTGTTTAAGCCTCCGTATCTTGCCATAATATTTTTAAAATAGTTAAGAAAATCTTCATCTGAATTGAAATTTTTTGGAAAAATATTTTTGTCTTTGTAGATTAATAGCTTATGAATTTCAGAATGCATGTTTTTTGCATGATAAGAAATTTGTTCGTTTGAAAAATGTCCATATAAATATTCCATATCTATCACTCTTTATTCAGATATGAATTATACATATATCCATAATCACGAATCATTTTTTTCTGCTCTTCCTTCATTGACTGAAGCCGCTGAATAGAATATTTATGATTATCTAAAAGTTTTTTCTCCTCTTTACCACCAATCATTGGAGCAGTATTAAGGATGGAATCAACTTGCGGCTGAAGCCATTGAATTACCATGCTTAACGATAACAAAGATGTGATAAAATAAGTATCAGATGTCTCATCTACTGGATAAAGTAATTTAAATGAAATAGTCTTTTCGTTTTTATTGATAGAAAACGAAGAGAACATACGTCTAAATCTTGGATCTGAAATTGATTCCATAAGCCACTCTTGACACATTAATTCAAGTAATTCTTCATCCATAGACAACATTTTAAAATCTGTTATTTTTAAACGAAAACGAGAATAAATGTCTTCATATGGGATGACTATCATTGAGTCACCTACTTTAATTTGTTAATTTAAGCAGCATTTCAGTGTCGAAAATATCATCAAGAATTTTAATTTTCTTAATACTATCTAAACTTCCGTCATCGATCATACTAGAAACAACAGTCTTAAATGAATTCATTGCCCATTCCGGAAGGGCTTTGATTGTTCTTTCCATTTGAGACGGAGACAATGACAAAATGCTCTTAAGTTCGTTAATTGAATAAATCCCTGCGTAGATATCTTTTAAGAATGGGTGTAAATCTAAGAAATCTTCATCATCAACCACAATATATGGCTCTGAAATTGTTGGTTTTCTAGCTTTCACAGCATAATCCAAATCTCTAAATTCTACTCCAATAACGTCATCTGTATCTGCCCATGAATATAAATTATGACTTTTATATCCGACCATAAATAATTCTCCGGGAGTTACAGAAACACAAGGGATTAATTCTTCTGGTTTAAATGTTCTCTTTTCCTTCTTTACCTCTACTGGGATTTCGGTTGCTTTCGCAGAAGTAGAAGCAGAAGAAGTAGTAGTAGAAGTCTTTTTTGTTGGTTTAATTGTTCTTGTAGTCGTCAATCCGTTTTCCTCCTAAAAATAGCAGGAGAGTAGAAGATACCCGCCCTGCTAATAGTTCATTATTCACTAATTTTCCATACTCCAAAATATCTAGGGAGAATAGTAGCTACGCCCATTTCTCTCTGCACTTCGTATGTCTGGAAGTCGTCCGCTAAATCGCCTTTATTCAGACCAGCTTCTGTAATTTCAGTTTCGCCTTTATCTACGAATTTAACAAACTGTTCCTGATTCTTTGCAAAGATAAGCAACATCTTATTGTCGATTAATTTCTTTGTAACGTCATTACGAGCAAATCTCTGAGGAATCTCAATTAAATCTGTTACTTCGTATGTACCAAGATGTCCTAAAGATGCAACAGCTTCTTTCTGGGAATTTGATCTCCAATCAACATCAGCTAATGCGTTGAGTTTCTTGAGAGCCATTTTTGTTCCCATGATAACAACCTCTGACTCATTTGCAGTGGCAACGTCTTCAAGAAGTGTATCGAATTTCTCCTTTGTTTCTGCTCCAAGAGCTCCTGTCTTGACGAACTGAGAATTGTTAGGGATTTTACTTGAAGCATTGTATACTTCTTCGTAACAAGTTGTCTGAATCATAGATGCAAAGGCTTCAGCAATCTTGTCAGTAAGCTCAGTGAAGTTAACTCTTCCAAGAAGAATTAAATCGATATCCTTACCGACTTTCATGCCATATGTAGAAGTATGAACTTTAAAAGATTCTCCTTCTCCAAGATTTTGAATCGTGAGGTCATGGCTATCCCCTGAAATTTTAGCTACTGAAAGCATGATGTTTTCATCTGTCCAAAATTCCTCGTCATCTCCAAGAGCAACATTTCTCTGTTCAACAAATTCATTGAACCATTCGGAGTCCTTGAAAGCAGTAGATACTTTAAAATCTACATCCTCTTCAATAACTTCAAATACTTCAGTTAAATGGGATTTAAGAGCTCTCTTTCTTTTTTTTTTAGACTTTAAGTCTGTTTCATCAAGTTCGCAGATTTCCATGAGTACTTTACGAACAGCTTTGTTTGCTTCGTCTTTGCTAAATACTCTTTTACTGCCATCTTCCTCATATCTGAAAATTTCATTCCCATGATTTAAGTTGTAACAAATATCTCTAAAATCTTTATATTTTCCTTCTTCAGAAAATACATTTCTTAAGTGTTGTGTACTAAATTTTAACATATAATTTTTCCTCCTTTCTACTCTGTGATAACTAATTTGCCGTCAGCGATAGTTGCGATTTTTGCGCCTTTCTTCGGTGTTCCGCTGAAACCTTCTGTAGACAGTGAAAATCTGTCTAATGAATGGAGAACATATCCTCGAACTGGACCATCTTTCGGGTCATTATAAAAATTAGAAATCTGAGTTAATGCTCTAGGACTTTCGTAATCAATTAATGGTTTCTGATAAATCAATGCAGTTCTTTCTTCTGCCTTGTTTACAACAACCAGCCAAGTGCCGTCTGCATTTTTATCAAAAATATAAGCGTCAATAGTAGTAGCAGCTTCGATGGAATATAAATCCAAAGACTTCATTTCACCTACTTTAACAATTCTTCCATTATCTGTATCCTGTGTAATATCTAAACTAACCATGTGTTCGCCGTAATTACTAGCAAGTAAATTACCCGGATGGCACACAGTATGTTTATCTACAGCAAACTTAATAGCCATGTGTTTCCTCCTTTATTTTTTTGTTGCAATAAAAAAGAACGCTCTTCGGCGCTCAATTACTTTGTCAGGTATTAGTCGAAAAGAGTTCCATATCTTTTCCTTTTCGGTTTTGAAGGATTTCCGAATCTTGTAAGTTTCTTACATGACTTATCGGAATCTTCTGAGAATTTCGCAAATTTGATAGCGTATTTACCTAAAATGGCATTTGCTTCTTTTGTTAAATCGTCTAACGAATAGTCATCCATAGATTCAAATAATGCAGCAAACTCTTCGTTTAAGAATTTTCCTTCAGCATCTTTTTCAGAAATAATGCTATAATTTTCACCCATGAGAACGGCTTCTTTTTCAGCTCGAACGGCGCTATTCTCGATGTTGCGTTTAAAATCTACTAATGAAGCATAATTCTTACGCATTTCATTTAATTCCGCATATTCGCTATCTGTTAAAAGCTCTCGGTGGAGAGAGTATCTATCTCCCGTAAAAGAAACATTATCTTCATCTTTAGAATACTTCTGACCGTAGATTTTGCCGTTACACCAGCCTTCATAAGTAAAATAATCGTCATATACATCGTTGATGTAGTAGTATTCATTGTCGGCATCTTCATATGCGGATAATAAATTATATAAAGCATAACGAATATCGCTATGAGAAAGTTCGAAAGTCTTGGTAAACTTTGGTTCTTCCACGGAAGGATTCTTCTCTGAGAACACTTCTGCAAATTTTGCTTCAAGTTCCTCATCAGTTAATCCATCATATTCAAATTCAATATCTTCGATGGATTTACCGTATTTTTCTAATAATTTTTCAAACATATTTTCAGTTGTTCCTCCTTCCTTTGATTTTTTATTATTTAAATGAAAGAGAATAGTGTTTAATTTCTCTTGCATTTCAATCAGTTGCTCTGAATAATCGGCAAATAAGCTATTATTTTTTTCAGAAAAATCAGACAGCTTAATGTTAGCTCCCTGCATACCGGGATTCACTGTTTGACCAGAAGGTGTCTTACCTAGAATCGTAACTCCAGAGAAGAAGAAGTCTTCAATTTCAAGATATTTTTCTTTTGCGTTGTAGCTTAGCTCATTAATAGAAAGTTCAACGGAGACAGAACATTCGTTTTCTCGTTTTAGAATCTCTGCAGCTTCGGAGTATTCTTCAAAAATATACCCATCAACTTCAACAAAGTTTTTATCTTTCTCTTCGTCGTATACGATTTTTGCATTGCACGATTCTGGAATAATTCCGACAGGAAATTCGTCATAAACAACGTCCCCGTCCTCGTTTTCGTGCATATTATGTCCATAAAATTCTGGCTTTCCGTCCACGTCATGTATATACCCTAAAATCGGGCGATTTTTAAACGATGGAAGTGCTTTTCCCATGTTCTCGTCACTTATAAATGAACCGTTTACATTTAAATTTGTGTGACATGATTGCAAATGAACAGAGAGTAAACCGGCTTCACTATCTGAGTCAGAATCAAATTTAAGATTTCCACGTACTTGAACAGCTAGTGGCTGACCTGTTTTCTTTGAACTAAAGCGAGTAGATCGCTTATATTTGTTGAGATAAAATTCATATAGATCTTCAAGAAATAATATTTTTTTCATCCAATCCTCCTTTCGATTTAGTTTTTGCCTCTAAAGAGGAGAAGACTAAATACATAGCATGTCGCTATATTTAATCTTTGATTTATCAACAACATCTTCGCTGAAATTCAGTTTATTGATGTCATTTATGAATGTATATTTACCGTCACTAGACCGAACTTCATCAAGCCCAATAGCTCTTAATTGTTCGGCTGTATCGGCAAAAGATGTCTTAATAAAATTTGGCATCCAAATACCTCCTGTTATTTAGCGTTATCTTTTTTGTCTCTACTTGCTGCTCCGTCGTCTGTTATGTCAGAATCATCTTTGGTTTGTCCTCCAGCAGAAGAAGAAGAAGTTGTATACGAAGACTGCAAAGGTTTGAAAATATTAGATAATCCAAGACATTCTTCTTCAAGAAAGTTAAGAGCAAGTGTATCTATTTCTGAAAATCCATTTAAGTTATTCACCATAAGCTTTGTCGGAAGTCCATATTGAGCAGATTCCATCATTGATTTTTTGTATTCTTCTTTTGTAAAAGTGGAAATTTCAAAGAATTTTACCTTGCAAGGATTTGAACAATAGAATTTAAGTAGTCTGTTTACGACTCTTTCTATTTGAGGAATAAGAGATGATAGAGCAAATTCAGAATCAACTTTCATTGATCCAGAAAATGCTGTTGTACCAGAGACGGTGGAAGAGTTAAGTACTTGGGCTCCTCCGGCGGTATTAAGGATTTCGCTAGTTGCTTTTTCTACTTTTGTTACATCAGTAGATGCATCGTTTGGGAAACTGATTTCTTTCAATTTACCCGGAACGATAGCGGCTGACACGTAATCTGGTAAAGCTTCTTCCGACATACGATTGAAGTAATCTATCATAATAGATGGATTTACTTTCCAATCATCTGGTTCATTTGTCCCACTAAGCGTTTCCATTTCAAGCCATATAAGCTTGTAGATATTTGCGGCTTCTTGTACCGCCTGATATTCAGCTAAGTCCAATAGGTTGATAATATCAATAAACATAGGTGCAAATGGAGGAACAACTGTTTCCCAATCTTCAGCTCTAAATTTTATACACACGCCGTATTCTTCAGGAACTGTTTGCCATTTATTTCCGGTGCTATCGTAAGCACTTTTCATGGACTGCCACGGTTCTCCCCAGTATTCAAGAAATTCCTCGTTTTTATTGAAGTAACTCATGTCATACGCGAATCCATATGAACCGTCGCTATACTCTCCTTGAATTTTTGCGTAATCAGGATCAAGTGGAAGAAGAAATAAGCCTTCTCCTTCTGTGTAATAAGCACAATAATAGGCGGCATCTTCCCTTAAAGCTACGACGGCAGCTTTGAAGAATTCATATTGAACATTCATTTCGTCCAACTTTTTAGATGTCTCTTCAAACGATTGAAGCACTGAATCTTTATCATTATCTTCAGTTAAACTAAAATTTGGGATAACACTTCGGATAGATAAGTCGAGTTGTCCGGCATAGTATTTTACTAACCGGTAATAAACTTCGCTTCTGTAGAATAAGAATCGAGATAGGTTTCTAAGATTTTTTTCATTACTTGAAATATTTTTAAGATATGATTTTACTGTTTCCTTACTGTAGTTGCTTACAGTTCTGTATGAAGACGACTTAGTTATATCTCTCAAATTTTTAAGTGCATTATTTGCATCTTCATATTTTTCAAGCTGTTTTTTATGCTGCTCATACCAAGCCTTCATTTCTTTTGCGGTTGGTTGATTAGCTGGTGTGATGTCCACCTTATTTTGTGGCATCGCCACACCTCCTTATAAAGAAGAGATTGTTCTACCTCTTCGAATTGTAAGTTGTTCTGCGAGATTTTGTTTTGGAACTCTTTTCCTTTGAATGATCGCTTTTCTGCGTTCCATCATCAATCCATAAGATGCCATGCAACAAACATAGGCACGGTCATCATGCATTTTATTTGCTTTTTCTGGAGCAAGTTCAAAAGAATCCTTATAAGAATCGCGTTTTTTCCTAACCATATTTACAAGTTCTTCCTTTAAAGCGTCGATGTTAGCCAGTGCAATCTCATCCATCCAATCAAGCTTAATCATCTTTGTTTTTACTGACTGAATTTCTTTGATTTTTTCTGCCATCTGTGCTTCATATTCATTTTCATCGAGCTTTTTCTTTTTTAGTTCTCTTGCTATTTTTGCTTTCTGTTTTTTCAACATTTCTTCATCTACATCAAAAACAGTAAGATATTTTTTATTATCATATTGAGCAGTAAAACTAATCTTGTCCTGATTTAACAGCTCAATCATTGCTTCGTACATATCAGATTTATATTTACTTGGAGACATGAGCCGAATCTTATTTACTGCATTTGGGAACTTTTTCACATAATCAGCAGAATACTCTTTATCTATTAATCCGCGATGAACAATTCCAGCTTTGTCTGTCCAGTCCGGCATAAGATAATCTGCAATATTTACACCTCCGCCACCGGAACCTGCATCTATATAGACCGCAATAATATTCCCGTAAGCATCAGCTCCGCCATTATAATCTACTATTACTTTCTTTAAGTACTCTATTTGGTCAGGTGTTTGCATTGGAGATTTAATCTTTTTTCCGACATCCACAAGGTTGATACAATTAACAATCCGCATCCTTTTATCAGTTGTCCCATTTACTTGCGTAAAATCGTATACTTCACATACTAGAATTACAGAATTATCTCTAGAACGAGCTGGGTCGTATGCTATAATAAATTTCTTATCTCCAGTGTCGTTGTATAGAAGAGGTTTTCTAGTTTCTTCATTTCTTGTAATAACACCTCTTCGGATAATCGCATTTGCTCCTGCGTCAGTAGTAAATTCGCAATAATATTCTCTTCGGGCTTTCTCTGGATTCGTTCTCATTGCAGCTTCAATAGTAGAACGAGAATAGAGAGGGGCAATGACTTTTCCGCCTTTTGTTGGCTTTAAAACAATCTCGCAATCAATTTGTGCAACAAAATAATCTGTGTCACCCATAATCATTCTCTTTGAAAAATCCCTATATAATCTATAGAATTCGGTATCTACGCTTGAAGCAGAACTGATATAGAAGAGCTGATTAGGAATAGGAGAAGGAATAGAACGAAGTCGATTTATGTCTATCGAATTTCCGTCTCTGTCTTTTCCGGTAGCAAACCCTTTATTAACAATGACAAAAGCAGCATATGTATGCATCATATCTGCGTCTAAGAATCCACACTCATCAAAGACAACTAAGTTGCCTCTTGCGCCACGCTTCTTGTCAACGTTACTATTAAGTGTTTTCGTCATTGAACCATTATAGAGAGAGTACGAGAATCCATCAGATGAATGACTAAATCCATCGCCAGCGGCATTTTTTACTTCAACCTCATCTTTAAAGATATAGCCAGTAGAACCCATCATGCTGTCAATATTATCATTCGCAAGTTTTTCTAATGTCGTGAATGTTTGTTCAGCCTGACTACCGGAACCACTCGCAATATAACTCCAATAGTTCGAGAAAAGCATATCTTTTGCCATAATAATAATGTCTGTAATAGTTGATTTTCCAAATCCTCGGCTACAAACCAATAAAACATTTGGACAGACCCATGCTCGTTGTACGATATATGCTTGTGCATCAAGTAATTCAACATTAAACCAGTCATCAATAAACCGAACAGGATTCGCTTGATAATACCTCTGGATTTCTGCGAGAGTGATTAATGATTCTATTTTTCTGGTAGACATTGCATATACGCCGGGTCGAACATAAATAGTTTTGCGGTCTATTTCACCGAAAATATTATTTAGATATTTCTCGTTTAAAGTTTCTTTATCTGAAACCTTTATGTTATAATTTTCGGCGTTTACTTTTGAATGAATCTCATTAATTGTTTTTTCAGCTTTCTGGTTGATAGTCAATAGAACCATCCTCCTCATTTTCGCCGGAAAAACAAGCATACAACGAATCCAAATCAACTAGATTCTTTTCATCTAATAGATTGTTTTCTTTTAACAAATCTTTTAAATCGATATTTTCTCTAAGTAGAATTCGAGATATTTCTTCATATTGACGACAATCTTCTTGAGTTTTTCTTAATAATGTGCGTTGTTCGGCAACAATATCTGACCATTCAGATTCATCGAGATTTAATTGCTTCATAATAGAAGCATCACTCATCTCCATAACCTGTTGCATACCGCGGCAAGTCCAAACATCAAATCCATTTACTTCGCTTTCTCTAAGATTCATACTCTTCATTTTCTTCGTTTTCCCAGTCCAAGTATTTTCGCCTTTTTTTGCGTTTTTATTGTTCTTCAGAGAAATGCAGCTTTCAGCCGCTAAATTAGTAATATTTCTGGTGATATCACCTTTACTGGATTCTAATGATTTGATACTAGCAGAATTGTCTCTAATTCTGAGAGGGTCTACCATTAATTTCGTTACTGCATCATCGATTTTAGACTGATGTAAGAAGCTTCTAACAATAGACACGCACGATGCAATCCTCATCATGTCGTCATTTCCTTCTCCATCAGCATCAAGCATACCGAGAAGCTGAGAATAGAGTAGTGGTTGGTCCTTAACAGCTTCTTGTTCAAATGGGTCATAATCTAATAACCGGATAACATCTTCTTTGTTTTTCTGGAAGCTTTCATATGTATCTAATCCTTCTCGAGTTTTCATAACTTCTTCATGATCGACTTCATCTTCAAACGGCAACTTTGGATTTTGAAACATATCTGAATCACGAAATCTGTATGTCCAATATTGCTTCAGCTGAATTATTCTCATGTAACATCCATAGAATGTTTTGGGGCTGTTTGTAGCAGAAAATTCATTCTTTGCCTCTTCAATACTTGAATTATAAACAGATTCAAAATACGGCTTATCTAAATACTCTAAGGTCTCGATCAGAGATTCTTTAGTGGGAGAGTGCTTGTATCCGTTGTTATCTACTCTCATAGCAATTTTTGTTGCACAATCAATACATATAGGAGACACTTTTCCTTTGCTTCTAGGATCATAGTTAACGTAAAACTTGTCTTTCGACTTATGCTTGTCGCACATATGGCAGTAAGCGCTATTTTTCAATCGTTCTAATTCAGCTTTTAATTTTTCATTTTCAGCACGAACTTCCGCAACTGGAGGATTCTTTCCTTTACCTCTCGTTTTTGTTTGTGTAGTTGCCAGAAGAATCACATCCTTTCTGTAAAAAAGCCAAAAAATGCCCTCAACCATCACAAGGATAGCCAAGGGCTAGTGATAGTGGTCTATATGGCAAGATGGCACATGAATACCTTTTGCCGAAATGCCAATATTTGCATTCCTATAAATCACTATCAATTAATACGGGCTGCTAGGGATTCGAACCCTAAATAGGCGGAGTCAAATTCCGCTGCGTTTCCATTTCGCCAACAGCCTGTGAGAGCGAAAATCGCTCTATTAAATTTAATATAATTAGACTAACTAAAAATCTTTAGAAATTCATAGACAGGAGAAACGATGTCGTCTTTGCTGTCTTTCTCGTTTTCATGTTTCTTAGGAGCAATGTTGAACACAAAAGAATCAGTATTTACAATACTTTCAATTTCCTTTGATGATTCTCCATGAACATATACGGGTACAGAGCATCCCTTAAACTTGATGTATCTCTTGTTTGACTTGTATATTTTCTCGCAATAAATTCCTTTTTCTGTCACCATAATAGCGTATTCTTTAAGATATCCGCTTACTTCAGGAGCAGATAAGTCGATATGTCTAAATTTCTGATCACATTTCGCTAATTCTTCAAGTAGTTGAGTGGCGACTTCGTAATTGCAGACAGCAATACCGCAATAACTATTATCGTCGCCGTTAGATTTAGATACCCGAATAAGCTTTTTAGCGAAATCCGACATAGAATCAAAATCTATAAATCTCATAAAACCTCCATATTATTCAGCGATAGCGTCTTTAAAAGCCTTAGATGCTTTAAACTTTACATAAAGTTTTGCAGGAATATCGATTTTTTCTCCCGTCTGAGGATTTCTTCCTTCTCGACCAGCTCTTTCTCTTACTTCAAAAGAACCGATTCCTGGGAAGTTAAGCTTTTCGCCTTCTCCGCCAGCTACGAGAGATTCTGTAATTGCCTCAGAAATGGCATCTAAAATGATTGCTGTGTCTTTCTTTGTTAATCCGTCAACTTTTTCTGCTACTTTTGCGATAAATTCGTTTTTTCTTACCATAATAAATTTCTCCTTTTTAAAATCCTTTTTTGTTTTGTGTAATAAAATAAGAGGGGGTGATCCCTCGAATTAACTAATCTAATTTAATTGTATATTCGCAAGTCTTTCCTTTTCCGCTCTCAAATACGAACATCGATGCTCCGGCATTAGATACTCTATTTAAAGATGCGCCATATGGGTCTCCTCCCATAATCGAACGACATGCAATTACTTCTGAATTTTTCCCGACTTCTTCCGCCTTAAAATGGTGTATATGTCCGCAGATAACATAGTCTACCTGCTGATTATATAGCCTTTCAAAGTCATTTACGGAACTGGCGAAATTCTTCATTTCTCCGTGATTGCCGAGAGTGTATGAGCCGCAAAAATTATCAAATGTGAAGCCAGTAGGGTTTTCTGAAATTGTAATTCTGTCAACGTCCTTGAGACGTTCTTTTAAAAACGCCAAAACGACTTTAGACATATTTTCCTCTGGGAATGCATTTTTCTTCGCATTGCAGATTCTTAACTGGCAGTGATTAGAGTCTTTTACCATTTGAAATGTTACCTCTACATGCTTGCTAAGCTCCAGTAACCATCCAGCTAAAAAATTAGCATAACGAAGAGAAGAGTCAATAATTCCATATCTGAGTTTCATTAGCTGAGATGTAAGCCTTAAAATTCCTTCAATTCCATCTCCGAGTTCCCATACGTTCAGATGAGAGATATCTTCCCTTTTGATGATAGAAATAACTTCAACAAGAAGTTTCCACATTCTATTTTCAAATATCTCTGGACTATATGCATTTATGTTGTTGCCAAATAAATCTGGCAATGTAAACTCTACTCCATAATGTGCGTCAGCAATACATAAAAGATATTCCTTCTCTTGTGAAAGATTATGAGGAATAAATATAGGACGCGGGCGTGAAATAGGCGGAAGAGTCTTCATAGCGTTGCAGATACTTTCTAAAATCATCTCATCTCGAGCATCTTCTCTAATCCAGCGATTATACTCGATTTTTTCTGTCTGCAATTTTTTTCGTTCTTTTTCTAATTCAAGTTTCTTGTCCTTTAATTCTTTATCTTCATCGGAATTGTCGAAAACACCAGCATCAAAAAACTTTTTTGTTGTTCGATAATCTTTTCTCCACGCGCAGCTACCTTTATAATCAATCTCGTCGTCAATAAAATTTTCATTCATCAAGTCTGAAATTTCGTTCCAGCCAAGATTAAGTTCTCCGGAGTCTTTTGCTTGTCCAATTCTCCAAAGGTATTTTTCGGCATTTTCGCCGGGAAGCACACGTAAATCTACCATAGTGCCTCCTAATCTTCTAAATCATGCTCTTCTTTTGACGTGAGAGTGAGAGAGAAGTCCTGTCCTCTAAATGGTTTAAAAATTTCAGAAAATGGAAGCTCGTACTCAGTGTCGTCTTCCATAAAAATAACTTTGTCTCCTTCTTCAGAAACAGTTCCCTTTTTAATTTTTATCGTGTCTGTAACGGTTCTAATCTTTGTATAAATTTTTGCCATTAAGCGTTCTCCTTTATAGTGAAAATATCCATGAAATTGTCAATAATTTTATCGACAATTTTGTATTTTTCTAATTCGTCAGCCGTAAGAAACCAATCCTTGTTTTTATTTCTATTAAAAACCTTTTCTTCCATCTCTGTTCTTTTAAGAATGAACTCCTTCATATCATTTAACTGGCGCTTGTAGTTTTTTTGCGCTTGTTCAATCTGATCGGCGGTTCCATAGATATGTGCCTGTCCTTTATGAATCATTAAATTTGAATGTTTAAAAGCGTATCTTTCATGTCCTGCCAGAAAAATCATAAAACCTGCAGACATTGCAACCCCCATTGCGACAGTAATAATAGGAATTCTACTACTGCAAATAACATCTACAAGAGCATAGCACTGGTCTAAATCTCCTCCATAAGAATGAACAAATAGATAAATAGGTTTCAAATCTTCTTTTGGGATATCCTTTTCTCTCACATTCATCTGAATAATGACTTTTGAAAGCTCTACCGCATTATAAAGGTCGTCTAATTCCCAATCGACATAGAAGATCCGAGACTCTCTTGCTTCCCAATAAGTGTATTCTTGTGGATCTGGAAATGAAGACTCGCTTTCGCTGTCAAACACTGATGATGGTGTTAAAATTGTGTCCATATATAGTTCTCCTGTGATTCCTTTTTATTTTAATCTAATAAATCCGCTAATGCGGCAGTTGTACTTCTTTCTGTCTTTTGAAGCTGGACGTATCCAAACGATTCATTACCGGCAAGTTTTTGAATAGCCGATAATAATCCATTATTCATTCGGAAAGTTGGACTATCCACTTGCTTATAATCTCCGTTCATCCATAGAGAAGAACCTTCTCCAATCCTGCTTATTAAAAGCTGAACATGGTCTTTTGTAAGATTTTCTGCTTCGCTGCAATAAACGATTGCATTCTTCAAATCTCTTCCTCGAATAAATCCAAGATGCTCTATTTCTATTTTCCCTGAAGATATAAGCATTTCCAGACCCTCAATCCCACCTAAATGGTCTGCGAGAGCGCGAGAGAACACGCTTAATTTTTCTTCTTCAGAACCCGGAAGAAATCCAATTTCGCTAACATCCCGTACAGATATAGGATTTCTGACATAAATGAGTTTGTCATATTTTCCATCTTCGATCATCTTTATTGCATTAGCAATCATTATCGCATCTTTACCGCTACCTGCTTTTCCTGCAAGTATCTTAATAGTCTTAGTGTCATCCTGCAACATATCAAAACCCAGAACCTGCTCTGGATTAATTGGCTTTACTTTTCCGAGAAAATTGCTGTTTACGCGAGTATACGATATAGTAGTATAGCTTTGACCATCCCATTTGCGGTAGTCTACGATTTCTCCGTCAGACTTGCGAATGATTAAATATTCTCCATAAATACATTCAAAAGTATTTTCTGAAAGATGGGTATAAAAATAAGACATCTCATCATCAGAAAGCGTGATGTCTTTATATCCTCTATAATTTTCGATTTTCTTTGCGATATTGATGTCGTCAATACCTTTTGTCGTCAAATTAAAGATGTTTTTGCTAATGAACTTACAGTTTAAGTCGTCAGAAACAACGAGAACTTTATTTACGGTATTATTATAGAAAAATGCACTCGCAAGAATAATATTATCCGGCGTTTCCTCTAAATAATGTGATTCAATAATATTCTGAATTTCTGGACTGTAAGCAATTATGTGATAATCTGAGATTCTGTCGTTTAAAAGATGAGCGACTTTACGAGCTTTATATTTTACCTCTCCATCTTTGTTGAAAGAAGATTTTATGTTTTCTATTTCTTCAAGAGTCTTCTGTGCAATAACGAATTTTTCTTTAAATGCTTGTTCTTGAAGATTCAGAAGAGCATTAGTATCAAAAAATAGAGTGTAATCCAATAAGTTTTACCAACTTTCTTTTATTTTTCTACTGTCTTTGACTCACGGTATTCTCTCAGTTTTTTAATAAGAATATCTGATTCTTTAAGAAAATATGATCTACCATTTAGAGTCCTTATAATGTCTGACTTATATTTATATCCAAGTCGAGATAAATATTGTGCTTCATTTTTTGTAATTGGAATTATGTTAGTACCCTCCCTAAAATATAGTAGTTGCAGAGGATGGATTTGAACCATCGTCTCGGTCTAATGATTTGCTGTATGACCGCGCAATACCGAACTTTGCTACCCTGCAAAATCCCAGCCCTTGGAGTTGAACCAAGTCAGACCGAAGCCACCAGTTTTACAGACTGGCGCGTGTCCGTAACGCTTTATGCTGGGAGATAAAATTTCGGGCTATAAAATGAAAACTGAAAAATCATCATAATCTCAATCAATTTATTGCATTAGATTTGATCTTTTAATTAAGAATATGTAATACAAAATCTTTATATCATATATATGTTTTTGTCTTGTATAAAACCAATGTTAACGAGGCGAATAAAGAATGAAAGAGATATAGAAGTGTTAATATAACAAGATATAGTATTAGCAATTTTGCGAATCACGAAACGGGTCATCGAATACTTTTCTGGCTCTTTAAGCCCCTTTTACTCCATAGCTTTCTCCAAATCTTGTTTTTATAAGACGCTAAAATAGCGAATATCATTTCAGCATGATTGCTTCGCAGCCTTATAGTTCATCTGCGACTGAACCGATTGACCACTACAAATCAAATTCAGTTCTCGTTTTATAACCCGAAGGTTACCCGCCCAAAGGCGGAAGAGCGATTATTCTACTTCTAAAATATCTTCTAATGAATCAGATAAATCCCAAATAGGAGAGTAGTTTACAGGTGTTTCAATCTCGATGGCATCTAACTTTGTAGAAACAGCGTCGCATTCAGACGACAACTTTTTAGCAAGCTTTTTAACTGATTTTCTGTCATAGTTAATGGTGGTTACTTCATCCACATCATATCTGTAAGGAACCTGATTACCTTCTGCATTGAAAGTGTATCCGGTATGTGAAACAGTTTTTTCAGTCGGCTTCTTCTTTGCAAGCACATTTAAGATGTTTACAAATCGCTGCGTTGATTTATTTATCGAGATACTGTCGTTGATGTCAATAGGGGTATTCTTCTTTGCTTCTGTTATTGCATGTGAAAGAAGAGACTTCTGATTAAGTGCTTCTACGACAAAATCAATGACATCAGTTACAGAGAACGAAACATCATAAGCACTGGCGTTTTCAATAACTTCATCTTTTTCTGATGCAATAACCGCACTTTTCTTATGTGTCTCCTTTTTCTTAGTTATAAAAGTCTGTTCGCACAGATAGAGTTGAGCTTCTTCAATAAGGTCATCTAAAAAATTCATATATCTATAAGCTTCTTTTAATATCATAAAAAATCCTCCGATAAATCCTTTTGTATTCCCGAAATAGAAGAGAGAGCCGCCAAGCTCGTACCCCTTCCATATAACGGACGCATTTGCATTTTACGAAACCCAGTGTTTATGCGGGTTTAGAGCCTGTTTTTTTGAGCCAATTAAGTAATTTTTCGAACAAAATTTGCGAGGAACTTATCTCGGTCCATCCTGTAGAGAAGATTCAGCATCTTTCTCGTATACTTGGTTCCCTGCTTGTAATCCAGCTTCTTGTTTTTAGCTGGAGTATTAAGCCCGAGAGCGACTTCGATAAGCCGATTTATTGTTACTGCGTTGCCGATTTTAACCTTTCTTAACTGTTCTACGACAAAATCAGATTCCTCGATTAGTTTCTCAATGTATTCTTCTGTTCCTCCGTATTTCGCATAGTATGATTTAATCATTCTGTCGTATTCTTCAACAATACCTCGTATTTTAGACATTTGGCGGTTATTCGCCGTTCCCTTCATTTTAATAAAGAAGTCATTTGTCGGAATGGTTCCTTTTGAAGCCAAATTCTGTATCTTATCGAGCCATTCTTGTAACCAGTTCATTGGGCAAACAAGGTCTTCATTGATTCTGTCGTTGAGTTTTTTCCTGTTATTCGAAATAGTTCCTTGAGGCAGTTCTTTCCCGTTTTTGGTGGTAGGAACGTTCCTGGTATACTTCATAAAATGAGGAAAATCTCGTCTTACAGTTGCGGTAGAGCCATCTTCGAGTTCTATTTCTGCGGTTTTGCACATACAGTCCATTCGCTGAATTCTGTCAATCTCCTCCATAGCATCGATTTCGAACGTCCTCTTACAGCTATCGATTACTAACTGTGCTAACACACTGAGAATAACGAAGTTATCGTAAAGCTCTTTAATTAGCTCTTTATTTGGGTTCTCTTTATTAAGTTCCGTCCAGTAATATGTCATTGCGAGCTGAGCTAAATTACTGGATAATCCAATTCCAAGCTGTGATTTTGCGAATTTATTATCCATCTCGGCATAAGCCTTTTTGGTATTTGCATAGGTAATTCCGCTTTCATGGATGTCATTTACAATGGTAGGATAATTCTTGTACGCGATTTTAGCGTATTTAACCATAGTTTCTTCGTTTGTTACAAAGAAAAAATCTGCTTCTGTTTTGTCTCAGACTCTTTATTCTGAGCTCCTCCGGATTTCCCCGGAGTGTCGGACTATCTCTTTACCCTCGTTTAACGTTAGGTTTGCGGTGACTAATCCGCTCATACATGCCTATATCATGTAGTAATCGGCACTCGTGGGCTTATTATTGGCAACCATCCTCAAAGCCTAGTCTCTAAGCGTTTCAGTTTGGATTAAATGGTTCAAACTGACTTCGCAATCGATTAGCGTATGTATGTCGTCTAAATATTATTAATCTATAGTTACAGTGTATCCGTAAAATAAAGTATTGGTTTTATTGCACCGAATTAGCTGTTGATGAATCGTTGGTATCGTATATTCGATAGAAAACCTGTCTTTAGCCCATAATGCACATTCTCGAATGTAATCAAAATTCTCATAATGACCTGATTTATCTTCTAGAGTTACTTTTCTACATCTCCCGTTTTGCTTCCCCGGTCTAGATAGTTTTTCTATAGCTAATTGGGGATTTTTAGAATAGATGTCGTGTAGAATATGATTTCCGTAATTAGGATTTTTCTCTCCACCCCGTCCTTTATAATGACCAAGCCTGCGACTATGAGCTACATTTTCTTGATGAGTACACCATTCTAAGTTATCTACCCGATTATTTTTTCGATTAGTATCAATGTGGTTTACTTCTGGTAGGTTATTGGGATTTTCTATAAAAGCTTTTGCCACTAATATATGTATACCATATGTCTTATTCTTACCATTTACACACAGCTTAATGCTTGGATATCCATCCGTGTTACAAACAGGAATCTTAATGCTCTCAGGTTTATATCTAGAAAATTTCCCGTCACTTTTTCTATATATATTCCTTCCAAGACTTTTAACTCTTCCTAGATTACTAATCTGATAGTATCCTTCGTATCCATCAATGTCTTTCCATATTTCTTCCATAATTTTTGCCTCCGAAGAGACGACATACACTTAGCTTTCCAATGTTTCACCGATTATTTTAAGAACAGAGTTTCCTCTGAACTGACCCAGTTTTACTCAAGTCGTAGTCACATCCATTCGCGCGATCCTGCACATCCGTACAGATATTATTTATTGCAATAATATTTTCGCTAAATGGGAAGTATCTCTCCATAATATCACTGTAAACATTATGTAAGTGACATATATTATTCGGAGCATTGTGCGGGTTACGAAATGCACATAAATACTCGTCGTTTCTAAATCTCGTGGTATAACATTGTATCGCACCGTCTTCTCGAGAAAAGCTCGGATCATTTCTCCAATCTTCTCCGACCGAATGAAGAAGTAGAGCGTACGGATTTCCGCATAAAGTGAGGTTATCCCCATTTACAGTTATCTTACCGGTTCTTAATCTAAAGACATATTCCGATATTATCTTTTTCTTTTCATGTCTAAACCATGTGCTGTTAGCAAAATCGGGATTATTTGAATATAAATCAGCAAGCATCTCGTAATGATTTACGGCGTTCGCATTTTTTCTGAGGAAATTCTCAAACTCCTCGCCGTCCGTTTTAAGTCTTTCAACATATGATATGCTGTTATCCGCAATTTTTCTTACGTCGTCACGTCCACATGGAAGAGTATTAATCATTTGGTAGCTCATTTGCTGTAAATCTCCAAGTTTACTCTTATGATCAGTTTTTACAACCCCCCATATTTCACCGTCTGCCTTGATCCTATCCACCCAATAATCGTACGCTTTAGCTGGAGTTCCGCCCATAATATTAATAAACTTACGCCACTTTATTGCATTATCAGTGGTAATAACCTTGATATCTTTGACATAATGCATATTTCCAAACATATCCGGAACTTGATATGTATAATAATCATGCCCATTTTTATAACACCAATCTACGAAAAATTTCTGGATATGACCTCTAAATCCGCACATCTTAAACATATGCTGTCTTAAAAGAGCCATGCCGTTAATCATTTCTCTGGGAAGAATAGAAGACTCAATAATACCCATTCCGTCCCATAAAGTATTTTTTACCTCGCGTTCTTCCTGTTTCACGAGACACTTCTTAGTTTTAATGGATTTTTTGCCGGATTTCTTCTCATATTCTTCGGCGTAAACTACATTGGCAATAGTTTTGAAGAACGAATCCTGATCTTTCAATATTAAGATATCTTTAACTGGGATGTGAATAGTGTCTACGATTGTAGACGTAGTGAGAGGGGCATAAGCTGACATTTCTACGATTTTCGCATCGTTCTTCGGCATTTTATTACCGAGCCCCATTGTGAGCCAATCATACGCTTTATCGTAAAGCTTCTCATTAATGAAGATAACCTGTCCGGATTTCGCTTTGGCGCTGGTTCGATATAGCATACGATAATGGATGGTCTGAGAACTTTTAACGCTTCCGTCTTTTTTCTTAGTCTCGTAAGTGATAGAAACCCCTTCTTCGTAAAATTGTTCTCGAATCTCTCCGCGTTTTTTTGGAGCATATTTATTTTTGTTTCCTTCTATCTTTGCAACAACCTTCTCAAGTTTCTTTCTTTCCTCTTCGTTTGCTGCGTTCTTAATCATTTTATTCAGTCGTTTTTTCTCGTCTTCATACGACCTACTTCCGAAATCAAAATCTAAACAAATAACATCTCTGGTAGATTCCCCTTTATACACTTTCATGCCGTTTTTTTGAAGGAAATAATAGAACAAACTATTGTTAAGCATTGCATCTGTATAAGTAAAGTAATCTCTAATTCCGAGATTGACATCATAAAGCATTCCTGCGCTAATATTCTTTATTTTAATTCCGAATTCGCTAATATTGCTACCTCCAGTCGTAGTATTCTGCGGTTTTAACTTCTAAGTCGGTTTCTTCTAAGATTTCATCTACGGTCAAACACTTGAAGCAATTATAATGGTAGTAATTTCCCGCATAGGTTTCTATGTAATCTGTTCCCGGCGATATATCTCCGCCGCAATATTTACATCTTATGTAAAATCTTGAATTTGAATAGTTGGGACACCCGGATGAACATTTTGGCTGCTTACATAAATCGCACATTGTTAATCCTTGTACCCTATGGTTATTGCAGCAAGAATATTTTCATATTCGGCAATTTCTCGCGAAAATCCTGTTTCCGAATACATCTCAGATATCTTCTTTGTCAATGTCATGAATAAATCCATTCGCTCACACGAAACAATAAATCTATCAATAAAGTTCATGAAAGAATCTGATTCTTTTTTCGTCATATACATTTCTGCGATATATTGAGAATTTCTTTTATCCCATTTAGCCATTACATAAATCTGATAGTCTTCGTCTAAATTAATAGAAATAGTCTGTCCCTGATTGTTGTATCTAAGCATATAAATCCTCCTCTAAATCTTTTGTGTCTCTCTCAAGAATATTAATCATGCACTGCATATCAAATACCCTGTCATTGATTATCTGGTCGATAATAGCCCCGGGAGTATCTGATTCTTCAAAGATAGTACATTGTTCCCGATGTAACCATTCTCTTGACTTAATTACTGGATTCTTATTAGTATCTTCTTTTTTATATGTATAAGTCATTTAGTTGCCTCCATTTCTTGATGTTTCCGCCTGCACTATATACTTCTGAAAGCGGCGTGATTTTTTTTGAATTTAGGCTCGCTTTCTTTATAGCAGTGCGTTTGCCGCGAGGAGTTCGCTTTCCCATCTGGGATTATTTTTAAGGATGGAGACAGCACCTTGTAGTTCTTTTTTCCAACCCATCTTATTAATAACAATAACTCGAGGAGAACATATAGGACTGTTCTTGCTGGAGCGATGGATTATATTACTTTTTATCAATAATGGATTTTTTCCTTTACAAAGTTCTTCTATTGTGCCGTAAAAAGTATTGTAATGAATCCCAATTTCTTCTGCGGATACTTTTATATTTTTAAAAAATGCTTCGGGATTTTCTAGTGTTTCCTCTTGATAGGATGATCTTTTTATAATATTTGCTTTTATATATAGATAGACACGAAGAAGAGTATCTTTGGTTATTGCAGAGTCAATATTCATGATATTTAAGAGCTCTTTTTCGGTAAAAATAGTAAAGTCACACGATGGATCAAAAGCGTCGCAAATCTGATATTTCAAAAACGACTCATATCTTAAAACTGACGGTGTATTGAGTGAGCGTATAAGACCTAATTCTTCCAGTTTATTTATTGATTTAACGATATCGTTGAAAATTTTGGGCTTTCTAGAAGTACATTTTGCAGAATATATATCCATGATTTCTTTAATCGATATAAAGCTTTGGTTTCTAATGTTTCTATTATTGTTTAGCAAGTAATATACGACATAGAACGAAGGTGTTACGTCAAAGTCTTTTTCAATATCGCATTTTATAAAATTGTTCGGAATTTTTACGAAATACTCCATAGAATTCTCCTTTCTTTTCGTGCCAGACGTACTTTGCCCAGCAAACATGGGTGATTCAGTCTGGAACGACAATTTTGTGACATGACCCCCGGATAAGCACAGTCGAGATGTCATGTTTTTGTCACCAGAATGTGACCTATTAATATAAGACTTAATAAGATAAGACATTGTTTCGCCAAGTGGACTTTCGTGTTTTCGGCTAGAAAATGCCGAGCCACGAGCGTCGCACTATATACTTCTGAAAACGAACAGAATTTTTCTGCGATCTGACGGTTACGGTGAGATATTAGACAATTACTGTGCATATTATCCGCGCAATAACAAAATAAAAAAGACTACACTTATATGCAGTCTATAGAATACAAACGTAATTATCTTTTTTCTGCGAATACATCCAGATGTAATCTAAATATAGATACCAATTCACGTAAGAAAGTTTATTTATGAAAACACACCCCTAGCAGGATGATTCTTGAAAAGAAGTTCAGCGAGCTGAAAGGTTGTTGCAGATAAAGAACCGGATTATGTGCTAGAGCTAGAGATTATGCAATAATGTAGCGGCAAAAATTCATTTTTCTGAAAAATGCGGAATTGTGGATAAGTTTTTAGCAAAATTGAAAATCTTAGATAGGACCAGTGAATATACGTTCGGAATTATGTTGATAACTTGTGGATAAGTCGATTTTTGAGGTGAGGTAGAAATGTTTTTTCGGGCAGGAATAAAGACTAAAACGATGGGCTGTTCGACGGGTGGTTTGAGGTCTAAAATGTGTTTTTGAGCAGTGGTTATGAGGGGAGAGGGAGGTGTTTTTTGGTGTGAGAATTTTAAGTGAGTGTTTAAGGGGGCTAACTAATTTGATCCGCTAAAATAAAGGCTCTAAGCTAGGTTTTTGCCACCCCCTTATAAACCGTGACAAATTTAGATTTGTGGGTGTTTTTGGGTGGGTAAAAAGTCCGAAATACCGCATAAATAAGCCATATTTGAGAAAATCGAAAAAAATTGAAAAAAAGGGTTGCACTTTTTTTGCCTGTGATATAGTAAGAGCGTAACTTGAAAATGAGCATTGAAAACAGAAAGGAGACAGAAAAGAAACAAGTCAACCAAACACAAAAGACCTTCCCATAGGCATGACAGCACGATTTGAAACCAGTTAACCAGAAAGAAGGTTAGCCACCGTAAAAGGCTATAGCAAGAAAAAAATTGCATAGACAGTTGGCATGTATGTGTCCTTCCTTTTTGAGCGATGTAATCGCCGGAGCTGTCTATTCGGTGTAGCCGAACACACTTGAGAAAAATATCCGCAAAAAGGCGTTCTATGCAATCAGTCTAATTTTTTTACAGGAGGGAAAAACTATGTTAAGATTTGAAATTTTAAACAAGAGAGAGGTAGCGTGTAGAGAGGTAAAAGAAGACTGTATGAATATACAGGATTCAAGATTGTTCATTAAGGGTGTGAACACTCTTTTAGTTGTTGACGAACTTTCACGGCTCGAAGCTTTCTTTTACAATAAGTATAGCTTAGACTGGGATACACTAACTAAAAAGAAGTTCAGTGATAACTTGATAGATTTAGATACAATGACATTCGATAAAGCGTCGGAAAAAGAGATTTTTCTTGACAGTTGGGAACGTGCGAAAAACACATACAAGTTCTTAAAGACGGGTGAACTCTCCTGTCCGGAACTAAACAGCAAGGATAAAGAGGGTAATTACCAAAATAAGACAGCAGAGTGCTTTACTGACATAAGCGATATGAACGGCATTTTAAGACAGTGTGCATATTATTGCATGAGTATGAAAGAAGTAGCTCATGGGGTAATCTATACTGATAAATCTGCAAAAATACAGGTGTACCACATTCAGGGTGAAGACCGTATATTTGAGATGGCTCAAAAATATGCGGACAGTAAAGACAACAACCTTGTTGTTGAGTGCAAGCGTGCTATTGACGAAATAGGGCATACGTTTGACACGCCGGAAAAGACTGACATTTTAAAGAAATACTCGTTTGATGTAAAGCGCAAGGTTGCGCTTGCTGTATTAGACAGTTGCGCTTTAAAGCTTAATCGAAACAAGCGGACGGGACTTACTAACTATAAAAGGGGCACGAAAAAAGACCTCCAAATTGCTTTAGCCTGTGCGTTGTTTCATATGCCTATAGAAACTAAAAAGCAAACAATTAAAGAGGTCTATTTATAAGAGGGACGGTGTACACTTGCAACGCGGTAATCCCTTGCGGCTACACCGCTCAACCACTTGCACATCCCTAACTGAATATATCACATTAGAGCTGGTCTGTCCAGCTCTTTTTCGCACACAGGAGCGTACATACGCTCTTTTTTTATTACAAAAAAATTCCTGTGCGTCACGTTTAACGCGAAAACCAAAATCTCCCAAGAAAGGGGCTAATAGTATGCACGAAAAACAGTTAACAATATCACTTTACGACAACAAAGATAAGTTCCCGTTCACAGACGGCTATTTCTTCATTAAGCCACGCGGCAATTTTAGCGGTCGATTAATCGAAAAGATGATATTTTTCCGCCTTATGGACATTTGCCGCAAAAAAGATTATCTCAGCAATAGCAAGACATTTGATGAGTGCGTTCATTTAAGAATCTTACTTGAGCATCCGACACCCGAACTAATCACAGTTCTGAATGTTTGCCGAGAAAAAGGCGTTCCAAGAGTAACTCTTTGCTATTCCAATCCTAAGTCATACGGCTTTATCTTGCAGGAAGTAGCGTTATAAGCATATACAATCATACATGAAAGGGGGCTAATTGTATGAAATACAATAACTTTTACATGCGAAGCGTTTCCACGCAACAACTTTATAATTTTGTTCTTACGCCATTTCAATGTCGGTTTCTGAAAGAAGTACTTTCTCACTGCGATGTGTTAGAATCTACAGCCGGAAGAAAGTGGCAGATGATTCAGCTTTTAGTAGCGATTAAGCTCAAAGACTTTCAGTTGCCAAAAAATTCTATTGTGGTATTTGACAGGAATGGCTATATCTGGGCTTATACTCGGCTTTCCAGCTTTATTGGCAAGAAGAAGAATCTCAAGTATATGCGTCTGGCGTGTTATGACCCGGATTTAGACGAATGGTCCGATACGATTATCGGCAGAAATTCGCTGTCATTAAGCGTTTACGATGCCATTGTGCTTACCGGACGAAAGCGGACAAAACGTGCGTATGACCCATCAAGGGAAAACTACGCAAAATGGATGAATCACGCAAGAAAAGCTAAAAAGGGAACTGGCGGACAGAGGGATTTTCCGGAAACCACAACGGAACAACTCAATTATCGCGGATTCACGGACGAATCATATTGGGCTGGAATGGTTGGCTCAATGGTCGCAAACGGAATCAGATAAGGCCAGCGGTTAAAATAATATAAATGGGTAGGGAATACTCTGCCATTCTGAAGGGAGATAAGAGAAATGTTAGAGAAGTTATTATCATTATTTGCGGGAATTGGATTGGCAGTATTATTAATTATTGCAGCAACCGGAAATTTGAGCAGCCAAAAGCAGGAAGTCAAAGCGGCAACAGAAACGACTATTGCAACAACCGAAAAATCGGAAGCTACAACTGCCGAAAAATCGGAAGCAAATACAGAAGAAGTATTTAGCAATGGAAATACAAAAGACACAATCAATATGAATACTGTTACGGATTTTGAAGTAGATGGGAATACATTAATCATCTACACAAATGACGGCAGTTCATACGAATGGGAAAGGTAGGTAAGACAAATGAATAATGGACTTTATATGATGATTTCAGATAAGGAAGTAAGAGAAAATACGGGTAGAACGCCGGTGAGTAACTTATTAATTACATTAGCATTTATTATGGTACTTGCGATGAATCCGGTAACCGTAAAAGCGAATACAAACAGGGATTTATCCGTTGCAACAACATATATTTCGCGGCATTATCCGGGATATAAAGTTCGGTTCGTTCCAGAAGGGAAGCCAAATACGATGAAACTGCGGACTCGCAAGGGAAAACGGATTGTTTATGTAGAGATTTTAAAGTCGCGCGCAAAGGGAAACCTAAAAGGCAAACGGCGAAGCTGGGGAATCGCGGCGAAAGGTTCGTATATTACATACAATCGGCGGGTAAAAATAGGCAAACGGGTTACTAGCTACTGTATATGGAATCCGAATAGCAATTACACGGACGACGTAGTTGCGGTAGTAGATAACGGGTTCATCCGCTAAATCGGAAGGCAAACGAGAAATAGGGTGGTACCGCAATTTAGCAAGGGAAACAAGCTTGATTTTGGTAAAGGAGGAATAGAAATGGGATTAAAGGCAACAAATAATCTTCTTGGAATTGAAGACATGAGAGAGGAGTTGTTTTCATACTGCAGAGCAACTTTATGTGGGAAATGTTTTTTTGAATTGTCTTGTAATTTTTACGATATGGATGAAGAAGAAATTGAAATATACTATGCGTTAATTTTTGAGACAGATGAAATGAAGAGAGAAGATAAAGCGAAACTGATTTATGAGGTACAATGGCTTAAACAACATTGCAATAGAGGATGTAAAAATTGTGCTCTTGTTGATGTCGAGAATTGTTCTTGCTTTGATAAAGAAGAAATTATTCATAGAAACTTTGATGCGATAATGAAAAAGAGAGAAGAACTCTTGGAATATTGCAAAAAACATAGCTGTGTTAGTTGTGCTGCGAATAATATATGCAATCGGAGTATTGATCTCGACGAACCATATGTCGCTGATTCCTATATAGAGAGAGTTTACAAAAAAGCACTGAAAAATGTGCAGAATCATGAGGAAGATGAGAAAACAGACACCAAAGTAAAAATAGAAGGCAAAGCAGATTCGGAAAATATTATACTGGAAAATTCAGCGGAAAACGAAACCGTAATTAAAATTTCTTCAAACAGGAAAATTGATAGCGTTACAATAGTTTTTGCAGAAGAGAAGGGAGAAAAGCACGATGGCGTACAGAAATAATATGAACCCCATGAAGTTAATATTGGTAGTGATTTTTGCGGCAGTAATCGTATCTATGACGTTAACTGGCTGCAAAAAATGTGTGTCAACAGAATATGAATATGTTCCAGTAAAGATTATAGATGCAAAAAGACGATCGGCTTATTCATATCCAGTAAGAGTAGGGAAAACAACGTCAATTAGAGTTGTTCCTGCGTCATATAATACAGTCGTGGAGTATGACTCTGTGGAATATTCTCTTAGCAGTTCAGAAACGTATTACAAATACCGGGATAAAATCGGCAAAACCGCAAAAGGGAAATTAGAAACAAAGCGTTACGATGATGGAAGTACAAAAGTCCGAATTGTATCGCTAGAATAAGGAGGGAATTATGATTTCACATATAAGATTATTTAAAATAAAGAGAGTTGGAGATGCGACATACGGCGAATTAAAAGCGATAGAAAGCTACCTAACATGGCTGAAATTAGAAAGGAAGATTGATTTTGAAGAGTATTCTCTTTTTAAGGAATGTCATGTTAGAAAAGACTTGCTTTCTTTATATAAAACGACGTACTTTTCGAATATTTGGGATTTTGAAAGATCGGCGAAGACAGTCGCAGAGCTTCCGCAGGGGAACTGTGCGTATGAATGGATTCTACGCGATAGACCTAAAATGTCTTTGTGTGGAGTTTCTGAAATTACTGAAAAGGAAATAGACAACATGGTGAATGACTGCCAGAAAATTTTGTACTCTGTAAATAATATTCTTAAGATGATTGAGAAAACTCAAGATTTAGTAAGGGAGTCGTCTTTAGGGTTTTACGATTATATAGATGACTATACATATGTACTTAGAAAGACGATTTGTATGCTAGAGATAGCATTAGGCGAAACTAATTTCGTTGACGAAATGATATTATGCGAGTATATTTTAGAGTAAATAATTAGCGAGTCCAGATAAGGGGAGGAGATTTATGGGATTATTTGATATATTGAAGAAAAGAGAACTGGAAGAAGACAATGAGAGGCTAGAAAAGGCAAATGAAGTAGAGTATCTACCAGAACTTCCTCCGATGGAACTTGGAGAAATGAGAAAAATATTAATTACGTTGTGCTCCTATGAAGCAAATCGTGACTGTATATGTTGTCCGTTCGATGGAAGTTGTCCATTTTTTGAAACGAATCGCTGGGATATTAGTGAAACGGAAGCTCGTCATCTCTGTAAAATACTTTTAAAGAAAGGAGTTCTTGATTATTGGGCGAACAAAGAACTTGATAATAAAAGTAGAAAAAGATACCTTGAAATATACTGTAGCTATGTTAAATGCGAAAACTGCATTATGGCAAATAGAGGAAGCTGCGATTTTGATTCTATGACGGACAATAAAGAAATCCGTGCTCTTTACGAAGCAGTTTATTACGGAGAAGTCGAGCAAGCGAAAGAGTATTTAAAGCAAAGAGTTCAATTAATTGGAGAGGAATTGGTGGTGGAGCTGCCGAAAGACACAGAAAATAAAAGCATAAAAATAACTTTTGTTAAATGCGATAAGACAGAAACAGAACTGAAAGAACGCAAGAAAGGAGAGTCGGAATGATTCCAAAATTTTTTAAGAGAAAAGAAGTGAAACGCGAGTGGACACCAATGCAAATTCCAAATTCTGAGCGGATATTAGATATGTCTCGCGAAATAGACTCCAATCTTCAAAAAGGGATGGTATTTAGATACACAACTAAGCAAAAATATGAAGATATCTATAAAAAAGAAATTTTTAGATTAGTAGAATCTCAACATCTTACAAAAGAAGATGAGAAAGACTTAGTACTCATCATGAAGACATTACTCAAAGGCATGTATAATCCGGAAGAAGAAAGAGCAAAAAATGAAGTAAGAGATAAGATTAATTCATTAAAACATACCCTTTCAAATGATGGGTTTTTCGAAGATTTAGATTATTAATTGAATATAACTTGATTATTGCGTCGCAACGGAAAGCGGCGCTATTTTTATGCCAAAAATCAGAAAGACAAAAGAGAAAAGGAGAGTAAAATGAAAGAATTTTTATCAGTAATAAGCATGGTTCTTATGATTTATTTCGGAGCAGCATTTATTAATACATATGAAATCGAGTACTTTATTCCGGCGGCAATCTTTTTCATGTCAACAGTCGGAATCATTATTGCAGACACAATAAAAGGTTATAAGGAGGCGAGAGATAATGACGAAGTTTGAAGAGATTGGTCAGAAATTCCAGATGCAAGCGTATGATATAGATTACGCAAAATGGAGCTTTAAAAACTCTTGTAACATTTGTTGTTCTAGAGGATTACACATTAAATGCGAAAATTGTGCTATTGCTCAGTCTCACGCGTTAGTTATAGCGGCGCTCGAAGAAGCGAAAAGGGAAAATAGACAGGCGGCAAATTAAATGGTAAGATAGACAAAAAGGAGGAGTAAGAAGATGAATAAAAAGAAAATTATTGCCATTGTTTGTCTTGTCGTTGTTGCTATAATTGCATTTAGAACCTATTCGACTCAGTGTGTTTACTGGGAAAGAATAAAAGGCGAAGGTGTTATCACGGAGACCTATCATCTAAGCAAAAGAAGACCGGAAGAGCCGGTGAGAAAAGCTATAAGTTTGCTGCGGTATCCACCGGAATATAAAGTGACAGTCACTTATGATAATGTTGATTACACTGTTGATGATGAACTGGTGTATAATAAGCTAAAAGACAGGAAAGGGGAAAAAGTAAAAATAGAAATTAACCTAGAAAAATTGAGAAATGGCAATTATATAAAGAGAGTAATAGCCATTGATGATGTTCCTTTAAAGTAAATATAGGCAATCAAGCATTCTGCGATTATGCGGGGTGCTTTTTTATTGCAATAATTTAAGAGAAAGGGGTTTTATGATGAATAAAATCGAACGCTTAGAAGATAGAATCCACCGAAATAAAAGAGAAATCAAAAATCTAAAAAATATTCTGGTAAATACAGAAGATGAATATGAAGCCGAAAATTTAGCGGAAGCCATTCTTTTGCGGCAATTAATTGTGACGGAAGCGAGAAAAGAACTCGACAAAATCATGATGAGTTACGGATATGCCAGTTATGACGATTACTTGTCTTCGGAATGTGCGTAGAAAGGAGATTAAAATGCCATTAAAAATTGAACTTAAATCTAAGATATTGATGCGGCTGGAGCAGTCGGGAATTGATAACTTAAAGGAATACGCGAAAATCTTAAAGAAAACGGCGCGATACAAGGATTTTGGCGTGTATTTATCTGCTCTGGTTAGAGATATTGTATTTGACCGGGACGATGTTTCGTCTTGGAAGTCTAAATACAAGGTAGACAGCGATGAAGCAATAAACATGATAAAAGATGCGTTAAGCGAATTGGAGGTACTTGCATGACAATTATGAATTTTATTCCGGCGGAATCTCAGGGAAGCGATTTCGTAAAAAACAAGAGAAATCACAGGAGAAAGCGCGAAAATGATCTTGTTATTAAAAGGGAAGTTCGAGCAAGGAGGAAAGCAAGATGCAGCGAAAAATCTTGACCGGAGCAGCCAGAGAAGATTTAAAGAGTTTAATTTCAGATTTTTGTCTGAATATTGACGCAGATAGATTCGTTGAAAGACTCGAAGTAGAAATCTCAGGGAAAAGAGTTCCTTCTTATTATAAGGGAATTAATAAGAAGTCGGATTATTGTTACGATGTGGGATACCAGAGGTTATTGCCGAGAATAATTGATTCGATAGAGCAATACGATAGCCAAATTAAAGGCGTAGCTTAATTACAGAGGAGATTATAAAAATGGAAAATATTATCAAATTAAACGTAGAGACAATGACAGAAGAAGAGAAAACAATCCTTTTAGGTATTATTCTGAAGAACGGCGGGTTAGTAATTGAAGGCAATAACTCGCAGGATGAAGATTCAGAAGGCAAAGCAGAATATTCTCCAAGCGAACCAGAGACGGAGAGTAATACCGCAAAAGAATTGGATTATTCAGAGGAGAGAGCAAAGGTTATTCATCAAATTAAAACCTTAAGAGACGAAGGTAAAACACATCAGCAGATACGAAAAACGCTTAATCTGCCTATTAAATTGTATAGCGAATTTGCAGGAATCACGCCCGAAGAAGTCGCGGAAGAAGCTCGGAAGAAAGGGAACAAAAAGAGGCTGCATACAATGGAAAAGAGAAAGAGAAATATAAAGAGAGAAATAGAAAGACATTCTAAATATTTTGGCGGAACTTTAAATGATTCAGAATGTGCGAAATTAACAGGAGTATCGCCGGCAACAATTGGAAAGTATAAAAAGGAACTGTTTGCGGAAAAAGCAGCTTAAATATGTGTTTCACAGAGAATGTTCAATAGATGAATTTAAAAATATTACGAATTTGGAGGTAGATGAGATGTTATTACATAAGCAAGGCTATTTTCAGGAATTAAGAGAAAGAGAAAGGGAAGACGTAAGAGATATGATTTTGGTTGCAATTAATGAGGCAACAAAATTTAGCGGCTTAGATTCTGAAAAGGCAGAGGATTTCGGAGTAGATTTTTCGAATATTCCACCGATTAATGCAATTATCATAGATGATGTGTTGCAAAGTTTAGGTTATATTCTGGATTTTGAGCCGGAGTTGGATGGTTTTTATGGCGAATACTGTGCTCTTTGGGAGTCAGAAAACTCTATCTTACCTCCTATGGGAGTATCCGGGGTGGCATTAGAACATAAAATTATTCTTTGTAGATCGTGGTATTACGGAGTAGAGGAAAGCTATGAAATATTGGAAGAAAATCCAAAATACACAAAAATGATTGAGCATGGAAAAGAACTTATCAGTAAAGTAGTCAACAGAGGTGAAGAGGAATAATATGGATACAATTACTTTAAATATGGAGAATTTGTCGGAAGAAGAGAGAAAACAGTTTTTATCGTTGGTTGAAAAGGCAAATAAGCCTAAAAGATTTTGCCTTGATGATATGAGAGATAAAGGAATCTTTTTCTTTATAGGTTCGTCAGGTGACGTATGGGAGAAAGAGTTCATTTCGAGCGACCAATCCGACGAAAATAAATTCCTTTTAGGGAACGCTTTCCCAACAAGAGAAGCCGCGAAATCTGAAGTAGAGCGACTTAAAGTGATTCATGAAATCAAAGAGTTCATTGCGGAAAATGATGATGGAGAGATTGACTGGGCGGATAGTAGTGAGCTTAAGTACGTTTTAAAATACTGTATAGAGGATGGTAAAGTACGTACTGGCACATTTTGTATATATACGCCATATCAAAAAGAAGTTTGTGCTTCTTCTAGGAAGGTTATAGACGATATGATTGAGACTGTCGGTGAAGAGCGAATCAAGAAATACTATTTCGGAATAGAATAAGCGAAACCATTAGGGCTACGAAAGTAGCTCTTTTTTTATGCAAAAAAATAAAAGCGTTTTCAGAAGTAATAGTTGGAAGCGAAATAAAAAAGAGAAAAGGAGATTTATTATGAACAATGATTTTTTACAGAAAGTAAATGAAGAAATTTTAGCAGAAGATAATTCACGGTTTACAAATCCGGACAAGATGGAACTTACAGCGGAAGTAAAAGCTGGATTAATTGATGAAATCTTAGAATTACATCATGAGTTTGGATATGATTCTACGACATATGGAGTTGAGAAGATTGTTGATACTTGGTGGGAGAACAAGGGAAGATACATGACTCAGCTATTCGGAAATCACCCGAATTATGTACCGGGTAAATTTCAGGTTGTATTTGACTCGGATTATAATCGAGAAATAGATTCGGTTGCAGTAGATGAATTTCTTGAATGGATAAGAGATAGAATTATCGAGAGATTTGAGACTTATCCCAGAAGAGAGGCTGAACGTATTGAAAGTGTTAGATTTGATACAGTTATAAGCAATGAACATCCTGTTGGTATCTGTATTTCTAGTGCGGATTATATCACTTTTTATAAAATATTCCGTTGTTTCGAAAGTGCTTTGAAAATAGGAACAACACATCTTTTAGAAGATAACGCTTCCAATATAATAAACGAATACTTTACAGATATCAGATCAAGAGAAGGACAAAAGAAATCTCGAGTTATAGGGAAAATCTGTAAAACACTCAACATTGACAAACATGCAGATTACAACAGAGAATACGCTAAGCTGTGCGACGCTGTAAATCCATTAAACATTGTAAGACATACGATAATTTCTTGGAATCCAGTAGACTATTACACGATGTCTTTCGGAAATTCTTGGTCTTCCTGTCATACAATCGACAAAGATAACAAGAGAGGAAAATCATCTGGATATTCGGGCTGCTATAGCGGCGGAACTATCAGTTATATGCTCGATGAAGTTAGCGTTGTATTTTATACAGTTGACAAAAATTACGACGGAAGAGATTTTGAACTTCAAGATAAAATTAACCGATGCATGTTCCATATAAGTCGAGAAAACGGATTTTTCGTACAGGGCAGGGTCTATCCTCAAGATAATGACGGATCAAACTCTGTATATAAGTCAATAAGGGAAATCATGCAGAAAATAATCGCGGATTCTTGGGGGGTAGAAAATCTTTGGGGAGCGCCGAAAAAGGGAGGAGAGTATTGCAGTATGGTAATTAATCACTGCGGGAAAAATTACGCAGACTACTTCAATTACAAGAATTGCAATGTTTCGCTTCTTAAAGGGGAAAATATAGAAAATGTAAAAAAGATAAATGTTGGACATGATGGAATTTGTCCATGTTGCGGTAGAGAACACGACGAAGAAGAAACAATAACTTGCTATAGATGTTACAACAAAACGTACAAATGTGAATGTTGCGGTTATGAATATAGCGAAGATAATTTGTGGCTTATAGATGGATACTATTATTGCGCTGATTGCTGTAGCGAATGTAGTGATTGCGGCGAAAGAATGGTTAATGACAACGCAACTTATGTTAGAAATTACGGAAACGTATGCGATCGTTGCTTGGAGTCAGGAGATTATGATGAGTGCGCTGAATGCGGCGAATGGATAAGAGTAAATAACTTGGAAACAGTGATAGCAGAAGACGGAACTATTTTCTGCGATTATAGATGCGCCGAAAGCTCCGGTTATGTGTACGTATCAGAAACGGGAGAATATGTATCCGAAGATGAGTGCGTTTATTGTTCAAACTGCGGAGAATATGTTTTGGAGGAAGACTTTGATTTTGAAGAGAAAATGTGTAACAGATGTATAAAAGAAATGAGCGAAAATCAAGATATTAATTTTTCAGATGAACCTATAAGACTTGAAGATATTGCGTAAACAGGAGGGAAAAGAGATGAGTAAGAAGACAAATAAAAAACATAAGTCCAATAAACAAATAATGAACAATATAAAGTTCAACGAGTGCAGTAATCAAGAATATTATGATTTTATACATATTTGCCAGATGACACAGAAGCAGCTTAAGACCTTCGTTTACTATAAGCTTAAATCTTATGAATATGAGCCGAAAAGGGGAGATGGCTGGGTATTTGCAGAAGGGAAGACACCGGTTCTTTTAACTGCTCATCTGGATACAGTACACAAAGTTCAGATGTATAGTTACATGGAATACGAAAACTCAAAGAAAGAACATATTCTGACTGCGAGTGACGGAATTGGAGGAGACGACCGGTGTGGTGTATATATGATTCTAGAACTAATCAGAAGAGGATTTCGCCCATCAATTCTTTTTTGCGAAGATGAAGAAAAGGGAGGAATCGGAAGCGATAAATTCATCGAAACAGAAACAGCGAAAAAATTGGCTGGATTGAATTACATGATTGAATTAGACCGTGCGAATTCCAAAGATGCAGTATTTTATGAATGTGATAATAAAGACTTTACAGAATACATCACATCTTCCACAGGATATAAAGAGACATATGGCAGTTTTAGCGATATTTCAACTTTGGCTCCTTTTGCCGGAATTGCGGCGGTAAACCTTAGTTGTGGATACTACAATGCTCATACGGTATACGAAGAAGTGAATATGGAAGAAATGTTTCACACAATCGACGTAGTTGGTGAATTACTGAAAAGCGAAAACGAAGATAGCAAGCAATTTGAGTATATTCCAGAAGTGTGCAGTGCAATAAGTTCTTATTATGGGTATGATTCTTATTATGGCTATGATTGCGGAGAATGGTTTGAGCCGGATGCAACCACCGAACTTTATATCATATACGCAGAAAACAATGAAGAAAAAGAAGTGTTGATTGAAGGATGCAGTGAGTCAGATGCATGGACAAACTTTTTTATGACGTACGGCGATATTTGTTACAACGATGTTCTGGATTACTATGTGAGCAGAAATTAAGGAGGTAGAACTGATGATTTTTAAAATGGAAGAAGTGTTAGAAGAAATTCGAAGACAAGCCGAAGTATTTGGAGGATCAAGAGTGCTCGGTTCTTATGATAATTTTTCTGGATACATCGGAACGCACGATTCATATGTGCCATTTTCTAAAAATACTATATTTTCATTTTCCAATAAAAAAGAAATCTGGGGAGATAGTTCAAATATAACACTAGAACAGTTTGTTTCAGATTTTATAGATGAACTTATAGAGTCAAATTTCTCAAATATCCGTAGTGAAAATTATGAAATAATAAAAAGGTTAGTACATAAAACGGATCAATATAATTCTTTAGTATGCGAAGAAGTTTTTGGAGGTGAATTCGGTATTTGTTACCTCTTAAAACATGACGGTAGATCTGCATTTTTTGTCGATAAGATTATTCTTAAAGCTCTTCATATGACAGAAGAAGAATTCCTTGAGATGGCGAAAAAGAAAGAGAAATGTCGTTCATGTGCGAGATTTACTCCAAAATCTTATGGCTTAGAAATCAGAACTAAAGGGTTAGAACTTATGAGTGAAGTATTAAATAAAAGATTTTTCGATAGAATTGGAGAAAAGCTGGATCTTAACCCATTTATTTTAGCTACCGGTAATTATGGAAAAGCCGCAGCAATTAAATATGAAGACATAAAGACTGGATTGAATCCTTACATTGCCTCAGAAGATAGAAAGGTAAAAGAAGCTATCCAGAATATTGCTCATTTGACATTCTCAATTCGCTATGTTTTTTATTTCGACCCAAGAAAAAATTACTTTGCAAACATAGGAAATAAGCCGTTCACGATTAGAGATGCAAGTAACATTTTTTGCTCTATTTCCGATCGTTATGATGAGAATTTAAGCTTTCCTATTAATTATCATATTAGGTTTGTATAAATCATTGAACAGGAGGAAGAAATGGACGAAAAACTTAAACTGTTTCTGGAAGAGCTGAATATACAAGCTAGGTGCTTGGGCGGCTTGTTGCAAAATTATGACGCAAATCTTGGATTTTATTACCTGATTGGATGTGACAGTAATGGGACTGCTGATAGGTTTTCAGAATCAGATATTACTAGCTATATTCTGAACGAAACTAATTACGGAACGAAAATGATAGATATGAAAACATTAGTATCTAAATTTATCGAAAAAGATGTTGAAGCGGAATGCTGGTTTATCGACGCTATTGATGAATTTGAAATAGTCAAAGATATGAATCCAACAGGATCAGAAAATAAAGATTGCGCTTCCAAAAAAGTTATGAATGGAGACTATTCTTTATACTTTTATTTTTTAGCTGTAAAAACAGGAGAAAAATATATAGTAACAGAAAAGATGCTGAGAAAAATGAGGGTATCTAAAGAAGAATTTTTGGACAAATATGGTTCAAAGGCAAAATGGAATCCACAAAGTCGTATGAGAATTACAAGGGCGGGGGATTGTTGTTATTCAATAGTTCCTATGGAAAGCTTCCTGTCTAATATGAGGATAAGCAGTAGGACGCTCAATCGACTAAGCAAAAGGCTTGGGAATGAACCGTTCTTTATCCTATATGATGCTTCTCTTAACGCCGTAGCTCTTGAGGCGAGATATGTAGTTGACTATATACGAGATTTCCCTATTACAGTGAGAGAGCTTGGATTTAGGGCGATGGTTACATCGACAATGTGGATCACTGAAAATTTTGGGATTTGCACTGAAGCGTTTTACTATAATCCCAGAACAAGAACCCTATCGACTATAAGCGACGAAAAGATTAGCGCTTCAATAGAGAGAGAGGAGGTGACGTATGACCAGAGTAAAATCTTGGAATAAAAGAGAATTTGAAAAGCTTCTAAGAAAAAACGGGTATAAATTAGACCGGATAAACGGAAGCCATTATATCTATAGCAACGGCGAAAAATCAATCGCCGTCAAACAAAAAATGAACAAGATGATTGCAAGGAGGCTCATCAAAGAAAACGATTTAAAACTTTAAAGGAGAAAATATGTTTTTATGGTATTTTGCAAAGGCGGGTCAGATGGTAGATCACAGATTTACAGATGATGTGGCTATTGTTTTTGCGGCAACAAAAAGCGGCGCAATAAGAAAATTCCAGAACTTGTATTTAAGAGTCGAAGAGAGCGAAGTGCAGCCGGTTAGTTTGAGGAAGATTCTTAAGCGACCAGAAATTTTAACAGATTATTAGAAGGAGAAAGAAAATGAGAAAAGAAAGAATTGAATCAATAATAAGGACGCTACAGATTACTCAGGAGTTGAGAGCGAAAGGATATAATGCTGAAATGCGGATAGTCAATAAAAACGGGCTTGACATTTTTGGTATTGAGATAATAGAAGATGATTCTTCAAGTAATAAAATTTCTCCGGTGTACTATCCGTACAAGTTTGACGGAGATACAAGAGAAATCGCGGACCAAATTATCGAGAATTATAAGAGCATGAAAATTCCAAAAGAAGAGATAATAGGTGGAATATCTAAATCTTTTGAAGAAGTGAAAGATAAGTTAATCATATGTTTGGAGCCTGTTCATGATGTGGATTATATCACGGAGAGATATTTAGATTTGCAATTATATGTAAGATATCGTGTTTCAAACAATATGTCTGCGAAAGTGACAAAAGATCTGGCTGATATATGGGGAGTAAGCAAGAGAGAGTTGATTAGTGCAGCGATAGAAAACACAAGAAAGAAAATTGTTGTAAAAAATCTGCTTGGGATGCTAGTTGATTTTGAGTTTCTTGAAGATGTTCCTCCGTTGGTATTTTGCGGAAATGATGAAGGGATGTATGGAGCAGGTTGTTTGGCATTAAAAACAAAAATTGAAGAGCTTTCTGGTATATTTGGAAAAGATTTATATATCCTTCCATCTAGTATTCATGAAGTTTTAGTATTTCCAGATAATGGACTTTATGAAGTAGAAGACTTAAAAAAGATGGTAAAAGAAGTGAATGATACGCAGGTGTCACCAGAAGAGAGATTGAGCTACAGTGTCTATAAATATTCTCGAAGAGATGCCGAAATCAAGGTTTTGTAGTAAAAAAATATAGAAGCAAGTATTTAGGAGGCGTATTTTTATACGTCTTTTTTTGTATACAATTTAAAGAAAGAGAGATATAAAAGATGATCAAAGATTCAAAGAAAACTACCAGAGCAATCAAGAGAAATGCGGCAATTAATGGAATTTGCGAGGAGATTAATAAGGCAAGACAAAGAAAGCAAACAACTATTAATTTAAGCAGACGACATAAAGACTACATGGACATTGAACGAAAATTAGAAGGAAGGAGCCAGAAAGAATATATCCAGAAATTGATTGCAAAAGACATGAAGAGACATCCTAACGAAGCTGGCTTTGCGGAAGTGATAAAGGCAATCTAGTAATATCAGATAATCGTTTATAAAAGTAAAGCATAAATAATAAGGAGAATTTAAAATGGCAAGAAAACACTTTTTAGTAAAACCGGCAACAGGGAAATTATTAACAAAAATGGTAGTTGGAAGTTATCTCGAATCAAATAAAAAGAAGAAGATCGTACACAGTACATCTGTCGCTATTTCTGGAAAAGAGAAAAAGTTTCTGGATATTATGGCGCAGAAAACAGGCAAATCGGTTTCGGCATATGTCAGAGAGTTAATTTCGGAAGATATGGAGCTGAATCCGGAAATTGTAGACGCATCTCGCTCTATTCAGTATATGTAAACCCACAGAAAAAATACAGGTAAATATAGAAGTATATATCAGGAGGAAGAAAAATGGCATTTAAAAATTATGGAAGTAAAAGAACATCAGACATTAACTACAAGGTTGTCGAAAAATATGGAAAACTTTCCAACAATGAAGGAAAAATGAATAAAGAGCTTAGAGTCGTGTCTTGGAACGACGGGGAGCCGAAATATGACATCAGACCTTGGCAGGAGAACGAAGACGGAACAGAAAGATGCGGAAAAGGAATTACTTTTACGGCGGAGGAGCTGGCGGCACTCTTTGATATTCTGAAAAATATTGACGAAGAGAATGCAGAAGAATCAGCCGAAGAAATTTGCGAAGAGTAATAATTAGGAGGGAAATTATATGAACAATTTTATTAAGTTTAAACAGGAGTTACAGCGTCATTTTAACGAGATGGTATCTGATGCCGAAAAATTATTTGAGGTAGATGTAGATAAAGACGAATTATGGGAGATGTATTTAAACAGTTTTCCAGCGGGAACAAACGGAATTTACAGACAGAGAAGAGAGCATGATTGTGGAGTCTGTCGTCAGTTCATCAAGAACATTGGTGCTGCAGTAACGATTAAAGACGGAGAAGTACATACGATTTGGGAGTTAGACTTAGGCGGCGATAAAACCTATCAGCCGGTATGTGATGCGTTAGATGCATTTATAAAAACTCACAAAGTAAAAGATATTTACGTCAGTAAACTACCAAAAATCGGAGTTGATTTAAACAGAGAAAACGCCGGAGATAAGGTTATTACATGGCATCATCTTTATTGCGAGTTACCAAGAAAACTGGTTGACAGAAGCGGAAGAACTGCCGGAGATATTAAGGGTGGATTTAGAGATACGAAAAATGTATTTAAGCGCTCTTTAGATGAAATCTCCATGGAAGCTGTAGATACAATTCTTGAGCTGATTGCTTCAAATACTCTTTATAGAGGAGCCGAATGGAAATCAGCACTGACCGAGTTTAAAAAGTACAAAGAGAAGTACGATAAAATCGAATCAGAAGAAAAGAAGGAACTGTTTGCATGGGAAAATTCTCTAGCGGCAGGAATTTCAATCGGTAGAATTAGAAATCACAGCATTGGAGTTCTTTTAGTGGATGTGAGCGAAGGAGTCGATTTAGATACAGCAGTTAAGAGATATGAGCAGATTGTAGCTCCGGCGAATTATAAGCGTCCGAAGGCAATCTTCACAAAGAAAATGTTAGAAGACGCAAGAAATACGCTCACAGAACTTGGATATATGAATTCCTTGCAGAGAAGATTTGCAAATCTTGACGATATTACAATTAATAACATTCTTTTCTCAAATAAAGATGCGGCTAAAAGAATCTCAAACGCCGGAGATATTTTTGGTGAGTTAGAAAAGGAAGTTGCAATTAATCCTAAGAGATTTTCGCGAGTCGAAGAAATTGCCGCGCAGGATTTTATTAAGAATGTTCTTCCTACGGCAAGAGAAGTCGAAGCTTTTATTGAAAATAAACACAGCAAGAACTTTGTTTCTATGATTGCGCCGGTTGATCCGGAAGCTTCAACGATGTTTAAGTGGAATAATGGTTTGAGCTGGGCTTATAGTGGAAATATTGCAGATTCCGACTTAAAGCAGAATGTAAAAGCAGCAGGTGGAGCTATTGACGGTGTTTTAAGGTTTTCGATTCAGTGGAATGAAAACGGAAATGATAATTGCGACTTAGATGCTCATTGTATTGAGCCAAATGGAAACGAAATTTTCTTTGGTAATTGCAGAAAACCGAGAAAATCTAGCTCGGGCGGACAGCTTGATGTAGATATTGTTGATCCATGTGGGATGATTGCAGTAGAAAATATTACTTGGGATAATTTATCTAAGATGAAACCGGGCAAGTATAAGTTTTTCGTAAGACAGTATAGTGGAAGTGTAAAGAAAGGATTTAGAGCAGAAATCGAATTTAACGGCGAAATCCATTCATTTGATTATGGAAGAAGTATGAGATCCGGAGAAAAAGTTACGGTTGCAGAAGTTACATTGGATAAGTATGGCAACTTTACAATCGAGGAAAAATTAAGCGGAAACTCTTCAATTTCCAGCAGAGAGATTTGGGGTGTGAATACAAATCAGTTTGTTCCGGTATCCGTTATTAGTTATTCACCGAATTATTTTGACGAGCAGAAGGGAATTGGAAACAAACATTTGTTCTTTTTCTTAGATGGTTGCGTTAATGATGAAGAACCAAATGGTTTCTATAATGAATTCCTTAAAAACGAGCTTTTAGAACATAAGAGAGTATTTGAAGCTCTTGGTTCAAAGTGCCATACAGAAGACACGGAAGACCAGCTTTCAGGAATTGGATTCAGCCTGACAAAGAGAGATGAACTTATTGTTAAGGTGAAAGGAGCTACAGAACGAATTATGAAAATTAAATTCTAGGAGGTGAAATTTTATGAAAGAAAAAATGAAACAGGAAGCGGTTGAACGAATGGAAATGTTGGGGATTTCCCCAACTGCGGTTAAAATATTCGAAGAAGATGGAGAGGTTGGGTTATCTGTTTCCCCAGCTTTTCCTATCTGTGAAATTACTCCAGAATATAAAAAACTCATAGATAAATGGGAAGAAAAAACTGGAAGTATGGCATATCACGCCATATATAATGGAGCAGCTGTTGGAGCTTTGCTGTCTATTTTGTTTGTGTCCAGCGATGAAGAAGAATGGGAATTAGACAAGAGAGACATGGAGGCAGGATACCCAATGGCTTATGTGTTTAATCTCGACATCCCCGAATTTTCGGAATACGGGTCAATATCTGTAAAAAATGTAGACGGTATATTAGAAAGAATCGGTTAGAAAGGAGAGATCGTTATATTTCGGCATAATAGTAAAAAAGAAATGAAAAAATTTTTAGAAAGATGATGAATATGATTATTAAAGAGGAGGTGTTAATGAAATGGATTTGTATGAAAAATTTGCTGAATATGCTAGAGGAAATAACGTTTTTGAAAATGATGATGAGAAAGAATCAGTGCTTGCAGTCGTTGACTTATATGCAGACTGTCCTGAATCCAGTTTAATCAATCGTTCGTCAAATCGACACTGTGATCCATATATTGATGAATATATGAGACGGCGAAGCCATGAGTTGATGATAGAAAGAATAGAAAAAGGACACTCTTTTTAAGTATCCTTACTTTTATATCGTAAAAGAGATGAGTGTATAGACAATTTTTCTTACTTACAAATTTATTATACAAGGAGATTTATCATGAAAAATAAAAATTTATTTGAAGTAGCAACAAGAAAACAGTACAGATTTCCATATAAAGGAAACGCATCTGTAGAAGATTTATGGCATCTGCCGCTTAAAGAATTAGACTCAGTATTCAAAACTCTTAATGCAGAAGCAAAGAAGACAGAAGAAGAAAGTCTGCTGAATACAAAAAGTGCCGAAGACGAAGCAGTCTTAGATAAAATTGAGATTGTCAAGTATATTGTTCGAGTAAAGCTCGAAGAGAAAGAAGCAAGAGAAAACGAGAAGAAAAATAGCGAATTAAAGCAGAGACTTCTCGGAATTAAGGCGAAAAGAGAAGATGAAGCACTGGAGAAGATGACTGATGAAGAACTGAATAAAGCGATTGCAGAATTAGAAGCGTAATTATTCTAGCTGGCTGGCTTAATGCTGGTCAGCTTTTTTAAAGGAGAATAACATGATTAGAAGAGACTTACTTAAAAAGGCACTTGACATTGACGAAGGATATTTTGAATATAAGAAATTTCATCTTCACAATTCTTTAATTAATAGGTTACGGAAACATTATAAGCTTTATGAAGCCGTCCAGAATTTTTATGATGACGAAGACATAGAAGACAAAGAGAAAAGGATGGAGCATCTTACATGGCAGGAACTTATTGGTCCCGGAGTATGGTTTGCAACGCAAAAAGAAGCAGATGAACAAGCTCTTGATTGGCTTAAATGGATTAAAAGATCGAGTATACCGAAGAAAGATAGACTTTATATTGCAGAAAGAGATGGAGAAATCGGGATTTATTTTTACGGAAGAGATTGCTGCGAGGATTATTACTTTCATTTTGTGAAGAAAGAAAAAGAACTACTTGTATGAATTGGCGAGTAACGTAATAGGAGGAAAACTTATGGGAAATAGAGCGATTATTAAAGGAAAAGGACAGGATTTAGGTGTGTATGTACATTGGAATGGCGGCATTGATTCAGTTACAGCATTTTTAGAGTATTGCAAATTAAAAAGATACAGAAGTCCTGAAGTTGACACTTATGGAGTAGCAAGATTATGTCAAGTAATTGGGAATTTTTTCGGAGGAAGCGGATCGGTAGGAGTAGAAAAAATAAACAAGAATATCTCGCCGGAATATGTTTCGGAACTTTGGCTCGATAATGGAATTTACGAAGTTGAAAACTGGAAAATTAAAGCCCATTGGAACCCTGATTTAGTGACTAGCGAACGTCATGAAGGATACGACTTAAAAGAAATGCTTCTTAAAATTGACGGTTCAATGCCAGCAGATGAACAATTAGGCGAAGATTTTATTCTTGCAGAAATCATTGATTCGAGGAGTTTAAAGCCGGGAGATAAAGTGTATCTGCCAATGTTTGATGGAAGATATGACGTATATACCGTTGTAGGAATCGGTAAGGAAGAAGAGCTTTGCAGTGCAAATGTAGCTGGACTTCCATATGTGGATTTATATGATAACAGAGGAGATTACAGTAAAAATATAAATAATTATATAAGAGACGAGAAAATCAGAAAGGTAGAGAGATAATATGTTGTTGCATAGACAGAAATCATTATACGGAATGGACGCTGAAGAAAAAGAAAATTTAAAGGATATGGTTCTTGTTGCAATCAATGAGCTTACGAAATTTGAGCCGGGTATAACCGATGAGGACAGAGATGAATTTGGAGTAGAATTTTCAAATATCGCACCGTTTAATCCAGGAATGATAGAAGATATTCTTATTGAGCTAGGATATAAAGAGGGAGAGTTGGACGCAACCGGATGGGAACATGATTATTGTTATCCTTTTACGCATCCAGACAAAAAGCATTTTCCTCCGGTTGAATTGGTAGGAACAGCGTGGATTCACGAATGTAAGCTGCATGGAATGTATGATGATTATGAGTCATATCCACATCTGGAAGATAATCCGGAATATACAGATAGAATTAATCACGGAAGAGAACTACTATCTAAAGCGATGGACAGAAAATAACTGGAGAAAATACTCATGTACAACAGATTATTTTGAGGAGGTAAAGAATGTTAATTAAAACACCGAAAGGGGATTATGTGTTTTATAAAGAAACAGATTCTATCGTCATTAAAAAGAAAAATATAGAGAATAAGCAACAGTATGATGAAGGATTAATGAATTCGAAGACAACAATTGTTTTTATTATGTTAGTAAGGGAGGACGGAACACAGTTATTGTTAGATATGGTTGGGAATACTCAATTAATCCCGGATTCTACCCTTGAAAGAATGGCAAAAAGAGAGGTGGAAGATTTGGTTTTAAATATAGTGAAGGATAAGGACTTAGATATTATTGAAATGATTCGTCCAAGCTTGAAAGAGATTGAAAGAGAAATCAGAGAATTAAGGCGGTGAGAAATGTGAAAGAGTTTCTATTTTGAAAAGAAATGATAAAAGGAGGGAGAGATATGAGGATAAAGTGGCAGATTATTAGCGAAGACAAGCAAGATAAGCCGACAAAATGGAGAGCGGAGATAAACAGCGAAAGATTTGGTAAGTATGCATGGATAGAACTTATCGCTTTGCAGCCAAAAGGAAAAGAATATATAGTCAGCATTAAATGTCCAGAAAAACTGGAGGTTATTAAATGCACATCTTTAGCAAACGCAAAATCGTGGATTAGAAAGCATTTAGGAGGCAAATAGACTTTGAATACAAAGAAGATAATCGAAGGTTTAGAGAGATGCGGATTCCGGTTAATAGAAAATTACGAAGACAGCCATTTGCTTTTTCGCCGAGAAATAGAAAAGATTCCGTTTATTTTTGTAGTGGTTGTGCCGCATGAAGGAAATGGAAATAGGATTATGCTCAGGGCTGACCCGGAGGAAAATCATGACAGATGGTCTAATTGTGACTTTCAGCGGTTTTATAAAAATGAATACGACTTAATTGAGAACTGGAATCGTATCCTGATATTTGATTATGACGAATGTAATTAGAAAGAAGAGAAGCGAATTGAAGAACGAGATTCGAGTAAAGGTAGATGGAGGGTATTTAGTATCTGGCAGAAATGAAGACCCGAATTATGATGGTATATATGTTTGTTTTGAATCGGATTCCGGAGATGTTATAGATATCGTTCTTGCGGAAGCAAAATCAGAGAATAATAAAGAAATAATTGATATCTATAGTTACGAAGATGTTAGCTCTGAACAATGGACAAGCAAATTCTCCATTAAAACAAAAGATATTAAGGAGGCAATGCATGATGAATGATTTAATTTTAAAAACAATCAAAGAAGTGGAAGATTTAAATTATGATACACCGGAAGGAATCATTCAGGATTCAGATACAATTCTCGTGGATTTGTTAAGTGATAGTGATTTCGAATTTTCAGGAATTTCTCAGGACATTTTCAATATCTACAAAAAGAGCAAGGATAAAGAGGCTGTAAAAGAAATGTTCTTTGAATTTGTTGGGATGGAATTTGAAGAGTACTTAGTTAAATGTTTGAAAGAAATTACTCGAGGAAAAGAGTTATCTGGTAAGTTCATAGTGTATTTAGAAAAAACTTGTAAAAACGAATATTTAGTCGAAGCTAATTCTGAAAAAGAAGCAGTACAGATTGTAAGCAAAAAATACAGCAATGCTTGCGAAACTACGGGATTTTTTAGTGAAAAATATTCTGTTAGGCGACCAAATAAAAGTGATAATTTAGATTTATATGAGACATGCAGATAAACAGAAAGGAGATTTATTATGAGTTGTTGTGCGTTAGGAACTGGGTGGGCTATCCTTAAAGAAGGGACGGACATTTCGGAATTAGAGGCTAAAATATATGATCTTGATTTTATGGTTTATTACATCTGGGACGGGCATATTAGCTTTTCAGATGAAGATGAGTATTTTGAAGAGGATACCATGGAATTTTTAAATACTTTGAATTCATATATAACGGAAGGAAGCATTGTGTATTCTGGGGAAGGTGACGATTGTTGGAGGTTTGTTTTTGACTCAGAAACTGAGACATGGAAACGGGAAGAAGGAGTTATAGATTATAATTTTGAGTCATACACAGACGAGCAGATGATTGAGGAACTAATAAGAAGAGGATATGAGGTTTCAAAAATTCATCCAGAAAATTTGAAATAAGTTTGTTTAACAATCTCCGAGTTGAAAAAGACGAACGATGATTAAACAATATACACATGAGGAAAGGATGAATAGTAATGACGAGAGAACAGCTTAGAAAAACAACAGATTACGCTGAGGCGATGAACAAAATCCGAAAATATTCAAAAGATTTTCAGTTTACTTTATACTACAGCGAAATCCCGAAAGCAAAAGCAAATGCCTTAAAAATACTTATGAATGATTGCATTAAATGTGGACTCGTAGAGAGCATATCTATTGGGGTTACTATACAAGGGAATATCGCAGACGAAACTTTTAAGAAGCTTTAGAAGATGCCGGGAGGGGAAGGAGGAATAGTTATGAATAAAGAAATAAATATAAAACTATCAGTGAGTTTAGAGGAGACTTCCGGTGAAAAAATAGAAATTGCAGAAAAAATCGTTTTAGAAGAAAGAGAAAAGAATAAGATATTAAGCAGAATTAAAGAATGTGATTCTTATAGGGAGTTTAATGACTTAGTTGCATTTTCAGTAGGAGCAACTTACTTATGCGTTGAAGAAACAAGTTTTCAGGAAATAGTTGTTGCGGTAGAAAAAGAGTACTTATTTCATCTGATGCAAGAACAGGGAATTGAAGATCCGATTGATTATTTAAAAAATGAGTATACGTGGGATGATAGCATAATTTGGTTTGAAAGGGCAGCGGAAGATGGAAAAATTGCGGTTACTGAATTTTGCTAGTTGATAAGTGACAAAATATGAAGCAGGAAGCATATAAGTGTGTTGGTGTCTGGGGTGACAAGTGCAGACTGTATTACGATGGAAAGCATAATGAGTTTTTCGTCTTAACGCCAAATTTCAGGATTACACAAGCACCAAGGAGGATATCTAATCAATTGGCTGACTGGTGTAAACACATGATAGAAGAGTATTTAAAGGATTAAGTCAATAAGGAGGAGAGTTAATGATTAAAAGTTTTTTTATGCAAACAATGTGAGCGAAATCAACGCAATATATATGACAAAAGAATTCCAGAATGTCATTGCAGGAAATAAGGAAATTATAGTATATATCCCCACAGCAAAGGAGTTTTTGTTAATCAATTTTACTAGAGGGGAAAATCTCTTACCAGAAGATATAGAATCAGGAATGAATGATTCGGCTTACATAAGAGTTCTTTCAGTTAATGAGGATAATTGCATCTTCGAAAGTGACGTGGCGGAAATAGTGTTTAATGATGAAAAATCTGATTATTACACTAATTTAAAGCACCTTTGCACTGAATGTATGAAAATGACTGGATATTATGCTGGCTTAAATTATGTGATTATGGGAATTTGTGATGTTCCTGTGGTATAGACAGAGCAGGAGTTACATTCATTTTTAACACAGAAACATTGACAAATGAAAAATATTAAATCGATAAAACACATTTTTGGAGGTAAATATAATGATGGTATATGATTACAATATTTTATTAAAAGTGATAAAAGAAGCAAAGACGAATAAAATTATCGCAGAGAATGAAAGAACGGCAAACAAAAAAAATAAACTTATAAAATTAGAACAAGAACTTGAATTAAGTGGATTGCTTGACGATTGGGATGATTTAAAGAGAACTTGCAGAGAAATGGAAATTAGGATTATGCCTTATGGTGGATGGGATGAGGCGAAGCAAGGGACACTTATGGAAGATTATGAATATTTTCGCGATAATGGGATGTTTTCGAAGTGTATGAGCTCTGGTTCTCATTGGCGCGATATGTTTGGGTTTTCTTATATAGATAAAGAACTTAAATGGGCAACAACACATGCTACGCACTCAATATTATTTAACGGTTTTGAAAATGAAGACGTGGAAATCGATACGAAAATTGAGTTAATTGAATTATTTATGAAACGATATGAAGAATATAGAACAATTCAATTGCAGAGAATTTATACCAAATTAGGACAGACTTTTGAAGAAATTGAAAAAATTAAGCAATTAAGTTTTTAGAATTAATAGGAGATGAATAATCATGTTAGAAATGAAAAATGGGTTTGTAGAGACAGATAGCGACTGTATGCAGTGCCGAAAGGACTTAGGAAGTAGAGAGTTCTTATTTATTCAAGTAATTCGTTCTGATGAAGAAGGGAAGTACCTTGTTGTTGCGGATAAAGAAGACTTAAAAGAAATGTCATTAAATGATATTAAAACTGCAGTATCTGGATATTACGACGGGATTCTGGGAATGGAACAAACTTACAATCTTCCGCTGGGTCAACTTGATGATATTGTCGCAAAGTGTTCGTTTGAAAGTCGAGAATTTTGGTGCAAAAACAAAAGCGAAGCAGTGACCTGGACAAAAGCAGAAAATATTATTCAGTGCTTTATAAATATTAGATGAATGTTATTTATGGATAATTAATAATTATATTTTTAAAAAGAAAGGGCGGCAAATAAGCTGCCTTTTTTTTGGAGGGAAATTGAGTAAGAGAAAGATAATTTTATTGCCAGACAAATTTAAAAAGAAAACAGGGATACATGTCGTTACTGCTCACAGAGGGAAAATGGAAGGAATGGCATCAATTTCTACTTCCTGCCTCTGCAATAAACATTGTAAAGAATACAGTAAAAATAATGAAAACATATGTTCTTACTGTTATGCAAATACAAGTCTGAGAACTTTTACAGGGATGCAAGATAACTGCAAGAAGAACACAGAGATTTTAACCTCGAGAATTTTAACTCCAGAAGATCTTCCAGTTTTGAACTATTCGTATTTCAGATTTGAAGCGTTTGGCGATTTAGTCAATGAAACACAACTTATTAACTATTTCAATATTTGCCGCAATAATAAGGGAACGCATTTCGCTTTATGGACCAAAAATCCGTTTATTGTTCAGAATGCTATATCTAAAGGATATAAGAAGCCGAGAAATCTAAATATAATTCTGAGTAGCATGAAGGTGAACAAACCGGCAGAACACTCGAAATACGATTTCGTAGATAAGATTTTTACTGTGTATTCTGATGACTATATTTCTGAAAATAAAATAGAAATTAATTGCGGATCAAAATCATGTTTATTGTGCCAGAAATGCTACCGCAAGACGAAAGAAAAAGAAATTAATGAGCGGTTAAAAGTAAGAAAAGTCAAAGGAGAAAATATTGCATAAACCTTACGTAAAACATCGAATTAAAAAGACAAAGCGGAGACTCTATGATATAATTTTTAGAAAGGAGGTATCAATATGGGAGTTAAAGGATACGCATCAACAGTAATAGTTACAGGAATTATATTAACGCCGTTTGTCGCAATAATTAGAGATGGACTACCTTTTGGAGTTATAGCATTATGGGTAATTTGCATATCGCTGGCTTGGAAGTCTAATTCTCTTGTGGTTAATTCGTGCAGGTATTTACGTGATAAATATGCAGAAAACCCTGGAGCTTATCTTCCTCCGAAATTCGTAGTTAAAATGGGGTTAGTGAATCTCGTTCCAAAGAAAGGAGTTGAAATTCCTAAAATCTACCAAATGGATAGATTTATCTGTCTAGCGGCTCAACATGTAATAGTTTACGATGAGAAATATCGCCACTTAAACATTGAAAAATCAAATTATTCGGCAGTTATAAAAATACTCTCGAGAGGAACATATTACGTTGACAATTTTGGAGTATACAGAAAAGGAAATGAAACTGTAGGAGAAATACCTCCGGGAAGTCAATTCGATGATAGTGTTGACCGGAAAAGAATATACATATCTTCCGTTGAAACGATTAAAGGGAATTTTAGTTTTGTTAAAAATCCTTATTGGCAAAGAGGAATCCCTACGACTGCAGAAAAGTCTAAGTATTTCAACTATTACAATGCTTATAAGTACAATAAAAAAGATAAAAAATATTATTTTATAGACAACCCAATAGTAACGGATGAAAATAATAAAATACCGGAGGCGGATGTTGATTACAGATAAAAGCGAGGAGGTGCGTATATGCAGGGAAGACTAGAGACGAAGTTAAAAACGGAAGCAAAAATTCGCAGCCAGCTGGATGAAGCGCCGAAATACCTGCAAGATTATGCTTATAACTTGTCGTCTTCAAAAGAACCAAGAACAGTTTTGGAATATATTAGAAAGATAAAATTGTTCTTAACATTCTTAAATGAAGACTACAATCAGATTGATATTTCTAAAGTTACAGATTCAGATATCAGCCGGTATATCGCAAGCAGAGAAGTAAAAAAGGTAAAAGTGAAAAATAAAAGAACCGGAAAAGTAGAAGAAAAAATATCCGCTACTTCCGCTTCATACTTAAAGGGAACCCATACAGTGCTTATGGGTTTCTTTTCTTATCTGCAAGCGAAAGAATATATTAAGTCAAATCCCGTTCAAATGATTCAGCGAATCAGGAGGGAAGATACAATAAAAAGAAGGCGATTTAAAGAAGAAGACTTGAGAGAAATAATGAAGTCTGTAGATCGAATCAATAAAGAAGGTAGCTACATCGGATATAGAGATAGAGCAATCATAATGTTGCTAATAAATACAGGAATGAGAGAAACTGCGCTGACAGAGATAAATGTAGGAGACATTAATTTTAACGACAACAAGTTAGTTATCATAGATAAGAGATATACAACTCATGAATATTATCTAAACCCAATGTTATCCAGCATATTAAAAGATTATATCGAGAAGAGGGAAGAGTATCTAGTAGGAAGAGAAATAGATGCTCTTTTTGTTTCGCAGAAAAAGAACAGGATACATCCTAATTCTGTTGCGGATTTAGTAAAAAAGTACACTCTTGATTCACTCGGCACACCGTTATCTCCTCATAAACTTAGAGCGGCGTTCTGCACTATACTTTACGATAAAACGAAAGACATAGAATTTGTTCGGGATGTTGTTGGACATAAAAGTGCATCTACGACAAGAAAATATATTGTTAAAGATGGAACTGAAAAAATGAAAGCATCAAATATGATGGCAGATATATTCAAGCAATAGACCGGGGATTTTCTCCGGTTTTTCTCATAAAAATTTGACCGAAAATGAGAAGTAGTAAGTAAAGGAACAATTAAAGAAAGAGAGAAAGGGTTATGTTATATGTAATACAAAAAGGAAATCAATATATACGGTTGAGCGATACTGGAAAAGTAGATGTCGTAGGATTAAAAAAAGCGACAAAATTTACGCTGGATGAAGCAAGAAGAACAAAGTTAAAGGCTCCCGTAAAGACAAAAGGATTTAAAATACGCGAACAGCCTTTAAAAGATACTAAAGAGAAAAAGAAAAAAACTATACGAAAACAGTTCAGCGTGTCAGAGAGAAGTCAGGTTTATAGCAAGACAAATGGACATTGCGGAATTTGCGGCGAATTTGTTCCGTTCGATTCTTTTACGATAGACCATATTATTCCGATATCGAAAGGCGGAAGCAGCACAATAGATAATCTACAGTGTTCTTGCTTGGTCTGCAATCGAATTAAACAAGATATTTTGCCGGAAGATTTGTTCGATAAGATTTCTGCAATAATTTCATATCAGCTTAAAATTGGCGGTAAAATCGAAGTAGACAGCCTTTTAAAAGATTGCATTAAAAAGAAAATGTCTCTAAAAATGTCTGGAATAAAAAAGAGAGGAAAACACAAGCATGACAAATAAAGATTTGATCGATTTATGTACCGAGCGCTGGGATAGAATTTATGAAATATATCCAGAAAGACCGTGTGAGGGATGTGAATACTATAAGCAATGCACTATTTTCTGGAATAAATACCGGACGACTCCTTACAAAGAACAATACAGTAAATTACTGTATACTGACGAAAAAATACCATATTAAAATGGTAAAATATACCATCGGAAAACACGAACAAAAGTTCGAGAAAATACTTGACACTGCGTTGTAGTACATGGTATATTATGACAAGGAAAATAAAAAAACCGCCCCTTTATAACGGTGTTGGAGCACCTTGGGGCGGAACGTAAAATGCTTTGTCCATAAAAGAACAAAGATTGTAAAGATATGTTGGAGCATATCCTTACGTTTCTTTATCTTACTATACAATTCTTTTAAGGTCAAATAAAATCTTTATTAAATATTTTCCAAAAAACGTAACTGAATAACAAAAGAAAGTCTCGGTGTAAAGATGTCTTTGTGCGGCGAACGCCTGTTTGCACCATAAAAACATTGAGAAATTACTTAGTTGACTTTCTAAAAACCGCATGGTTAAGCCATATTTCGGGGGTGAAATGCGTCCGTTATATGGAAACCTTGCCGGCAGACTGTAGCACTTGAAAGTGTTAGTGTTCGAAAGAGAGGTTAGAAGTGAATACGGAAAAAAATGTCGAAGAGTATTATGCAAATAATGCTGCAAAAGTCAGAAAAATGGTTGATGATATCATTAAGCGGTACAGATTTAATATTACCGACAAAGATGATTTCTATTCAATCGCAAATGAAGTATTTGTAAAGATACTGGATACTTACGACGGCAAAAGAGATTTTAAGGGATATCTATATTCTTGCTTAGAGAATCGAATCAAGCAGGAACAAACAAGGAGAAATGCTCTTAAAAACGGCGGAGATAAGCTCATATCGTCTTTAGATGATACTGAAAGTAATGAAGACATAAATCCTTATGAAGTTATTGAAGGAGCTATATCAGCAGAAGATGAATTTATGGAGAATTGCGGAGAATGGAGCAGTCCTGTAATTGCAGAATATTTTAGTAAGTTAAGTCCGATGCAGATGGAAATAGCCAAGCTCAAGTCAGAAGGATATTCGTTTGAAGAAATAGCGAAAAAACTTGGAATTACATTAAACAGATATTATGAATTATGTAATGATATGACATCAATAGAGAAGACAAGAGATTTAATCAGTTCAAAAAATAAAGCATTAAAAAAAGAATTTGTTATTAAAGGAGAACCATCTATGAATATTCCCAAAGCAGAAACCAGAACAACCACTACTAGCACAAGCGAAAAGACAAAAATGATTGCATTATCTGTAATATCTATATGCCTGCAATTAGATGCTCGTAGTATTTTGGATAATCACCCGCTTCAGAGAGCGTCTGGTCAATGGTCTAAAATTATGCAGAGCAATTTAATTTCAGATTTATTGCAAGGAAATGCAATTCCTCCGCTTTTGCTGGCAGAACAGTATATTAATGGGGTCGCCTATAAATGGCTTTTAGATGGTAAACAGCGACTTGTCGGAGCTATATATTCATATTTAAATGATGGGTTTAAAATCAGTAGAAATGTAGAGAGAAATATGATTGAGTATCAAGCAAATGAACAAGATGAGAATGGTAACATTGTTTGCGACAGTTACGGAATCCCGAAGAAGATTAACTGCGAATTCGACATTAGAAATAAAAAGTTCTCTCAATTACCGAAAGAATTACAAGAGAGATTTAAAAATTATAACCTCCAGATAACTCTTAATCTAAACTGCACAAAGGAGCAGATTGAATACGATATCAGAAGATACAATCAGTCTAAGCCGATGAGTGTTGCTCAGAAAGGAGTTACTTATCTTGGGGAAGATTTTACTAAAATCGTTAAGACTCTTTCAGCGAAACCGTTCTTTAAAGAAAAAGGTAATTATAGTCCATCAGAATCTTATAACGGCAAATTAGATAGGACAATTATTGAGTCTATTATGTCCATTAACTTTTTAGATAAATGGAATAAAAGCAATGACGTAAACTGTTCATATTTAAAAGAGAACGCAAAAGTGAAACAGTTTAACGTTTTAGAATCCATAATCGATAGATTATACGATGTTATTACTGACGAAGTAAATGACTTGTTTGATTCAAAGAATTCATTTGTCTGGTTTACTTTATTTGATCGGTTTACAAAGACTAAGATTGGTCGCTCGGAAACAGAAGATGAAAAGTTCGTAGAATTTTTGGCGGCATACAAAGAAGAATTACATAGCCGAAAAATTGACGGCATGACAACGGAAGACATTGATTATAACGCTGGGACAAAAGGAAGAGTGGCAGTCAGAAAGAAACTCGAACATATTGAAGCACTCATGAATGAGTTTTTGGGAATTGAAGTTTCAGAAGGAGTCGAATCTTTCAATACTAATGACACAATCGATAGTTATATTTCGGAATTTTGCTCAACAAATCTTATGAACAATGCGGTCTCTGGAGATGTAAATAAAGTAAGAGCCGCTGTCGGAAGTATGATGTTTGTAAATGGATTTAATGATTATTCAGATAAAGCTATTCAGGAGTATATCTCCGGCAATAACTATTCAGAGAATGATATTTCAGATATGGAATTGTATTCTTCTGTATTGAACGACTGGAGTTCAGATATTGACAAAAACTCAAGAATTTTCGACATGGAGAATATCCCAGTATTATTAAAAGTCATTTCTAAATCATATGAGAAGGAAATGGATGAAAACTTCTGTATTGAATGGTTTAAAGGAATCGTGGAAAACTACGGAACAAACGTAAAATTTTCCGGCGTAAATACAGAAGATTATAATATGATGCTCAATAGTTTAAATAACTATGTGACATATAAAGAAGAGAAACTCGAAGATGCAGCATAAGGAGGGCTTATGGCGAAGAAAATTGATTTGCAGCTCGGAGACAATGTAGTGATGGTTGCTATGACTATTATCACAGATGACGGTAAAGACGCAGGAACTTATTCCGTCGAACAGAGATTGTATACAACAGAGGATTTCGAGTCGGAGGATGAAACATGATATTCAAGGACTTGATAATCTGTTAAATATAAGAAGAGGAGGAAAGCAGTTTTGTTTGTGGTTTTTCTAATAGGGGTTTTTATTGCCGCCTTTATAGGTCTATTGCTAGTTTATATCGGCAACAAGGTTTTAAATGAGATGAAGATGGATGATATGAACTCCGAAATGGAGATGAAAATTAAAAAAGAAATGACGAATTTTAAGGAGAAAAGCGAATGAAAAAGATTATTGCACTTGTTTTAGTAGTAGTGTTTGCGATTTTTGGAGGAATTTTTGCGGTAACGCATATAAAAGTTATCGATGCCGGTAAAGTCGGAGTTATTTACTCTGCAAATGGGGGAGTTAAGGATGAGCTATATCGACAGGGATGGCATTTTGTTCCGCCGATGCATAAAGTAAAAGAGTTTACTGTTGGAAATGAGCAGTTAGTTCTTTCAAAAGATAAAAGAGAAGGTTCTGAAGGAGACGATTCATTTAAAGTTGCTACATCTGATGATGCAAGTATTGGATTAAGTTTTCAGATGAGCTATAGATTTATTGAAGAAAATGTTGTTGATACATATAAGAAATTTAAAGGCATGAGCGGGGAAGACATCGTAAATAATCGAGTAAAAACGGTTATCAAATCAAAAATTTCCGAAGTTACTACAAATTATAGCATGATGGATATTTATTCCGGAAATAGAAGCGAGATCAACCACAAAATCACAGAATATCTAAATAAAGATTTTAGTAGCAAGTACGGAATTGAAGTATTGGATGCTTCCATTATTGATGTCCATTTAGATAAAAAGTTAAAACAGGCGGTAGAGAACCGAGTACAGGCGTTACAGAAAAAACAGCAGGCACAGGTTGAACAGGAAACTGTAAAGGTAGAGAATGAAACCAAGTTATTGCAGGCAAAGAATGATGCTGAAATTAAGAAGACAAAAGCTGAAGCTGAAGCCGCATCTAATCAGACAATCGCAAAGAGTATCACAAAAGAATTAATCGAAATGAAACTAGCGGAAGCGAGACTTGAGCATGGCTGGATTACGACTCAGGGAGCTGGAGCTGTGGTAACAAACGGAGGTAATTAATTTATGTGGTTATTTCTTTTGATATGCGAATTAGTATCTATAGCGATATGGTTCGTTATGTATATTGAAGATTTATTTTTCCAAATTATTCCCGGAAATAGGTCTAATGTAGAAGATAAGGTAATTGCCATTTTATTTGTAGCCGTTTTCGCCGGATGGTTTCTGGTATGGTATTTCATATACCTTTTTATAAGAGCCATCAAAAAAATTACAGAATAAGTTATTGCAGGAGGATTTTTTCATGAGCAAACCAAATAAGAACCGTAAGAAATACTACGAAACATACAAGCAGGAGAATCGCCTCTTAAAAAACAAAGAGAAGAAAAAAGAAAAGCATGAGAAAAGAATGGCGAAATTCGCAAAACGCCGAGAAGAAGGAAAGACTTATTCTTATAAGCCAAATCCATTTAAAAAGGACTCCGAGGAATACATTTTAGAGGAGAATAATAGAAGACGCAAAAATATCAGAGCTATTGACATTGGTAAATGGGATAGTGTTATGAGGAAGTTGCAGAATCGCAGAGATAAAGAGCTGGAATTAGCGAAAGCTCGAAAGGAAAGCAAAAGAAAATAAACCACTGAATTGCAGGGAGTTCATTTCCCTGCTTTTATAAACAAAAAATAAAGGAGAAAATAGTGTCAGAAGAAAAAAATGTTTTTAAGATTTTGAATTCTATTGATGTGTCTGGAAAAGTAAAAGAGAAAAATAAGCTTTCATACCTTCCGTGGGCTTCCGCTTGGGCAGAAGTAAAAAAGCTGTATCCGGATGCCTCATTTGAAATCAAGAAGCAGACAATGGAAAATGGCGTTGAAAGACCTTGGTTAGATGATGGGAAGACTGGCTGGGTAGAAGTTTCTGTTACGATTAGTGGTCAGACCATTACTGAAATGCTGGCGATTATGAACTTCAGCAACAAAGCTATTCCTGCCGATCAGATTACTGCGACAGATGCAAACAAATCAATCAAAAGATGTCTTACAAAAGCGATTGCAATGCATGGATTGGGCTTATATGTGTACGAAGGAGAAGATATCCCAGAAGATACAGCAAGAACAATCGAATTAAAATCAGTCATCAAAGATATTGTTGCAAGAAAATGCTCAACAGAAAAAGGGAGAGCGAGAGTAGGAGAAATCTGTAAAGAAGCTGAAAAGAAAGCCTTCCCTATGATTTCAGAAGAAGACATCAGGGGGGATTATACAAAGATTGAAGATTTAGAGATTTTGCAGAATTTGAAAACTCAGCTTTTAGCATTAAGAACAAAATAAGGAGATTCATATGTCTAACGAAAACGTATGTAGATTTGAAAAACTGCTACAAGGAGTGAAAAGAGAAGGAGTTGAAGAGCTTCTGAATTTTATTAGAGGCTCTGACTTCTATACCGCTCCAGCCAGTACGAGATATCATCTGGCAGAAGAAGGCGGATTACTTAAGCATAGTCTTCATGTGTATGATTGCTTGATGAAGAAGAAAGAAAATCCTGTTTGGAAAGAGGCATTAAGCGACGTTTCAGACGATACTATTATCCTAGTATCATTGCTTCATGATTTATGCAAGACATACTTTTATGGAGAAGAATTGAAAAACAGAAAAACATATGATGAAGAGAAGGTTAAGGCGGCGAACCCTAGAACAGTAAAAAGAGACGCTAACGGAGAATTTATATGGGAAACCGTTCCTGCATATGTAGTAGATGATAAATACCCGTTGGGGCATGGAGAAAAGAGCGTATTTTTTATAATGCAGTTTGTTAAGCTGACGATGCTCGAAATCGCTGCGATTAAGCACCATATGGGGGCATATTGCGATTCTAGCCAATGGAATACTCTCGGGCAAGCGTATGAAAAATATCCTTTGGCACTGGCACTTCACGAATCAGATCTTGAGGCGACATACTTACTAGAAACGGAATAAACGAAAGGAAGATAATATTTGGCGGTTGATTCGCTAAAGAAACCTAGATACTCATTTAGCCGATTAGATTGCTTTGAAAAGTGCAAATACAGTTATTATTTAAAGTATGTACTTGGAGAAGACGGAGCGGATGAATATATAGCAGAAGGAAATTATTATGCCGAAGTTGGGTCTTTTATGCATGAGATTCTCGCAAAGATTTTTGAAGGCGAACTTTCTGCGGATGATGCTCCTAATTATTTTGTCGAGCATTACGATGAATTCGTATTTTATAAAGTCAAGAAGTCGATTATGGACAAGACCTATGATTTATGCTTGGATTATTTGGCTACAGAAGATTTTGGCTGGGCGGAAGGATACGAAGTGGTCGGCGTTGAGCTAAGAACAGAATTAGTAGTTCAAAAACACGACTTTATCGGATTCATTGATTTATTATTAAGAAACTTGAAAACTGGAGAATATTGGCTGATTGACCATAAGAGCGCGCCGTACCCGTTTAGAAAAGACGGGAAAGGGATTTTGGCTAAGTCTAAAAAGAGCTTTGAATCATATAAAAGGCAAATGTATTTATATTGTCATGCAGTCAAAGAAATATACGGAGAATTCCCGCAAAAAATTACGTGGAATCACTTTAAAGAGAAGAAACTTGCGACAATTCCATTTATGCAGGAAGAATATGAGGAAACGATGAAATGGTTTTTGGAGACTATAAAAAGAATAGAAAAAGAAAAATTCTTTGAGCCGACAAAAGACTTCTTTCACTGTGCGTTTATCTGCGATTATAGAAATTGTTGCGAATATAAAAAATATGAATAAATTGGAGGATACATATGAATCTTGTTGTAGAAATTGGAAGATTAACTAGAGACCCAGAAGTGAATAACGGAGCAGTTAGATTATCTATCGCTGTAACTAGAAGATTTAAAAACAAAGAAGGACAGTACGATACTGATTTTATTAACTGTGTTTCATTTGCAAAAACAGGAGAATTTATCCAGAAGTATTTTCATAAAGGAGATAAGATTGCTATTACCGGAAGAATCCAGACAGGAAGCTATACAAACTCAGAAGGAAAGAAGGTATATACAACAGATGTGGTTGTAGATAATGCGGAATTCGTGGAAAGCAAAGGTGGTTCTGCACCTGACTCAACACCTTTAGGTCAGACAAAGAAAGAACCTACATCTAAGGATGATTTTATGCAGGTCCCGAGTGGAGACGATGACGAATTACCATTCAACTAAAAATTTGTTGAGGAGGTTAGGAGGGTGTAATGCCCTCCGATTATAATATGGCGAAAGAAAAGATATATAAGTGTAGATATAATCATTGCAAACATGAGACAAAAGATGTTCTTGCTTCGGAAGCAGTCAAAGACGGAAACCGATATTTTCATAAAGATTGCTATAAGACAAAAGAAGAGATTAATAAAATTATAGAATTATTCGCAGAATATATAAACCCGAATGTGGTTTTTGCTGTTTTGCGAAAGGTGGTAAATAATATTGTTTTTAATCGGGGAGTAGACAGCGGGTTGTTGCTATTTGGATTAAACTACTATATTGCCAACAAAATTACATTAAATTATCCTCAAGGATTATATTATGTGATTCAAAATAAAAATGTAATCAAGGGGTACAAAGAAAAGAAAAATAAAGAATACCTTATTGAACAGAAAAAGAATTTGCAAAAAGCTGAAGACGATACGGAAATGGTGTCTTCGTTTACATACAAACCTAACAAGCAAAAGAGTTTTGCGGATATTTTGAGATAGGAGTGATATTCTGGCAGATTTATCGTTGATTTCAGATCAACAAGCGGAATCAGGTGTAATTGCAACATTGATGTATCATCCAGATTTTATACTTCATACCGATTATCTTAAGCCGGGATATTTTTACGATGTATGCAATGGATGTATTTTTTGGGCTATACAAGAGTTATACAAAAACGGAATAGAAACGATAGATGCAATAAATATAAGCAGCATGTTAAATTCGAACAGAGCAGTAAAGAAGAGAATCCAGTCATATAATTTAACAGATATTCAAGAATTCATAAATATGGCTCAATATGGGGCTCGGCATAGTTTGGAAGAGTACAAATTTTTGGTGAATATTGTAGTAACATGTTCATTTAAAAGAGATATGTATAATAATGCTGCAGAGATCCAATCTCAATGCCTTAATCCAGATATTACGCTTAATGACTTAAACAAGTCGGTGAATGATAGAAACAGTAAGATAACAGAACAATATCTCGTAAGTAATGAGATAGAAATGTTCGGAGATAAGATGGATCGTTTATGGGAAGAGATAGAGGAATCGCGAACAGATGACGGAATTTGCGGATTGCCTTCAAAGTTCCCGGCATTAAGCGAATATTTCACATATGAAAGGAAAGAGTTAGTATTATTAGTTGCAAGAATGAAAAAAGGTAAAAGCTTTTTCTTTCTGAATGAAGCCATGTTTCAGTTAAAACACGGCGTACCGATCTTATATCTTGACACAGAGATGTCTTCAAAAGCCTTTCTTCTAAGGGCATTATCCAATTTAACAGGTCTTAGCATAAAGACGATCAAAAATGGGAAATATGACAAAGCAGGAGCAGAAAGATTAGCAAGAGCAAGAGCGTTCTTGAAACAAGCTCCGTTCGTTCATATGTATATTCCTAACTCATCAAAGGAAGAAATATACTCTATTTGCAAAGTACTAAAATACAAGATGAATCTGGAATTGGTTATTTATGATTACATAAAGGAAGACGAAGGAACATCTTCTGAAATTTATAATCAGCTTGGAGCTATGACGACATTTTTAAAGAACACGATTGGCGGAGAACTTGATTTGGCTGTACTTGCAGGAGCACAGCTTAATAGACAAGATGAAATTGCCGATAGTGACAAAATTGCTCGATATGTTTCAACTATTATGCTTTGGCAGGAAAAGACATCAGAAGAGATACAGCAAGATGGAGGACTAGAATACGGAAATTTCGCTATAAGGATTCCGACAAATAGAAATGGTTGTCAGACAGGAGACGGAGAGTATATATCTATGTCATTTGACGGCGAAGTTGCGAGAATATGGCAACCTAAGCAGCCTCCTAGATTACCATTCATAGCATGAGAAGGTAGGTGATTGAGACGCATTACGACAGCGAAGCTCTTAAAGAGATGTGTGATCAAATAGATTTGCTTGAGTATGCAAAGCAAAGTGTTGATTTTACTAGAAGAGGTCGCGATACTTATGCGGCTCATTGTCCTCTTCATGTAGATAAAACCCCGTCATTGTTTATAACGCCGAGCAGGAACGCATTTTATTGCCAGTCATGTCATCAAGGAGGCAATATTCTCACTTGGCTTATTAAGATGGAACACTTGTCTTTTAAAGAAGCGGCGGAAAAGATATGTCAGCTTTCTGGAAAAGATATTTCAAAAATGCAAATATGCGAATCCCTTAGATATTATAAATCGTTAAAAAGGATGAAAGAAGATGAAGAACCTAAAATTATAAAAAGAGATATTTTACCAGAGCAAAGTATAGAAAAATATAGTGACGAGATTCCGCAGGAGTGGCTAGATGAAGGAATTTCTGCCGATATAATGAAGAAATTTCAGATAAGGATAGACAGATCGGCGAACAGAATTGTTTATCCGGTTCGTGATAAAAATTTCAATTTAATCGGATTCAAAGGAAGAACAAGATTTCAGAATTATAAAAGTCTGAACGTTCAAAAGTATATGAATTATACGAAAATCGGAACGATAGATTTTTTTGCAGGAATGAAAGAAAGCCATGATTATATAAAAGAAAAGAACGAAATCATTATCTTTGAGGGATTAAAGAGCGTGATGAAGTTATGGTCATGGGGAAAACAGTTTAATGCTGTCTCGTCAGAAACAAGTGTTTTAAACATGGAGCAAATAAAAATCATTTTAGAAATGGGAATTAAGAATGTAGTCATAGCTTATGATAACGATGTCTATATTGGAGAAATAAGGAAAAAGATGCAATTCTTAAAACGCTTCGTAAATGTTTTTGCGGTTATAGATTCTAAGAAAATATTGAGTGGAGAAAAAATGGCTCCAGTTGATGATGGGGAAAAGATATGGAACGAGTTGTATGAAGGAAGAATTAAGATATAAAAGGAGAGCTTAGTCAAAATAAATAAGCTCATTTTTTGCGCCAAAAACAGAAAAGGAGAACCATGACAATCTTAGATTATGCAGTTAAAGCGAAAGAACGGCTTGATTTTGTTTTTCCGTATGACTTAAAAGAATGGCTCGGAGATATGAATATGCTGATGGAAAACTATCATAAGCATACAACATGGTCTGATTTGGTTCAGATTGATTCCGCTACGAGCATGGAAGAATTTATAGAGTATTCAAAAGATTTGGGTTGCAAGAATTATTTTTCTGGAGAACATGGATATCAAGGAGAATGGCTTGCGGCGTATGACTTATGTACTCAAACAGGAGTCAATTTTAGGTATTCAGTGGAAGCATATTGGGTAAAAGACATAAATAGTGTCATCATTGAAGAGTACACGGATAAAAAAGGAAACAAGAAAACAAGAGAGAAAAAAGATAACATGAATTGCCACATGGTAATTGTTGCCAGAAATTACAATGCAATGAGAAAGTTAAATTATATGATTTCAGTTGCACATCAGGAAGGGTTTTATCACAAGCCGCGAATCGACTTAAATATGCTTTTTGAGTTGGACGAAGATGATGTTTATATTACTTCTGCCTGCATTGCTGGATGGAAATACGAAGATGCGACCGAGATTTGGTATAGGATAGCAAAACATTTTGGAAGCAGCTTTTTCCTAGAATACCAAGCGAATAATACGGACAAACAAAAGAAAATCAACAGTATAATTTACGAGCTTTCTCAATCTGCCGGAATAAAAACGATTATTGGTTTAGATACTCATTATATTAATGAAGAAGATATGGTTAAAAGAGATAATCTTTTAAAACGAAAAGGAATTCGATATCCAGAAGAAGACGGTTGGTACATGGATTTTCCGACGGGAACAGAAGTGTTTCAAAGAATGAATGAGCAAGGGGTTATACCTCCGGAAGAAATCATATATGCGATGATGAATACCCACGTATTTAACGAAGGATGTGAAGATCTAAACTACAATACAAAATTCAAAATACCAATCTTAGAAAAATATAAGGGTAAATCTTACGAAGAGAGATCGAAAATTTTGCTGGACTTGCTCAACAAAAAATATAATGAAGAAGATTTTGAACATAGAACAGAAGACAGAAAAGAAGGTATGCTTTATGAATATTCTGAGATAGACGGAAGCGGAACGGTCGATTATTTCTTAGATAATTACGAGCTTATTGATTTGGCGGTTAATAAATATGGAGGACACATAACTACTACTTCAAGAGGAAGTGCGAGTTCATATTATTCAAGTAAATTACTTGGATTTACAACTATGGATAGATTCGAAGCGGAAGTTCCTATTTACCCAGAAAGGTTTGTAACAAAGGACAGAATATTAAATTCTCATCAAATGCCAGATATTGACATTAATTGCCAATCGCAAGAGCCATTCGTTTTGGCAGGCAAAGAACTATGTGGAGAACATGGTTGTTATCCATTACTTGCTGTTGGTAGACTGAAGGAGAAGAACGGATTTAAGCTTTACGCGGGAGTGAACGGAATTGAACCTTCAGTAGCAAATGAAATTACTAAAAGTATTGATCGATATAATGAGGCTCTCAAAAATGCAGAAGAAGAAGATAAAGACCTTATAAATATTGAAGATTATATTACAGATGAATATCATTTACAATTATTCAATGAAAGTAAGTCATATCAGGAAATCATCGAACAAGCGAAGGTCCATGCTTGTGGTTTTGCTTTATTTAACGGAGTTATTGGAGAAGAAGATGTTCCCGGATATGGAGATATTCGATATGAGATAGGACTTATTCGTTGCCATTCCGAAAGTACAGGAAAGACAACCATTGTTGCAAATATTGAAGGAAGTTTGCTTGATAAATACGGATATGTAAAAGACGATTTCTTAATCGTAGATGTTGTAGGTATTATACATAAGCTGTATTCAGCGATTGGGCGTGAAGTTCCGACTGTTACAGAATTAAGAAAAATGGTAACTGATGACGAAAAAACATGGAAGATGTACGAAATTGGTGCGACATGTTGTTTAAATCAGTGCGAAAAAGCTTCTACTACTAAAAAGGTCATGAAGTTTAAACCGAAAAATATTAAGGAATTGGCGGCATTTATTGCAGGTATAAGACCCGGGTTTAAATCACTGATAGACGGATTTTTAGATAGAGTGGAGTACACGAACGGAGAACCGGCAATCGACGATTTGCTGGAAGATTGCTTTCATTACATGTTGTACCAAGAAGCAGTAATGAAGATTTTTTCGTGGCTCGGAATCGAAATGAAAGATAGTTACGACACGATAAAGAAAATCAGCAAAAAGAAATTAAAAGGCGAAGCACTGCAGCACGTAGAAGACACGTTAAGAGAACATTGGTTACAAAATATCGGGAATCTAGATAATTTCGAACCAGTGTATAAAGTAATTAAGGATTCGGCGAGATATAGCTTCAATGCTCCCCATGCTCTGGCAATGGCGAACGACAGTTTATATGAAGCGTGGATGAAAGCGAATTATCCGTCTGTATTCTATGAAGTAACATTGAATCACTATCAAGAAAAAGGAGATAAGAATAAAGTTGCTGAGTTGATTCACGAAGCTAGAGTGGTTTTCGGCTATAAAATGGGAACCTATGAGTACGGCAAAGATAATACGAAATTTACGGTAGATGATTCAGATAAGATTATTTATCCTAACTTATCAAGCGTTAAAAGCATTGGGGATAAAGCGGTAGAGGCTATGATGGAAATATCTAAAACTGATAAAAAAGATATTCTTGATATTTACGCCGCAATAAAGGGGACAAAAATAAATTCATCTGTATTCAGAAAACTTGTAAAAATTAATTATTTCAAGCAGTACGGAACTATTAAGTATATACTTCGATGTTTAGATGTTTACGACAAATGGGCGGGCAGAAAAACCATTTCAAAATCAGATATCCCGCAGTTAGGATTACAGAACATAAACCTTAAGAAATATACAACAGATGTAACTCCAAAAGGAAATATAAGTAAAAAGAGATTGGTTATTTACGACATAATGGGGTTAATAAAGTCCATATGTTCGAATATATCAGAAGAAGAATTCCCGTCCCCAATCATGGCTCAGTTCCAGTATGAGATTCTTGGGTATATAGATTATAGGGATGAAGGAATGATGGATGGATATAGGACGGTATGCGTAACCAATTTAGACACAAGATATTCCCCGAAATTTGATGCATACTGTATCAAGAATGGGGAGATTTCGGAAATGAAGATTCACAAGAAAAAGAACTTCAGAGATAAAAGATGCAAAACTAGCTTTCAAGATTTAAAAATCCAAGACGGAGACATTATTTATATACGAGACTGCAAAAAAGAACCAAAAAGGCGAAAAACGGACAATGGATGGGAAGACATTCCAGATGCATACGATTGGTGGATTAAAGATTACGATGTCTTGTATAAAGCACATAAGGAGGCAGCTTGATATTTTAGATTTATACAAATACACAGATAAAGAAAAGGAATTATTGTTAGAGTCTATGGTTATTTTGATAGACACAAGAGAGAAGAAAATAGACCATATAATTAGCAGTTTCGATAAAGCCGGGATTAAATACAAGATAAAAACATTGAAATATGGAGATTACAGTTTTTTACTGACTAAAAATCCCGAGCTGGGAATTCCAAGAGACATATCTTTTGAAGGAAAGGTAGTCGTTGAAAGAAAAGGTAGTTTAGAAGAGCTATCTACAAATCTAACAAAAGGAAGAGATAGGATTGAAAAGGAGTTTGCTCTTGCCCCATATGAAAAAGTCTTGCTCGTAGAAAACGCCGGCTATTCAGACATAGCGGATGGGAACTACAGAGGAGATTATAATAAAAAGTCTTTTCTTGCATCAATTCATACATTTTGGTTTAAATATCATATTCCTGTATTCTTCATGCCAGATCACAAATATTCTCCGCTTTTTATCAAAAAATATTTCGAATATTATTTAAAAAACTATATGAGGTAGATTATGAAAAATTACTTAGTATCAGCAAGAATTGTTCTTCCAGTGTTAGATGTAGCTAACAAAGACGAAGCCGAAAATCTCATTAGAAATACTTTTAGAGCGTTCTCCCCAAGATTAAATTTAGACATTTATGCGGTTGATGATTTCGATGACATAACAATAGAGGACGAATCAGAGAAAAAACAAGAGGAAATTCAGAAGATATAATTGCAGAAAGGAGATGGTTATATGTTCATGATAACAGGAGATACTCACGGAGACTGGATAAGAAGATTAAGGAAGGAATCTTTTCCAGAGCAGAAAGTCATGACTAGAGACGACTATGTGTGTATTGCCGGAGATTTTGGAATCTGGAATAATTCAGCGGAAGAAAATTATAAGCTAGATTGGCTGGAAGAGCGTAATTTTACGACTTTATTCGTTGAAGGAAATCACAGCAATTACGACATATTAGACAATGTTCCTGTAAAAACGTGGAACGGCGGAAAAGTACATTTTATTCGTCCGCATGTGATTCATCTCATGAGAGGACAAGTTTATAACATCGACGGGAAAAAGATATTTACTTTTGGCGGCGCAAAAAGCCACGACATCCAAGATGGGATTCTTGAGATAGGAGATTTAAGGATTAAAAAGTGGATAGCTGACCCGTACAAGATGTTTCGAGTCAATCATTTGAGCTGGTGGAGTCGTGAACTACCAAATGATGCAGAAATGTTAGAAGGAATTCATAATTTGGAGGAAAATGACAATACAGTAGATTATATTATTACTCATTGCACATCTACTTCTTTACAGGACAAGATGTCTGATGGATTTTTCAAATCAGATAAACTAACTGATTATTTCGATAATATAAGGGAAAAGACAGATTTTAGTTGCTGGATTTTCGGTCATTACCACGATAATTTGAAGGTAACTGAACGAGATATATGTTTGTACGAACAGATAGTCAGGTTATTTTAAGGAGAAGCACATGAAAAGACAAATTAGAAGAAATGTTTTCGAAACCAACTCAAGTTCAATGCATAGCTTATCAATCAAAGGAAGAAAAGGAATAACGGAGTATCTTCCTGTAGATACGGATAGCAATAAAGTAATTACGAAATTTGGTGAATTTGGGTGGGGATACGAAAGGTACAAGGACCCAGAAACTAAATTATCATATCTTGCGACGATGCTTATAGAAACGCATCCATTTTGTTTCTCTCTCGAAGAATTGTATGAAACTGAAGATTTCAAGAAAATCAATGACGTTGTTGCTTCAAGATGTAAATGTGACGGAATCATGATTGATGAAGAAATAAAAGAGGTTTGCTATGAAGGTATGAGCTGGGCAGACCACGATGGCTATATTGATCACCTATCAGTAAAAAGAATAGACGATTTGATGAAAGAATATGGTTGCACAATAGAAGAATTTATTTTCGATAAAGGAATTAAGCTAATAATTGATAACGACAATCACTAGGAGGAATATATGAAAAGACAGATTAGAAGAGGAACATTTGAAACTAATAGTAGTAGCACCCATAGTTTGTCAATCTGTAGCGAAGAGAAATTCAATCAGTGGGAAAATGGAAAGCTCGCTTATAGAGAGTATGAAGATGAGTTTGTAAAGATTCCAGATTTGTCGCAAGACGAAAGAGAAAGAGCTCGGAAAGATTACGAGGATCATAAAGATGAGTACGCTAAAGACTGGAATGAGTTATCTGAGGATTTAAAAGAAAAATATTATACTAAATATGCAGAAGATATTCATGCTGAGGATATTGATGCAGAGACCTTCAGAGAATGGAGTCATGATTGTTATCTTGAAACATTTATAAAACATTATACTACAGAAAGTGGAGATAAAATCGTTGCATTTGGAAAGTGGGGATATGAATAATAGCAAGATGATTTGAGTTGGTAAGAGTATTTTTGGAGGATATAAGAATGGAACTGTTAGGAAAATATAAAAATGGGAATTATGCCGTTTCAATTTTTTCAGACGGTACAAAAGTCAGAGAGACAAACGAGGACTGGTTTTGTCCGAAATGGGCAGAAAATATGGATATAAAGATAACAAACAAATGTTCTATGAATTGCGCTTTTTGTCACGAAGGAAGCACTCCAGCCGGAAAACACGGAGATATCCTAAATGAAAAATTTGTTGACACGTTGCATCCATATCAAGAAGTCGCAATCGGCGGCGGAAACGTATTAGAACATCCAGATTTAATTTTGTTTCTTGAAAAGCTTAGAGATCGAAAAGTGATTGCAAATATTACAGTTAACCAAGTTCATTTTGAACAGAATTTTAAACTTATCCAAAAGCTTGTAAGCGAAAAACTGATTTACGGGCTTGGCGTTTCACTGGGAAATCCGACAGAAGATTTTATATCAAAAATTTCTACTATACCAAATGCAGTGATTCACGTAATTAACGGAATTTTGAAGCCAGAAGATATTGAAAGTTTAAGAGATAAAGATTTAAAGATTTTGATTCTTGGATATAAGCAATTAAGAAGAGGATTTGATTATCTTATCGAATCTTATGAAGAAGTAAGAGAAAACCAGAAGTGGCTATACGATACTCTTTCGGATATCCTTTCAATGTTTAAAGTCGTGAGTTTTGACAATCTCGCTATTGAGCAGCTCGAAGTAAAAAGACTCGTGAAAGACGACGAATGGGGAGAATTTTACATGGGAGACGATGGAAATTTTACTTATTATATAGATATGGTTGAAAGAAAATTTGCCCAAAGCTCGACTGCTCCGTTCGATAAGAGACACGACTTGTTGGATTCAGTGGATGAGATGTTTAAAATAATTGGAGTCACCCATAAATAGGAGGAAATATGAATTACTACATAAGCGATACTCACTTAGGTCATAAAAATATTATGAAGCTCGATGAACAGGACGGCGGAAGACACTTTGAAAATATTGAAGAACATGACAATTTGATCGTTGAAAACTGGAACAAAACAGTAACATCAAGCGATAAAGTATATATCCTCGGAGATTTTAGCTGGATGAATGCTCGTGATACGGAAGAGATTCTTCGAAAGCTTAATGGAGTGAAATTCCTTATAAAAGGAAATCACGATGGATGGAGTAAAAACAGTACCTGTAGAGGATATTTTCAAGGAATTTATGATTATAAAATGATTAAAGATAATGGTAGGAAAGTTGTTTTGAGTCATTATCCGATCCTTTTCTATCAAAATCAGCATAAAGGAGCGATTCATTTGTACGGACATGTTCATAACACAAAGGAAGAGGAATTGTTCCAAATAGCAATCACAAACGTTTCATCAGACATAGGTATCCCAGTGAATTCTTATAATGTAGGCTGTATGCTTAAACATATGGATTACACTCCGAGAACTTTAGATCAAATCCTAAAACAAAAGGAAGATATAATAATTAGAAAAGAAAGATTACTTGATAGATAGGGAGGTTGTTGCGAAAATGCACGATAAAATATTAATATTGGCAGCTATGATTCTGGGACATATTTTAGCTGATTATAACCTACAGGGTTGGCTTGCTTCTGCCAAGCAGAGAAAATACTGGAAAGAAAACGCTCCTAAGAAAATGTATCAATACGATTATGTCATGGCATTATTTATGCATAGCTTTTGCTGGACATGTTTAATAATGATACCGGTACTGATTAGTGAGCAGCATATTTATTTTTGGATATTAGCTTTTCTCAATACCGCAATACATATGTATGTGGATAATGAGAAGGCGAATAAAGAAACGATAAATTTAGTTGAGGATCAAATTATTCATTTAATTCAGATATTTTTAACTTGGGCGATACTTATATTGTAAAAACAGTTAAGAAGAGAAGAAAATGACACTAAATAAAAGTAGCATTCCAAAGTTATCGTTATTCATTTCGATTTGAGCTGGCTGGCTTTTGTCGGTCAGCTTTCTTACTCAAAAGGAGTTTAAATGCAGAATATAAAAGATTATTGGATAAACAAAGAAAAAAGAGCAGAAATTGCAAAGGCTCATACGAAAGAGATGGAAGAAAAATACTCGAAAGAAATAAAGTATTCTATTGAGAACACAGAAATCTGTAATTCTATAGATCTCTTAAATACAGAAAAAGAAGAGCCAGAGAACACTATGGTAGAGGTTCAAATTTATGTCGGCGATATAGATACGGTTGGAGCAATTTTAGAGTTCGCTTCAAAAGATAAAAGAATTGCGGCTTTAAATTTTGCTTCATACAAAAATGCCGGCGGAATGTTTATTAAAGGCAGTCGAGCGCAAGAAGAATGTCTTTGCCATGAATCGTTTTTATATAATGTGCTAAAAGAAAATGAGTCATATTATGAAGCAAATAGAAAGAATAAAAATCGTGCCCTATATCACAACAGAGCCCTTTATTCTCCAGATGTTATCTTTGAGAGAGAAGGAAGACTTTGTTATTGCGACGTAATTACTTGTGCCGCTCCCAATAAAAGAGCTGCTCAAAAATATTGTAATGTTTCTGATGAAGAAAATTCAAGAGTTTTAGAATCAAGAATTGATTTTGTCTTAGATATAGCAAAAATGCATAAAGTAGATATTCTGGTTCTTGGTGCTTTCGGATGTGGAGTTTTCGGACAAAGCGGAGAGGAAGTTGCAAAAATATTTCATAAGCTGTTGTTGCGAGAAGAATATGGCTGTTTTGAGAGTGTCGTATTTGCTGTTCCTGCGAGTAAAAACGGGAATTTTCAGTGCTTTTACGATTGTTTTAGCGGTGAAATTTTAGAAGTGAAACATAATAGTCGATAATCAGATTTTCTATACGGAGGAATTTTATGTACTGTGCTTATATTACTACTATCAGAAAAATTAGAAAACATAGCAACGCAGACAGATTACAGTGTGTTGAGGTATTTGGGCAGAATGTAATTGTTGATTTGAGTTATAAAGAGGGGCAGAGAGTAGTATTTTTCCCGACAGACGGGCAGTTATCCGCTGAATATGCGGAAGAAAATAACCTTGTAAGAATTAAAGACGAAAATGGAAATAATGTTGGCGGATACATGGACGAAAACAAAAGAAATGTTACTGCAATCAAATTAAGGGGAGAGAAGTCAGAAGGTCTTGTTCTTCCAATCGAAACGCTGGCTAAATATACAGATATCGAGAAATTAAAGGATGGAGACCAGATTGCCGTTTTAGGCGGTCATGAAATTTGTCGTAAATATATTCCTAGAAAAAATGAGAGAAGTAGTTCTAACTATTCAGGAAGCAAAAATAGTAAAAGAAAGAATAAGAAGAAATTAGCTGTAGTTTATCCGTTCTTTAAGGAGCATAAAGATACCGCGCAGTTAGCTTACAATATGAATGCTTTTAAGCCGGGCGACACAATTTACATCACTCGTAAAATGCATGGAACTTCCGCTCGAACAGCTAAGACCGTAAAAGTTGAAGATAAGAATAGTTTTGTTAGAACATTGCTCCGAATGAAACCTAAGAAAGAGAAAAATATTGCGATTGTATCCGGAAGCAGGAGAGTGATTTTAGAAGACGTAACTAGGAATGATGGATATTACTCCGATAACTCATTTAGAAGAAAATATCATGAGCTGCTTAAAAATCGAATCCCAGAAGGAATGGAAATCTTTTATGAGATTGTTGGCTGGGTAAACGAATCAACTCCAATTATGCCGTCAGTTTCAAACAAGAAAGTTAAAGATAAAGAGTTTTCAAAGAAATTTGGCGATTCAACCATTTTTGCTTACGGATGTGAACCGGGAGAGTCAGAGATGTACGTCTATAGAACGACGATGACATCACCAGACGGAACAGTAATTGAACTTCCGTGGGAAACAGTTAAAATTTGGTGCGAGAAACTCGGAGTCAATCATGTTCCAGAACTTGAGAAGTTTATGTTCACAACGCAGGAAGACTTAAAAGAAAGAGTAGATAAATACATTACTGGAATGCCAGCGGATGAAATTGGTAAAACACACATTGCAGAGGGCGTAGTTGTTAGAATTGACAATAGAGAAAGCTTTACCGCCTTTAAAGATAAGTGTTTTGAATTTAAGGTTTGCGAAGGAATCATCAAAGATACATCCGACGTTCCAGATATGGAAGAAGCTGAAGAAGTTATGGAGGAAAATATAAGTGCATAAAAGAATACCTCGTTTAATTGTGATGGTTGGGCTTTCTGCGAGCGGGAAGTCTAGCTACGCAAAAGAACTTGAAAAGGAAAATCCGACAAACACGATCGTAATTTCATCTGACGCAATAAGAGAAGAGATATGCGGAAGCGTAGAAGACCAATCTAAAAATGGAGAAGTATTTAGAATTTTCCACGAAAGAATTCGAAGAAACCTTGAGAATAAAAAAGATGTTATTGCAGATGCAACTAATATTACAATGAAGTCTCGCCGAGCAATTCTAAATCGTGTAAATGGCTTAGATGTACATAAAGAATGTTATATCATGTCAAAACCATTTAGTTATTGCGTGGAAGATAATAAAGATAGAGAGCATCCAGTTCCAGAAAGGGTTCTGTATAAACAATTATCTAAATTCCAGATTCCATTTTATGAGGAAGGGTGGGATTATATTGCTATAGCAACGCGTGATGATTTCTACGACCTTTATAGAGCCTTTACTGTCTCAGATTTATTTAGTTGGATGTATCAGTTCGATCAAAAAAATCCACATCACAATAAAACACTGGACGAACATTGCTCAGAAGCATACGAACGTTTTTGCAAAATGAGAGGATATAATACTCACTTCTTAAGATTAGCTAGTCATTTTTCCGTAGGAGCGTTCCTTCACGATATCGGAAAAGTGTTTACTCAAAAAATTGACGAAGATGGAATCGCCCATTATTACGGACATGCGGAAGTTGGAAGTTATATGGTTCTCACTGAATTGCAAAGACCAAATGGCTTAATAGGAAATATGTCCCTTCTTGATTGTTGCTTTTTGATAAATTATCATATGTTGCCGTTTGGCTGGAATAGCGAAAAATCTATACGCAAATGGAGAAGTAGATTTGGAGACAAGAAATTTGAAGTTTTGCGAGATTTCCACCAGTGCGATATCGCAAGAGACAAAGTAAAAGAAATGGAGAAATCTATTGAGAGATGTAAGCAGGATTAAAGAGTTTACGGATGAACTCGCAGAAATTTGGGCAGATGAATTTCCAGACTGGAGATTTGGACAGTTAATGAATAATTTTTTGGGATGGCTGTATTCACACAAGAAAATAGATCACTTCTTTCCAGAAGAAAAGGAAATGATGGAATTGTTTAAAGAGTACGCAGGTAAAGATGTAGATGTTGCAAACGAGAATGATATTCTAAAAAAATATGTTGAAGGAATGGACAAATACATAGATGATTTTAAAGAATTAATGAAAGCTAATCCAGCACAGGCGGAAGAAAAAGCGAGAAAAAGTCTTATGAACTCCGGAATTTTAGACGGAAATGGAAAAATAAAGAATGCAATCTGTACAGAGGAGTAGTATTTGGAAAGTTATAGAAAAATCGAAAAAATTAAAGATTTAATCAGAACTCTTAATGAAGCTTCGGAAGCATATTACAACTATGGAAACTCAGCTATGAGCGATGCAGAATTCGACAAAAAAATAGGCGAGCTGAAGAAGTTAGAGTCGGAAACAAAATTTTATTCATCTAATAGCCCTACTCAAAATGTAGGAGCTACAATTCTAAAAAATATCCCAGAAGTAAAACATGGTATTCCAATGCTTTCGCTTGATAAGTGTCATTCGGTAGAAGAAGTAATTGAATTTTCTAAAGGAAAAAATTCTGTTGCCTCTATCAAGCTTGACGGAATGAGTGTCCGACTAATTTACAAAGACGGAGATCTTCTTAAAGCAGTTTCAAGAGGAAATGGAATCGTCGGAAATGATATTACGGAAGCCGCTAAACAGTTTACAAATGTGCCGCTACGTATAAATAAAGAAGGCATCTATAAAATAAATGGTGAAGCGCTTATTAAGCTTGATGATTTTAAAGAAGTAAATAAAAACGGAGAATATAAAAATAGTCGCAATTTAACTGCAGGAACATTATCTACGTTAGATACAAGTGTGGTAAAAAACAGAAAAATTAGTTGGTATGCATGGGAAGTAGTCGAAGGAGCTAAAGATTCTTTGTTTTCTTTGCAGTTATCGGAAGCAGAATCTCTTGGCTTTGATGTTGTTCCGTTTAGGGGCGTTGTTTATGGAATGACAAAAATCGATGAAGTAATAGAATTTTTCATCAAGAAAGCGGATGAAATGAATCTGCCGCAGGACGGAGTTGTATTCAAATTTCAAGACGTAGACTACGGAAAATCTCTTGGATGCACGAGTCACCATTTTAGAAACGGAATTGCATGGAAAGCAAAGAACGATGATGTGGAGACAAAGTTAAAGGGAATTGAATGGACAATGGGAAAGACAGGAAGTCTCTGTCCGACAGCTATTTTTGAGCCGGTAGAGCTAGAGGGTACTACGGTAGAAAGAGCGTCTCTTCATAATATTTCCGTCATGAGAGAAACTCTTCATCAACCATTCGAAGGACAGGTTATTGCAGTATATAAAAGCAATTTGATCATTCCTCAGATAAGATGGGGCGAATATCTATCAGCGGAAGAATTAAAAAATAAAATGCTTATTAATCCTCCAGATAAGTGCCCATTATGCGGCGGTGAGACAGGGATTGTAAAGGAAAATAACAGCGAAGTTCTTATTTGCAAAAACCCTGATTGTCAGGGAAAACTGCTTGGCAAACTTTCTCATGCAGTGAGTAAAAATGCGCTAGATATAGACGGATTATCAGATGCTACATTACAGAGATTTATTAATAAGGGCTGGATTTGTTGTATTAAAGATATTTACCATCTCAACAAATATAAGAATGATATGCTCAGAATGGATGGATTTGGAGAAAAATCAGTTGAAAACTTGTTGGGCAGTATAGGGAGATCAAGAATTATTTCATTTGATAGATTTCTTGCCGCATTATCAATCCCTTTGATTGGAACATCTGCAAGCAAAGACATGGCTAAAATGTGCAATTACGATATCGAAAAATTCAAGCAAATCATGGGCGAAAGTCCGTATAAATTTACTGCAATAGATGGGTTCGGAGATAAAACGGCTCATTCGCTATTTGTGTGGTGGACTAATAATTGCGACAAATTCCTTGAGTTGGAGAAAGAATTCTTTTTTGAAAAAGTAGAGGAAAATCCGGCAGAAAATAAATTAGAAGGAAAGAATTTCGTGATTACCGGAAAGCTACATCAGTTTGCAAATAGAAGTAAGCTAAAAGAAAAAATTGAACAATTTGGCGGTAAGGTTGTCGGTTCTATTTCATCTAAAACAGATTATTTAATTAATAACGATAAAAATTCTACAAGCAGTAAAAACATCAAAGCAAAACAGTTGAATATACCGATTATTTCGGAAGAAGATTTTTTAGAAATTATAGCAGATAAATAGGAGAATTTTATGAATAAGATAAAGAAATTATTACTGGCGGGAGCTTTTTCTTCTGCGCTGAGTGTCGTCCCTGTTTCGGCGGGGACAGTAAATTTTCAGACATACTTTAAGCCGGACAAAGTAATTGTGCAGAATGAGCATAACGGGTATTTAAATGTTTATAACGAAGAAAACGGAGAAAAACTGTATTCAGCAAAAAGAGACGTTAAATACCTATATTCTACAGCATCTTTAAATATAAGAAAAACTCCTTCTATTAATGGGGAAATACTTCAAACGGTTAGAATCGGAACAAAACTAAAAAGAATAGGAGACGCTTCCTGCGGCTGGGACATAGTAAAGCTTTCAGATGGAACAAAAGGGTTTGTGTGGAACGAATACTTAAGCGAGCAAAATCCGGTGATTCCTATGGGTAGATTTAAGATTACTTATTATTGCAACTGCGATAGCTGCAGCGAAGGATATGGGAAGCTCACCAGCACGGGTCATACTTGTAAGAGTGATTATACTATAGCGGTTGATCCGTCTGTTATTCCGTATGGGACGACAGTTTATATAAACGGGGGAGAGTACCTTGCGGATGATTGTGGTGGAGCAATTAAAGGGAACATTATAGATGTCTACGTGGACCATCATGAGCTAACGGAAAAGAATGGCGTTGACTATTACGATGTTTACATAAAAAGATAGGAGAACGATTTGATTAAGAAAACGTTTTTATTAGATTTATCTAATATTTGTGATTTACAGAATTTCGTTAACGATTTGAATACGTATGTAATTGCCGATGTAGATGCAGTGGTTGGAAGATATGTCGTGGACGCTAAATCGGTTCTTGGGATGATGTCAATATGTAACAGAAATATTAGAGTTGGGATTCATAGTTGTTCTCAGAGAGGTCTTGAGACATTCGAAGGTATCTGCAAGAAATACGAGGTACCTGAATGACGAATATAGAAAGAATACGAGTTTTAAAAGAAATTAGAGATAGATACTTAATTTTAGGAGAGAACATGGCAGGTTCAGGATATGAACTCAATCTTTTAAAAAAAGAAATAGAGGCTCTGAATTGGGCGATTAAAGCCTGCGACAAATATGAAAAGCAAACGAGAAGTTGAGAGGTGGAAGCTTTATGGCTATTAAAATTATTCAGCACGGAAGATTAAGAGAATGCGGCTGTTTTAATTGCAGGTGCATCTTTTCATTCGAAGAAGAAGATATAGAAAAAGAGTTGGTGCATACGTCAAGATATGCAATGTATGTAAAATGTCCAGAGTGCGGAGAAAGGAATGTTATAAGCTTATGATTAAAATGGAACATGTAGTTTTGGCAAGTCCAGAGCAAATGGAGTTTATTATCGAAGGTATGAGGAATCCTATGAACTCATGGGATAAAAGTGACAGCTACGCATGGCATGAATATATGGGGTCGGGCGATGAGAATTTTAAGCTAGGCGATAATGACCATTCTCTTATGCAGCGTCTTTCTAAAGCAGGCACAGATCACAGAAAATATATGAGAATGATGCCTATATATGTAAGGATTACAGCACCTTTATATTGGTGGAAAGAATTCGACACTTATAAAGTGGCGACCGTTTCCAATAGTTGTTCAACAATGCACAAGATAGATGCCAAAAAATTTGTATTAGATGATTTTTCCTATGAACATCTGATAAATAATGAAGAAATTACATATCCAAACTCAGACGGTGGAGATGATGAATGGGGTTCTTTGGATATTTTAGATTTGACTATGGATGCCCTTAACCACTATAGGGATTTATACTTGAAAACAAAAAACAAGAAATATTGGTGGCAGATGATTCAACTATTGCCATCTTCATATAATCAGACTCGTAATGTTTTTTTGAATTATGAGGTTTTGGCAAATATCTATAAATCTCGCAAAAATCATAAGCTAGATGAATGGAGAGAATTCTGCAAATGGATTGAGAGCCTGCCATACAGAGAATTAATTACAGAGGAAAATGATGACTAATATTTTGATGTCAGTATAGATAATGAGTCAGTCATATCTTTTATTTAAATTCTTTCAAAGACTTGCAAGCGGAGACTACTATGTAGCCGATTTTGCAGGCTTTTCTTTTATTCTATCAACAATCGTAATGTTTTTATAAGAAAAGGAGATATATGTTAATAATTTTAGGTAAAACAGCAAGTGGAAAAAACACAATAGTAAATGAACTTGTTAAAAATTATGGATTTAAGCAATTAGTCACTTATACCACTCGCCCTAAAAGGAAAGGTGAAATTGAAGGCGTTACATATCATTACATTTCGTTAGAAGAATTTAAAAAGAAAGACAGAGAAGGATTTTTTGCTGAATCGAGCTATTTCTGTCCGGCATCCGGCGGAGAATGGGCTTATGGAACAAGCTTAGAGGATTTAAAAAAAGCTGATGATAAAACAGTTTTAATTACCCATCCAAGAGGATATTATTCTCTTTTGAGTAATATTGGGGTTGGTCATGCCTGTTCAATATATATTATGGCAAAAACAGATATTCTTCTTGATAGATTAGAGGAGCGAGGAGATTCTTTTTTAGAGGCAAAACGTAGAATTGTTGCAGATAGAGAGGACTTTGAAGATATAGAGGATTATGTGGATTTTTGGATTGCAAATGACGGAATGCTTTCTATAGAGGAGGTTGCAGCCGCGATAAATCGACGAATTGAAAGCAAAGAATGTAAATAAATACAACGACATTTTAATTAAAGCAGGAGAGTGTGTGTATATTGGTAAAAGTTATTAAAAGAGACGGAAGTTATGTGGATTTTTGTTCTGATAAAATTTATAAAGCTATTTTAAAGGCGATGTCTTCTGGTTCTGGAGTAGATAAAAAAATAGCATTAGAAGTTGCGGAAGAAATAAAAACTGAATGTTGTGATGAAGAAGAAATAGATATTTCCGAGATTGAGTCAATGGTCTATGACAAATTAATAGACAAAGGACATAGGCTGACAGCAAAATCATATGAAGGATACAGGAGAATCAGAGAATTTCAGCGTGAAAATAAAAATACAACAGACGAACAAATTATCCGCTTAGTAGAAGACTCCGATGAATATTTGAAGGATGAAAATGCGAATAAAAACCCCGTATTGAATCCAACAAAAAGAGATTATATTGCCGGATCAGTAAGTTCAGATGCAACAAAAAGATATTTGCTTTCCCCAGATATTGTACAGGCACATACAGATGGACTAATTCATTTTCATGATTCAGATTATTTTATTCAACACATGCATAATTGCGACTTGATTAATCTCGAAGATATGCTTCAGAACGGAACAGTAATTAGCGACGTTATGATTGAAAAGCCGCATAGTTTTTCTACAGCCTGCAATATTGCAACTCAGGCAGTAGCTCAAATCGCCAGCAATCAGTATGGAGGGCAGAGTATTTCTCTTGCTCATTTGGCTCCATTTGTGGAAGTTAGTAGAAAGAAAATTCGAAAAGAAGTAGAGCATGAATTGCGTGATATAGCCAACACAGTATTAAAAGGTGAAGAGTTTGAAAGGGTAGCCAACAAAATTACAGAAGAAAGACTCAGGAAAGAGATCGAAAAGGGTATTCAGACAATTCAGTATCAGTTAGTAACTCTTATGACGACAAATGGACAAGCGCCCTTTATTACTATTTTCATGTATTTAAACGAAGCAAAAAACAAAAGCGAAAAGAAAGATATTGCAATGCTCATCGAAGAAATGTTGAAACAGAGAATTCAAGGAGTTAAAAACGAAGACGGAGTTTATATCGCTCCAGCATTTCCTAAATTAATATATGTTTTGGAAGAAGACAATATCAAAGAGAGTTCTACATACTGGTATCTTACAAAATTGGCGGCAGAGTGTTCTTCTAAAAGGCTCGTACCAGACTATATCTCTGAAAAAATAATGCTTGAGCTGAAGGGCGACGTTTACACTTGCATGGGATGCAGGAGTTTTCTTACTGTTGACAGGTTTACGAGCAAGGTAGGCAATATTGCAAATGCAAAAAACTTTGACATCGGCAAGCATAAGTATTACGGACGTTTTAACCAAGGTGTCGTAACGATCAGCTTACCTGATATTGCCTTGTCGTCTAACGGAGATTTCGATAAGTTTTGGGATATATTTGAAGAAAGAACAGAGTTGTGTCATAAAGCATTAAGAGCAAGACATGATAGGCTTTTAGGAACTTCATCAGACGTTGCACCTATCTTATGGCAGCATGGAGCTCTTGCGAGACTCAAAAAACACGAGAAAATTGACCGCCTTCTTTATGATGGATATTCCACCATCTCTCTTGGCTATGCCGGACTGTATGAATGTGTCAAATTTATGACCGGATGCTCTCATTCAGACGAAGGAAAAGGAGAAGAATTTGGCTTGCAAGTAATGCAGGCATTAAATGATAAATGTAATCAGTGGAAAGAAGCAGAAAATATTGATTACAGTTTGTATGGAACGCCGCTGGAAAGCACAACATATAAATTCGCAAAATGTTTAAAATCTCGTTTTGGAGAGGACATCTTTGTTAAATTAGATGGATTTGATAGGAATTATATCACAAATTCTTACCATATCCCTGTTTTTGAACCAATTACTGCATTTGAAAAACTCAGAATTGAATCTAAGTTTCAGAAATTAAGTCCTGGAGGGGCAATTTCCTACATTGAAGTGCCGAGTATGAGTCATAATATTCCCGCATTGTTAGATGTTATTGAATTTATATATGACAACATTATGTATGCCGAAATCAATACAAAGAGTTGTTATTGTGAAAAATGTGGATTTGACGGAGATATTCCTCTTGTAGAAGATGTGAACGGAAAACTTAAATGGCAGTGCCCTAATTGCGGCAATGATGATAATACAATGATGGATATTGCATTCAGAGTTTGTGGGTACATTGGAACTGCGAAGAATGGAGGAAATCAGGGTAGATATGGAGATATCCACGATAGAGTCTATCATTTAGACGACATGGAATATGAGGAGAAATAGTATGGCACAAATTTTTAGAATTAGTGGTTATTTGATAGATATAGATGGAAATTATAGAAAAGAAGAGGTTGAACCAGTCATTACTAAAAGATTAGGCATGTTTAGTCAGCAATTACATATTGAAAGCGCAAATATCGAAGAATGGAGCGACGAGAATCCGTTAAATTATGAAAATTGCGACTTATCGTATTGCTCTCAATATTTTAAAGACAAACAGATTAATAGTAACTTCGGAAGACCACTACCCGAAGCAGGACAAAAATATAGGCATTTTAAGATTGGGAAAATTGTAACTATTATTGGAATTTCAAGACATACTGAAACCGAAGAAGTTAGTGTTGTTTATGACTATGAAGGGAATATTTGGAATAGACCTCTGAGTATGTTCATGAGTGAAGTCGATAGAAGAAAATATCCAAATGCATCACAAAAGTATAGATTCGAACTTGTGGAGGATTAAGTATGAAGTATTTACAGATAAGGAGTATGGACATTTCAAATGGAGAGGGCGTAGGTGTCGCTCTCTTCGTTCAAGGATGCCACTTTCATTGCAATAACTGTTTTAATTCCGAAACATGGGATTTTAATGGCGGCAAAGAATGGACAGCTAAAACCGAAGAGGAATTTTTAGAGCTCGTAAATAAACCGTATATTCAAAGGGTTTCTATTTTGGGCGGGGAACCTTTAGAAAATTGCAATATTCCGTATTTAAAAAGATTGCTGTTTAAAATCCCTCCAAATAAAACCGTCTGGCTATACAGCGGGTTTACATGGGAAGAGATTTCAGAGGTTAGAGAGAAAGAAAGACTCGTTATATTATGTGATGTCTTAGTGGATGGGAGATATATCCACGAATTAAGAGATATAAATCTCAAGTTTAGAGGAAGCAGTAATCAGAGGATCATTGATGTAAAAAAATCTTTAGAATCAGGAGAAGTTGTTCTATGGGATATCTAATCAGCCATTTCAAAGGTAAATATCGGATTCTCTGCCCATATAATCAATACAATCAATTTTCCAGAGACTTAAAAGGAAACTTCGAAGAAATAGATTGCTATATAAAATGTGCGAATAAAGTAACAATTTCATACTATGGGAAAGGAATATTAGAAGCCTATGTTCCATCTATCGGGAAAGGCAGAAACATTCTTCGAGCGATTGAAGAAGATGGCATGAGCGACAAAATCACAAAAAATTTTGAGACGGATTCAGAAGTAATCATTAGGTTCCCGGCGAAAGAGATGGATAAGTTCGAAAAATACTTCAAGCCACTCACGTCAGGAGCCGGAATAAGCCCCTTTTCAACGAAAAACTTGCCAAAAACAGATTATATCATCGAAGAGGATAAATTGGAGGAGTATAAAAAAATAATCTCGGAATTAGGCTCTGAGACACCGATAGGTATAGCACATCTGACTAATACATTTATTAAATCTCTTGCGACAAAAAGAAACCCGTTAGAGAAAATAAAAGCAGATATGCAAATGAAAGGATTGAGAGGGAAAGAATATATAGACGAAATCGGGCAGTGGGATAACTATATAAGATTCTTAAAAAGGAGTACGAAATGTTCGGATTAATTATGGGCATGTCAGCAATGTTTATGGTAGGTGCTTGCATAGGAATAGGCATGACAGCACTTTGTAGCGCAAGTAGAGAAGCAGAAAATATGGAGGAAAATTTGAATATGAAAAATGTACAGGATATTTTAATCAAGAAACTCACAGATACAGCAGTAATTCCAACAAGAGGAAGTAGTGAAGCAGCAGGAGTTGATTTGTACGCAAATATTTCGGAAGAAATCAAGATTAAGCCGCATGAAACAAAAAAGATTGGAACTGGAGTCGCAATGAAACTGCCAAAAGGAACATTTGGAGCTATCTTTGCTCGAAGCGGATTAGCAACGAAAAATGGGTTAAGACCTGCTAATTGTGTAGGAGTGTGCGATTCCGACTACAGAGGAGAGTATATCGCTCCGTTACATAACGACACAGAAGAAATTCAGGTAGTTAAGCCGGGAGACAGAATTGCTCAGTTGGTTTTGATGCCATACATTCCAATGGATTTTGTTGAAGTAGGAGAGCTGGAGGAGACAGAAAGAGGAACTGGCGGCTTTGGCTCAACAGGAAAATAGTGTTACTAGAAAGGAGTTGGTTTGATGGGTACTGCATTAGCAATTATATTAGGTGCAATCACAGGAAGAATCATTTATCTTATTATGGAGAAATTTCTATGGTAAAAGAGATTAATACTGTCCAAGATTTAATTAATGAACTGAAAAAGTTCCCTTTAGAAATGGAAGTTAGAGATTATTGCTTCGACAAAATTGAAGAAGTAAAAATAAAAACATGGACACACGATAATTATCCATATAATTTGCCAGACAAAGATTACGTCTGTCTTGAGTGAGGTAAAACGATAAATAAAAATTGAAGTCACAAAACAAATACAGTTCGAAAGGATAAGCTTATGGGAATTGAAGGAATTAGAGAAATAATTAAAGGAGAAGAATATGATTTTCTCCGCAATAACGAGCATTTGGGGAAAAACGTGATATTGCTTGGATTAGGAGGGAGTCATGCGTATGGATTAAATACGCCAGAATCAGATATAGATATCAGAGGATGCGCTTTGAATTCCAAAAGAGAGATTCTGTTGGGAAAAGGTTTCGAACAGGTAGAAAACAAAGAAACAGATACCGTAATATATTCGTTCAATAAAATGATTTCTCTATTGTGTAATTGCAATCCTAATGTCTTGGAAATTTTTGGTTTGAAACCAGAACACTACTTGTACATATCTCCATTCGGACAAGAATTATTAGATAATAAAGACTTATTTCTCTCTAAGAGAGCGATAAAGTCATTTGGCGGTTACGCTGTGAGTCAATTATATAAGCTCCAGCAAAAAACTCTATGCGCGTTATCAGAAGAAGAATACAACGAACATATTTGTAAAGTTATCAATCAAATGATATTTAAACTAGAAAGCAGATACGGTTTAAAAAATGTTAAAGTGTTCGTGGAAAACGGCGAACTGAAGATAACGACCTCTATAGAGGATTTTCCTCTTGAAGATTTGGCGGGATTATTAAGTGAAATCAACAATACTTTAAGAGATTATAAGAAAAAATCGAAACGTAATGAATACGCAATAAATCACAAAAAAGCCGCAAAACACAGCGTCAATCTAGTTCGCCTCCAGATGACGGTGATTGACTTATTAGAGAGTAAAGAAATCATCACATATAGAGAAAAAGAACATGATTTATTAATGGATATTAGACTGGGGAAATATTTGGATTCAGACGATAAGCCTAATTCTGCGTTTTTTGATATCGTGCATGAATATGAGAAGAAGTTTGATTACGCAAAAAATAATACTGAGCTTCCAGAAGAACCAGATATGGACAAGATTAATGACTTTGTTATGTCTGTAAATGAAAGGATTGTAAGAGGAAACACATTTGACTGAGAGCAGAGAAAAGCGAGGAATGAATAATGAGATTGATTGATGCAGACTTATTAAAAGAAGAAATCAATAGCTCTTTAAATACGGGGAGAGAAACGTTTAGCCCAGAAATCATATGCGATGCTGTGGATGAACTGCCGACTGCATTTGATATAGATAAAGTTGTTGAACAAATTAAACGCAAAGGGAAGCATTTTGATTGTGAATTATGTAGGTACAGAGATGTTAATAATCAAGGATGTGATAAAGATTGTAGCGATGGACTCCTTGATTATTTATTGAAAATTGTGAGAGGCGAAGTAGATGGAGAGATTAACAGAAAGAGAAAGAAATATTGATGGTACAGGAATTGCAAAGTTTGATGTAACTACAGTGGATGATTCTTTAACAAAAGCAGGAATAAATATGCTTACTAAACTTGCTGATTATGAAGACTTAGAAGAACAGGGCTTGCTTGTGAGATTGTCAGCTAATAAGAATAAAGAAATATATATCATCTCTTCCAGATGGACAGTCTGCTCAGAATGTGGTTCAAGATTTGATGAATACAGTTGTATTGGCTGTGAATATGAATGTGATAGTAGAAAGGAATATTATATAGCCAAAATTGATTTACAATACATTTCGATTGGAAGTTATTATGATCGTCTTAATAAAACAGTATTCCTCACTCGTGAAGAAGCAGAGAAAAAATTGAAGGAGATGAAGAAGAATGCTTGAGCTTGTAAAAACGATTTTTATGACAATAGGTATATGAACAGTTGGCTTTATGGTTTACGTGGTAACCTGTGAGATAATCAACAAATTCAAAAGGTGGCGCAAGAACGGCTGCAAAATCAATAAACCTCATATCTATGAACTTTATTGGTTCTTTCATGATTCTGGGGAGTTAGCATTGAAGTGTAAAAAGTGTGGGAAAATAAAGAAAATTATAGTTGATGAAGAATTTTTCAATAGTTGGGTATGGGGTAAAAATGGGAAATAAGATTGTAAAAACGATGAACGTGCTTCCTATCACAAATAAAATACATTATGGAAAAGTAGATAAAGAAAATAGATGAGGGAGATGAAAAGATGACTAACGAAGAAGCAATAAAAGAATTAAGTTATGATGATACGGCTTACGGAGGTAATTGTACCTATGAAGTCAGAACGGAAGCAATTAAGGCGTTGGAGAAACAGATTCCTAAGAAAGTCACAAATATGAAACGTATTCTTGATTTTTCTGGAAACTATTATACTTCAAGAGGAAATTGTCCTTGCTGCAAAGAAGGACTTAATAGGTCTTTTATTTATTGTAACAAGTGCGGACAAAAACTTGATTGGGGAGGGATAAATGGATAGAAGAAATAGAAAATATTATTTGGTGAGATTACCATATTATCATAATACATGTGTTAAAAAATTAAAAGAAATTAAAACGGTAAAGATTGCAAATCCTTATGATTTTGATAAAGATAGGAAGTATGGATACGCAAACTGTTTAATTGGATTTTCTAATAATGTAGAAAATTCTGTTCTTACAATTTTAAATTCAAAATGGGAGTATGGTTATAAAGCAAAATATAGAGAAATTACTAAAGAAATGATTGGACATTAAAAGAAATGAATCATAGACAAAAAAGTAAGCAATATGGCAAATGGGTGTTTGTAAAATATCCAGGCGATTTAGCTGTATATGCAGTTTGTCAACATTGTGGGTTTACATATCCATGTTATAGAAAAGAAGATGGTTTAATTTTTGTTCCAGATTTAAAAAAAGTATATAAATATTGCCCTGAGTGTGGATTGAAAATGAAGCTATTTAATGTGAATGTAGTGTATAAACAAAACTGAGAGGTGATATTATGATAAATTCTGTAAAAACACGGAGGGAACAAACATATTCTAAAAGATTCTGTCAGAGATTCGCACGGCAATTATCATGATAATATTATCTACGAAATTATTAATGATTAAGGAGAAGATGAGATGAGAGCATTATTTTATTTAGAAGACAAGCTTGTAGCAGAAGAATTTTACAAATGCCAGCAGTGGAAAGGGGAAAATGGCAATTATCTCGTGATAGATACGGAAAGAGGTCAAAGACTATTTTTTGATTTTAGCAAAAATACGAACCCGAATATAGGTACAGTAGAAGACAATATAATGAAAGCAGCTAGGGGCAGAGTTGATTTGAGAAGATTTAAAGCTCTAACATTAGAGGATATTTTAAAAGATGAGAATTCTTATAATGTATCCTATTTAAACTAGAGATAAAATACAAAAAGTTGGTTATAATTGCGGAGGGAAAATTCATGGAAATGAGTTGTATTGCCAGATGTACGTCAATTAGCAAAAAGTCCAAAGCGCAGGGATTCAAAACATTAGAGGTTGGAGATATAGTTACATTTACGACTCCAATTGAATCGGTCGGAAGGAATAGTAGAGGAGGTACCTATTCTACATATATTAAATGCAAAAATAATAGAACAGGAGAAGAAGGATATCAGAGCTTTAATATGCTGGGGCGTTTGTTGAAAAACTATGAATTTGAGCAGTTAAATAGCGAGAAAATGTGAATTTGAAGTAAAAATAAAAAGCCTGCGATAAGGAGGATAAAACGTGTGGAATTGTGAAGGATGTTGGAATTACAGTAATTGCGATAAGAAAGATAATGAAGATTTAGTTTATTGCGCCAAGAAGGGATTTACGTGTAGATATTGCAACGAAAAAGATTGCAAAGTGAGAGACGACAATGCCAGAATCCTTTGTATTACAGCGGATAATGCAAGATTTATGGGGAAGGTAAGATATATGAGATTAAGTGAAATAGCAGAATATGTAGTAGATAATAATCCAGATTGTTGCGTAAAAAATGAGGTGGTTAGAGGTTGTAGAACAGAACCGTATGAAGAAAGCCTTATTGAGCCATTATTAAATTTTTATATACACGAGAAAATGGATTTATGCGGATGCGGCATTCCGGAAGATACATACGAAGCAATTAGAAGATATCTCCGCATTAGAAAAAGCTGTTTTGAAGAAAATCTATCATGGGAAGATGTCACTGAACGCTATAGAACTAATTTGCACATAGATTATGACGATTCAATGAATTATGGGATATTGCAGTTTCTAGCATATATTTTAGACAGTTATGGATTTACAGAACATGGCAGCTCAGTTGGCGGTTGTTGGCTGACAAAGGAAGGCGAAAGATTATTAACTGTATTGGATGCATGGCACGACCTAGAGGAGAAGATGGAATGACGAAAGAAGAGAAAATTACTTGCATAACAATTTTAGGAGTACTTTTTTCATTTATTTTCTTTGTAGAATATTTGTTTTTTCATCCAAAAATCAGAAATATATCTTACTGTAATGATGACCGCTATTACATGGTTAACGCCGTAACCGGGGACGGCAGAACTTCAGATAGTTGGCACTTTGGAGCAATAAAAAAAGAGGATTATGATTTGTGGAAGGATGGAACAGCAACTACAGTTTGGGTTGTTAGTTCAAGGGATGAAAATAGAGGCTGGAGATTAAGATGTAATATGATTTCCACTATTACTGTTTATGATAAAAGATATTTGCCATTTAATTTTTGAACTCAAGAAAATGAAAATTTATATTTGAAATGAATAAACAGTGGTCAATGTAAGATTTGTAGAAAGGTGGAAATATGAATTATATATGCGTCAGAATACGTGATGGAGACCAGTACCCAAGTGAAATACATGATGCTCGGTTCAGAGAAAAACTTGCAGCGGAAAATACATGCTATGTTCTTAATAAAATAGATTATCGTGACCGTGGGAAATGGATTGTTATTTCACCTGATATACCTGTGACACAAATTGAAAAGGAGTAAAATGAAAAATAAATATTCAAGAAAACAGCTAGAAGAATTATATAATTGTAAAATTTTTAAAACGACAACGTGCAATGAAGATAATTATGTTTTTTGGGCGGCACAAGGGCTACCATTTACAGAAAATGGCGAAGACAGGTTATTTGGGGATGCCTGTGGATGGGATTTGGATGAACTGCATGAAGATATCAGGAATGCAATTCGCGAAACTTGCATTGTATTTGACGCATAATAAAAATCTTATGGTTCGCGCGTTACAACCTAACAACAATAATAGTTGCAGCAAAACAAGGAGAAGATAAATGGAAACAAATCATTATTCAGAACAAGGAGTTAAAGAGCCAGATGTAATTGAGATAATTAAAAAGGTGATGATGGAGCCTGAAATTTCTATATTATTTCTGCAATCTATTGAAGGATTTGTAAAAGAAGGAGTGACGTACAAATCATTATATAAAAATGTAGTTTCGGATTATGAGAATGTCGTGAATGAACTCAGTGTAGCAGTTCGAATATTAAGAGAAAATCAATTAGAAGATACTTGGAGAGAAAACCTTCGAAAACAAAAGGAATGAAGCGGGGGTCGAAAATGAAAATAGACTTAGTAGAATTAAAAATTAATGAATATAAGAGCTATAAATACAAGCCATTCAAATATTGTTGTACAAAAATGAGAGATAATCCATATATTGATTTTACAAATGAAAACGCTACAAACAAGTATGGTAATTTTGGCGGTTCGCATATTCCTAAGTTTTGTGTTTGGGAAGACGCATTTGAACGAGTGGACAATTTTTTCATTAATTTTTGTCCTTTTTGCGGCGAAAAGATAGAGGTGTCGGTTGTAGAGGAAAAAGACATTTCAGATACATATAAGAAATTAGAAGAAAAAAAGGATTTTTTTGAGGAAGAAGTCTGGAATATTGATAGACAAATGGCAGAGCTATATAAGGTTACTGAATATCGAGAAGATTAGGATTAAAGAGGCGGGAAGTGGAAAATATGGAAGACATTATCCAAGTAAAAAAAGAAATTTTTATGTCTATGAAAATAATAGACACAACAATTAAAGGCATTAAAGAATCTGAGGAGTATAAGATTGCACAAGCCTACAATCAGGGCTTAAGAGATGCTATGACTATTTTTGAAAAGAAGTTAAAATAATGAATGATATATAAAGTTCATAGGAGGAAAATATGAGTTGTCCAAGACTTGGTGAAGTGTGTCATGAATATACGTGTGGTGCTTATGTAAACGAAACATGTTTCAGCGAAGAAAATCTCCTCAATTCAACAGAAACGTCCCTACCGGAAACAAGTTGCAATATTCCTATGCCAAATGTAAAATCACCTAAACTAGAACTAATTCCTGCTGCAGAAGCATACAAGAAAACTCAAGAAGCGCTAAAAGAAACCGATTTAAGATTGTTAGAAGAGATTAATAACAAAATTTTAAAAGCAACTGAAAAGGGGAAATTTTCTATTACCGGTCTCGGAACAATAAGTTTTGACGTAAGAGAAAAATTAGAAAGTTTGGGGTACGAAATAAGAACAGGTTTTAGTCTTAATGAAAGTTACTACCTCATTCACTGGGAACAGGAGGGAGATTAATTGAATAGCTTTAAGAAAAAAATTTATTTTCATAGAGAGAAAGAAGAAAACTGGGATATCGAAGAAGAATCTATATCTAGAGGATTCGATGCCGAAAATATTCTTTGGCTGGGCTCAGAAGTCGAAATGACGGTCGAAATTAGAGAAGATGGAACGAACAAAGTTTTATCGGTTCAAGGAAAAGATGTATCAAGCTTAGATATTTTTATTTAGGAGGATTTATGTACAAGCAGATTATTATTGCGAGAAAAGACTTAGACATGTCTCCGGGAAAACTCGCGGCACAGGCGAGTCATGCAAGCATGGCTTTTTTAACCAGTGAATTAAGAGATTCTGATACAGTTACTGCAATAACTAAAGCACACCTAGCTGGATGGCGACAGCATTTAGAACCAGATGAAGCTAAGGAGATTGTTTGTTATGAAGCATCTCTTTGTTTCGACAAAGACTTGTACGAGCAGTGGATTTGCGGCGAATTCACAAAATGCGTTTTGCGAGCAAAAAATAAAAGCCAATTACTGAAAGCAAAAAGAATAGCAGAAGAAATGGGAATGAAGGAAAATGAAGACTTCTGGTTAATTCGCGATAATTGCCATACGGAATTAGAACCGGAAGAGGATGGGAAAACTTTAACGTGCATTGGATTTAAACCGATGGATTCGGAGCTTATTGATAAAATCGGCAAAAAATATCAGTTATATTAGGAGTGTGCATGGATTACAATAAAAAATTACAGGAACTAATATCAGAAGCCCAAAAAGATGGGTACGATTTTATAGACGGAGACTCAGCTAAATTTAAAAGAAAAGAAGAATGGCTTTATGTTATGGAGGTATTTATATTTTCAAAGACATGTTATGAGGATAGCGGAGAATATCATGTTTTTAAAGACATCTATGAGATTCCTAAAGACATATTTCTTAGAATGGAAGATTCATCTCCTAGGCTTTGGGGAAAAGAAGAAAAAGGATTGCACGGAGAAATCTTTGAGTTATTTGTTCGTAGAATATTACGAGAAATACCCGGCTTTACTGTAGACGATTGTTATGGAAATGAAGGAGTGACATCTTTTCACCACATTCAATACGAGAAATATAGCGACTGCGACGATTGTTATGAGGTATATTTTACAAAGAATGGGAAAGAGTCTACATATCCGGATGGCTACATCAGTTTCTATAAAATGGAAAGAAATGATTATATTGCTGAAAAAGAAAAAAGTATAAATATAACTCTAGAGAAATTTATGAGATTAAATGCGTAAGGAGGATTTATGGTTCAATATCAAGATATAATCAATAAGCAGGACGAGATAGTAACTATAGTCAACAAGATATCAACATCCGACGACATCAAAGAAATAACCCAATTAGACATCCAGTTAGAAGAAGATATAAAAATATTAAAGAATCTCAAAATTTCAAGGATAATGGAAAAACAAGAAAAGGTAAGTTAATCTGACTTGCCTTATTTTTTAACTTAAGTAATGAGTTCCTCTTCAAAATATGATAAAATTATAAAAATATTTGGAGGAGAATAATGGACTTAACTAACGATATTAAAATGGCAAACGCAACAAAAAAATATATCTTGAAGAATAAAAAAAATCCTATTTATGACTATGTAACTCCCGATGGACTACCTATTGGAGCGTGGTTTGTAGAAATGAAGATTGCGATGAAGAACGGAACTTTAACAAATCTACAAATACTCCTTTTAAAGACATGTGGAATTGATTTTAGTTTTTGGGGTTGGCGAATGGAAGAGAAATCTTTAACTAAAATTAGATTGAAAAGAGACGAAAAATTCTGGGAAAAGATAAAAATGGAAGAAGAATATTCTCTTCTTAAGGAAAAAAATTTAGAATTAAAGTCATTAGAAGAGAAAAAATGGAATCTTAAACGTGCATGGAACATTTCAGTAAAAAACAGGATGGGGAGAGATGAAGAATATAATAAAAAAATTTTTGAGGAAGAAGACAAGAAATGTGAATGTTATATCCGAAATTCAATTATAGAGAAAAAAATTAGAAAAGAATATATTAAGATGATAAAGCGTGTGATAGAAAACCAGAAAGGAGAAGAAATTAGACGGAGAGAAAGAGTAAGGAAAAATCTTTCTTTTTTGAGAAATACAAATTCTGAAGAATACGTTAAGAATTTTATGAATTGTACGAACAATAAAGGAGCAGAATTGTTTTATGTGACAAAAGCAGGAGCCGTAGGGAACAAAGTAATTATAAAAAAATTTTCCAAAGAAGCTATTCTAAAGTGTCTTAGATATTATAAAAACTGGTATATTCAAAAATATAAATGCCCCGTTACTGGAGAGACAAAAGAATGTCGTATAGCGTATGTTTTAACTCAATTCAACTCGTCATATTTTGATTACCCAATCATTTCAAAAATTTATTTAGATGTGTGGGAGGCAAAGGAAGGAATTTTAAGGGGAGGATTGTACTGTGAAGGACAAGAATACATCAGATTAAATCACTCAGAAACATGTAGAGCGACATGGGGAAAGGAAATATATTGGTACGATTGAAAATAGTATTTCAGAATGGAGCTGATTAATTGACAGAAAATGAGATGTTGAATTTTGCCATATCTCAAGGTATAATTGATATATCATCCGTACAAGAAAAAATAGAGATGATGAAAAATCAAAAATATTTAGAAAAACATCCATATAAAATCTGGGAAAGTAATGATGGCGATTGGTATACGTATTTGCCGGATGAAAAGAAAGGAAGAATACAGAGAAAAAGAAAAACGAGAGAAGAAATAGAACAAGTAATAGTTGATTACTGGAAAACTGAAGAAGAAAATCCAACAATCAAGCAGGTTTTTGAGGAATGGAATGATAGAAAGCTTGAATTAAAGCAGATTTCTAAATCGACCCATATGAGAAATCAGCATTTTTATGATAGGCATTATGGTGAATTCGGAAAACGCCGAATAAAAAGCGTACCAGAAGATGAATTTTGCGATTTTCTTGAAGCACAAATTCCTAAATACAACCTGAAGGCGAAAGCGTTTTCTGGCTTAAAAACTATAACGAGAGGATTTCTTAAAAGAGCCAAGAGGAAAAAGTACATCAATTATAACGTGGAATCCATGTTAAGCGACTTAGACGTGTCAGAACAAAGATTTGGGAAAAGCGACAAAAGCAGCAGAGACAGAGTTTTTACGGAGGAAGAATTTCCAAGACTTAAAACTTATCTTCGTAGTAACATAGATGTTCATAATCTCGGAATATTGATTATGTGCGTTACTGGAATGAGGGTCGGAGAACTTGTTGCTCTTAAATACGAAGATTTTCTTTCGCCGAATTTAATTCAGATTAAACGTACAGAGACTCGATACAAGGATGAATCGGGTACGTGGATATATGAAATAAAAGAATCTCCGAAAACTCCAGCGGGATACCGCACCGTTGTTGTGCCATCGTCATATAGCTGGGTATACGAAGAACTTAAGAAACATAATCCGTCTGGTGAATTCGTAATGTCTGATAAATGTGGAATAAGACTGAGAACTTCGTGGATAAGAAGGAGATTATATGCGATTTGTCGTGAGCTTGGTTTTGAGCGTGAAAAAGGACCACATACTTGTAGGAGAACTTATGCAACAATATTGTTAGACAACAATGTAGATAAGAATTTGATCATGGATCAAATGGGTCATACCGATATTTCATGTACCGAAAAATATTACCATGAAGACATGAAGAGTTTAGATACTAAGATTAAAATCCTATCTGGGATTCCAGATTTTGCGGCGTGATTTGATTGATTATAAATCAAAATAAATCAAACAGAAATACGATTATACAGCTAAAAATAAGGGTATATAGGGCTTTACTAAGGGGTTCAAGTCCCATCAACTGCATCGTATAAACCGCATAAATAAAGGCTCTGAAGGGTTTCTAAAATACTTAGTAAATCAAAGAATCAATCAAAATAATTGAGAAAGGAGATTCTTGTACGGATGAGTTTAAAAAACTTGCGGATAACGGCTATATATTAGTGTATTTTAAGCAATATATTGATATATAGTCGTTATTTTTTTACTCTTAAGAATTTAGAAAGAAAATATTTATAAAAACTTAAGATTTAAATCCAAAAAATAGGGTATCAAAAGATACCCCATCAATCTTGGTTATTGCTATCAAAATATAATTTTTTGTAATACTTCCGGATAATATCCATCGCTATTGTTGTCTGCCCGTTCGTCATGTTATGTTCCCGAAGTAGAGTTTTATATTCTTCGTGTTCTTGGAATATAATATCAAATTGGTCTTTTCCGTATTTTATGCCTCTAGAAAGCTGAGTAGCAAAATTATTTAAATCCCACCGGTATTTTTTTATTTTCCGATCTAGTTCCATATCTTCAATATGTTGTCTTAAATTCTTAATATCTTCAGACAAGATACTTATTGATTCCAAGATTTCTTTTGTTGTTTTCTCATTTTGAATACGATAATCGAGCTGAATTTTCTCAAAATCGGATTCTTGCTGCTTAAGGTCTGTCAGCTGGCTTCGCACATCTTTTCTATATTCTGTTTCTTCTTTTTTCGCTTTTTTCCATGGAGGAATAATCTCAAATGTATCAAAGAATTTATCCATTCCAATTTTAAGTGCTGTAATCGAAGTTGCAAAAACGATAATAACACTAATCATGGATATGTAATCTATAGAAGTTAACTGCATAAATGCTTCAAGCATAAACGTATCACTCCCTAGATTATTTCTTTTCTTCCCACTTATTTAATCCATCTGGTTTCACGAGTAAGCC